>Ga0181594_10000214_pt1 | contig 49444 bp, 51 predicted proteins | sample 071ome_18_FD_145603 | JGI IMG/M metagenome (GOLD analysis project Ga0181594, IMG submission 145603) | Coastal salt marsh microbial communities from the Groves Creek Marsh, Skidaway Island, Georgia - 071413BT metaG (spades assembly) | ecosystem: Environmental > Aquatic > Marine > Intertidal zone...
CAGACTGGCGAAATCCACTTCGCCGCAATGAATGTGTCACGCATTGCCCCTAAGCAGCGGGCGACAGCGGGGCATTGAGGAGAAGGAAGATGTTCCACTGCACCGAAAGGTTGCTCTTGAGACCGGCTTGGCCAGAAGATTGGCAGGCCGTCTATTCCGGGATCGCCGATGAAGGCGTGGTGCGGAACCTTGCGCGGGCGCCATGGCCATACAGCCAGGATGATGCACGCAGTTTTGTGGAGCTGCCGGTTGATCCCAGGTTTCCGCGCTTTCTCATCACACGTTCGCGAGATGCCGCCCTGATCGGTTGCATCGGGATCGATATGACGGCCGGTCAGGTTGAACTGGGCTATTGGATGGCGCGCCAGCACTGGGGGCGGGGCTATGCCACCGAGGCTGGGCGCGGTGTAATCGAGATTGCCTCAACTCTTGGTTATAAGATATTGGTTGCAAGCCATTTTCTAGACAATCCCGCTTCGGGTAAGGTGTTGTCGAAACTTGGCTTCAGGCCCACCGGCCGGATTGTAAATCGCCATAGCTGCGGCCGTGGAGAAGAGGCGCCGACCGCTGAATATTCGCTCGATCTGTCTGAGCAATCGGCAGATTGGCAAACTGCCGCCTGATCCTCTCTCCTCTCCTCATTTAGGCGGCACAAAAAGAAGCCCCGGTTCCATTGCGGAGCCGGGGCTTTTTGATATTTCGGGAAGACGCAAAGGCTATTCTGCAGGTTGAAGAAGAGCGTCTTCGAAGTCACCTTCATACAGGCCAATCAATGCGCGATCATCGTGGTCCCATGGGTGGAAGCGCGGCTTGAAGTAAGCCAGCCACGCCGGGAAAGTGCGGCGCACAACGCCTGGTGACCATGCCAGATACTTGAACAGGCCCCAGCGTGCCTTCCAGCCGGTAATGCCGTCCTGCGCCAGCAGGTTCATCGTGTCTTCCCAGCGGTTCTTGAAGAAGCGGCCGGTGACGATCAGCATCATCAGGCTGCGCACTTTCCAGCGGCGGAACGGCGTCCAGTCGCGGGTGGCGTGGTTCCAGGTGTCATAAGCGACGCCCTTGTGCTCGATTTCCTCGGCCGCATGCCAGCGCCACATATTGCGCACTTCGGGATCAGCTTTGTCGAAATGTCTGGGATTCTTCAGGAATTCACTCGCCATCATAGCGGTGTAGTGTTCGAGCGCCATTGTCGCGGCGAGATTGAGGATCTCTGGCCGGCCTTTGGTCAGATTGAGCATTTCCTCAACGCGCTTGTCGATTGCTTTGATGTCGTAACCGTGATCTTCGGCAAGGCGGTTGAACGCGATGTGTTCGCGGGTGTGGTTGATTTCCTGCTTCACGAAGGCGCGGATCTCAGCCGCCAATTTGGGCGGGGCGCCGTCGCGATGTGCCTTGACCGCTTCGATGAAGAAAGCCTCACCGCGCGGGAAAGTGGCTGACAGGGCATTATGCCAGGCTGTGCCGAACGGTTCGCCCGCCCACCACCGATTGGGTGTGGTGTTGCGGTTAAAGCGCTCGTCACGAACGGTGATTTCGAGATCGGCCGGTGTTGGATCTTCAGCGCTGCGGCGGTTTGCGGCTGCTGCGGTTTCAAGATCAATCTTGGCAGGGGCGTTCATTGGGTACTCCATGATTCGGATTACTGACATGGATGTAAGTAGACCTTACTGACATCATTGTCAATAGTCGTTTGGAGCTCGCCTATGATGCGCCGAATCCAACAGGATGGAACACTTGAAACACTGTTCTAAGAGAGAAACTCTCCTCGGGGAGAAGGGCGCTAATGCGAGCGGCTTGCGAGATGGGTTGGACCAAGGTCATGCGCGCTTTTGAGCCAGATCTTCAGCGAGTAGGAAAGGGGGTTTTATGTCCGCTACTGGAAAGCGCTTTAAGCCTCGCCTAGGTCGAGAATTGGGGTGGGAAGTGGACTTTGGATTAAGTCGTCACCCCGGCGAAGGCCGGGGTCCAGCTATGGTCGAAGAAATACCCCGAAATCGACTGGATTCCGGCCTTCGCCGGAATAGCGGCCTTCGGGTCGTTAGCGGAAAGTACGCTCCCGCTTACTCCGCCGGCATCACCGCATCGGCATAGGGGCTTTCCGTTTTGCCGATTAGCGCGCGGTCATCATGGTCCCATGGGTGGAAGCGCGGCGTCAGGATTGCTGCCCATTCGAAGAACATCCGGCGCATCATGCCCGGCTTCCACCACAGGAAGGCATAGAGCTTGCGCTTCGCCTGTTTGTGGGTGAAGCCGTCTTGCTCCAGCAGGCCGATGGCATCGCGGATGCGGTTGCCGAAGTACTTCTTCGTGATCAACGCGGCAACCAGTGCGCGGGTCTTGTAGCGTTTCCACGCGTTCCAATCGCGGGTCGCGTGTAGCCACACGTCATAGACCAGCCCCTTGTGCTCAATCTCTTCGGTTGCGTGCCAGCGCCAGATATCGGCAGCGACCGGGTCGGCGCCCTCAAGATAGCGTGGATCGGAAAGCAGATGCCGGCTGATGATCGCCGCGAAATGTTCAAGTGCAATAGTGATCGCGAGATTGAATTCCTTCGGCCGACCTTCAGTCAGCTCCAGCATCGCCCGAATGCCCTGATCGATGCTTTCGACATTATAGCCGTGATCGGAAACCAGCCGGTTGAACGCGACATGTTCGCGTGTGTGATTGATTTCCTGTGTAGTAAATGCCTTGATCTCGCGCGCCAGCTTCGGCGGCAGATCTTCGCGGAAATCTCGCAAAGTTTCGATGAAGAAGGCCTCGCCGCGCGGCAGGCTGGCCGAAACAGAGTTGTACCAAGCCGTCGCCACCGGATCATTGGAGTGCCAATGGCGTGGGACCATTGCCTTTCGGTCAAACCGCCGGTCACGCACGATCAACTCATGCTCAGCCGGGGTCGCGCTGCCGCAGGCGGTGATGGGTTCATCGCTGCTCTTGCTGGTTACATCAGAGCGCTCTAGATCGTTGATTTGGTCGGTCATAGTTTTAAGAATCTATTAGGCTTAACAAATAATGACAAGTCGCAAACGGTTAACACCTGAAGAATCAAGAAGTTCCGCCCTTGAGGCAGCGCGGGCTTTACTTATTGAAACAGGGCCTCAATCTGTCACTTTGAAGGCGGTTTCGGCGCGTATCGGGCGCACACATGCAAACTTGCTGCACCATTTTGGGTCAGCTTCTGGACTGCAAAAGGAGCTTGCGCGACACCTCGCAGAGACTGTTTGCGAGACCATCAAGCAAGCTGTGACCGCGACCAGAGCTGGTCTGGGTAGCCCGCGCGAGGTGGTCGACCTGGCTTTCGATGCTTTCGACAAAGAGGGGGCCGGGGCACTGGCCAGCTGGATGATCCTGACCGGAAATGAAGATGCATTGAGCCCGATTGTCGAGACAATCCACCAGCTGGTGGACGAGATCGCGCAAGATGAGGCATCGCACACCGGTGAGGGTATGCGCGTGCACGAAGACACCTTGGCCTTGGTGCTTATGGCGATGGGTGATGCCCTGATTGGTAAAGCACTGGCGCGATCGTTGGGCTTGCCGGACGCTGCTGCGCGCGACCGGGCGCAATTGATGCTGGAGCGTTCGCTGGCCGCTAGTCAGCAGGCTTGAGGGCTTCGCGCATCCAGTCGGGTGCATTCGCGGGGTCGATATCGCTGACGCGTAGATGGTCGATGGCCAGGCCGAGGTCGGGATAGGCCACCTTCCGGCGCTTTTCATCTGATGTGTCGAGCGGGACTGCAACCAGCCGCCGATTGACCTTCTGTCGCCAGTTCATGCGGGCGGTGTTTTCCTGCCCGATGTAACAGCCCTTGTCGAAGCTAACACCATTCAGTTCGACCGCATTGGTTTCCAGCCAGAGTATATCGCCAAGTTCAGCCTGACCCTCGGCCGCGCCCAGCGAAAGGCGATGTGCGAGCCATGCCGTGTCAGCTGGCTCCTCACCATCGGTTGCAGGCGCGAGCCAGCGATACCCTAGCTCTGGCAAGCGGGGGTCTGGCACTGCTCCTTCGCGTGCTTCATTGCTCCAATGGACCGCCAGACTGTGATCGCGCGCAATGTCGATCTTGCGGCGCAGGCGATAGAGCGAGAGCCGTTTGGCGAGATCATCAGCCACAGCCGCTTCGCAATCGAGCAGCACATCTGCGCCGTCCGCCCAGACCAGAAAGTCGAACATCGCCTTGCCTTGCGCAGACAGCAGCGCAGCATATACGGGCAAATCCGCGCTAACATCATTGGTGACGAGCCCTTGCAGGAATGCGCGCACGTTCTCGCTCTCATCCTGTGCAGCCATGCGGATCACGGCGCGGCTTGAAAGGCGGGTTGCGGTCAATTGGTCTCTATCCTCTTGGAAATCGCTTTCGCGAGGCGCGGACCCAGCTCGGGCCCTTGTTCGGGATAGAGATAGGGTTCGATCAGCTCCGCTTCCATAAGCAGCAGTTCATTTCCGTTGCCGCGCACCATGTCGATCCGGGCATAAAGCGGGGTTTCGAACGGGATCGCATCGACCACAGCCTGCGCCGCCTCGAGATCGGCCCTGTCAGGTGAAACCGACTCCTCCGTTCCGCCATAAAGCGACTGTACGCGGTAATCGCCTTCCGCCGGGCGCTTGCGCGAGGCGTGGCTGAATTGCCCGTCGACGAACAGGAAGCTGTATTCGCCTTCGCTGGCGATTTGCGGCAGGTACGGCTGCAGCATCGCGGGGTGAAGCATATGCCAATCTGGCTCGATCTGACCCATATGGTGGATTGTTTGTCCTTCTGCGCCTGCGCCCACCTGCCGCTTGGCGACAACCGTGTTGCAATGGAAAGCGCGCATCGCCGCATCAATGTCGGCAGCGCTGGTTTTTTCTATCCAGAGGGTGGGGATTGTCGCAATCCCGCGCGCTTCCAGATCGCGCAGATAGGTCTTGCGCGCGTTCCAGCGCACGGTCGCGGCTGAATTGCAGACTATGATGCCGGCCGCTTCAAGCGCGTCCAGCTTGGCAAGGAATGCCGCCTCGTCATCCTGATAGTCCCACGGCGTTCCGACGAGCACCAGATCATAGCTGTCAAAGGCCTCGATTGGATCGCGCCAATCCACCTCTGTCAGTGTCCCGCCCAGTTTCTCGATCTCCGGACGGATAGCGTCGACCTGCAGATCGTGTTCATAGGCGTCTTCGCGACGGCGGGGTGATCCGGGCATTGTGCCGGGGCAAACAAGAAATCCGATTTTCATACTGGCTCACTTAGGGATGAAGATAGCGGCTGGAAAGATACCGCGCACAGCATTAGAGGCTGCAGTCGATGACTGACACGCTGACGATCCGCCGCCCTGATGACTGGCACCTGCATTTCCGCGATGGAGATATGATGCGTGATGTCGTGCCTTATACTGCGCGCCAGTTTGCGCGCGCGATCGTGATGCCGAATCTCACGCCGCCTGTGACGACCGCTGAATTGGGCGCGGCCTATCGTGAGCGGATTATGTCCGCTGTGCCGGACGGTGTGACTTTCACACCGTTGATGACGTGTTACCTCACCGACAATACCGATCCTGATGACCTGGCGCGCGGGCACGCAGAAGGCGTGTTCACGGCGGCTAAGCTTTACCCGGCCGGCGCAACCACCAATTCGGACAATGGCGTGACGGACGTGCGCAAGCTTGATCCCGTGCTCGCCCGGATGGAAGCTGAGGGCATTGTCCTGTGCGTGCATGGCGAAGTGACCGATCACGATATCGACGTGTTCGATCGTGAAGCGGAATTCATCGAGCGGCATTTGCGCCGGATCACGAGTGAGTTTCCGAAGTTGAATGTAGTGTTCGAGCACATCACCACCATCGATGCGGTGAACTTTGTGCTTGATTGCGGCCCCAATGTAGGGGCCACGATTACGCCGCAGCATTTGCACATCAACCGCAATGCCATGCTGGTGGGCGGGATTCAGCCGCATAATTACTGTCTGCCGGTGGCCAAGCGTGAAACGCACCGGCTGGCGCTGCGCAAAGCGGCAACCAGCGGGAATGCGAAGTTCTTCCTTGGCACTGATAGCGCCCCGCACGAACGCCATACCAAGGAAACTGCTTGCGGTTGTGCGGGCATCTTCAACGCGCCGTTCGCGTTGGAAAGCTATCTTCAAGTGTTTGAAGAGGAGGGCGCACTCGATCAGTTTGAAGCTTTCGCCTCGCTCAATGGACCGGCGTTTTACGGCCTGCCAGCGAACGAAGATACCATAACCCTGGAGCGCGTCGACGTGTCCGTTCCTGATGAATTGAAGGCGGGCGGCAGCGTGGTCGTGCCGTTCCACGCCGGACAAAGGCTTGGCTGGCGGATTGTCGATTAAGCAGGTTTGGCTTTGCGGCCGCGCTGGATAAGGTCCCACGCAAAGATTGCGATTGCAGTCCAGATAAAGGCAAAGCTCGCCAGCTGTGCCGGTAGCAGGGGACGGTCGAATACCGTCAGACCCAGGATGAACACGATTGATGGCGCCAGAAACTGGATGAAGCCGAGCGCGGAATAATCCATCCGCTTTGCCGCCACCGCGAACATCAACAGCGGAACTGCGGTCAATACGCCGCCCAGCACAATCGCAAGGCTCAGATAAATGTCTTGCCCGAATGATGATCCACCCGATCCAGCGGCATACCACATTGCAATTACGGCAGAGAGGGGCAGCAACAGGGCGCTTTCGATTGTAAGTCCCGGCAGCGACCCCACGGCAACCTGTTTGCGCAGCAAGCCATAGGTGCCAAAGCTCAGGGCCAGCGTTAAGCTGATCCAAAAGGTAGTGAGCGCACCTGCCAGCAAGACTGCAACGCCGGCGCCAGCCAGCGCCACTGCGATCCATTGCAGCCTGGAGAGCTTTTCCCCCAACAGCATCGTTCCCAACAGCACATTGACCAGCGGGTTGATGTAATACCCTAGGCTAGCCGCGAAGATTTCTCCGGTCTGGACCGCCCACACATAGACGAACCAATTGGTGGCAATCAGGATAGAGCTGGCAAGCAATATCAACATGGCGCGCCGGTTAAACAGCGCGGCCTTCAGCTCCGGAATCTGTTTGCGAAAAAATACAATCAACAAGCAGAAGGGCAGGGTCCAGATTATCCGCCATCCAACGAATTCGATTGGGGGCACGCTTTGAACCAAAATCAGATACAGCGGTAAGAAGCCCCAGATCAGATAGGCGCACAGCGCCGCAGGAAGGCCCGATGGCTTGCTGCCAGCCTGACTGTCAGCTTGAGGTACTGGAGTGCGCACCAGCGGCCCCTAAGCCTGCCGTGCCACACCTGCAAGCAACGATTTATCCGATCATTTCGTACGGCCTGTCGCTGTTTTCCAATTCTGACACCTCTGTTACATATTGTTCAGGTTAATAGCTATAAACCTGAACAACTCGAATCGCGGTGCTTTCATCAGCCCCCGCAACAGCAAGCACTCGATGAGAGCAGGAGTTGGAAGAATGACTGTTAAGACTGGAAAGAAATTCACCCTTATCGCCGCGGCCGGTATGGCGTTTGCTGTCTCGGCACCTGCGCAAGCGGCTGATGTTCTGTCTGCTGCCCCACTCGCGTCATCGCAATACGCCCATGTCGAAGTGCTGGGTGAGATGACGGCCGAGCATAAGGGCAAGCGCCACCCGCATCATGCGCGCGGCCATGCCTATGGCCATCGCAATCACTACCATGATCGCGGCTATTATGGCGAGCCTGTCTATCGCGATACGCGCATCTGGCGTGGCCGTGACGGCACTTACTACTGCCGCAAGGAAAATGGCACGACAGGACTGCTGATCGGTGCCGGCGTTGGCGCACTGGCTGGCAACGAGCTGGCGGGCCGCGGTGACCGGACTTTGGGGACGTTGCTTGGAGCGGTAGGCGGCGCTTTGCTTGGCCGTGAAATCGATCGCAGCAATTCGCGTTGTCGGTAATTCGATGACGTAATCACAAGCTTGGGCCGCTTCCACCAAGTGGCTCCGGCGCGGCACCCGCCATGCCGCGGGAAACGCTCTCTCGCTTTGGCAAGGGGGCGTTTTCTAGCTTTGTAACAGCGAGTTATTTCTCGGACAGACCAACGCCGATGGTTGCACGCGGTTGCTTCATTTCAGTGCTGGCAACCGGATATGCGCAATAATCTGCTGCGTAATAGGCAGCGGGGCGGTGATTGCCAGACAGGCCGATTCCGCCAAAGGGAGCAGCAGATGACGCACCATTGGTCGGGCGGTTCCAGTTGATAATGCCAGCCCGGACGTTTGCCCAGAAACGGTCATAGTCTTGCGGCCTACCGCCGACCAGCGAAGCAGACAGGCCAAAGCGCGTGTTGTTCGCTTCTGCGATGGCCGCATCGAAATCCTTCACCCGGATAACTTGCAAAATCGGACCGAACAGTTCGACATCGGGCCGATCTTCGATCTCTGTTGTGTCGATAATGCCTGGCGCCAGGAACGGCTTGGTCTCGTCCGGACGGCGCAAGTGCTGGATAGGTTTTCCGCCCAGGCCAATCAGATGGACATAGCTTTGCATCAGCTTGTCAGCGGTGTCATTGTCGATCACCGGGCCGAAATAAGGCGGCGGCTCAGCGAAAGGCTCATCGACAATCAGCCGTTTGGTCAGCTTGAGCAGCTCTTCCATCAGCGGCTCGTACATGTTTTCCAGCACGACCAGGCGCCGCGCGGCAGTGCAGCGTTGGCCGGCGCTTGTAAACGCGGATTGTGCAATCAGAACGGCTGCATCCTCGAGCAGCGGCGTATCGATTACCACAATCGGATTATTCCCGCCCATTTCCAGCGCAACGATCTTGCCGGGATTTGTCGCGAGGGTCCGGTTGATCGCGATCCCGGCTTGCACAGACCCCGTGAACAGCACGCCGTCGACGCCAGGGTGGCTGACCATGGCTTTGCCTTCTTCGACCCCACCGATCACGATTTGTATGGCATCTTCGGGAATGCCGACCTGGTGGAAGCAATCGACCAGAAACACGCCCACAGCCGGGGTTTTCTCGCTTGGCTTGAACACGATCGTGTTGCCAGCGATCAAAGCTGGGACAATATGTCCGTTCGGCAGGTGCGCCGGGAAATTATAGGGGCCGAGAACAACCATCACCCCGTGCGGTTTGTGGCGCACGGCAGCGGTGCCCTGAAGTGCGCTATCGAGCTTTTTCTTGCCCGTCCGCTCAGCATAGGCGTTGACGGAGATTTCGACCTTGTTGATTACCGCGTCGACTTCTGTCCGGGCTTCCCACAAGGGCTTGCCCGTTTCGCGCGCGATCAGTTCGGCAAACTCGTCGGCACGCTTGCGTACCTGATTGGCAAACCGGCGAACCAGCTCGATACGATTGGTTAGCGATTGACCAGCCCAAGCAGGCCAGGCGCGGCGCGCGGCGGCAACCGCTGCGTCAACGTCAGTCGCTTCGCCGCGCCACAGCTCTTCACCAGTGGCAGGCTCATAGGAAATGAATGTGTTGTCGCTCACGTTGTAGCCCGCGGCCTCCCTTCTTCAATCCGGTTAGTCGGGACAGGCAAAATGGGAAGGGGATATTGCGCAAGATCACAAGCTTTTACGAGTTCCGCTCAGGCCCGAACATGACCAGCTGGCGCCGGCGCGGCGCCGTGGGCATCGCCCATCCGGCGGATTGCCTCGACCTTGTCATGCAGCGGTTGCCAGTCATCGCGTGCATCAATGGCCGACCAGATGGCTTCAACTTCGTCGATCAGCATCGATTGCGGCTGATCATCGCTCCAATAATCATGGCTGTCGTCGACGGGCTCATATGGCGCCAGAATGTCCGCCAGCTCGCCTGACGCTCCGTGCCCACCACGATGCGCGTGGAAGAAAGCGTCCGGCTGCTGGCCCGTTTCCCGCAGCGCCTTTTCGCAGGCAGCGACAAGGGCGCCGTCCTCTTCTGCGCCGCGCTGATTGATGCCCAAGCGCCAGCACCAGCGCCGCGCGACTGCGTCCATATAGAGCGGCCCAAACCGGTTCATCGCGGCGATAAGCGGCTCCGCATCGCTCAACAGCCGCAATGCGACCGCGAGTTGCCCGCAATTCCAATGCAGCGCCTCTGGCTGGCGGCCAAAGGCATAGAGCCCCTGCTGGTCGAAATATGCGGCGGTGAAGCCGGGATTCCACTTGGGTAACCAGCGCCACGGGCCATAATCGAAGCTTTCGCCCGAAATGTTCATATTGTCGGTGTTGAGGACGCCGTGGACAAAGCCCGCGACCATCCAGCTGGCGGCGAGATCTGCGAGCCGCTCGACCACATGGTGGAGCAGTCGCACAGATGGTTCATCGCGGCCCGGCGCGTCCTCGGGTGGAGGCGGACCGGGAAAATGCTTCAGGCAATAGGCAATCAGCGCTTCCATATGATCGCGCTCTTCATGCGCCAAGAGACGCTGAAATGAGCCGATGCGGATGTGGCCATGGCTCAGCCGAACCATCACAGCCGAGCGGGTCGGCGAGGGCTCATCATTGCGCATCAGCTCTTCACCGGTCTCGATGATCGAGAAAGTCTTGGATGTGTCTACGCCCAGCGCTTCGAGCATTTCTGTTGCCAGGATCTCGCGCACACCGCCCTTCAAGGTCAGCCGCCCGTCTCCAGCGCGGCTAAAGGGGGTCTGGCCGGAACCCTTGGTTCCCAGATCGAGCAACCGGCCCCCATTTGCCTTGGTGCCATCGCGCAATTGCGCAAACAGGAACCCGCGCCCATCGCCGATCTCTGGATTGTACACGCGGAACTGATGCCCGTGATAGGCGAGCGCCAAAGGCTGCGGCAGATTGTCTGGCAGTGGTTCGAACCGGCCGAAATGCTGCGCCCATTGATCGTCGCTCAACCCTGCCAAGCCGACGGCACTGGCCCAGCGATCATTGCGAAAGCGCACGCGTGTTTCGGGAAAGTTTGCCGCTTCAACAGGCGATCCGAGCCAATCGAGGGTATCTGTGAGCGCAACATCGGGCGTATAGGGCGAGGCATTCGGGGCGCTGGGCATACACCCTTAGTGGGGTCTAGCGCCGGGGACTGCAAGCCAGGCGCGCTGCGGGCATACGTATCATCTCTTGATTTCCGCCGCGATTTCGCCAAGGCATCCGTCCCATGAGCGCATCCTACACAGACGAATACTGGACCAGCCCGGACGGGCTGAAACTCTATTACCGCGATTACGCGGGGCCGAACGACAAGTCACCGGTGCTTTGCTTGCATGGCCTGACCCGTAATTCGCGGGATTTCGTACCGCTTGCAGAGACGCTGGCAGGTGACTGGCGCGTGATCGTGCCGGAAATGCGCGGGCGCGGAAACAGCGAGTATGCGAAAGACACCAGCACCTACACCCCACCGACCTATATCAAGGATGTCGAGGCTCTGCTGGCCGAGCTTGGCATCGAGAAGTTTGTAGCCATCGGCACTTCGATGGGCGGGCTTATGACGATGCTGATGGCGGCTAAGGATGCCTCGCGCATTGTCGCCGCCGTGCTCAACGATATCGGGCCGGAAATCGATCCCACGGGCCTCGCGCATATTGCTGGCTATGTCGGGCAAGGGCGCAGTTTTGACACATGGATGCACGCTGCAAACTCACTGCGCGAAACGCATGGCGCAAGCTTTCCTGATTACTCGATTGATACCTGGCTTGAGATGGCAAAGCGCACCATGGTGCTGGGCCAGAATGGGCGTCTGGTACTCGACTATGATATGGGGATCGCTGATCCCTTTAAATCCGCCAATGATGCGCCCCAGCCTGATTTGTGGCCAGCATTCAAGGCTTTGAGCGATACACCGACACTGCTGGTTCGCGGCGAATTGTCCAATCTTTTGACCGAGCAGACTCAATCGCGAATGGCGCGGGTGCATGGTAATCTACGCACTGTCATTGTGCCACGGGTCGGCCATGCACCGATGCTTGATGAGCCTGAATCGCTTGCAGCGATCCAGGCACTGTTTGCGGATATAGTCTAGGCGACCAACTGTGGCCGCCGACAATCTCCGAATTCTGCATTGCTTGCGCGATGGGGCCTTGATCGCGGAGGTCGCAGCAGGATTCGGCGCGTTTGGCTTTGAAGCCGCGCACACTATCGCGCTTGCCAATCCCGATGTGAGCTATGACAAATCGGTTCTCCGCGCGAATAATCTGACTGTGGGCCGGGACTTTCCCGTTTTTGGGGGCAGCGCGGGGCCGGGCAAGCTGATCGCGATTGGCAATGCTCTGGCGAGTTATGATCTTGTCGTCACCTATGGCTGGGATGCGATCAATGTCGCGATGGCGCATAAGGTTTTCGGGCAACATCTGAAGCTTCCGCCACTGGTGCATCACGAGCAAGGCTCCGCCGTCTTTCTTGGCAAAGAGAAGGGCTTTAAACGCAAGCTTCTGCGACGAATAGCGTTAAGTTCAGCACATTCGCTGGTCACGGGTGCGCCCGCGATCGGCGATTTCGCGCGAAGGCATTGGAGCGTTGCAGCACCCCGGATCGCGCATATTCAACCGGGCATCGATCTGAAGCGCTTCCGGCCAAGCGCAAAGCCTGACGCACTGCCCGGCCTGGTCAAGCGTTCGGCCGAACATTGGATCGGCGCGCATCTGTCGGTCGATACGGCTGCATCCGCAAGCAAGCTCGTGCAATCCTTGCAGGATCTGCCACGCGATTGGCATCTGGTCCTCACAACAGAGCAAACATCAACAGACGAGATCCGAAGCTTGGCCGAAGGTCTGGAAGTTAGCCACCGTGTCCATGTGCTGGATCGTTTGGCCGAAGAAGCAAAGGCCATGGCGCTGTTTGACATCTATGTCGAGCTTGCCGGTCCCTTCGAGGCAGCGCCCAGAACCCTACAAGCCATGGCCGCGGCGACCGCGGTTATCCGGCGCGGGAAGGCTGACCTGACTTCTGCACTTGATGATCTGATCGAAGATAAGGCGGCCCGCAGGGCATTGGCTGCAAGCAATCGCCAGCAAGCATTGGCACAATTTGACAAGGCGGTATCTGCCAGGGCGCTTGGGTCGCTCTATCAAGCGGCAATTGCCGGATAATCCGGCGCAATACGCTTAACCTAGCGTTCAAATCGTCGGGGACACATGTAAAGCGCCATTGCGGTTGGCGCTTCGCCCCACTAGAAGCCCGCCCCAAGACGTTAATCAGTTTGAGGAAGAGCCAGATTGTGGCGCTAGTACCCGGAAAAAAGAAAAACCCCGAAGAAGAGAAAGCGGCTCAGGACGATGTCCTGATGCGCGAGATCGACGATGCTGTGCGTGAAGACCAGTATCGGGAGTTCGGCGAAAAGTACGGCAAGCCGCTGATTGCGGCGGTGGTTCTCGGGCTGGCTGGTTTCGGTGGCTATCTGTATTGGGATGGCCAGCGCGAAGCCGCTATGGAAGCTGATAGCGAAGCGTTGACAGCTGTTCTCGATCAAGCCGAAGCAGGCAATTTTGACAGCGCCAACTCAAGCGCGGCGGCGCTTGCCGGCCAAAGCGAAGGCGCGGCGAAAGCTGCGGCGATGCTGACGCAAGCAGGTATCGCGATGGATCAAGAACGGGTTTCGGACGCAGTCGCGCTATATGCGCAAGTTGCAGCCGATGAAAGTGCCCCACCGGTCTTGCGCGATCTGGCATTGATCCGCGAAATGGCAGCCAGCTTCGATACGCGCGATCCGGCAGAAGTGGTCGCGAAGCTCACCCCACTGGCGGTGCCGGGCAATCCCTGGTTCGGCAGTGCAGGCGAACTGGTTGCAATGGCGCATGCAGAACAGGGTAACAGCGAGCAGGCCGGGACTTTGTTTGGCGAGATCGCTCGCAATGAAGATGTGCCTGAAACACTTCGTGCGCGTGCGCGGCAAATGGCGGGTCTGATGGGGGTTGATGCCATCGAGGACGCAGATGAATTCATGGCCGAGCGGGAGCTGCCAAACGGTGGCGCTGCTGCGGCGCAGTAAATCGAATACAATTTCGACCGGGATCGAACACACTTATGACACGCAAAATTACACGTTCAGCACTCGCAGTCGCACTGATTGGCACGGTCTTGTCGGGCTGCGCGGGTGACGGCGGCAGCAAGCGCACAACACCGACAGTCGGTGAACGCGTGCCGGTGCTGACGCGGATCGAAAGCGGGGCAAAGGTCGATCCAAGCCTGGCCGCCGTTGATGTCGTTTTGCCAGCCGCGCAAACCAATGCCGATTGGGCGCAGGTCAGCAACACGGCCAGCAAAGCTTATGGCCATTTGAGCCTGGCCGAGAACCCTACCCGCATCTGGACCTTAACCATCGCAGGTTCATCCAATCGCGTTCGCCTTGCCGCTGCACCTGTCGTCGGTGGAGGCAAACTGATCGCGGTTGATACATCCGGCGTGGTGCATGCCATGGATGCCGCCACAGGTGCATCGGTCTGGACGCACCGGATGGACATCCCGAGCGAGTTGTCAGGCTCTGCCTTCGGAGGCGGCGCCAGCATCGAAGGAAATCGCGTTTTCGCTACCAATGGCGTTGGCGAAGTGATCGCCCTTGACGCCAATACCGGGGCGGAAATCTGGAAAGTGCAACCGGCAGGTCCGCTGCGCGGATCACCAACGGTTGCCTTTGGCCAGATCTTCGTGATGACGCAGGACAACCAGATTTTCGCGCTTGACGCGAGCGATGGCGAGCAGATTTGGCAAGAGTCGGGCTCCGCCACACAGGCGGGCGTGTTTGGCGTGGCTGCACCGGCTGCAGGCCAAGGTTCGGTGATTGCTGGTTATTCGTCAGGTGAACTCAGCGCCTATCGTTATGAGAACGGCCGCGTGCTGTGGGCGGATGCCCTGGCACGGACATCGATCTCTACCGAAGTGGGCGCGATCAGCGATATCGATGCCGATCCGATCATTTCCGACGGCCGCGTATACGCCTTGGGGCAGGGCGGCCGGATGGCGGCTTACGAATTGCTCACAGGTCAGCGCATCTGGGAATTGAGCCTTGCGGGTATCTCTACCCCTGCGATTGCAGGCGAATGGATCTTTACGCTGACCGATGATGCGCGATTGCTGGCAATTGCGCGTTCTAGCGGGCGTGTGCGTTGGATGACCCAGCTGCAACAGTATCGTAAAGAGAAGAACCGCACTGGTCTGATATTCTGGACTGGTCCGGTACTTGCGGGCGGCAATCTGTGGGTCGCAAGCTCGGAAGGGCTGCTGTACAAAGTGAGTACTGGCGAGGGGTCAGCGCAGCAATATGCGGATTTGAAACAGCCGATTACCGTGCCGCCTATCGTAGCCGGAAATACGCTTTATATTCTGGATGACAGCGGGAGGATTTCCGCGTTCCGCTGATCGATTGAAGCCCGCTTAAAGCGGGTTGCCTTCGTCAGTGTTATAGATGCGCAGATCGCGCCCGACTGGCGGGTTTGCGGCCATAACCTTCTGGAATTCGGCCATATGCGCGCTCTTGCCATGTGCAGCGAGCACATCCTGGCTTTCCCAGCGTTCGTAGATAATGATGCTGTCCGGATCGGAAAGATCCTGCGCGAAAGTGTAGGTCAGGCAGCCGTCTTCCGCGCGGCTGGCCGCTACCATTGTCTTGATCGCTTCTACAGTGTCGGGATTGTTCGCGATGGTCCCCGGGGCCAACGTGATAGTGCCATTGATCTGGATCATGCGTAATCTCCCTTAGAAGCTGTATTTATACACCCGGCTGACATCACCGTTCCACTCGCCATGATACATGTCGAGCAGTCGCTGCGCGGGCACTTTGCCGCTTTCGACAATCTCGTCGAGGGTTTCGAGGAAACCTGTTTCATTGTCGCCGGAGCTGTTGAGGCGGGCGCGGGCGCTGAGGCCCTGTCGCGAGATCTTCATCACGTCACGTGCGAGATCTTGCAAACGGCCGCCGCCGGGTATCTCTGCATCCAGCGCTAATCGGGGCACGTCATTTCGCAACTTCTCGCGCTCTTCCATGGTCCAGTCTTTGACCAGGTCCCACGCTGCATCAAGCGCGGCATCGTCATACAGCAAGCCGACCCAGAACGCGGGCAGGGCACAAATGCGGCTCCACGGCCCACCGTCCGCGCCACGCATCTCAAGGAAGCTTTTTAGGCGCACTTCAGGAAATGCGGTTGAAAGGTGATCCCACCAGTCAGATTGCGTGGGCTTTTCGCCGGGCAGAACCAAGAGGTTGCCATCGAGAAAATCGCGGAAACTCAGGCCTGCCGCATCGATATACTTGCCGTCGCGGTAGACAAAATACATCGGCACATCGAGCATGTAATCGACCCAGCGTTCATAGCCGAAACCATCCTCGAAAACGAACGGGAGCATGCCGGTGCGGTGTGGGTCCGTGTCAGACCAGATATGACTGCGATAGCTCAGGAAGCCGTTGGGCTTTCCTTCGGTGAATGGCGAGTTGGCGAACAAAGCGGTCGCCAGAGGTTGCAACGCGAGGCCGGTGCGGAACTTCTTCGCCATGTCGGCTTCGGATGAATAGTCGAGGTTCACCTGGATCGTGCAAGTGCGCAGCATCATGTCGAGGCCCAGATTGCCCACCTTGGGCATGTGTCGCATCATGATCTCGTAGCGGCCCTTGGGCATGATCGGCAGCTCTTCGCGCGTCTTGTCCGGCCACATGCCAAGGCCGAGGAAGCCCACGCCGCATTTTTCACCAATTTCCTTGACCTGAGCCAGGTGACGGCCGGTTTCCGCGCAAGTCTGATGCAGGTTTTCAAGCGGCGCACCCGACAATTCAAGCTGCCCGGCGGGCTCGAGGCTGACAGTGCCGTCGCTGCCGCGCATAGCAATAACCTTGCCATTCTCTTCGACAGGCTCCCAACCAAATTCACGTAAATTCAGCAGGATATCACGGATACCGCAGGGTTCATCATAAGGCACCGCAGAGAATTTCTTGCGACAATAGACCAGCTTCTCGTGCTCTGTTCCGATCCGCCATTGCTCGCGTGGCTTCTCGCCCTGTTGCATCGGTGCGACCAACTGGTCGCGCGATTCGATGATCGGGTCTTCCGACCCTGATGCTTCACGCGTGCTCATGCCAGTTGCTCTAGAAAACTGATCGCCATTGGGGAAGCGCTAATTATTCCAGTCGCCCTTGTTTCCCATCCAAAGTGCAGTTGCGGCGATGGCCGCGGTTTCGCCTCTGAGTATTCGTGGGCCAAGAGAGATTGGTTTCACCCGTGGGTGTGACCGCAGCATTTCGCGCTCCGCATCGTCGAAGCCGCCCTCAGGACCGATCAGCATTGCGGCGGGTCCGCTATTGGTGACAAAGGCCTCACCGGCAGGCTGCCCTCCCAGCTCATCTGCGAAGTAGAGTATGCGATCTTCGGGCCAATCGCGCAGCAGCGCCTCCAGTTTCACTGGCTCATGTATTTCTGGCAGTGCTGTTCGCGCGCATTGTTCGGCAGCTTCGGTTGTGATGGTGTTGGCGCGCTCCAGATTGAGCTTGTCCGCTACACACCGCCGCATGAGCACCGGATGGATTTCGGCGACACCCAACTCGGTAGCTTTCTCCAGCACCAGATCAAATCGGTCCTTCTTTAGAAGAGCCGGGCAGAGCCAGAAGTCTGGTACTTCTTCTCTAGCGCGAAGCTTCTCGACCACGGTCAAATCGACGCGCCGTTTGTCGACCTGCCCAACGCGCGTGGCCCATTCGCCAGTTATATTGTCGCACAGGATTACCGCATCGCCTTCTCGCATGCGCATGACCTTACCCAGATAATGGGCTTTTTGGCCTACAAGCGCGAGAATACGCCCCGCAGTCAGTTCGTCGCTGACGAACAATCGCGGTGCGCTTCGTGGCGGCCAGGCGGGTTTAGCAGGCATGGCTTCCAACTAAGCGTGGCTGACGCTAGTGAGCAAGCATGAACGATCACATGGTCCCCGATAGCGAGCATCGCGGCCTCATTGCGCGGCTGCCGCCATTGCCGCGTGATCTGGCACAATTGGCGCGGTTTGACCGACCGATAGGATGGTGGCTGCTGTTCTGGCCCTGCGTATTCGGGGTATGGCTGGCCGGGGCAGGATGGCAGTTAAGTTTGCTTGGCTGGCTGCTGCTGGGCGCCATAGCGATGCGCGGGGCAGGCTGTGTCTATAATGACATCGTCGATGCAAAGCTGGACGCCAGCGTAGCGCGCACGGCGGCGCGCCCTGTTGCGAGCGGCCGTGTCAGTAAGCGATTAGCGTGGGGTTGGCTCATTACGCTGTGCCTTATTGGACTGGTGGTGCTGCTGCAATTGCTGCTTCTGGCGCAGCTGGTTGCGCTGGCCAGCCTTGTTTTGGTGGCAGCCTATCCCTTCATGAAGCGGATCACATGGTGGCCGCAGGCGTGGCTCGGGCTGGTATTCAACTGGGGCTTGCTGGTCGGGTGGACGCAACTGCGGTTTGATAACTGGGACGCGCTGGCGTGCCTTTATGCGGGCTGCATCTGCTGGGTGATCGGGTATGACACTATTTATGCGCTGCAAGACCGGGAAGATGACGCGCTGGTCGGCATCAAATCGTCTGCGTTACGCATGGGAGAGGCTGTGAAGGGCGGCGTGACTGCGTTCTATCTTGGTGCGGTCGTGCTGTGGGGACTCGGCTTGTGGCTTTATCGGCCTGACTGGATTGCGCTGCTGACTTTGGTGCCGGTAGCGGGGCATTTGCTTTGGCAAGTGGCGACGCTCAATCCTGCAGATCCCGACAATCCGCTTGCACGGTTCCGTTCCAACCGTTGGGCCGGGGCATTGATGGCGCTGGCGTGCTTCATCGTCGGAAATGCAGGGGCCTGACGCACCGTGTGCAATCTCTACCGCATGACCAAGACGCAAGATGAAGTCGCCCAATGGTTTGATGCGATCGACGCGCTTGGTGGCGCGAATTTCAGCGGCGAAGTATTCCCCGGCTATCCGGGTATGGTAGTTGCCGGAGGGCAGCTCAAGCGCATGAATTGGGGCTTCCCGCTGGTGATGAAAGGCAAACAGGGCCAGCTATTGAAGCCCAAGCCGGTCAACAACACCCGCACTGACAAGCTCGACAGTTTCTTCTGGCGGCACAGTTTTGAAGAGCGGCGCTGTCTGATCCCCGTCACTGCATGGGCGGAGGCAGAAGGGCCAAAGGGTGGCAAAACGCGCACCTGGCTATCACTGCCTGACAACGAGCTGTTCGCGTGCGCTGGGATATGGCGAACCTCGGACGAGTGGGGCGATTGCTATTCAATGGTGATGACCGATGCTGCGGGTGCGGCCGGCGAAGTCCACACCCGCATGCCGGTTATCCTGAGACGCGAAAACTACGCCGCATGGACCGAGGGATCGCCTGATGAAGCGCGCGATTTTTGCGCGCCTTGGAGCAATGAAATCAGCCTGGATCGGACTGACCAGCCATGGGCAGGCGGTGTGGCCTCGCAGCGCACTTTGCTTTGACGGGCAGGGGGAGGACCGAACATCGGTTCGCGTAGGATCGGCTCATTCATTGTGCGCCCCCTGCATAGCTGACGACTTCGAATTCGATCCCGTCCCAATCGAAGAAGTAGAAGCGCTTACCGGGGTCATAGTCGTCATGCCCAAACGGCTTGAGGCCGGCCTCTGCGACGATGGCTTCGGCGCCATCCAAATCATCGACCGTGAAGGCGACGTGATTGAGTGGCGCTCCCTTGCTGTATTGGCCTGTGACATGATCACCGGTGTAGAGTGCCAGGTAATCGTGATCGTCACCCACGTGGATGGTCCAGCCATACTTCTGGCTATCGCCGCGCCAACGTTCTTTCCAGCCGAGAAGATCTTGGAGCAATGCTGCGCTGCGCTCCGGGGCGGTTACAGAGATATTGACGTGTTCGAGTTTCCCTTTGGGCATGAGATTATCCTTTCATCAGTGGTGCCGGGCAGAGCAAGAATTGCGTTCCCGAATCACCTCACCTGCCCATTGTGCAATCTCAACCTAAGTTGAGGTCATGGATGAAATGAATAAAAGGCTTACACGATGCATTCGCGGCCCAAATCGAGTGATCTGCTCCCCATTGGCGATCTGGCCCGGCGTTCAGTGTCCGCGATCCGCTTTTACGAAGGGAAAGGGCTGGTAGAGCCGATCCGTACGGCAGGAAATCAGCGGCGCTTTCTGCGCAGTGATATCCGGCGATTGAGTTTCATCCTGATTGCGCAGCAGCTGGGGCTGGCACTGTCAGAAATCGAAAGCGAGCTCGCCAAGCTGCCGCGCGGGCGCACGCCCACGGCGAGCGACTGGAATGCGATCAGCCAGTCAATTCGCGGGCAATTGGATGCAAAGATCACGCAGCTTGAACGTACGCGCGACAAGCTTGACGGCTGTATCGGCTGTGGATGCCTCAGCCTGTCGCACTGCCAGCTCTACAACAAGGATGATTACCTGGCTGCGCAAGGGCCGGGGCCGCGCCAGGTCTTGGCCTAGGTTTCCGGTCCCAATTCTGCGTCCAGATCGCGCGGGCGGGCAAAATGCAATAGCTTGCCGCAGCGCGGCTTCAGCTCCGACCAGTCATCAATATCGAGCTCGAGTACAGCGAAAGCAGCCGTTGGGAACTTGCGCGCAGCTTCGAAGAACAATTTGTTCTCATGCTCTTCCGAAACGAGCTCCAGCAGCACTTCCTGCATGCCCGGATTGTGGCCCGACACTAGCACAGATTTGCTGTCGCCGGCCAGATCGGCAACCGTTTCCAGAATTGTATCCGAACTCGCGAGGTAGATCCGCTTGTCATACTGCACGTCTGCGTCGGGCATCGCGGCTTCCATGGTCAGCCGGTTGCGCTCGGCCGGGCTAGCGATCACGGTACCCCATTTAGTGCCGTGCGTGCGGATATGATCGCCCATCAACTTCGCACCGCGCCGACCATGATCGTTCAGGCCGCGATCGAAATCACGTTTGGCCATATCGTCCCAATCGGACTTGGCATGTCTGAATAGACCAAGGATCTTCACGTCAGGCGGGTTCCTCTCCAATGGGCATGTCAGCGGCGTTGCCAATACTCGAAACACCAGCGGCGACCCGTTGTAAAGCCTCCTCCAGCGTCAATCTGATGACAGGAGTGCCCTCGGGGAAGGCGCTGAGCAAGCGACTTGGGAAAGCTGGCGAGAGCACGATGAAATGCCCCGCATCCTCTTTGCTTCGGATCAGACGGCCGAATGCCTGCGCCAGCCGCGCGCGGATGATCTTGTCATCATAAGCGCTGCCGCCGCCGGCCAGCCGCCGCGCCTTATGCAGAATATCGGGTCGTGGCCACGGCACTTGCTCCATCACGACGCAGCGCAGCGAATGGCCGAGAACGTCAACTCCGTCACGCAAGGCATCTGTACCCAGCAGCGACGCGCGCGGATCGTCACGAAAGATATCCACCAATGTACCTGTATCGATCGGATCGACATGCTGCGCGTAAAGCGGCAGTCCGCCCCGCGCCAACCGGTCTGCAATGCGCCCGTGTACCGCGCGCATCCGGCGTATCGCTGTGAATAGGCCAAGCAAGCCGCCGTCCGATGCTTCGATCAGCCGCGCATAGGCACCCGCCAGTGAAGGCAGATCGCCTTTCTTGATATCGGTTACGATCAGCACTTCAGCGCGCGTGGCGTAGTCAAACGGGCTTTCAGCTGCGGTTGTCTTCGGTTCAAGCTCCAGGTGCGCCGCGCCCGATCGCTCGACCGCGCTTTGCCAGTCCGCGCCGGTTTCGCTGCGATCAGTCAAGGTCGCGCTGGTCAGCATAACGCCATGTGATGGCTCAAGCACGACCTTGGCAAAGGGTTTCATCGGATCAAGCCAATGCCTGTGGATTCCGATGTCAAATTCGCGCGCGTCGCTCCGGTCCACCGCCAGCCAATCGACAAATTCAGGGTCAGCTGGACCGCCCAATCGCTCCAACAGCGCCTCCCACGCCGCCAACGTGTCGATCCGCCAGCTAAGCGAGTAGCGCGCGCCATCAATCCGCGCGCGGCCTTGTGCATCTAGCCAATCGGGCGCGTCCTCCAACACAGCTTCCAGCCGCGTGGCGAGCTTGATCAGTGGAGCACGGATTGCCGCCAATGCTGCTTCGGCCTCGCCTGCCGCCTGGATCAGTTCACCAGGTAAAGATGCGGCTTCGGTTTCGATCCCGTAGCCCGCTTCCTGTCCGCCAGATTCGTCGCGCGCGTAAGTCGTCGCACGAACTGCGGCGAGAAGCGCCTCGACGGGCCCAGATGGTTCGTTCTCGTTAAGCCGCTGCAGCCAGCCATCGGACGGTAATGCCTCGGCCGCATGGACCGCAGCCTCGACCGCCTGCCCCCCTGCGTCATCATAGCTCGCGACGTCTGCCAGCCGCGTGGCCAGCCCGCGACGGCGGCCACGATTCTTGCGTTCCGGCCCGATGATCCAGCGACGCAGCTCGATCGCTTCCTGGCCCGTTAGTGCTGCAGCAAAGGTTGTATCGGCGGCGTCGAACACATGGTGCCCCTCGTCGAACACGATGCGGGTCGGGCGCTGCGCATGATCGCGACCGCGCGCCGCATTGACCATCACCAATGCGTGATTGGCGATAACCAGATCAGCCTGAGCAGAGCTGCGCGCGGCATGTTCGATAAAGCATTTCCGGTAATGCGGGCATCCGGCATAAACGCATTCGCCGCGCTGATCGGTCAGCGCTGCAATCCCGCGCTTGCGGAATAGAGTGCCGAGCCAGCCGGGCAGATCACCGCCGATCATATCGCCGTCCTGCGAATAGGCGGCCCATCGCGCAACCAGCTGAGCAAGAATGGCCGGTTTCCCCGCAAAGCCGCCTTGCAAGGCGTCTTCGAGATTGAGTAGGCACAGGTAATTCTCGCGGCCTTTGCGTACGACCACAGGGCGCGACCCGTCCTGGCGCTCGGCGGGCCAGGCGCGGCGGCTTTCCTGGCGCAATTGGCGCTGCAAATTCTTGGTATAGGTGGAAACCCAAACGGTCCCGCCGGACGCGTCCGACCAGAGCGAGGCAGGCGCGAGATAGCCGAGCGTTTTGCCGATGCCTGTACCCGCTTGTGCCAGCAGCAAATGCGGATTGTCGCGTTTGTCTCGCGGCGCAAACACTTGCGCGGCATCCCGCGAATACATCTGCTGGCCTTCGCGTTTCTCTGCGCCTTCTCCGGTCAGTTGATCGAGCCGGGCAAGCACGGCCTCTGATGACAGCTCAATTTGTTTAGGGGCGGGGCGCTCGGGCGCTTCCTCCCATTCGGGCAGGCGAGAGAAAAGCCACTTCTCTGCGCGTTCAGGCCGCGCAATATGCGGCGCCAGGACCTGGGCCCATGGCCAGCGCAGCTTCACAAGGTTTTGCAGGGCGCTCCACGCACCTTCGCGTTCGGGCCAGTTCTCGCTCTCGCAAACCGCGATCAATGCGCCCGCCGCCTTTTGCAGGAACGCGGGCACGACGGAATCGGCTGCTGGCTCTTCCAGCCCCAGCGTCTCTGCCAGTCCGCGCGGCGTAGGCACGCAAAACCGGGCTGGGTGTACAAAAGCATAGAGTTCAAGCAGATCAAGCCCCGAAAGATCGGGGTAGCCGAGCCGGTTAGCGACAAGCGGCGCATTCAGTATCAACAGCGGCGTATCGGCCGCAGCCATTATTGCGTCGCCTTTGGAGACTCCCTCAGCCGCACAATTCGTGCGGGCAAGCCAAGTGCCCGAATGGCTGGCATGCAACGCGGGAAGGGCCAAAGGAGAAGAGGGAAGCGCTGAGCTCACTCCATTGTCGTTAGAACACAGAGCGAACGAAGCGCAAGCGGGGTTAAGGCCAGAGTAGTGGAGTTTGTGAAGCGTTCTCTTCGCACTCGCAACAACTTGCTTGCAACACGGCGGCCGATCGGCAAGAGGCTTGTCCCATGAGCATGAACGATCTTATGGAAGCTGCACGGGTGAACAAGGCATGGCCTTTTCAAGAGGCGCAGCGCTTGCTCAAACGCTATCCAGATGGCGCAAAGCCGGACGGCTCGCCGATCCTGTTCGAAACCGGTTATGGTCCATCAGGTCTGCCGCATATCGGTACCTTCCAGGAGGTATTGCGGACCACGCTGGTCCGGCGCGCATTCGAAGCGATGATCGGCGCGAAGCCCGAAGACGGCAAGACGCGCCTTGTGGCGTTCAGCGATGATATGGACGGCCTTCGCAAGGTGCCGGACAACATTCCGAATGCGCATGTGCTGGAAGAGAATCTGCACAAGCCGCTTTCTCGTATACCCGATCCATTCGAGAAAGGGCACGAAAGCTTCGCACATCATAACAACACCAAACTGCGCGAATTTCTTGACCGGTTCGGCTTCGACTATGAATTTGTTGCCGCGAACGACATGTACAATTCCGGTCGTTTCGATGCTGCGCTGCGCCAGGTGCTGCGCAAAAACCAAGACATTCTCGACATCATGCTGCCGACTTTGCGCGAAGAGCGGCGCCAGACCTATTCGCCTGTCCTGCCGATCTCTCCTAACACAGGCAAGGTGCTGCAGGTACCGGTCGAGGTCGTAGACGTGGAAGCAGGGATAATCCGCTTCACTGACGAAGATGGCAGTGTTGTTGAGCAGTCTGCACTTGGTGGCATGTCCAAGCTGCAATGGAAAGTCGACTGGGCGATGCGTTGGTACGCGCTTGACGTCGACTATGAGATGTACGGCAAGGATCTTACCGATAGCGGTGTGCAATCGGGAAAGATTGTGAAGGTGCTGGGTGGCCGTAAGCCCGAAGGCCTGATTTACGAGATGTTCCTCGATGAAAAGGGTGAGAAGATATCGAAGTCCAAGGGCAACGGACTTACGATCGAGGAATGGCTGACCTATGGCAGCGAGGAGAGCCTTGGCTTTTACATCTTCAACAACCCCAAGAGCGCGAAGCAGCTGCATGTCGGCGTGATCCCCCGCGCGGTCGATGATTATTGGCAATTCCGCGAGCGTATCCCGACACAGGACCTCGACAAGCAGCTCGGCAATCCGGTGTGGCACTTGCTGCGCGCCAACGGTGGCTATGAAGCCGAGGAAGCGCCGGGGGCGGGCGATACGTTGCCGGTCAGCTATGGCTTGCTGCTCAATCTGGCGAGTGTCCTGGGCGCGGAGGCAACACGGGAAGCTTTGACTGACTATCTCCGCACCTATCTGGGTGATGTCGAGATTCGGCCTGAACTGGCGGCGCTGATCGAAAGTGCGATCAATTACACTCGTGACTACATCGTACCGACGCTCAAGAAGCGCGCACCGGTCGGCGGGGAAGTCGAGGCCCTTAAGACGCTGGACGCGGCACTGGCGAATGTATCTGAAGATACGCCAGCCGAAGATCTGCAGACCAAGGTTTACGAGATCGGCAAGGACGAAGCCCATGGCTTCGAGAATCTGCGTGACTGGTTCCAGACGCTGTATCAGACGCTGCTTGGTTCCGACCAAGGGCCGCGCATGGGCAGCTTTATCGCGCTCTATGGGGTGACGAACTCGCGCAAACTGATTGCCGAAGCGCTCGCAAAAGCCTGAACGATTAAGTCCATTTCCGGGTGCGATACCACTTGGTGATGACGTATTTGCTGCCTTTCAAAACTGGCGTTCCGGCGTGCATGGTATCCATGTTAGGCGTCCCGTCAGGCTTGGCATTGTTCCAGACCAGCAGCACGCCGGGCTTGGGCTCGATCTTTATGCCAACTTCGGTGAAGTGCGTTTCGCCGCCTTCCTCCACGTTGTTGAGAAACGCCATAGCGGTCCAACAACGTTGCCCTCCGCGCTTGCGCTCAAACTCCCAATACTTTTCCGTGGTGTAGAACCAGTCATTATGCGGCTTGAATTGCTGACCAGGAAGGTAGCGTTGCCCCTGGATCGCTTCGCCGCACACAGGGTTCATGCCTAGCAAATCATCGATACGGCGAGAGATTCCCATGACGAAGGGATCGTAGGGGTCCAGATCGCCAGAATAAGAAGTGCGGAACCCGCTGGCGTAGTCTTCCTCATGCAGAGTGCTGGGTTTCGCCGTTAAGTCGATCATGAGGCATAACCGCTCGCATTCGGCACCCGTCAGGAAATCGCCAAAGGCAAAGATTTCTGCCTTGTCCGTCTCGACCTTGTACGCGCGCGGGTCATTGCCGATGCGCTCGCGAACTTGCGCGCCAACGCGCTTCAAAGCCTCTTTGTCAGGGATGATGTTCGTCTTCGCCATGCGCGGGTGTTAGCAAAGCGATTGGGTGAGGCAAGTTGAAGTGCGCGGCGCGCTCATCAATTGTGTGGTTTGGCCGCTGATCTTCGATCTGGTATTGCCGCTGAAACAGAGCTTTGGGAGAGCGATGATATGACTGAGGGAACACGCACTAAATACTCAGGAGCGGCCATGGTGCTGCATTGGCTGATCGCCGCAGGTGTGATTGCCAACTGGCTGATCAGGAGAACCGCGAAGGCCACGGAAAGTGAAGAAGCCGCGCGGGCGATCATGTCGAACCACTTCTCGATCGGGGTGACACTCTGGTTCCTCGCGATTGCATTGCTGGTCGTTCACTTAACTGGGGCCAAAGCACCATTGGCTAGCCATATCGCGACTTGGGAACGTTGGCTGGCACGAATCGTCCACACGCTGTTTTTCATCCTTCTGCTAGTGATGCCATTCGGCGCATGGTCGGCCATGTCGCAATATGGCGCACCGATAAGCGTGTTCGGACTGTTCGCTGTCCCGCCATTGCCGATGGAAGTGAATCCGGAAGCGGCAAAGGCTGCCTTTGAGCAACACGGCCAGGCTGGTGTGATATTGCTATCCCTATTGGTGATACATGTTCTGGGTACGCTAAAGCACACTGTGCTCGACAAGGATGGCAATCTGTTTCGTATGTTGCCGTTTGGGGATGCCAAAGGCTGAATTCCAAAACCCTCTTGCAAAAGAAGAACCCCCGCCAGTCGGATCAACTGACGGGGGTTTTTTGTGCCTGGCGAGCGCGACGCCGGGCAAGGGGAGGGTTTACCAGAAGAAGTCGTAGATCACGTCAACCACTTCGCCGGTGTAGATATCGACCAGCAGCACATCGTCGTAATAGCGCACCCAGCGATATGGGCCGTAAACGTCCGGCAGGCGATACTGCCATGGATCATTGATCCAATAGCGTGAACCGAAGAACAGGTGATCAAGGTAAAACCCGATGCTTATCCGTCTGTAGTAGTGGCTCCGGTACGGCGCATAGTAGCGACCCAGACGGAAGATGTTCTGGTGTGAATAGCGATGGTGGCGCCAGTTATAGCGGTTGTGGTTCCTCCACCGCTTGCGATCCCAGCGATTGTAACGTCCGCTATAATGCCCGCGATCATAGTAGCGGCGCTCACGATAGGTGTGGCGGCGACCATCACGATAGCCGTCCCGCCGACCGTCCCGATAGGCGTTGCGGCGTATCTGGCGATCCTCATACCGATCACGGTTACGTTCCGCACGGCGGCCGTCTCTGCGGCCGTCACGGTATGACCGGTTGCGATCACGATCTACGTAAGAGCTATTGCTGGTCTGACTCACTTCACGCTGCTCGCGCCGCTGTGTCTGGCTGTACTCGCCGCCACGGCGCATTTGCCGGTTCTCCGCGCGACGCTCCTGACGGCGTTCTGTCTGACGAGTCTCCTGTCTGCGCTCGGCCTGGCGTTCCGTGCGGCGCTTCTCACGCGGGCGTTCAACCCGGCGTTCTTGACGACCCACGCTCTCCTGTCGCTGCGAGCGGATCGATTGTTGCGTCTGACGCATATCGCGGCGGTCAACATGGACGGGGGCAGGGCGTGCCTCGCGGCGCTCGCTGCGCTGCTCCCGGCGCTCCGACCGCTGGCGTTCACTACGCTGGGCGCGGCGATCTTGACGCGCGTCACGGCGATCTTGGCGCTCTCGCGCTTGCTGCATTTCTGTGGCTGAAGCGCCTGAGGCCGCTTTGGCGGTTTCGGGCACTGCAACAAAGGAGAGGCTGGCCGCAATCGTGGCAAAGGCGCTTCCCTTAAACAGTTCAGTGATGGTCATATCGGGCTCCTAAAATTGCCGCTCCACCACCTGCGGCCCCTGTTCGAACAGGGCTTGATCCTGCTCTGATACGATTCGATACAGATCCTTCGCTGACCGCAAACTTAACCGCTTGGTAAGGCTTACGTTCATGTTTTACCGACCGGGATGGGCAAGCATTGACTTGGATGCGACAGAAAGAGAGAGCGCTGCCGATGTTTAAGAGCTTTACCGACATTCAGAGTGACATTGCCGAGCGTCTTGGTGCTGCGGTCAAGAACCGCAACCTGTCCATGCATTCTCCGGTTGTGGCCACGGCGGATGCCGACGCGCGAGTGATGGTGCTGCGCGCGTTTGATGCCGGGGCGTGGACGCTGAGGTTTCACACCGATCTGCGCTCTCCGAAATGCGGCGTCATCGGGACTGGCGCACCAGTAGGCGTGCTGTTCTACGACAAGCCGGAGAAAGTGCAGATCCGCGTGCGCGGGGTGGGGCGGATCGAGCATGATACGCCGCTTGCGGATGCTGCCTGGGAAGAAAGCACCAATTTCGCCAAGCGTTGTTATCTGGGTGATGGTCCGGGTGCGGCTTCGGTTGATGCGACATCCGGCTTGCCTGAATGGGCAGAGGGTATCCAGCCGACCGACGAACAAGTCGCGCCAGCTCGCGATAACTTCGCTATTCTTCTGATCGAACTGCATGAACTCGATTGGTTCCACCTCGCCAATTCCGGCCACATCCGTGCACAGTTTTCGCGCGAGGACGAGGGGTGGGAAGGGCGTTGGGTAAGCCCATGAATATAAGGGTTTTCTAAACTTCAGATCCAACAGGATGGAACACTGTCTTGGGCGTGAAAAACCTGTAGGGAGTGTACGAAAGCTTCTCGGCGCGGATCACAGGGCGTTTCTAATGAAGCGCCTTGGGTTCTCTCGGGCAGTTAAGTCGAGAACCGAAGGTCAGAAATTGGGTCGAATGCGGATAGTTCGCATTCGACCCGCAAATCGGTATCACCTCGTCAGCTTCTTATACGCCAGTCTCGTCGGGCGATCCGCTGCATCGCCCAGACGGCGGCGTTTGTCTTCCTCGTAAGCTTCGAAATTGCCTTCGAACCACTCGACGTGTGAATTGCCCTCAAACGCTAGGATGTGCGTCGCTAAACGATCAAGGAAGAAGCGGTCGTGCGAGATCACCACGGCGCAGCCGGCGAAGTTCTCGATCGCTTCTTCCAGCGCACCCAGAGTCTCGACGTCGAGATCGTTGGTCGGCTCGTCCAGCAGCAGCACATTGCCGCCCTGCTTGAGCATTTTCGCCATGTGCACTCGGTTGCGTTCACCGCCCGACAGCTTGCCGACGTTCTTTTGCTGATCTGCACCTTTGAAGTTGAACGCGCCGACGTAGGCGCGCGTGCTCATATCGTGGCCGTTGACCTTCATGTAATCGAGCCCGTCTGAGATTTCCTCCCAAACGTTGTTCTTCGGGTTCAGGTCATCGCGGCTCTGGTCAACATAGCCCAGATGCACGGTGCCACCAATTTCGATTGTGCCACGATCGGGCGTTTCTTGGCCGGTGATCATTCGGAACAGTGTGGATTTACCCGCACCATTCGGGCCGATCACGCCAACAATCCCGCCCGGGGGCAGCATGAAGGACATGTTTTCGAACAACAGCTTGTCGCCGTAAGCCTTGGAAATGTTCTTGGCTTCGATCACCTTGCCGCCCAGCCGTTCCGGCACCTGGATCACGATCTGCGCCTTGCCCGGCTTGCGGTCGGCTTGTGCTTCCTGCAGCTGGTCGAACTTGCGGATACGCGCTTTCGATTTGGTCTGACGTGCAGCCGGGGTCTGGCGAATCCATTCCAGCTCGCGCTGCAGCGCCTTCTGCTTGCCCGATTCCTCGCGGCTTTCCTGCTCCAGACGCTTGGCCTTCTTCTCCAGATAGGTCGAATAATTGCCTTCGTAGGGGTAGTACGTGCCGCGATCGAGCTCGAGGATCCACTCCACAACATTGTCCAGGAAGTAGCGATCGTGGGTGATCATCAGGACAGCGCCGGCGTACTCCTTGAGGTGGTTCTCAAGCCATTCGACCGATTCTGCGTCAAGGTGGTTGGTCGGTTCGTCCAGCAGCAGAATTGACGGCTTCTGGATCAGCAAGCGGGTGAGGGCGACGCGGCGCTTTTCACCGCCTGAGAGGGTTTCCACGCCCATATCCGATGGCGGACAGCGCAAAGCTTCCATCGCGATTTCGAGCTGGTTGTCGAGCGTCCAGCCGTCGACTGCGTCGATCTGTGCCTGAAGCTCGGCCATCTCGTCGCCCAGTTTCTCGTAGTCGGCGTCAGGTTCAGCCATTTCAGCGGCAACAGCGTTGTACCGATCGACCAGATCGGCGGTCTCGCGCGCGCCATCCTTGACGTTTTCGAGCACGGTCTTGCTTGTGTCGAGCTCTGGCTCCTGCGGCAGATAGCCCACGGTGATATTCTCGCCCGGCCATGCTTCGCCGGTGATGTCGTTATCGATCCCGGCCATGATCTTCATCAGCGTGGATTTACCCGCGCCGTTGGGGCCCACGATGCCGATCTTCGCGCCTTGGTAGAATTGCAGGTTGATATTGCTCAGCGCCGGCTTTTGAGCACCGGGGAAAGTCTTGGTCATGTTCTTCATGACATAGGCATATTGCGCGGCCATCGGGCGGATCCTTCGAATTCGAAATTTGTATGTGAGATTTGGGGGTCAGATAGAGGGTGGGGCGGACAAGGGCAAGCCGAGGATTGGTCTGAGCAAGGCAAGTGGCGATTTCGCAACTGCACAGCAACAGAATCGGCCTGAATTGTTCATCGAAATTGACCTTTCGGCTGTTCGACACAAGAGAGGCACCAGTTTCTTAATGCCACGGGTACAATCACTCGGTTCGCGTGCCGCCTCTTTCAATCCTTTGAGTGCGCGATCCAGCTAACAAGGGTATCATGACCATGCGTTTCTCCCGCTATCTATCAACTGCCGCAAGCGCCGCGATCGGGACTACATTCCTGGCCGCCGCTCCTGCTGCAGCTCAAGACGCTGACACCACTGCCGAAGATCAAAGCGGCGTCGGCACAATCATCGTCACCGCGCAGCGCCGTGAAGAGAACCTTCAGCAGATACCGGGTTCGCTTTTGCACAAACGGAGCACCGCGGGGTTGGCTCCGACATTCGTCTGACGGCGAGCTTTGGCGTTGCGGAGATGCAAAAGGGCGAGCGTTATGAATCGTTCTTCTCGCGAGCGGACGCTGCCTTGTATCGCGCGAAAGAAGGGGCGCGCAATCAGGTTGTGACAAATGATCGCGCAAAAAGAGACAGAGATGAGATTGTTAAGCCGCAAACGGCGGCTAACCGTGCCGCTGCCTAATTGCTGAAGCTGCGCCGTATCAGGCCCGGCATCATCGCGGCCTGAAGGCCGGCCCTGACAGCCAGAAACAGCACGAAGCTGCCCCACAATCCCGCGTTTCCTAGCGGCCATGTCAGCCACAGGGAAAGCGCGAACAGCATGCTTGCGCCAACCATGGAAAGCAGCATGGCCCGTGTCCAGCTTGCGCCAACAAACACGCCGTCGAACACAAAACTTGCAACTCCGGCGAATGGGATAACGATTAGCCATATCGCTTGATCCTGCGCGATGCGCGCGACTTCGGGTGTGGCTGCAAAGCTGGCCACGATGGGGTTCGCGAACAGGATGAATGCAAAGGAGAGGAGCGCAGCGGCAGCCACGCCGCGCCAAAGGATTGCCTTCGTATATGCAGAAAAACTGACGCGGTCCCCGTCGCCCTTGCGCTCTCCATTGAGCACTTGCGCTGAATTCTCAAAACCATCCAGCAGCAGCGCGGAGAAGACAAACAGCTGATAGATGACACCATTGGCCGCGAGCACTTCTGGCCCGCGCTCTGCGGATAGGCGCGTAATCGCAGCCAGCGCTACTGTGAGTACTAGCGTGCGAAGGAACAGATCGCGATTGGTGGAAAGAAATGGTCTAAGTCTGGACCAGCTGATTGTGGCCTTTTCAAACAAAATCCCTATCACACGGCGATCGGACGAAGGATACAATACGAGCGCGATCAGGATTGCGAGCTTGGCATATTCAGCGATGAAGCTGGACCAGCCGATTCCAGCGATACCCCATTCAAGCTCTAGCGCCAGAAACAATCCCAAGGCGACGTTCAGAGCGTTGTAGATGACTTCGATGATCAAGACAGCGGTCATCTGGCGGCGGCCGACCAGAAACCCAATCAGGGCCAAATTCAGCATAACGCCCGGCGCGGTCCAATAGCGGATGCCAGCATAAATACTCGCCGCCTCCAAGACGTCACCTTGTGCGCCCAATGCCGAAAGAAACAGCGGCATCAAAAGGGGCTTTAGCAGCACCAGCAGCGCCGCGATCATTGTGCCGATCACTAGACCGCGGGCCAGCAAACGAACTTGCTCTGTGGTTCCGTCTCGAGTTCCCGCTTGCGCGACCAGACCGGTTGTACCGGTTTTCAGGAAATTCATGACAGTGAACAGCACGGCAAACAGCCGTGCTCCGACATCTACGGCCCCTTGGGTTGCTGCATCCTCGAGCCGACCAACAATCCACATGTCGCCGATACCGATTAAAGCGGTCGCGACATTGGTCAGCATCGCAGGGATTGCAATAGCCCAAATGGCGCGCGTATCGACGCTGGGTAATGTGGTGGATGACGAATGTGACACGTGCGGGTTTCTCCCCTGGTGCCTGGCAAAAACTGGTCGGGGAGAGAGGATTCGAACCTCCGACCCCTTGTACCCAAAACAAGTGCGCTACCTGGCTGCGCCACTCCCCGACCGATTTCGCGCATCACATGCGAACCACAAAGTCCCGCTGCCGCTGGTGGGCCCGGCAGGACTCGAACCCGCGACCTAGCCGTTATGAGCGGCCAGCTCTAACCAACTGAGCTACAGGCCCATCAGGCAGCATGCGTGCAATGCGGCGTGCCCCCTACAATGGTCATCGCAATGAAACAAGCGCAGATATGCATTTATTGGCGATTGTTGTGCACCAAGCAGGTTCAGAGCAAGTCAGTGGCTTCGCGCACATCGCCGTCCGGCAGTTCCGTTTCGCCTGATGCCACTGCTGTCAACGGCAGCGAGAGCACCAGCCGTTCTTCATCCTGAACCAAGCTGCCGCCAGCGCCAGCAGCCTCTGCGCGGGCCAGTCTCAGGCTGAAACCGGCTCCAAACAATCCTGCGCTGATGTCATGGGTGGTTGGTTTAACCTCGGCTGCGAAGACGTCGTCTTCTGCGATCAGCTGCGCCGGAATCTGGCACCAGAAGGTCGCTTGGTCTGCATCGGTTTCAATTTGCGCAAGGAGCAGCTCTCCGGTGTTGGTTGATCCGGCCAATGTGGCAAGTATTCGCCAGATCAGCGCCTCGGCTTCGACCGGATCAATTTCCACCCAAGCACTGCGGGCCTTGGTCGCCGTGATTTCGATACCGGCCATGCGCGGCGCCAGAACATGGCTAAGTTGATCGGTCATCCGCTTGGTGAGCGAGATCAGATCGGTATTTCCGCCGCCAAGTGACTGGACGCCGCCTTCAAGCTTGGCCAGTCGTTCCAACTCGTCAAGGCCGGCCAGAATGCTCGCCGCGTCGCCTGCGATTGTCGCGGCTAATGCACGGTAAGCGTTTGGCACCGGGCCATACAGTTGCTGATGGATCAGTTCCGCAAAACCCTGAACCGCGTTGACCGGTGTGCGAAGCTCGTGAAGCAGTTGCCGCAACCGATCCGCTTCGGTCTGCGCACCGCTGGCCCTGGAAGGATCAAACGGTCTGCGAAACCGCCCGACGTAGCCATGGAAGCGCCCACCGCTGCGCGAGAAGCGCGGATGGGCATCGACGATCCATTCGCCTCGAATGGCCTCTGCACCTTCTAGCACCCGCGCTGCGCGCTCGATTGGCTGCTGCTGGCCGAATGCGGTCGCTATCGGGTCTGCCGGACTGGCTTTGTCCAGATATCTGGGATCTGTCAGCCGCTGACCTATGATCATCGGGGCAACCGATGCATCAGCCCAGATGATGCGGCCTTGTGCATCGCTTTCGAAGGCGAAGCCTGTCACATCGTGGTGTGGCTCTGACGTTTTTTCGTCAAGCGGCAGGCGGGGCGACAGGTCATCTGTGGATGGAGCAGCGTGATCCCGGCGGAATTGCGCGATGCGTTCGATCGTCGCAGCGATCACGCTTTTTTCATCGCTGCCCGTCGCAACCGATGGGCGGGGCCGCATTGGCGCGGCTGGCGGTTCGGCACCAGGCTTGGGCCCGGCGTCGGGCAGGGGCGGGGCCTCTACCTCAAGCTCTATGATCTGATCGTCTTCGACCGTATCCGCTTCGACAACGGGCTGTGGCAATCCGCGATCATGAATACCCAGCTGATCGAGCAATCGCTGGGCATCATCTGGCAAATCGCGCCGATTACGCAGCAGGCCACGGGCACGGATCGGCATGCGCGGGATCAGCGCGGTCCATTCCACTTCCGTCAGCTCGGCTCGCTGAAGCGCGGCTGATGCTACCTGTGGTTCGTCTTCCACCAGATGCGCCGCCAATTGCGCATTGCGAAAGCGCCAGCTGGGCTCGTGAATGATACGCGCCCGTTCGTCAGCGGGGATTTGCTCCCCTAATGCACCCAGCCTTAACCATGCTGCGGCAAGCAGGCTGTCATCACGGGCATGCTTTCTGTTGCCTAACAGATCGAGCAACTGGCGGAACTGTGTGCGCGCGCCATGCTCACTGGTGACGCGGTGGCGCAACACAGTAGCAAGGCGGTCATCAAAGAACATCACAGCTCCAAATCGCGCGAATCGCGCATGGCATCAGGCGCAGATATTCCGCGCCAAGTCTTCCCTAACAGCAATAATTATCTCTTGCGGAGCGCCATTCTCGATGCGTTGCAAAGCGGGACAATTGCTGGCAGGAACAATAATATTAGTTTTAGGCCTGCTTAAAGGGCACATGTGTTTCATTTGGGTCCGATTCGGAGCCGATCTGGGGATATTAGGGTAATTTATGGCCAGTCTGGACGAAATTGACCGCCGCTTGCTGGCTGAATTGCAGAATGAAGGCCGTGTAACAAACGTCGAATTGGCACAACGTGTCGGTCTGACTGCCCCTCCATGTCTGCGCCGCGTGCGCGGGCTTGAAGAAGAAGGCGTCATTCGCGGCTATCACGCCGATCTGGACGCCTCCAAGCTAGGCTTTGCGATTACAGTCTTCGCGATGGTCAGTCTCAAGAGCCAGGCGGAAAGCGCATTGCGGGAGTTTGAAGACGCGATGCGCGAGCTGCCCGAAGTTCGTGAAGTCCATATGCTCAACGGCGAGATCGACTTTATCCTGAAGGTTGTCAGCCGCGATTTGCAGAGCTTTCAGGAATTCCTGACCAGCAAGCTCACACCGGCACCGAATGTGGAAAGTGTGAAGACCTCGCTAACTATCCGAACCGCGAAGCATGAACCGGGCGTACCGCTGTAGCGGTAAGCCTTCTCAAGGCATTGAAACAAGATAGTTTCCAGGCCCAGTTCTCACAGCCCTCGGAGCGACTCAGGCCCCGCTGAAAAGTAACGAATTCTACATGCCTTCGTTGTAACCCGACTGTCATAAACAAAGCCAGTTGAGGAACTAAGGGTAAAAGCCCGGTCTATAACAGGGGTCGCAAGGGTATGACATTCAGCCTCAAAAAGCGAGTGCGCCAGTCAAAGAAGAGCAAAAACGTATCCTGAAGCCCTGCGTCGCACGCGAGGCCTTCCGAAGTGTTGGTTCAAGTTGAAGCAACCGGAATAGGATCGTTTTGGGCCACCAACGCTGAAGGTAATCTGATCTACCTTTCGAAAAATGGCGCTCAATCCTCGCGCTTTGTCAGCCAGTCTTCGAGCCATTTGATCGAATAGTCACCGCTGAGCACATCATCCTGATGCAGCAATTCCTGATGTAGCGGGATATTGGTCTTTACGCCTTCGACAACCATTTCCTCCAGCGCGCGGCGAAGGCGCATGATGCAGCCTTCGCGATTGCGGCCATAGACGATCAGCTTGGCAATCATGCTGTCATAGTAAGGCGGGATTGAATAACCGGCATAGAGCCCAGAATCGACCCGCACATGCATGCCGCCAGCCGGGTGATAGTATGTCACCTTGCCCGGTGATGGAGCGAAGGTGAACGGGTCTTCGGCATTGATGCGGCATTCGATCGCGTGGCCGTTGAACTCGAGGTCTTCCTGCGCGACCGATAGCGGCTTGCCCTCTGCAATGCGGATTTGTTCGCGCACAAGATCAACGCCGGTAATCGCCTCGGTCACCGGATGTTCGACCTGAAGCCGCGTGTTCATTTCGATGAAGTAGAACTCGCCGTCTTCCCATAGGAATTCGATTGTGCCTGCGCCGCGATAACCCATGTCGCGCATGGCCTTGGAACAGACCTCGCCCATGCGCATCCGCTCTTCATGGCTGATTACGGGGGAGGGGGCCTCCTCCAGCACTTTCTGGTGGCGGCGCTGGAGCGAGCAGTCGCGCTCACCCAGGTGGATAGCATTGCCTTTGCCATCGCCGAACACCTGAAATTCGATGTGGCGCGGATTGCCGAGATACTTTTCAATATAGACCGTCGCATCGCCGAAAGCGGCTTTCGCTTCGCTGCCCGCCTGCTTCATCAGCGTTTCGATGGTGTCTTCGCTTTCGCAGACCTTCATGCCCCGGCCACCGCCGCCAGACGCTGCCTTGATGATCACCGGATAGCCAATTTCCTTGGCGATCTTCTTGGCTTCATCATAGTCGGAAACCGCGCCATCGCTGCCCGGCACCAATGGCAAGCCCAGAGCACCGGCGGTTTGCTTGGCCGCGACCTTGTCACCCATTGTGCGGATATGTTCAGGCTTGGGGCCGATCCACTTGATGTCATGCGCTTCGACGATCTCGGCGAATTTCTCATTCTCCGAGAGAAAACCATAGCCTGGATGGATCGCGTCACATTGCGACACTTCGGCCGCCGAAATGATGTTTGCAACATTAAGGTAGCTGTCCGTCGCGGCCGGTGGACCGATACACACGGCGTGATCCGCCAGCCTTACATGCATCGCGTCCGCATCGGCAGTGGAGTGCACTGCGACTGTTTCTATCCCCATCTCGTGCGCCGCGCGGTGGATGCGCAGCGCAATTTCGCCGCGATTGGCGATCAGTATGCGTTTGATTGACATCGCGCTGCCTCAGCCGATTACAACGAGCGGCTGGTCAAATTCGACCGGCTGCCCGTTATCGATCAGGATAGCTTTGATAGTGCCGGCCTTGTCGGCTGTGATCGGATTCATCACTTTCATCGCCTCAACGATCAGAAGGGTATCGCCTTCTTTCACGCTGTCACCGACGGCGACAAAGTTTGACGCTTCCGGCTCGGGCGCGAGATAGGCCGTGCCGACCATGGGCGACTTGACCGCATCGCCATGATCGGCCGCGGGTGCTGCTTCAGCTGCCGCCGCAGGAGCCGCCGCCGAAGGTGCCGCTGCGGGTGTCGGATCTGGCGCTGCGACCATCTGAGCAGGCGCAGCCGATGCCACAAAACCTCCGCGTGCAACGCGGATCTTGCGGTCGTTATCTTCGACTTCGATTTCGGTAAGCCCGGTTTCATTGAGTAGTTCGGCAAGCTCGCGAACAAGCTTACTATCGATATTCATGCCGGAATTGCGACCACCGGCAGATTTACGTTCGGCCATTATTGCCCCTCAATATTTGGTTGCAGGCGTGACTATTCGTGCAAATTGTGGCTGGCAAGAGGCAGTGTACGACTTTTCGCAAACTGGCCTCTACGATTGGCAAGTCAAACTTCTCCGTTTGCGACCGCTTCCAGGGCGATAAGATAGCTCTTTGCCCCGTGACCTTGCACGCATTTCGCGGCGGCTTTGCCGACATATGAAATATGCCGGAATTCTTCGCGAATGGTGGGATCGGACAAATGCACCTCAATAACTGGCGTGCGGATGGCCTTGATCGCATCGAGCAGCGCGATCGAGGTATGGGTATAGGCCGCTGCATTCAGCAGCACGGCGCGCGCACCCTCGGCCTGCGCCTCATGCAGCCAATCGACCAGCATGCCTTCGTGATTGGTCTGCCGCATGTCGATTTCAAAACCGAGTTCGCGCCCGCGATCCTCCAGCATGCCCGCAATGTCATCAAGTGTATCCGAGCCGTAAATATCCGGCTCGCGCAGACCGAGCAGGTTCAGGTTCGGCCCGTTCAGTACGTAGATGGTGCTGGTCATGTCAGTCATAGGCTTGGCCTAGCGTTTGCAGGCTGCGCTGAAAAGCGGAAGATGCGCTTGGTCTCACTCGGCTGAATTCGCAACCATATCCTGCTGCAGTGTCCGTCCAGCCAGTAAATAATGCAAAGCCGCCCAGGCATAGCCGCAGATAAAGATCACGATTGACCATTGTAGCCCGCGCGCATCCGCGCTGGCGCAGGCGGCGATCTCGCTCGCTTGAGATGCAGTTGCTGTAACGCTCACGTCGGAAGCAATGGCAAGCAATGGTTTGCACGCCTCCAGGGTCAGGCCCAGACCCTGCGCATCCAGAAACGCTGCCTTTAGTAGCGTCGACAATGCTCCGATTAGTGGTGGTCCCAAGCCATACCCCAGCAGATTGACTACGAAAAGCGTGATCGCAACCGATGTCGCGCGCATCCGGCTGTCGGCGACCCCGCCTGAGACAGCATACATCGGGCCGAGGTAGAAATAATGGATCATTGCCGCGATCATCAGCGGCGGCATCGCGAGCCACAGGTTGTCTGTCAGGAAACCAAACGCATAAAGCGGTACCGAAGTGGCCATTCCCAAAGCCGGAATCCACGACAATGCCTTGGGATAGCGCTTGGCCAGTTTGTCGGAGAGCCAACCAGAGCTGAAAACACCGATTGCAGCCATCAAGCCCAAGATGATGCCGAACAGCAATGACGCGGTCTGGATTGAAAGCTCGTGGGTCCGGATAAGGAACGAGGTCGTAAACTGCCCTACGCCATAGCCCACGAAAGACGCCAGCGTCGCGCCGATCACCACATGGCGATAGGCAGGCTTTTTCATCAGCACGCCAAGCGCTTCCTTGAAGCTCGCCTTTTCCAGTCCCTGCAGGGCAGCCGGATCAGTGTAGCCGCGCGGAGGTTCCTTTATACTGCGCCAGACGATCAATGACAGCAGCAGGCCCGGGATGCCGACAACAACAAAGGCGATCCGCCAGCCTTCGACCTGTGACCAGTCAAGGTCGCCGAACAGACCGCCTAGGCCGATCGAGGCGATCCATGCGCCAAAGTCCGCGCCTTGCATCCCCGCGATTTGTCCGCCGAATACCGATGCGAGCATGCCGCCTAGCGGGACGCCCAAAGCGTAAATCGAGACCGCGGTCGCTCGTTTTGAGGGTTTGAAATAGTCGGCGATCAGCGATTGTGCCGGTGGTGTGCAGCCAGCCTCGCCAATGCTCACTCCTACGCGAAACAGAAACAGCATCAGGAATGACATGGCAAACCCGCACAACGCCGTAAACAGGCTCCAGACGGCCACTGCCAGCGCAATGATAACCACCCGGTTCTTGCGCTCTGCCACACGGGCAATCGGCAATCCCAGGAATGTATAAAGCACCGCGAATGCCGGGCCGCCCAGCAGCCCCATCTGCCAATCTTCCAGACCGAAACTCAGCTTGATCGGCTCGGTCAGTATGTTGACGATCGTTCGATCGATGAAATTGAAGATGTAGACGATCAGCAGTGCGCTCAAGACGTAAGCCCGATAGCCTGGCGTGCCGAAGCCTTCAGAGGCAGGAAGGCCCTGTGCCGGCATTTCAGCGGGCGCGGCCGCGCTCAATTCTGCGATGATCATTCTCCCTCACCTGCACGGATAGCGAAGTCCGGTCTTCCCGAATGCATCCTGCGGGGCTGTCTTCTCCTGCAACCATCTTCACCCTTTTCCGCCTGCCGTAAAGCGCGATAATCGCTTGCCCGGCAAATGTCCGGGCCCGGGCACCGGTTCTGGTGCTTGATGATTGCCCCCTTTCAATTTGCCCGATTGGCGCGCAGACATGCGGCTTCTTGGCGAAGGGCAAGGGGTAAACAGATGCAGTCCAAAGTTCACAATCCAACACCATGGCTTCAAGGCTTTGGCCTCAACCATGCGGTCGAAGTGCAAGGTGCTACGCGAACGCTTTACCTGAGCGGCCAGACCGCGACATATGCAGATGGTCATGCGATGCATGCCGGAGACATCGTCGCGCAATACAAGCTCGCCTGGCAAAATCTGGTCGATGCGCTCGATTCGGCCGGGATGACACCTCAGAATCTGGTGCGCCTCAACTTCTACACCACTGATGTGGACGCGTTCGTGGCCTCGGCCGAACAGACTATGGCGCTTCACGGTGCAGCCGGGGCACAGATTTCAGCAACCCTACTTAGTGTAGAGCGCCTTTTCGATCCTGACATCATGATCGAGATCGAAGGAACCGCTGTCGCTTGATCCAAATTACCTAAACGGCGGCTCGTTGAACGCGCGCAACTTGCGGCTATGCAAACGGTCGCCTTCATCGCGCAGGCGATTGCAGGCCTCCAAGCCGATCTGGAGGTGTGCAGCGATCGCTTCCTCGTAGAACTTGTTCGCCTGGCCCGGCAGCTTTATTTCACCATGCAGCGGCTTGTCCGAAACGCATAGCAGCGTGCCGTAAGGCACTCGGAAACGATAGCCCTGGGCGGCAATAGTGGCGCTTTCCATCTCTACCGCAATAGCGCGGCTTTGCGAGAAACGCTTGGCAGAGCTGGAATAGTGCAGCTCCCAATTGCGGTCGTCTGTGGTCACGACTGTGCCGGTGCGCATGCGTTGTTTGATGTTGGCACCTTGTACGCCGGAAACTTGTTCCGCCGCGGCTGCCAGCGCTTGCTGTACTTCGGCAATCGGCGGGATCGGAATTTCGGGAGGTAGGACATTATCCAGCACGTGATCATCACGCAGATAGGCGTGCGCCAGCACGAAATCGCCGATCTTCTGGCTTGAGCGAACCCCGCCGCAGTGGCCAATCATCATCCAGGCATGAGGGCGCAGCACAGCCAGGTGATCGCAGATTGTCTTGGCGTTGGACGGTCCCACGCCGATATTGACCAGCGTAATGCCTTTGCTGTCTTCACGAATGAGGTGATAGGCGGGCATCTGGTGTCTGCGCCAGGCAGTGTCGTTCAGTTGCTCCTGCGCATTGTGGATGCACTCGCTGATATTGAGGCCGCCCGCGCCTGTCAGACTGGTATAACCGCTGCCATCATCCTTGGTGCAGATTTGCTGCGCGCCCCAGTTTACGAACTCATCGACATAGCGGTGATAGTTAGTGAACAGGATGAAGTCCTGGAAATCCTCCACGCGCGTGCCAGTGTAATGTGCCAACCGCGCAAGCGAGTAATCGGTCCGCAGCCCGTCAAACAGGGACAGCGGCATCGCCTCGTCTTCGTGAAACTCGATCCCGTCCGCCAGCTCGTCTCCGATTAGCGACAGATCGGTTGAAGGAAAATGCTGCGCGATATCCTGCGGCGCGATGCCCACCATCGCTGCGCCAGCTTCGCCGTCCATCACATAGGGGAAGGGTATCTCCTGCCGCGATTTCCCGACTTCCACCTCGATCTCATATTCATCGGCGATTAGCTCGAGCTGCTCTGCCAGAAACGGAGCGAACAGGTCAGGACGCGTGACTGTGGTGGTATATGTTCCCGTCGTCTCGAGCCGTCCGAATGCGCGGCTGCGATCCTTGATCTCGCTAACTCCCGAATAATGCAATGTGAGCTGCGGATAGGCATAACTGCCATCCTCTCGCTTGCGTTGTGGTGGCACTGTGCCGTCACGTCCGAAAGCGATCACGTCTTCACGAAGCGTCGAAACGGCTTCGTCATAGGTCTGTTGCAATTGTTCGAGAATTTGCGGGATTGGGGCCATACGTTCATCCATATTATTGTTATTTTACGTTGGAAAGACGGGCCAGCATAGCCGGACAGGTCCTTCTTACAAAAAAGGCGCGACCTCTCGGCCGCGCCCCCTTGAGTCAAGAAGTGAGAGCCAATCAGGCTTCATCTTCCTTTGTTTCTTCAGCAGGCGCTGCCTCTTCGGTTTCTGCATCGGCGGCGGCTTCGATATTCTCGACAGCGGCATCTTCCAGCATGTCAACAGGGATTTCGCCCGGCTCAAGACCTGCGTTGTCGATACGGGTATCTGCTGCAGCTTCTTCGATCTCTTTTTGCTCTTCTTCGAAGATCTGTGCGAGAACATCGACGCCTTGGCTTTGCAGTTCGGCTTCGTCTTCACTGCGCGCCACATTGGCTTTCACGATGACGTGAACCTCTGGGTGCAGGGCAACGGTTACATCGTGCATACCGATCGTCTTGATCGGTGCGCCCATGATAACCTGCTTCTTGTCGATCTCATGGCCTTGAGCGGTCAGGCCAGCGACCATGTCACGCACGTTGACTGAACCGTAGAGCTGGCCAGCGTTGGACGATGCACGCAGCAGAACAACTTCTGCGCCTGCAACTTTTTCGCCCAGCTTTTCAGCTTCGCCGCGCTTTTCAGCGTTTTCTTTTTCCAGACGTTCGCGGTTCGCTTCGAAGACCTTCTTATTGGCTTCGTTCGCGCGCAGCGCTTTGTTCTGCGGTAACAGGAAGTTGCGCGCATAACCGTCTTTCACGGTAACAACGTCACCGATCGTGCCCAGCTTCTCGATACGTTCGAGGAGAATGATATCCATGTCGTCTTCTCCTCTTACTTAACAATGTACGGCAGCAGGCCGATGTGGCGCGCGCGCTTGATCGCCTTGGCGAGTTCGCGTTGCTTTTTCGCGCTGACGGCGGTGATGCGGCTTGGGACAATCTTGCCACGCTCGGACATGAAGCCCTGCAGCAAGCGAGTGTCTTTATAATCGATTTTCGGCGCACCTTCACCCGCGAACGGGCAGGATTTGCGGCGACGGAAGAAAGGACGTGCCATTAGTCGCGCTCCTCACGGTCAGAGCGACGCTTACGGTCGCGGTCATTCTTGCGCATCATGACAGACGGGCCTTCTTCGTGCTCGTCAACGCGGATCGTCATATAACGGATCACGTCTTCGTTGATACGGGTTTGGCGCTCCAGCTCTTCAACAACGCTGCCCGGGGCATCGATGTTCAACAGCACAAAGTGTGCCTTGCGGTTGCGGTCAATCTTGTAGGCGAGGGATTTAAGGCCCCAGGTCTCGGTTTTGGTAACCTTGCCTTCGTTCTGCTCGACGATTTCGGTCGCCGAAGCCGCCAACGCATCGACTTGAGCCTGGCTCAGGTCCTGACGCGCGAGAAAGACATGCTCATAGAGAGCCATCTTGCTTCCTTTCAATTTATGCCGATCGTTGGCTAATCCCGCGCGGATCGCAGGGCCCCTCCGGCTTTCTTCACAAACACCCCCACAATCGGCACTCCGACGCAAGGGATGCGCGCACATAACGGTTTTGACCGCGAATGCAAGCCTTGCGATGCGGGCAAAGCAAGGGCAGGGCAGGCGCAGCAGTTCAAGAGGGAGAAACGCTTTGCCAGGTGGTTTAATGGCTTTGCTGGACGATGTCGCGGTAATTGCGCGGGCGGCAGCGGCTTCTATCGATGATGTAAGCGTCGCAGCCAGCAAGGCGGGGACCAAGGCCGCAGGTGTTGTAATCGATGATGCGGCGGTAACGCCGAGTTATGTGACCGGGCTAAGCCCGAAGCGCGAACTGCCCATCATATGGAGCATCACCAAGGGCAGCTTGAAGAACAAGCTCCTGATCTTGTTGCCAGGTGCGCTGGCGTTGAGCTGGTTTCTGCCGCAAGCGATCATCTTTCTGCTGATGCTTGGCGGTGGCTATCTGTGCTTCGAAGGCGCGGAAAAGGTTATGGAGAAGCTGGGCGGAGCAAAACACGGGAAGACCGTGGATGATGAGATCAAAGACCCTGCGAAATTCGAGCAGGAACGGATCAACGGCGCAATCCGAACCGACCTTATCCTGTCAGCTGAAATCATGGCGATTTCACTGAACGAGATAGCGACCATCAGTGAAAGTTTCTGGGTGCGCGCGGCGGCGCTTGCGCTGGTGGGTATTGCGATCACGATTGCGGTCTACGGCGCAGTCGCGTTGATCGTGAAGATGGACGATGTCGGGCTGCAACTGGTTCAGCGCAAGAGCGGTTTTGCGCTGACTTTCGGTTATTTCCTTTTGCAAGCAATGCCAAAGCTGCTGGTCGCGCTGTCCTTCGTTGGGACCATCGCCATGCTGTGGGTTGGCGGGGGGATAATCCTACATGGCACGCATGAAATCGGGTTCCATTTGTTTTCGGATCTTGCGCATGGCGCCGAACATGCGGTTGCCGGTATGGCAGGGGCCATGGGCGGAGTGTTTGGCTGGCTGACATATGCCGGGGTCTCAGCGATTTTCGGGCTGATCCTGGGCGCGGTCATCGCCTTTGCGCTGCACAATGTCGCTCATATGGGTCATCGATTTGGCAAGAATGCGGAGGCACATTGATGAGCGCCAAGCCAACACTTTACACATGCGCGCGTTCACGCGGGCTGCGCGCGACATGGGCTGCGGAAGAAGCGGGCGTCGATATCGACCTGAAAATTTTGCCGTTCCCGCCGCGCTACCTTGCGCCTGAGTATCTGGAGATCAATCCGTTGGGCACTGTGCCCATGCTGGTTGATGGTGATGCGCAGATGACCGAAAGCTGTGCCGTCGCGCATTATCTGGCGAGCAAGGACGGGCGGAGTGACCTGGTCATCGCGCCAGGCGAGGCCGATTACGCGCAATATTGCGATTTCACTTATCACGCGGATGCCACGATCACTTTTCCGCAAACGGTCTATATGCGGTTCGCGATCTTCGAAAAGGACAAGGGCTGGGCCGAAGCGGGCGAGGCCTATGCCAAATGGTTCTGGAAACGATTGGTAAAGCTGGAGCAGCGGCTGGACGGGCGTGAGTATTTGTGCGCCGACCGGTTCACCGTGGCGGACATTTGCTGTGGCTATGCACTGATCCTGGCGAAGAGCGTCGGGCTGGATGAGGGGGTGCCGGACAGTCTGAAGGCCTATCGTGACCGGCTAACCTCGCGCGACGCCTACCAACGTGCTTTCGCCCGCGAAGAAGAAGGCCGGAAGGCACTGGAAAGCAGTCAGAACCGAATGGCTGCATTCAGCTTTTCGTAGAGCTTGGGCTATCGTCTGTTTTTGGGGTGGAAAGCCGACCTTCATGCACCCGCCCATTGTCTGAATCAGAAGAAATCCAAGGGTTTCGGGAATGTTTGGGCAAAGCGCGTCGTCTAACCCCGTGAACTAGCCGAATTGGTCGGTTAGCATACTGAGGAAACATCGATGTTTCAGACCCCCCCCAAGTCTTTCCCTGCTCTGGGCCTCGCACTTTCTGGAGCTGTTCTCGCGCTCACACCGATGGCGACCGTCCCGGCTCAAGCACAGTCGGAGATGAATCTGAGCGAAAGTCAGAGAGAGGAAATTCAATCGCGTCTTGCTAGCGCCGCAGAACGGTTGAGGCTAACAGATCAACAGCAAGAGCAGGTTCTGCCAATTCTTCGAGCGAACAGCGAGGCTAATCTGCGCATATTGCAACGGTACGGCTTCTCTCGCGGCAATCGCCCCGATCTCAGCCTTCGCCAGAAGCTCTCACTACGCAGGGAATTTTATGCACAGCGCGATGAGACCAACGAGCGGCTCTCACGTGTCCTTTCACGAGATCAAATGAGGATCATGGAAGAGATTCAAGACGAAAATCGCGCGCGGATGCGGGGCCGACTTCAGGGTTGATCCTCCCTTGAACGCGGCGCTGGCTGGCTGTGTCTTTTGCCCTGATTGGCCTCCAGCGCCGCATCTTCAAAGGCTTAAAGGAAGCAAAGGTGGAGCTTGGCAACCGTGAAGGCGCGGCTTGAGATTGATGGTATTGCAAAGCTGTCTATGGTTCGAAATGCATGTCCCCTGTGATCGATCAAGACGACGCTGCACTCGTCGACGGTACAAAGAATGGCAATGATGCCTGCTTTGCTGAACTTGTTCGTCGTTACGAAGGGACTGTTGCTGCAACCGTCATATCGATGCTTGGCCCAGGTGATGAGGCAGACGAGGTGGGACAGGAAGTGATGATTAAATTCTACCGCAGCTTGGCTCGATTTGATGGCCAGTCGACTGTCAAAACCTATTTGACCCGGATCGCGATCAATAGCGCAAAGGATGCTTTGCGACGGCGGAAGCGCAACCGACTTAGATTTTTCACACCCAAAGATAATGAGGACGCGTGGGAAGACAAAATCGCAGGTCTCGAAGATCAAGGAAGAGATGTTGAGAATACCAATCTTGTCAGTTTTGCATTGAGTAAACTGCACCCAGATATTCGGGCGGTGGTGGTGCTACGGCTAGTTGAGGGTTGGAGTACGCAAGAGGCAGCGAACATCTTGCAAGTTCCAACAGGCACAATTCTCTCTCGACTTTCACGGGGCAAGATACAGATGGCGAAGGCAATTTCAGGAGCGAGCGCATGATTGATCAACGCACAGAAGACTTGGTTGAGAAGCTTCTAGAAGGGCGTCTTGAACTAATTGAGCAAGTCGAACTCGAGGCTAAACGCACCGAGAATCCCGATCTGGATCGTTTCATCGATGCCGAGCGCGAACTGAGATCAATGATTGGCAGTAGGCCGAAACCTGAATTTGAGCCATTTTTTGATCAACGCGTAATGAAGCGCGTCCATGAGGAAAGCGAAAACTCAATGCGTGCAAACGGGCAAAGCCTATTCGATGTCGACTTTTCTGCTGCCTTAGCTCGGCTATTCCCGCGCATCGGTATTCCTGCCTTCGCACTCTCAGGATTGGCAATGGCATCCAATGCGAGTGCCGCTTCCCCAGGAGCTACTCTGGCCGAAGCGCTTTTTGCTCTGCCAACACTTGATGCGGTGTCGCTTCTGATTTTCTGAGTGAGGCCAATGACCAGATCTCCTTTCTACAAACGCCCGTTATTCGTCCTGCTTGTGACTTTGCTCATCGGCGCACTTATCGGTGGATCAATTACCGGGATGATTGTGCGCAATCGACTGGAGAATGCTCGGCAATTTGCACAGGCCGAAGGTTACACGCAGCTTATTGAGAGCATTGTGGAACCCACGTCCGCAGAGCAAGAAGAGACCATTAGACCTTTTGTCTCTAGCGCAGGTGAGGACATCGAGCAGATAGTTCGAGATGGCCGTATTGAGATAAATCAGCGCTTTGAGCAGATGGAAAGAGAACTGGAACCGCATCTGACCGAAGCTCAACGAGACAAGTTGCGTGATCGTCACGCATTGGTCCGTGGCCGCTATAGCGACACCAATTAGTCAGAATAGATTGGCTTAAGCGCAAAGGCAGCGTCAGCCGGGAATACGGTGACACCTTCCGTACTAGTGGAACCACAAGCGCTTCTGCCAACGCAAGCCGGACCAGTGTTGGCTTCGTGAGCAGCCGTGGTTTCGAGACCAACAATGATCGAGGTGACCGGTGTTGAGTCAGTCATCCCGGCCAGGGTTAATCGGCGCAAGCCCGATCTGCACGATCAGACGAAATACAAATGGCGAACAAAAAAATCTGAGAGGGTCAGGAATGTTCTGAGTCTGCCGAACGTCTAACAACCATCAAACAATATGAGGCAGATGCGATGAACGTCGAAGGTTCAGAGAGTTGCGCAGGGTTGCAGCAGAAAAATATTTCCCGGTTTGTTCTGGAAAAATTGCTCGCACCTTTTTCAGACACCAATCCTACACGTATTCGGGCACCCCACATGAACTCTCATCTGTTATCAACCTCTCTTGCTGCTCTGCTCACTCTCACCTTGCCAGCGTGTGGTGGTGACGACAGTGGCAGCACAACACCCGTTTCGCCTCCGACCAATAGCGCACCGGTGGTCGACGCCGGGGCTGATCAAAGCGTGGCGGAAGACGTGATGGTGCAGCTCTCACCGACCGTGAGCGACACGGATAATGACGCATTGACCTTTAGCTGGTCCCGAATTTCCGGCCCCTATATGCAATTCAGCGATAGCATGACCGTAGCTCCGAGTTTCATTGCACCAGATGTGGCTTCCCCCCAAGATATCGTGCTTGAGCTTTCAGTCAGCGACGGGACAGAAACCGTAATGGACAGGATCACTGTATCCGTGTCACCGGCCCCGGAAAATCCACTTGTCAGTACGATATTCAATGGTGCTTTGATGGCGGCTGACTATTGGGCCGAAAACCCCATGATCCTGTCAGCAGGTATGGGATTTGATAACATCATCGCCATTCCAGAGGTCACTGAGAGCGCTGTACGTGACGCCGGAGGATCATGGTTTGGTCCGATCGCATGTACTAATGGGGACGAAGTCACGCTAACCACTGCGACACCCCAGGCAGGGACCGAGAACGTTTCCAAAGGACATTCTTCCTTTGATGATGGCTTACCGATCGTGTTTAGCTGGCCTGTGGCTTTGGAAACGGCGGATGTCAGTGATTTCCAATTTACCCTCAATACGGGTGAGATTGTCTTTCCCAATGCCATTACCTTGCTTCCGAATTGGGAACTTAACGAGCGCAATGTCATTGTCGCATTCGGTGATTTCGGCAATCGCGGTCTGAGAAGTGAAGCTGATACCGTGTTTCCTGCGCGTCTCGATATTGTCGCAGATGCCACACCTCTCACACTCGTCGGGCCAGGTGCTCAAGAAGTGAGCGCGGTGGGGCTGCACTGGACCACCGATAGATCTGCCTATGATACCGGCCCAGTATTGGTGGGGGCCAAGCTGAATGCTGTCGGAAATGCCCCGCTTGGCGAAGGTGGTGTACCCGTTCTGGTCCAGAACTCGGGAATCTTCCCGAATGACGAGTTTGCGCTTTATGGCGGAGACGCAGATTATCGGCTGCGAGTTTTGACAACTGGTGGTTTCTCCCCCGATGGACTGCGGTCATTGACCCCAGATAGTTATGAGAGTTTTTTCCGTGTCCATGTGCGAGGAGCCAATGGCGAAACCGTTCTTTTGGAAAATGTCGGCCAAGATTATCAGGTCGCAGGAGGTACTTTGCGGGTGTTAGGCCTTGCAGATTTGGGCCAACGCTCTGATCCGGTTGCCAGCATCTATTTCGATGACTGTTACAACGAAGATCGCGATAACTATATCGATATCATTCTCGCCGGGGACGAAGCGGCTGCGCGTAATGTGACCTTTGTCGAAATTCCCGCGCTTGAAGGTGGGTTCAGTGCCTTCTTCAACCCAGGCGGCCCCGGACCGACACCCTTTGACGGAGTGCGCTATACGGCTCCAGGTCCGGCTGACCTAGAACCTGTAATCATTGCGCTGGATGATCCCATGCGGGTTAGCCGTCTTGCCCGATAATTACGGCCTTTGTGTTCCTCGTTGAACAGCCACCGCATTGATCTGTCTCGAACTCAAAGGAGAAAGCGAGGTCCGTATCTGGGTCGTTAGCGGTCTGTCCGCTTTCGTCCCCTTTTCAATCTATTCAGCCGCTTCAGCCATTTCCGCTCGTTGTGGTCCGCGGATAAGGCCGCCGGG
>Ga0181594_10000219_pt1 | contig 49155 bp, 44 predicted proteins | sample 071ome_18_FD_145603 | JGI IMG/M metagenome (GOLD analysis project Ga0181594, IMG submission 145603) | Coastal salt marsh microbial communities from the Groves Creek Marsh, Skidaway Island, Georgia - 071413BT metaG (spades assembly) | ecosystem: Environmental > Aquatic > Marine > Intertidal zone...
CGATGGGACCCGCCAGGGTTACCGCGGCAGCGGTCAGGACGCTGGCGGCTAAGAGGACGGCGAGACGTAAGCCCTTTGTAGGCAAACCCAAAGAACGAGCACGCAAATCACCCTGTGCGAGCAAATTAAGGTCACGGGAGAATATAAAACTCAACAACAGCGCGAGGAAGACGACGCCGCTACGCCACCAACCCGGCGCTTGGGGCTGTAAATCGCCCATGAGCCAAAACAGCATTCCCTGTATCTGTCGTGCCTCGCTTATGGACAGTAAAAAACTGATGAGCGCGCCCCACCCGGAGGCGAGCACGATACCCGTCAGCAGTAAACGCGATGAACTCCAATCACCGGGGCCGCGAACCAGCAGCAGGAGCAATCCCATCGACAAAAGCGCGCCGGCGCCGGCCGCAACGGGGACCACACTGTAGGGCATGCCCAATATCAGTACGAGAAGCACCATCACCGCGGCCCCACCTGAAGTGCCGAGCACATAAGGATCGGCGAGCGGATTGCGAAGCAACACCTGCATGAGAGCGCCGGCCAGCGCTAAGCCGCCTCCGACCACCAGAGCACTCAAGGCGCGCGGCAACCGAAGGTCAAGCACCACAGCAGTCGCCATCGGACTGCCCTTGCCCATCAGCGCGGCGAAAAATTCTGACCACCCGATGACTACGCTTCCAATCTTTAAAGAGGCCGCCAACGCTACGGCACACAGAAGTAGTAGCACGACGGGCAACCAGAGGCGCCGTGCGGATTCTTTTCTGCTGACTGCCTGCAGCATCGTGATTATCCGTCGTATTGTGACCGGGCTATCGACAATGACCCACATATAGCTGCCATGGCGTCGACAAGCCGGGGACCCATACGCGCTACCAAATCGGCAGGGATGCTGTGCATCTGCTTGTTTGCTACAGCCTTTACCTGCGGCCACGACTCCCAGCGCGTCATCCAGGAAGCCGACTGGTCTGATTCACGCGGCCCCAGAATCACCTCCGGATTGGTCTCAAGGACTGCCTCCATGGAGACAACCGGGCTCAGCGCATCAAGCGCTGAAAATACATTTGTGCCGCCGCAGCCCTCTATCATCTGATTGACCACATGATCGCCATTTAACGTATAGATCGGCTGATCCCAGACCTGATAAAAAACGCGAAGTGGGCGCCTGTTGGATCGGGCCTTGCGCAGACGCATAACCGCCTCTTCAAAGTGACGCGCGCTATCCTCGGCAGCTTCCGGTACTCCGAGAATCATGCCCAGACGACGCATCAACGCAGCAACGTCTTCCAGAGTCCGAGGATCGGTCTCAAAAACCTTCAGCCCAAAATCCCTGAGGACCTTAAGGTCCGATTCACGATTCCCGCCGCGCCAGCCAAGGATTAAGTCCGGCTGTAGCGAGAGAATCTGTTCAAAATTAATATGACTGTGATTTCCAACCCGGGGTAAAGCTTTTGCCTGCTCGGGAAAATCGCTGAACGCCATGACACCCACCAATCGCTGCCCTGCGCCGATATCAAACAGAATCTCGGTCAGATGCGGAGCCAGGCTAACAACGCGCACAGGCGGCGCGGAGAGGGAAATCACGGAACCCCGGTCATCGACCTGCTCGAGCGTTGTGGCAAATGCGTATCGGCTCAAGAAACCGAAGAGCAGTACTAACAATCCGGTCGCAATAAGCGACCGCAACGGGAACCAGCGAAATGGAGTTCGGGCAATCATCTGTTCACAACGCCGACGCTCACGCCGAAGGCTAAAACCCCCGCGTCAGATCCAATGCGCGGTAGAGGTCATAGCCCGAGAAGCGATGCGCATGAGCCATTTAAACGGGCGCGGCAGTGGATGAGCGCCCGCTTGGTGCGCCGCTTCGGCGTGGGCTCGCTCGTCTTCCTTCATTTGCTCGACGATCGCTCGACTCTTGACGTCTGCTGTTGGCAAACGATCCAAATGACTTTCCAGATGAGCTTCGACCTGCTCCTCGGTTTCCTTTAGAAAGCCAAGACTCCATCGATCACCGAGCATTCCGGCGGATAGCCCCATCACGAAAGACCCCGAGTACCAAATTGGATTCAGGAAACTCGGCCTTCCATCCAGGTCGTTCAAACGGGTTTCACACCACTTGAGGTGGTCGCGCTCCTCGGCCGCTGCGCGCAACATGGACTGGCGAACCTGAGGGCTCGACGCTGCCAAGGCCTGACCCTCGTAGAGCGCTTGAGCGCACACCTCCCCCACGTGGTTGACACGCATCAGACGAGCCGCTGCGGCTTTATCCGATGCCGAAAGTTCCGGCGAGGAAAGCCCAGCAGCAGGATCCGGTCGACTCGACTCCGTAGATTCTGCAAACACAGTGGCGAGCGCCGTCTGCGCCGAGGCGAGCATCTGGTCGAGTGGGCTGAGTTGACGTTGCATAGCCAAAAATATGTTGATAAGACCTATTGCCCTAGCGATGCCACTTCATGCCCACGAAAAACCGCCGGCCGGGCTGTTTGTAAAAGCTTGCGTGCTCGTAGTCTTCATCAAACAGGTTAGCGACCTTGGCGGTTAACTTCCAATGCGATGCAAATCGAAAAGCGGATCTCAGGTCAACGACAGCGTAGCTGTCGATGGGAGTCGTATTGGCCAGATCATCATAGGTCTTTCCAGCCCCACGAATAGACCCTCCCACCGATAACTTATCAAAGCGACGATCCGCTCGGATCTCCAAAATCTCGCCCGGTCGTCGCGGCAAACTGTTGCCGTCATAGGTGCCGCCTTTTTGCTCGGCAGAGAGGAGGGTCAGCGCCGCCCCGATCTGCCATCGGCTGACGAGCATAGCAGCCTCCATCTCAATACCCATGACCGAGGCGGAGTCAACGTTCGCCGGCGCCGATATCGCCGCATCGTAAGCGATGAGTTGGTCGACATCACTTGCGAAAGCGCTTAGTGTCCAACGACCTTTTGGACCGCCACGCCGATAACTTGCCTCAAGGGTTGCTGATTCTTCGGGCAGGAGATTCGCATTACCAAATCCCGGGTAATAGAGTTCATTGAAGGTAGGCGCTTTGAATGCAGTACCGTACTGAAGGGTCCAACGGCCGTTTGCCTCGCTGCCCCCGCCCACACTCGCGTCGCCCGTAAACGCGCTACCGAATTGCTCGTTCTCATCGAAACGAACCGCCGCCTGGATATCAACGACTGACAGGGTCGAGATCCACTGGCCAAAGAACCCCACGTTATTCCGCGTCGTCTCCGTAAAAGCCGTTTGGCTATCAATCTGGTCATCCAGGTAGTCCAAGCCAAAGGTCGCAAGGTGCGCGGACGAGGCGGCCCAATCGCTCTGCAGACTGAGTGAGGTTCTGGCGGTATCAAAATAATCAACAAAGACGCCGTCTTTGAGCATGTCCTGCTCATCACGACTCTGGCCAGCCGACAGCTTAAGCACGATGCGATCGGTTGCCGAGACATTCGCAGTGGCTCCAAGGACGCTGGTGTAGAACTCAGTCTCATTCTGAAACGAGCCGTCGAATTCGTTTCGTCCATCTGAAGAAAGAAAGCTGACGCCGAATGTGGTTCGCTCACCCAGCGCACTCGTCAGGCCAGCCTGTAAGGAAAGGCTTTCAAAGCCATCCGGGTCATCCTCAACTGCGAAACATCCGGCATTCAGGTTTCCTTTACATACGTTGTAGCCGTCCGTCTGTTCGCTGTTGGCAGACAAGGTAAACCGTGTGCGCTCTCCGCCGGTCGACAATCGCGCTCCGGCTTTGGCGTAGCTTTCACTGCCGCCAACCAAGAACGCAGAGGCGCGGTCCGCGCGACGGGGGTCGACCGTAAAGATCTGAATCACGCCACCAATAGCGTCTGACCCATAGAGGCTAGAACGGGGTCCACGAACAATCTCAATGCGCTCAATTTGATCCGGGTCGATAAATTGGAATGCGGTCGCACCGAGCGAAGCCGATCCCACCTTAACCCCATCGATCAGCACCAGCACATGATCAGTCTCAGACCCCCGCAGGAACACAGCGGTCGGCTGCCCGAGGCCGCCGGTCTGGCTTACGATAACCCCGGGAACAGTTGCCAGCAGTTCTGCGACGGTATCCGGCTGCAACATCTCGATTTGCTCACGCTCAATAACGCTTACGAAGGCCAAAGATGCATCAACGGTTTGCGCGGTCCGCGTCGCAGTAACCACAACGGGGTTGGTCTGCGCCCATGCAGAAAGTGATACGACGAAGCCGACGAACATCGCCAGCACACTGCGGAAAAAAACCATCAAGACCTCCCACGCACTCCCCGTGCGCAAATCATGCGGGGAACGAGCAGAAGGATTAACCCCCCGTCACCGCCCCTCGCGGTGGACCTAGGATGCTTTTTGGCCGGTCTCCGGACTCGCGAGGGGCTTTCATCCGCGACCGGCGCCTTCCCGCGAAGCATTTCGCAGTGGCTTTAGCCGATCATCCTCGCTTACCGTTGCGGGGGCAGTGCCGGGTTAGCCTTGTCCTAAAACTAAAGACCTGGCGCACCGGCTTCCCGTTTCACCGCGGCTCATCAGAGAGCGCGCGACACCAGAAAGCATGGTCCATTATACGGCGGGAGCTTGGCGCCGCGGGTACTCCCGCAAGACCCATTTAGAGCCTCTTGGGCTATTAAATTTCAAGGGGGTTTCAGGTCGAACGATCCGCGCTTGACTTTAACTTCCTCAGCCCTGAGCATTCCCCGCTGGTGACGGCCCCGAGAGGGGTAAAAGGGAACAAGGCGCGCTTCGGCGTTACCTTGGCTGTACCCGCAACTGTAGGCAGAACGTACGGATTGACGTTTGCCACTGGCGAATAGCCGGGAAGGCAATATCCGTGGAGAAAACTGCAAGCCAGGAGACCTGCCGTCACCGGCGTCGCTAGCCTGAGATCGGGATCAATCTTTGGCGCGAACCACTCGAGTGGGCGACGCACCATGTCGCGAACAAGAGAGGATCGATATGACGACGCCAGTCACAACGGGTGCCACTTACCCTGCTCACGCCGCCCCATTTAAGGTTCAGGCCAGTGCTCTCACTCGAGTTTTTACTGGCCAACCTCAAACATCGCGATCATGAACCGCTCCGCGTTAACCGCTCTGCTCGGCTCGGCGATTGCCCACGCAACAGTTTTATCCTTCTGGAGCGCTTCCGCTCCGCTGACCCCGCCCGAGATACCGCTCGCGAGTCATGTCGAGGCAATACTCCTCCATGAAGCACAAAATGCAGGCGAGACAACGCACGAATCATCACCCTCGGCAGGCAGTATGCCGGCGACGCTCGAAGCTGAGCTGAGAAAAGAAATCGAGCAGCTGACCCGCACCACAGCGATGCTGGAGGCACAGCTCGCGAAGATGAGCCAGCAGAAGGCGGCTGATGAGCGTCAATATGCAGCAAGAATCGAATCCCTTCGTTCAGACCGCGTGACGGCCGAACGCGCCGCCCATGACCTTGCCTTCGAACTGTCAGGCTCGCTTATCAGAAATCAATCGCTGACCAAAGCTAACGCCCAACTCGCCGTGGACCTCGAGCATAGCGAAAACGCTGCCCGTCGTGCCGAAGACCAACTCAGGATTAATGACGGTCTTATTCTCTCTCTGGAGAACACGATAGTTGAAGCACGTATTGAAAGAACGCGTCTAATGAAGAGTCAGCAGGGACTGACTGAGGAGGTGGAGTCATGGGTTGTAAAAAACAACGCGGCCCAATCTGAGAATCAATCGTTGCGCATGACGGTAACCAAACAAGCGGTAGCGCTCGCCGACGCGAGAACGGAAAAAGAGCAGCTTCGTTCGCATGTCGAGACACTCACACACCAAACCGCGCAGCTCGAAATGGATCTTGCGGCGTTAGAAGATCTTCTAAGAGCGGAGGCTCAAGCTGCTTCTGCCAGCCAGATGAGCGCAGCAACGGGCAACGCTATTGCAGATGTGCAGCCGCTCCCGGTCGCGGGTAATCCCAAGCCGGTCTATCCCCGCCTGGCGATCAAACAGGGTATCGAGGGCGATGTGGCTCTCAATGTCAGGGTATCTGAGTCCGGCCACGTGGCGCAGGTCTCGATCATGAGCCCGAGCGGTTCGACATTACTCGACAACGCTGCCGTGGAATCCGTGCGGACTTGGCGATTCACTCCCGCTTACCGGGATGGCCGGCCTTCGGAGACCGTCACGACGGTTCCCATTCAGTTCCGACTCGTGGATGCTCGCGGCTGAGTCGGCGACTTCTCTTTAGATCACGCCTGCGCTACGCAGTGCAGCAAGGTCGGCATCCGAGCGCCGCAGAAGCTCAGACAGCACCTCTTCCGTATGCTCCCCCAGCATCGGCGGGGCGCGTAACACCTTCGGAGGCGTAGCGCTTAAATGCATTGGACTCGTGAGCACATCCAGCGCACCCAGGCTCTGATGCTTGACCTGCGTTCGCATTTTCCGATGCGCAACTTGTTCATCGTTTAACGCCTGATCGATGCGATTGATTCGCCCGCAAGGAATTCCCTGCGCCTCAATGATGGACAGCCACTGATCTGTCGTTCTTTCATGAAAAATCGCGGAAAGAATCCGGACAATCTCGGATCGATGAGCGACACGATCCTTGTTCTTCGCGAACCGCTCGTCTGTTGCGAGTTCCGACCGACCCAGAAGATCGCATAGCCGCTTGAACTGTCCGTCATTTCCCACGGCCAGGATCAGGTGGCCGTCCTGAGTGGCGAACACCTGATAGGGAACGATATTAGGATGGGCATTTCCCATGCGCTCGGGCACTTCTCCCGCCGCGAGATACATCATGGCCTGATTCGCAAGTACTGCTATCTGGCAATCAAGTAATGCCATATCGATAAACTGGCCTTCGCCTGATTTCTCTCGATGGATTAACGCGGCTTGGATCGCTGAGGCGCAATACAGACCGGTCACAATATCCGCCATCGCGACCCCTACCTTCTGCGGCCCGGCACCCTCGGTTTCTTCCGACTCGCCGGTGATGCTCATCAGCCCGCCCATACCCTGAATCATAAAATCGTACCCGGCACGATCAGCGTAAGGGCCGTCCTGCCCAAATCCGGTAATGGAGCAGTAGACAATGCGGGGGTTAATCGCCTTGAGCGTCGGATAATCCAGGCCGTAGCGCACCAGCGCGCCCACCTTGAAGTTCTCCACAACCACATCACTGACAGCGGCCATTTCGCGAATCAGAGCTTGGCCCTGCGGATCGGCCAGATTCACGGTCACCGATCGTTTACCGCGGTTAGCGCCAAGAAAATAAGTGGATTCCCCGAAGCCTTTGGATTCTGACCCCGTCACGAAAGGTGGGCCCCACTGTCGGGTGTCATCACCCGCTCCGGGACGTTCAATCTTGATGACGTCGGCCCCCAGATCTGCCAGCATCTGTGTGCACCAGGGTCCCGCCAATACGCGGCTGAGATCCAACACTCGAATATGGGACAACGCGCCCATTGACTAGCCCATGAAGGCCTGAAGTCCTGTTTGGGCTCGGCCGAGTATCAAGGCATGCACGTCATGGGTTCCCTCGTAAGTGTTGACGGCCTCCAGATTCATCATGTGCCTCACCACGTGGTACTCATCAGAGACACCGTTTCCGCCGTGCATGTCCCGCGCAATTCTTGCAATATCCAGTGCTTTCCCGCAGTTGTTCCGCTTGAGCAGCGAGATGGCCTCGGGCGATGCTCTGCCTTCATCGAAAAGCCTTCCGAGACGAAGGCTTGCGTGCGTTCCGAGAGTGATCTCCGTCTGCATATCTGCCAATTTCTTTTGGATCAGTTGATTCGCCGCGAGGGGCCGACCAAACTGCGTGCGCTCCAGCGTGTATTGGCGAGCCGCATGCCAGCAGAACTCTGCCGCACCCATTACGCCCCAGGAGATACCGTATCGCGCCCGATTGAGGCATCCAAAGGGTCCCTTGAGACCCGCAACCCCCGGCAACAGGTTTTCAGCCGGCACAAAGACATCATCCATAACGATCTCGCCCGTGGCCGAAGCGCGAAGGGCGAACTTGCCCTCGATCTTTGGGGTGCTGAGCCCCTGCATTTCGCGCTCAAGAATAAATCCGCGAATGACGCCCTCGTCATCTTTTGCCCATACGACAAATACGTCTGCAATCGGGGAGTTCGTAATCCACATTTTCGCGCCGCTTAGCCGGTAACCGCCATCTACGGACCTCGCGCGAGTCTTCATACCCCCCGGATCCGACCCATGATCCGGTTCGGTGAGTCCAAAACAACCGATCGCTTCTCCCGAGGCCAATGTAGGAAGATATTTTTCGCGTTGCGCCTCAGAACCATAGGCGTGAATCGGGTACATCACCAAACTGGACTGCACACTCATCATGGACCGATACCCGGAATCGACCCTTTCCACTTCGCGAGCGGCTAGCCCGTAGCACACGTAATTCAGTCCGGCACATCCATATCCTTGGATGGTCGACCCCAGAAGGCCGAGTTCACCCATCCGCAAAAAGATGGAGGTATCAACAGTTTCCTCTCGGTTTGCTTTGAGAATGCGCGGTTGCAGATCCTCCTCACAAAAGCGCCGAATGGACTCCTGAACGAGTTGCTCCTCGTCGCTCAGCAATTCGGAAAATCCAAGCGGGTCGCTCCAGTCAAAAGTTGCGGTTTGCTTTAGTGACGTCCCCATTGATCTCTCCGAGTGTGTTTAACGCTGCTGAAAAAAGCCCGATTCCTTACAGTTCTTCCGCTCCAGACGGGATCGATTCACTCGATTCACACCTTTTGCCACCCTATAATACTGCGCTGCTGATGAAGACCTTTCGAATGACGTCGACCTCTTTTCCCTCTGGCCTGACCTTATGACTCTCGAACACCTCTGGCCGCTGATCCAGGTCATTCTTGTCGACCTTATGCTGGCAGCTGACAACGCGATTATCATCGGCCTGGCCGCATCAAGCGTACCGCAGGAGATGCGCAAACGGGTCATTATGTACGGGATCGCCGCGGCAGCGGTCCTTCGCATCGCGTTTGCCCTAGTCACGGTTCAGCTTTTACAGATCATTGGTCTGGTACTGGCAGGTGGATTACTTTTGCTGTGGGTCTGCTGGAAGTTATGGCGCGAACTTCGGGATACCTCAAAAGCCACTCAATCGGATGCCTCGACCCCTTCCGGTACTGCAAAATCAACCCGCCAGGCGATACTGCAGATTGTCATTGCTGACATCTCCATGTCGCTTGACAACGTGCTTGCCGTTGCCGGGATCGCGCGCGAGCATCCTTTTATTCTCGTATTTGGCCTGGCGCTTTCCGTAGGCCTCATGGCGTTTGGCGCGACATTTTTTGCCCGTTTGCTCGAAAGGTATCATTGGATCGCCTATGTCGGTCTGGCAGTCATCCTGCAGGTGGCGCTCGTTATGATTTGGGAGGGATCAAATCAGGTGATTGCCATCGCATTTGCGAATTAGTCAATTGATAGCAGTCCATTGACGGTCTTTCGCAAGAAAATGAGACACAAACCATGAATCGAAGATACTTACTCTCCCTTGTGCTGGGTGCATTGCTCCCTATTCTCAGCCAGCCTGCAGCGGGGCAATCGTCAGATATTGAGCGGGCTGTAGCAGCATACAACAGCGGTGACTACGCTACGGCTATTGCCCTCTTCGAGCCCAACGCGCATCAGGGTAATCGCGACGCCCAGTACGCGATGGGTGTTGCCTATTACGAGGGAAACGGTGTCAATCGAGATCTTGACGAAGCGCTGACCTGGTTTCGAAAAGCTGCCGATTCCGGGCACCCAACGGCCATGTTCAATCTGGGTGTAGCGCACTGGCAAGGACGTGGCGTCGAGAAAAGTTTCGCTAAAGCCGTCGACTGGTGGGAACGCGCCGCCGAGCTCTCGGATATACCCTCTCAATACAACCTGGGTCTCGCCTACTACCGAGGCACCGGTGCGGAGAAAGATCTTGGCAAGGCTCGGGAATGGCTCAGTAAGGCTGCAGCTCAAGGACATGCCGACGCGAAACGCGTGCTTGCGATGATGGATGAAGCGTCAACCTCGGTCGCAAGCACCCCAGCCAACACGCAGGCGCCCCGCACCACAACTCAAACCAATACGGCCTCGGGCGCGGTGTCATCCAGTGCCGAGGCGGCGCAAAACGTCATTACCGTAAATTTCCGAGCGGCGCAGATCGCCTATGATCAGCTCACGATGCGCGCCGGCCCTTCCGGTAGTGCAGTCCTGCTGGGCACCCTCAAGCAGGGCACGCCGGTAAAGATTCTCCAAACAACCGGCTCCTGGGCGCGAATCGAAGTGCCCTCGGCGCCCCGCTTCTGGGTATTCGGCAGTTATGTGGACGGTGCGCCCTTGGGGCGGATCAACGCCGATAAGGTACGTCTGCGTACCAGTCCCACCACGGGGACTGATTCCTCTATCGTTGCCCAGCTTGACCGCGGAAGTGCGGTCACTGTGCACGCGAGCTCAGGAGACTGGAAGCAAGTCAGCGCACCGTCTCGAATTTCAACCTGGGTGCAGATTTCGGGGCTCGCAGAGCAAAATCCCGTGACGCAAAGCTGGATGGATAATTTCAACGCCCTTTCAGGTGACCGGGGCGCCAGTGCTTCATCATCGGCTCCCGCAGCACCCGCCCAGGCGTTCAAAGCGGCTTGGACAACGACTGATGAAGTGGCCATACATGGCCGACCCGCATCGAACTCGCCGCTTCTTAACTACCTGAGCAACGAAACTCCCCTAAAGGTTATGGGGAGCAAAGGGGACTGGCTGATGATTCAGCCGCCGGGTGGTATTGATGTGTGGGTCTATGGTCAGTTCGTTACCGAGAACGGCAGTCGAGCTGAAATCAACGATGATCGAGTCCGAATCCGTTCGCTTCCGTCCAGCGCGAATGGCTCTGATGTGCTCGGTCTTCTGGACCGCGGCGCAAGAGTTGAGGTGGTCAGTCGCAAAGACGGCTGGGTTCGCGTCCGGGTGCTTCACTCCGTCGCGGGCTGGATCCTAAAAAAGAATGCAACCGCTCCGGGAGCGTTATCAAGCGGCTGGCAAGAGCGCTGGAATACGCTCCGCGCCGAGGCTGCAGGCGGATAGCCCGAAACCTCTCTTAACTGATTGCATTGCCGGCGTTGCGTGCTCGACTACCCAACTTAGGGCTGGTACTGGTGCTCGGAGTTGCGCCGGCGCTCTGGGCACAAGGCGACGCTTCACTAAGCCGTTTGATGGAGGAGGAGCGGTACGAGGAAGCCCTGAACCTTATCGACACCCAAATAGCGAGCACCGCCGCCGATGTATTCGATCTTCAGTTCCAGCGTGCCCGCCTCCTGCTGGCAACTGGACAATCAGAAAAAGCCGAGGAAACCTATCGGTCTCTTATCACGCGCTATCCCGGTAGACCCGAACCGTACAACAACCTTGGGAAAATTTATGCAGCCCAGGGCAAGCTCGATCAGGCAGCCGCATTACTTCGGGCGGGTCTTTTTACCGATCCAAATTATCGAACGCTTTACGACAATCTCAGCCAAATCTACTCTGAGCAGGCGGCACGCTCGCTGCGCAGCGCATTAGACCCGTCGGATCCAAAGGCGGACTCGGCGCTGCCGTTGCGGTCGCTGAGCGAAATTAAACCAAGCGCGGCGTCTACCTCAGAGTGAGTACTTTTTATTTAGCCACCGGCCGAGCGCGTCGGACTCTTTTTTTATTAAGTTTTTGCGCTTCGGCATCTCTCTTATCGAGCGAGGTTGTCGCGAACAATTATGAGACGCGACTATTGGAAGCCGCTCGGCTCGCAACCGAAGGTCAGTCCCGCGAAGCGGTAAACGCTCTTGACCAATTACTCGTTGATTACCCTCAGAGTCGGGTGGGTCATTCCTTGCGTGCCGAGCTTCTGTTTCGGCTCACAGGCCGGTCTCTTTCAGTAACAACTGAGAAGTCCCCCTCAATACAGCAAGCTCTGAAGCCACTGAATGAAGAGCTAGGGCTGCGCTGGAGACACGTAAATAAAGCGCACGCTGAGGTCGAAACGATCCTGCCATCAAACCTCTTGAAGCCCTCCGTAAAGAGCCCCTTTGCGATTTACGTTGATCTACCGGCCGCAAGACTTTACGTGTTTGATACCAGAGATCCCACGCCGACCGCGCTCATCAGCTTCTACGTCACCATCGGGCGCGAGGGGTACGGCAAACAAAAAGAAGGCGATCTCAAAACGCCTGTCGGCGTATACCGGCTGACGGGATATAAACCCGGCAAGAAGCTTCATGAACGCTATGGCTATGGCGCGCTAACAACTGATTACCCGAACGCGCTCGATAAAAGTTTAAAACGCACGGGGTATGGGATTTGGATTCACGGCACCGAGCCGGGTTGGGAGAATCGAGGGCCAAGAGCCAGTGACGGCTGCATCACATTGAGTAACACCGACTTTGAAACCTTGGTAACCCGCTTCCCCATGGGTAAGGACACCCCAGTGATTATTGATGACGCGCCCCAATGGATGTCGGCTACGACCCTGAATCAACTTCGGCACGAACTGGAATCATCACTCCCGCTCGAGAGCGGTGAAGAACAGCTCGAGAAAGGTTCCGATCTCCCTGGAGTCCCGCACGCATGGCCGCAATCACCGCTCGCCGCGTTTCAGGAGATTTACCAATACCCCGCTTCACGTGCCACACTGATCACGCGTCGCCTTTTGCCCGAAACCGGCGATCACGCTATTGCGATCGATGAATACTGGACGCAAAACGCCTCTGGAACCTGGGAGCGGATACCTTTCAAGCCTTAATAGCCCGCTTCCGTCTTGACTAGGTTTGGCCACTGACCCGTGGCTTTATGATCTCGGATCGCGTCTGCAATGTAGCGGCAGGCCGTTGGCGGAAACGTTATGCTGCCGATGTGCGGAGTTACCAATACCTTTGGGTGATTCCACAGCGGGTTCTCTTCAGGCAGGGGCTCCTGCTCAAATACGTCGAGTGCGGCGCCGCCAAGATGTCCGCTGTCCAAAGCGCTCAAAAGCGCGGGCTCATCAATCAGATCGCCTCTTCCCGCGTTGATCACAAATGCGCCGGTGGGAAGATACGCCAAGGTTTCTTCGTTCAGAATGTGTCGGGTCTCCTGCGTAGCCGGCATCAGAAGCACCAGAATCTCTGCCCGACCTAAAAACGTCTTAACCTGATCGGCGCCATGAAAAATCTCAACGCCTTCGATCTCAACCGCGGAGCGGCGATAGCCAATCAGCCGATAGTTGAGCGTCTTTAATTGGCGGGCCAGCGCTTCCCCCAGTTTTCCCAATCCCATGATCCCCACGGTTACATCAGGGGCCGGGCGCTGGGTCAACTCTTCCCAGTGCTTCGCTTGTTGTTGGCGCTCAAAAAGATGTATCAGGCGATGAAACCGCAGCACATTAAATAGACAATACTCCACCATCCCCGCTGTTAATTGAGGCTCCACCATTCTGACAATGGGAACGCCCGTCGGCAGGCCCGGGCACCTCAGCAAAGAGTCCACGCCAGCGCCGATGGAAAAAATCACCTCAAGATTCTCAAGCGATGCAAAGAGCTCTGCAGGGGGCGCCCATAAAAGCGCGCAATTGATCTCCGTGGGATCGCCCACATCCGGCCAAATCCGCATTTCGATCTCCGGGGCAATTTCCCCAAAGGTCTTAACCCACTCCGTATCGCGAGAGTCGGTCTTAAGCAGCAATATAGGTTTTTCGAGAATACTCATGTCATCAGAATGTCGGGCGGTTTGTCATTGCGCTGGGACGATACAACTGCTCTCCGTTTAGGGGAAGGGTTCGGGCGGCTCAGTCTAACCTGATGCGTTCACTGGGCAGTAAAAACCTGATCTATCGCCCGCAGACTTCAGCTGTCCCCCTGCCAAGGTCAAATTAAAGCGCCTGCTGAAAGTTCTAACCCTTAATGACTATTTTAATTAGTAGAACCTTATTGAGATTATTTTTTTGTCGGTCTACACTCAAACGCATAAAGATTCGACGACATGGTTAAGTCGATCTGTTCCCAAAACCGTGGAGGAATCATCAAGCGATGAGCGCCGACGACGTTTTCGTCCGATTCAAAGAGGTCCAGAAAAGTTACGACGGCGAGACGCTGGTCGTGAAAAACCTGAACCTCGATATTCCGCGTGGCGAGTTTGTCACCATGTTAGGCCCTTCCGGCTCGGGGAAGACCACATGCCTGATGATGCTTGCCGGGTTTGAACCCGCCACTCACGGTGAGATCTATCTCGGGGATCGCCCGATCAATGCGGTACCGCCGCACAAGCGCGGCATTGGCATGGTGTTCCAGAACTACGCCCTCTTTCCGCACATGACGGTCAACGAAAACCTCGCGTTCCCCTTAGAAGTCCGTCGAATGAGCAAATCCGAGATTGCGAGTCGCGTTAAGCGCGCTTTGGACATGGTCCAGTTGGGCGCCTTTGGCGAACGCCGCCCGGCGCAGCTGTCCGGCGGCCAGCAGCAGCGCGTCGCCGTAGCGAGGGCTTTGGTCTTTGACCCTGACCTTGTGCTTATGGATGAGCCTTTGGGCGCGTTGGACAAGCAGCTGCGTGAGCAAATGCAGTATGAGATTAAACACATCCATGAGAGTCTGGGCGTTACGGTGGTCTACGTGACTCACGATCAGGCCGAGGCGTTGACGATGTCCAATCGCATCGCCGTGTTTGACGACGGCGTGATTCAACAGTTGGCAAGCCCGAGTGACCTATACGAGCGCCCCGAGAACGCGTTCGTCGCCCAGTTTATTGGTGAGAACAACCGCCTGCATGGCACGGTTCAGGCGATCAACGGCGATCAATGCAAGGTAACGCTCGAAAGCGGGGAAGAAATTCAAGCGCTTAAGGTGAACGTGGACGGGGTCGGCGACAAGACCACCCTGTCGCTGCGTCCTGAGCGCGTCGAGGTGAATCCCGAAGCGGGAAAATTTCCCAACGTTTTCAATGCCAAAGTCGAGGAACTGATATATCTTGGCGACCATATCCGAACCCGCGCGACCGTCTGCAGTAACAGCGAGTTCATTGTGAAAATTCCTAATGCGTCGCATCACGCGTCGCTCAATAAGGGAGATTCAGTAACGTTCGGCTGGTCCATGGAGGACTGTCGAGCACTTGACGTCTCGGCATCGCACTAGGAGCGGTACTGAGATGTTTCCTAGCGTCGAAAGACGATAACCAACCTCGAGAAGGAGGACAATAAATGAGAAACCATCTCATAAAAACCACTCTAGCTTCGGCAGTTATTGGCACTGTCTTAGCGGTACCGGCACAGGCCGACGTCACCGTCGTGTCCTGGGGCGGTGCTTACACCATGAGCCAACAAAAAGCCTATGCGGACACATATGCCCCCGGTGGCATCAACTTCGTAAACTACAACGGTGGCCTTGGAGAAGTGCGCGCACAGGTTGAATCAGGCAACGTGACTTGGGACATCGTCGACGTGCTACCCCACGAAGCCCGAGTAGGCTGTGACGAGGGTCTTTTCGAAGAGCTGCCTCGCGATGTGTTCGTCAAAGCGCCTGACGGCTCTTCAATGGATGACGACATGTTCGTGCCGGTCCCGAACGACTGCGTGGTGCCACAGATTTTCTGGTCTTACGTGCCCTTCTATCAAAAAGGCACTTTTGACGGAAACGCCGCCGGCAATCCGGAGACCATTGCTGACTTTTTTGACGTCGAGAAATTCCCGGGTAAACGGGGTATCCACACCTGGGCCAACGCGACCGTCGAGATGGCGCTGATGGCTGACGGCGTAGCCCCAGGCGACGTGTACAAAACCCTCAGCACGAAAGCCGGTCAGGACCGCGCCTTCGCAAAACTCGACACCATCAAAGATCACGTGGTGTTCTGGTCCGCCGGCGCTGAGCCGCTGGAGCTGGTGAAGAGTGGTGAAGTTGCCATGTCTCTGGCGTACAACGGCCGAATCGGTGCCGCTGTGCTGTCTGAGAACGCGCCTTTTGTGACCAACTGGGACGGTCAGGTGCTCGAGGAGGAGTGGCTGGTGCTGCTGAAAGGCTCCCCGAACCGTGATGAGGCGCTTAAGTTCCTTATTCACGCCTCTGCGCCAGAGCAGCAAGCCGGTCAGGCAAAGTGGATCACCTACGCGCCGATGCGTAAATCCGGTATCGACATCATCGCAAATAGCGAAAATTCAGGAAAGCCGTGGTTCAACACCGGCGTAAACATCCTGCCCTTGATGCCGAACGCTAGCGAAGCCACTTCGAAAAAGCACCTTTATGCTGACCCGGTGTGGTGGGCGGATAACGGTGACTCGATCAGCGAACGCTTCAAAGCGTGGATGGGTCAATAAGTCCTGTCGTGACTTGTAAGTGACCTGTAAGTTGTAATCAGAAGCCGGGGTCTCGTGTTAAGCGATACCCCGGCTTTCTTTTCACTTCTTCAGAAATAAAACAATGGCCAGCAGCATCCCGTCCAACACCGCACCGCTTTTAACCGCCGACGGCACGCCGCTCAAGGTCAGCCTGCAGCGATCGCTTCGTCGCAGCAAACTTCGGGCGATCGGATTGGTGCTTCCGCCGCTGGTGTTCCTGCTTGCCCTCTTCATTATTCCGATTGGCGATCTGCTGACGCGCAGCACGGACGATACCCGAATCAACTACCAACTCCCCCTGACCTTCGCATTACTGAAGGACTGGGATCGACAAGAATTGCCAAACGAAGAGATTTATGAAGCCCTGTTCCGTGACCTGGGAACGGTCAACAAATATCTGATCGAAAACAACTACGCCAATACGGTCGATCCGAATGACCCGGCGTGGAAAGTAGCCATCCCCCGGAAAGGCCCCTATCGCGAAGCCATGCTTGAGATTGCGCCCGATTGGCAGTCTCCGAAGCGATGGCTTCCGCTGCAAAAAATGGCAATAGAGGCCTCCAAGGCGACGGGAACAGACGTCGAGATCCGGGTCGCAAAAATCAAAGCTGAATTTGGCATCTGTAAAAAGATCACGCCGCTTGATAACGCGACCTGCTCCAATCTTTACCGCGAACTGCTGAAGTGGGATGGAAAAACTGATCCCGATGAAAAGCTCTTTAAGGCGCTTTTCAAGGATCTCAGCTATGCCGATAAATACCTGCTCGGGAAGTCAAGCACCCGAATGAATTACGAGAAGCCTGGATTTAAGAGCCTTTTGAAGGTTTCCGGCCGAAAGCTCAAAAAGATTAAAGAAGGCCCCTACAAGGAGGCCATGATCAAGGCGGACGAGCGATGGGGGGATATCGCGTTCTGGCACGCCATGGTCACGATGCAAAGCCCGCAGACATCGGTCTATTACCTCAATTCGGTGGATCGGAAGTGGGATGAAAACGGCAACGTCGTCATGCAACCCGAAGAGCGACGCGTGTACGTCATGCTCTGGAAACGCACCCTGTGGTTGAGTCTTATCGTAACGATCGGGTGTCTGGTGCTGGCCTACCCGGTCTCCCATCTGCTTGCGACGCTACCGCTTAAGTACTCGAATCTTTTGATGATTTGCGTTCTGATGCCGTTTTGGACCTCGCTTCTGGTGCGCATCGTAGCCTGGATGGTGATGCTTCGCCAGGAGGGCGTAGTCAACGACACGCTGGTCGCTCTCGGATGGCCGGACGACAGCCGACTCGAGCTCATGTATAACTTCACGGGAACCGTGATCGTCATGATCCAGATCCTCCTGCCGTTCATGATTCTGCCGATTTATAGCGTCATGAAAACCATACCCCCAAGCTTGATGCGGGCGGCACAAAATCTGGGCGCTCCTCCGTCACTCGCGTTTCTGCGGGTTTATATGCCGCAAACCTTGCCAGGCGTGGGAGCCGGGGTCATTCTTGTATTCATTGTCGCTATTGGGTACTACATCACCCCGGAACTTGTGGGCGGTAAGGATGGCCAGCTGATCGGCAATATGGTTGCTTACCACATGCAAAAATCCCTGAACTGGGGTCTTGCTGCAGCGATGGGTGCGATCCTGCTTGTCGCGATCCTGATTCTGTACTGGATTTATGACAAGGTCGTGGGCATCGACAATATGAAATTGGGCTAAGACCATGGCGCTACCCTCTTACGCAACGCCTGCGCAAAAACTCTGGCACTACATTTACATCGCGATCTGTAGTCTGGTGTTGTTCTTCCTGGTGATGCCGCTCCTCGTGGTCATCCCGATCTCGTTTACGTCGTCGCCGTTTTTGCAGTTCACGCCCGAAATGCTTCGACTTGACCCCGAAGCGTTTTCGCTTCGGTGGTACCGACTCATGATGGGCGATTGCTCCGATCCCGGCATTACCACCGTCTGCAGCGACAACTGGAAGATCGGCGCAAAAAACAGCCTGTTCGTGGGTCTGGCTGCGACGGCTTTGGCAACAACGCTTGGTATTCTCGCAGCGCTCGGCCTTAGCCGACCGGTGATGCCCGGCCGAAAACTCATTATGGCGCTCATGATTTCCCCTCTTATCGTGCCGCTGATCATTACGGCCTCGGGTCTGTTCTTCTTTTTCGCACGATTTAACCTGGTTGCAACGTATCCCGGGCTCATCATGGCCCACACGATTTTGGGCTTGCCCTTTGTGGTTATTACGGTGACCGCTACGCTTGTGGGCTTTGATCACAATCTGACAAAAGCCGCAGCAAGTCTCGGCGGCGGGGTATTGCGTAACTTTTTTAAGATTCAGATGCCGCTGATTCTGCCCGGCGTCATCTCAGGCGCGCTGTTTGCCTTCATCACGTCTTTTGATGAGATCGTTATCGTGCTCTTTGTTGGGGGGCCTGATCAGATTACCCTGCCTCGACAGATGTGGTCTGGGGTACGTCAGGAAATCAGTCCGACCATTCTGTCCGTTGCCACAATACTCGTGATCCTCTCGATATGCCTGCTCACAGTCGTGGAACTTTTGAGGCGTCGTAACGAGCGGATTCGCGGCATCCGGCCCACCTAAATTCCGCTGCATTCTGCGGAGACCGTCGTGACCCATAATCAATCGGCGCTGGAAGTCTCCGATCTCTACAAGCGTTTTGGTGACGTCGAAGTACTCAAAGGCGTGACAATGGACGCGGGTGTGGGCGACGTGATCTCTCTCTTAGGTGCATCGGGATCGGGAAAAAGCACCTTTCTTCGCTGCATCAACCTTCTCGAGACACCCGACCGTGGCACAGTCACCGTGCATGGGGAGACGATCGAGATGACCATCGGCAAGTCCGGACAGCCGGAACCGGCGGACATGGCTCAAGTCATTCGCTTGCGCGCCCGTCTTGGCATGGTTTTTCAAAGCTTCAACCTTTGGCAGCATATGACCGTTCTGGAGAATGTGACCGAAGCCCTGGTTCAGGTGCTGAACATGTCGAAGTCCGCGGCCTATGAAAAGGCTTGCTCCACGCTAGAGAAGGTGGGGATGTTTGATCGGAAGGACTACTACCCGGCACACATCTCAGGCGGCCAACAGCAGCGCGCTGCGATTGCGCGGGCGCTGGCCATGGATCCGGATGTCCTGCTCTTTGACGAACCCACGTCGGCCCTTGACCCCGAGTTGGTTGGTGAGGTGTTGAAAGTAATGCGCACACTTGCCGATGAGGGTCGCACCATGATTGTCGTCACCCATGAGATAGGGTTTGCACGCGATGTATCCGATCAGGTTATCTTTTTGCACGAGGGCGCGATTGAGTCGCAAGGCACGCCTCATCAGATGTTCAATGAACCGGAATCGGAGCGCTTTCGCCAATTTTTATCGAATGCACTGCATTGATAGGGCTTGCGTGCCCGCCTCGGTGTAGTATTTGCACGTTGTCATAAGTTCAAAACCCAATGGAGAAATGGAGAACCAAGATGATGAAAAAGAAACTTACAGCGCTCGGTCTGGCTGGCCTGCTGGCGCTCTTTACCGGAAGTGCCTCAGCCGATGGGCACGCTCTTCGCGTGGGCGTTGAAGGCGCCTACCCGCCGTTTTCCTGGAAAGAAGCGGACGGCACCCTTAAAGGCTTCGACATCGACTTCGCTATGGAAGTCTGCAAGCGCCTGAATCGCGAATGTGTTCTGATTGAGCAGGAATGGGATGGCATGATCCCCGCCCTGCTGGCAAAAAAATTCGACACCATTATTGCCTCGATGTCCATCACCGAGGAGCGTAAGAAGAAAGTCGACTTCACCGTGAAGTACTACAACACGCCAGCCAAACTGGTGGCTAAAAAAGGTGCGGGATTTGCCGGCACAGCGGATGGTCTGAAGGGCAAGCGCCTTGGCGTTCAGCGGGCCACGACTCACCAGTGCTCCGCTGAGAAGCTGTACCCTGGGGCTGAAATTGTCCTGTACGCAACGCAAGAGGAAGTCTTTCAGGACTTGGCTGCCGGTCGGCTGGACGCGCAACTGTCCGACTCCCTTCAAGCCTACGAAGGATTTCTGTCACAGGATGCGGGCAAAGGTTTTGACTTCCTGGGTCAGGATATCGATGACGTCGAGTGCCAAGGCGTAGGCGCCGGCTTTGCCGTCCGCAAGGAAGACTCGGCACTGCGTGATGCTCTCAGCAAGACCATTCTCGCTATCCGGGCCGACGGCTCCTATAAAAAGATGAACGATAAATATTTTGCGGTAGATATCTACGGCAACTAATTATCCGGTCCTAAGGCATTGACGGGCCCTTAAGGGGCCCGTTTTTGTTTTAATCACACGATGGACTCGGTCTGGGAATATCGCATGTTGCTGCTGTCGGGCACAGCAGTCACCATCCAGCTTGCGCTTGGCTCGCTGGCGCTCTCCGTGCTTCTGGGTCTCGTGGGTGCATCGGCAAAACTGGCGAAGAGTCCGCTCTCAAACCGGATCGCTAGCGCTTACACCACGCTCATTCGCGGCGTCCCTGATCTTGTCCTCATGATGCTGCTGTTTTACGGCGGGCAGCAGATTGTTAATGACCTTGGCAGCCTCACGGGCCTGTGGGGTTACGTCGAAATTAATCAGTTTATTGCCGGCGTCTGGTCAATCGGTTTCGTTTTCGGCGCCTATATGACGGAGACTTTTCGCGGCGCCATCCTGGCGATACCGCGGGGACAGATTGAGGCGGGGATTTCGGTTGGCATGAGACCCTCTCAGATATTCCGCAGGATCACCTGGCCGCAAATGGTTCGCCACGCGCTCCCCTCTTTTACCAACAACTGGCTGGTGTTGATCAAGGCCACGGCGCTCGTCTCCGTAATTGGGCTACATGACCTGGTGTGGAATGCCTCAACAGCCGGGCGCTCGGTTCGAGAGCCCTTCACTTTTATGTTTGCCGTACTCGTGATTTATCTTATCCTCACCGCCTGCTCGGATGTCGGACTACGGTGGATTGAGCGGCGTTATAACGTCGGCGTGGATAGAGCATGACCGCGGCCAACGGCGAACGCACACTCTGGGAATACCTCGCGGACTTCAGCGAGAACCATTCGCCACTGGACTTTGTTCTTATCGCAGACCATATCGATAAGTTCTTTTACGGTGCCCTGCTTACGCTCGAAATAACCCTCATTTCATTAATCATCGGCGGGCTGCTCGCCATTCCTCTTGCCGTAGCACGTGCCTACCGCCGACCTTGGTTAAATCGGCCCATATGGTGCTTCACCTACTTCTTTAGAGGAACGCCTCTGCTGGTACAGACTTATCTCGTTTACTACGGGCTCGCCCAGTTCGATTTTGTTCGCGAGAGTTTCTTATGGGATCCTGTACTCTCAAGCCCTTGGTGGTGCGCATTGATCACCTTCAGCTTGAATACCGCCGCCTATACCACCGAATTCCTAAGGGGCGCCATTGAGAACACAGCGAAAGGTGAGATTGAAGCGGCGAAAGCATGCGGGATGCCCACTCTTCGAATGCTGCGGCGAATCATTCTGCCCAGCGCTTTTCGCAGGGCGCTGCCGGCATATTCCAATGAGGTTATTTTCATGCTGCACAGTTCGGTTGTGCTGAGCACCATTACCCTGCAGGATATACTCGGCGTCGGCCGCTGGCTGAACGGACGATACTATCTCGCTTACGAGGGCTTTATCACAGCCATGCTGTTTTACATGGCTCTCGTCTTTCTCATCAGTCGCGGCTTTCGCGTATGGGAAAGCCGCTGGTTAAAGCATCTGCGGCCTCGGGAAACTGCCGACGCGTAGACGTAGACTTCGCATTAAACCCTGTTGAGTTCGTCAAGGAATGAATGAAACCGTAGAAATCGCCCAAACGCTCATCCGCATCGGGTCCGTTACTCCAGAAGATGCCGGTTGTCAGGCCCTAATTGCTGATGCGCTTACACCGTTTGGTTTTGTCGCGGAACCGATGCCCTTTGGCGACGTGAGTAATCTCTGGCTGCGCCGTGGCGAAAAACGACCACTACTCGTTTTTGCCGGTCATACCGATGTGGTACCGACGGGACCCGAGGGGAATTGGGTATATCCGCCGTTTTCCGGCGACATCGTTGATGGCATGCTTCACGGACGTGGGGCAGCAGACATGAAGGGTAGCCTTGCGGCCATGGTCACGGCCTGTCAGCGATTTGTGTCAGCTCACCCCAATCACCACGGCTCGATCGCCCTGCTGCTGACAAGTGATGAGGAAGGTCCGGCGGTTGACGGCACGGTGCAGGTCATCAATACCCTTAGCGCACGCGATGAGCGTATCGATTGGTGCGTCGTCGGTGAGCCAACCAGCTCTGAAACCCTGGGCGACACGATCAAGAACGGTCGCAGGGGATCGCTGGGCGGAATGCTCACCGTGTTCGGTCGGCAGGGGCACGTCGCGTATCCGCATCTGGCCGACAACCCCATTCATCGACTGACGAACATTCTTTGCGCTCTCGCAGACACGCACTGGGATGACGGCAACGAGTATTTCCCAGCAACTACATTCCAAGTCTCTAATATCGAGGGCGGTACAGGTGCAACCAATGTGATCCCTGGAGATGCGCGGGCTAAATTTAACCTGCGTTTCTGTCCCGATCACACGGCCGAATCACTTCAGGATCAAATTCATCTAACCTGTCAGACTCATGCCGAGCATTACCAGATCGATTGGAGTCCGATTGGCAGGCCCTATCAGACCTTGCCCGACACCCTGCTCGAAGCAGCGGTGACTTCCGTTGAAGCCGTAACAGGACACCGGGCAAAACTATCGACAGATGGGGGAACCTCCGACGGTCGATTTATCGCGCCGACTGGAGCGCAGGTTATTGAACTGGGTCCGTTGAATAAGACCATTCATCAGGTCGATGAGGTAGTTAATGCCCAAGACATCTCTGATCTTTCTTTAATCTACGAGGGCATTCTGCAGCGACTACTCGCTTGATTCGGGCTGAACCTTTTGCATTAACAAACCGTAATCTGCCGGTTATCTTGCCGTAACGCCTGACACCCTAATCTGTGCTGACTTTCATCAGCCATCACAGAGAGGGCCACCATGCGCATATCCGCGTTATCACTGCGAAGTCAGAAAACGAAACTCGCCGTCGTTGGGCTTGCCGGGCTCACCGCCCTCGGCGCCATTACCTATGCCCGGCAGGGCATCACGGCCATCCCAGGGCCTGCCGACACCCGCATCATTCAGCCCGCGGCCGGGTTTGCTGATCTGGTGGAGGCGGTTCGCCCGGCCGTCGTCAATATTTCTGCCCGGAATATTGAAACGGTTGGGCTTGCCCCCTTCGATCAACACCGCGGCTCAGGACCCCAGAACCGTTTCGAGTTCAACGGATCTCCACAGATGCGTCAGTTCATGGAACGCTTCTTCAACCAACAAATGCCGGATCAATCTCAACGACGCCCTGAGAGCCGTTCCCTCGGCTCAGGATTCATTGTTGATTCGTCCGGATTGGTGGTAACCAATCACCACGTCATCAAGGGGGCTCAGGACATCGAGGTCATCTTGGACGATGGACGAACGCTTGAGGCGTCTGTCCGGGGTGTTGATCCAAGAACCGATCTCGCCTTATTGGAAGTCCATTCGGAGCAGCCTCTTCCTCAGGTGCGCTTTGGAGACTCCGATAGCGCTCGGGTGGGCGATTGGGTCATCGCCATCGGAAATCCATTTGGCCTAGGCGGCACTACGACTTCCGGAATTGTTTCGGCGCGAGGACGCGATTTACGAGATGGTCCGTACGTGGACTACATCCAAATTGATGCACCGATCAACCGCGGAAACTCCGGTGGCCCGTTGTTTAACCACGAAGGAGAAGTGATCGGAATTAATACGGCGATCTTCTCACCGAACGGCGGAAGCGTGGGTATCGGATTTGCCATACCGTCCGCTCAAGCTGAAACGGTAATTAATCAATTACGGGAAACGGGATCAGTGGCCCGCTCTTGGCTGGGCGTTGAGATCCAGCCGGTCACGCAGGAGCTTGCTGACGGCTTGGGCCTGTCTGAACCGACGGGCGCGCTCATTTCACGGGTATCGCCAAACAGTCCAGCCGAGCGCAGCGAACTGAAGCCCGGGGACGTGATTCTGGAGTTCAATCAGCGAGAGGTTAAAAAAATGCGTGATCTCCCCAGAATGGTCGCGCAGGCACAGACCGGGAGCGACGCCGCCATCACCGTATGGCGGGACGGTACCCAAATGAATGTTACCGCTCAGCTTGAGCCCATGGCCGGGACGCGTCAGGCACTTGCATCGGGGAACGATGCTCACGAGGGTGCCCGTCTCGGCCTTAAGCTCTCTAACCTGGACGCCGCGGACCGCGAAGCCGCAGGACTTGACGATGCCGGTGTTCGCATTGAAGCCGTGGACCCGGATGGCGCCGCAGCGCGAGAAGGTTTACGGTCGGGAGATATTATTCTGAAGGTCGGCCCCGAAAACGTTCGCACCGCGGATGACGTAATCGCCGCAGTGCGGGCACTGCAATCAGAAGGCAAGAAGCGGCCAGTCGTACTGCTGGTGCAGCGCGGTGGCGATCGGCAGTTCGTGGCTGTTCGAACCGGCTAGCCGGAGGTGATGGGGATCGGGCCTGCTGCACGGCTGCCGATCCCCATTTTGCCTTGCAGGGTAACACCTCAGAGGTAACAATAATCCCATGCGAATTCTCGTCGTTGAAGATGATACGGACGTCTCCCGCTACATAAAGCGTGGCCTCACTGAGGCGGGCCACGTGGTCGACGTGGCCGAATCAGGAACCGACGGGCTGGCAATGGCGCGCGAGGAACGCTTTGATGTTCTGATTGTTGATCGGATGCTGCCAGGGATGGACGGAATAACCCTTATCGAAACGCTTCGGCGTGATAACCGTAAGGTACCGGTGCTCATCCTCAGCGCCCTTGGCGAACTGGGAGATCGTGTTGTTGGACTTCGCGCCGGGGGCGATGATTACCTTCCCAAGCCGTTTGCATTTGAAGAACTGCTCGCGCGTGTTGAGGCGTTAGCTCGACGCAACTATCAGGGCGCCGTTGAAACACAGCTAAAAGTCGCCGATCTTGAAATGGACGTCTTAAGTCGTAAGGTGCGACGCCAGGGACAAACCATTAACCTGCAACCCAGGGAGTTCAGGCTCCTTGAATACCTCATGCGTCACAGCGGGCAGGTCGTCACGCGAACCATGCTGCTGGAGAACGTCTGGGACTACCACTTCGACCCGCAGACCAATGTCATTGACGTGCATGTCAGTCGACTGCGTTCAAAAATAGACCGGGACTTTGATATACCCCTGCTTCAGACTGTCCGTGGAGCCGGATACATGCTTCGTGAGCCGGAATAAATTTCTTGCAAGCTCGACGTTCCGGCTGGCATTGCTGTATGTCACGCTGTTTACCGTCTCCGTGCTGGCCCTCTTCACATTCATATACTGGTCGAGCGCCCGCTACATGGCCGCCCAGTCAGACGCTGCGATGGAGACTGAGATCCGAATTCTCTCGGAGCGCTACGAACGCTCAGGCGTAGTCGGGCTACGCCGCCTGATTCTCGAGCGGATCACCCGGCAACAACCCACCGGCTCAGCACTGTATCTATTAATGGATCCTCTTTCCCGCCCCGTGGTGGGCAATATCAGCCGCTGGCCAGCGGTTGAAGAAGAGGACGGGTGGCTGAGCTTTCGGCTGGAGACGCGAGATCGCGACGACGCTCAAACCCACCCCGCCCGCGCCAAACAGTTTGCACTCAGCGGCGGTTTTCGGCTGCTGGTAGGCGAAGATATTCAGGAACTTAAAGCCGCTGAGCGCCAAATAATCGTCGCCCTGAGCTGGGGTGTGATCCTGACCTTGCTGTTGGGGCTTGCCGGCGGATTCTTTATCAGTCGGCGCATGATGACCCGCCTTGAGATCATCAACGAAACCAGTCAACGTATTGTCGACGGCGATCTACACCGAAGGGTCCCGGTCAGTCACCGAGGCGATGAGTTTGATCGGCTGGCTACCCACTTAAATCGAATGCTCGATCAGATTCAGGAGCTGATGGAGGGTATCCGCCAAGTGAGTGACAACATCGCTCATGACCTGAAAACACCGCTTTCCCGCCTGCGTCAGAATCTTGAGGAGATTTCAACGCATCGAACTGACGATCCAGAACTGAGTGAAAGCCTATCGCATGCGATGCGCGAGGCAGACCGTTTGCTGGGCTTATTCAATGCCCTGCTGCGGATCGCGCGGATCGAATCTGAAACCGTCACGCCAACCCTGGTTGATCTATCACTCGCTGACCTGGTCAAAGATATTGTCGAGTTTTATGAACCGCTAGCTGATGAAAAGCACCAGAAACTGAAACTGGTCATTGACGCCGCGCCACAGCTCTCGGCAGATCGAGACATGCTCTTTCAATCGTTTGCAAACCTCGTCGACAACGCCATCAAATACACCCCCATCGGCGGACGCATTCAGCTGCGCGTGGGGAGCGTTGACCAAAAGCCGTGCTTGAACATTTGCGACAGTGGGCCGGGGATCCCACCCGAAGACCACGAGCGTGTTTTTCAGCGCTTCTATCGGACCGATTCAAGTCGGTCCACACCGGGCAACGGATTGGGGCTTAGTCTCGCACGAGCTGTTCTTCAACTACACGGCGCGACAATTACATTAAGAAGCAATGATCCGGGGCTCTGTGTGGAGATCCGTTTTTAACCCTTCGCTTTTCGTCGCACAACCCAACCCGCAGGCCAACGCCCCCTAATCCGATCCTTGAGCGCGGCGCATCGTCTCGGCAGTCTGCCCGAACAAAATGTCGGCAGAGTCTGCCGTTACCGCTCGACCCTGATTCACCTGATCCGCCTCCTGATAAGCCGCGACCACTGCAGGTCGCTTGCCCATTTCGACAAACCAGCGCTCTACGTTCGGGAAAACCGAAAGATCGATCTGGTGGCGTTCGTGCCGTGTCACCCAGGGGTAGCAGGCCATATCCGCTATGGAGTACTCATCACAAACAAATGAGCGATCCGTCAATTGTTTATCAAGGACCGCATACAGGCGAGACGCTTCCTGGTTGTACCGCTTGATGGCATACGGAACTTTCTCAGGCGCGTAGATGTTGAAGTGATGATTCTGGCCAAGCATGGGCCCCAATCCCGCCATCTGCCACATCAACCACTCCAAAACCTGGGTTCGTTGCCGAAGATCGCGTGGGATGAATTGCCCCACCTTATCTGCCATATAGATCAGGATGGCGCCTGATTCAAAAACAGATACGGGCTCTGAGCCGTCCTCGGGAGCATGATCAACAATGGCCGGAATCCGCCCATTTGGCGCAATTTTTAGAAAATCGGTTTGAAACTGATCACCTGCATTGATATCGACAGGCTGCAGACGATAGGCAAGACCGGTTTCTTTTAGAAATATCAGCGGCTTGAGGCCGTTTGGCGTAGGCCAAAAAAACAATTCAATCATGTCGAGATCGTCCTGGGGTGAGTCGTCGACCACAGTCGCGGGTGCATGGACGTTGAGACTTGGACCGACCCCGCGACGAATCCAATTGAGAATAGCAAACTTCGGTATACTGCGCGCTCTGAAATATACGGAGGGCGCTCGCCCAGTATCGCGTGGCAAAAGAAGAACATATTGAAATGGAAGGCACGGTTCTGGAGAACCTACCCAATACCCAGTTTCGGGTTGAACTCGATAACGGTCATATTGTGACTGCTCACATATCGGGAAAAATGAGAAAAAACTACATCCGCATTCTCAGAGGCGATAAGGTTACCGTTCAATTAACGCCCTACGATCTCAGTAAAGGCCGCATCACCTATCGCGCTCGATAGGCAATAAAAACCCCCGCCTATAGCGGGGGTCTGTGACCGATGATCCAATCGATCATTTAATTTTGGCTTCTTTGTAGGCCACGTGCTTTCGCACCACCGGATCGTATTTACGAATCTCCATCTTCTCCGGCTGCGTTCTTTTATTTTTTGTGGTCGTATAGTAGTGGCCGGTGCCGGCTGAGGATACGAGTTTTATCTTGTCTCTCATAGTAATTTCAACTCTCTAGAGGAAGCGGAATTGGCGCGCTGTTATACCTTAGTGCCTCGACCACGCAGTTCTTCAAGAACGACGTCGATGCCCTTTTTATCGATGATGCGCAGCCCCTGATGAGAAACTCGCAGGCGAACCCATCGGTTCTCGCTCTCAACCCAAAACCGCTTGTCGTGGATATTCGGCTTGAATACCCGTCGGGTCTTGTTATGAGCATGAGAGACGTTGTTCCCCGTCATCACGCGTTTTCCGGTTACTTGGCAAACTCTGGCCATTGCTGAATTCCTGACTTAAAACAAAAGGAAGGCCGCGTTTTATACCAGATTTCGCTTCATTTTCCTAGAAGCCCTTAAAATCTAACCCCGTTCGTATCCACAACAGCCAAAAGTCGTTATTTAGTCCTTTCAAGCCGGTTAGACTTCGCGCCCATGCCTTCCTTAGAAAATCGACACATTCTCCTCGGAATTTCCGGAGGAATTGCCGCCTATAAGGCCGCAGAGCTCACGCGGCGGTTGGTGGAGGCCGGCGCTGACGTTCAGGTCGTGATGACAGATGCCGCGAAAGCGTTTATTTCCCCTCTTACGATGCAGGCAGTGAGTGGCCGTCCGGTTCGGGATACGCTTCTTGACCCTGCCGCCGAGGCGGGTATGGGACATATTGAGCTTGGGCGATGGGCCGATCTCGTGCTCGTCGCGCCGGCCAGCGCTGATTTCATAGCGAAACTGGCCGGCGGGATGGCAGGCGATCTTTTGAGCACGGTCTGTCTGGCCACCTCCGCGCCGGTCTATCTCGCTCCGGCCATGAATCAGGCGATGTGGCGCAAGCCCGCCACGCAGCGGAACATCGTCACGCTAGAGAACGACGGCATCATCATCGTGGGGCCAGCCTCCGGTGACCAGGCGTGTGGCGATGTAGGCCCCGGACGCATGACGGAGCCTGCCGACATTATCGCTACCCTTCTGACCAACGACGGCACTGGATCGATGCAGGGGTTGAACGTCGTGATCACAGCCGGCCCTACGTGGGAGGCCATAGATCCGGTTCGCGGGCTCTCGAATCACAGCTCGGGCAAAATGGGTTACGCGGTGGCCGATGCCGCAGCCGCTGCCGGCGCTCGGGTAACGCTTGTGAGCGGCCCGACAGCGCTGACGCCACCAAAAGGAATTCATACCCACTCGGTCCGGTCGGCCCAGGAGATGTTTTCCGCAGTTCAGTCGGCCGCAACAACATGTGATATTTTCATCGGCGTGGCGGCGGTCGCAGATTACCGGCCACAGAGTATCGAATCCTCAAAAATAAAGAAAAGCGCCGAGCACCTCACGCTTGAGCTCGTAAAAAATCCGGACATCCTTTCCTGGGTTGCCTCTCGGACGCCTAAGCCCTTTACCGTGGGCTTTGCCGCAGAGACAGATCGACCGCTAGAGCACGCGAGAGCCAAACGGGCAAATAAAGGCCTTGACCTTATTGCGGTAAACCAAGTGAGCGACAGTCAAAGCCCGTTTGGCAGCGACGAGAATCAGCTAATTGTGGTTGGTGACACCGATGAAATAGATCTTGGTCGAAAACAAAAGAGTCAACTCGCCCGAGACCTTATCGAAACCATTGCGAAAAAGTATCATGAGCAACATCAAGTTAAAGATTCTCGATAAACGTTTGGGAAACGAATTCGGCTTTCCGAAGTACGCCACGTCCGGGTCGGCAGGCATAGATCTCGTGGCCTGCCTGCAGGAGCCCCTAACGCTCAGCCCAGGGGCCTGTGAGCTCATTCCCAGCGGTATCGCCATTCATATTGATAATCCAGAGCTCGCTGCCGTTATCCTACCCCGCTCCGGGATGGGCCACAAACACGGTATCGTGCTCGGGAATCTCGTCGGTCTGATCGACAGCGACTACCAAGGGGAAATCATGATCTCGTGCTGGAACCGAGGTGACACGGCCTTTGAAATCAACCCGGGTGATCGGGTAGCGCAAATGGTGCTGGTTCCCGTGATTCAGGCCTCGTTTGAGGTTGTCGACTCTTTCGAGGAGACCGAGCGTTCCACGGGAGGCTTCGGACACACCGGCACCCGCTGATCGGCGGTACTAAGACAGCGCATGAACGCGAGAAGGAACGGCGTCATCACAACATAATGGGCTATAATTCGCGCAACTTAGCGATATAGATCCTACCTCTCCAACTGCTCCGCACCGCGCCGAATGAGCATCAAAAACGGCTCAGCATGGGACCTTTCCCAAGCCACTCTGTCCGCAGAGAGTCGCGCCTATCTTGAAGCGCAATTTCAGCAGTTTCAGGATGATCCTGACTCCGTTCCTACTGAGTGGGCCAGACTCTTTGAGACCCTACCTGATGCCATAAGCGGCCGGGAGATAAGGTCGGATTCTGACCTGCCCCCGGGGCGGCAAGCCGATAGAGAGCGCAAACAAGGGGCAGTGTTACGTCTCATTAATGCCTACCGTACGCGCGGTCACAGCATTGCCAAGACCGATCCCCTTGAGATCATGACTCCCGAAATCCCTGAGGATTTCGATCTTAATTTTCATGACCTCGCCGAGGATGACCTCGACCAAGAGTACGACACGGGATCGCTTGCCTTCGGCTTATCCCGAATGTCGCTGCGAGAAATTCGAGAGCTGTGCGAGGCCGTCTATTGCGGCCCGCTCGGTATCGAATACATGCACATCACCAACACCACCGAAAAGCGCTGGTTGCAGGAACGCCTGGAAACCCGGCCGGTACGCCCCGCGGCGTCGAATGAATTTAGAAAGCATATTCTTCAGCGCCTTACCGCGGCTGAGGGACTCGAACGCTACCTGCATACCCGTTTCGTTGGACAAAAGCGATTTTCGCTAGAGGGCGGTGAAGCATTAATTCCGGCAGTGCAGGAGCTCATTCAGCAGTGTGGCGCCATTGGTGTAAAAGAGATCGTCATCGGCATGGCGCATCGAGGTCGCCTGAATGTATTGGTCAACATCCTGGGCAAATCGCCCGGCGACCTCTTCAGCGAATTCGAAGGCAAGGCTAAAGCCATCGACGCTGAGCTCAACACCGGCGATGTGAAATACCATCAGGGATTCTCAGCGGACATCAGTACCCCCGGCGGGGTCGTCCATGTTGCGCTGGCCTTTAATCCATCACATCTTGAAATTATTGATCCCGTGGTTGAGGGATCGGTTCGTGCTCGTCAGGATCGTCGCGGTGACGACGATAAGAACCTCGTTGTGCCCGTTCTGATTCACGGTGATGCCGCTTTTGCGGGTCAAGGCGTGGTGATGGAAACCCTCAACATGTCCAACACCCGCGGGTTTTCTACCGGCGGCACCATCCATGTGGTCGTCAACAACCAAATAGGCTTCACCACCCGCAACCCGCTGGACGCGCGCTCAACACCCTACTGCACTGAGATCGCTAAGATGGTGCAGGCGCCCATCTTTCATGTGAATGGCGACGACCCCGATGCCGTCCTCTTCGCGATAACGCTGGCGAACGACTTCCGAATGACGTTCCACAAGGATGTGGTTGTCGACATCATCTGCTACCGCCGTCTCGGACACAACGAAGCGGACGAGCCGGCAATCACTCAGCCCGCAATGTACCGGGTGATACGCAATATACCCACCACCCGACAACGATATGCGGAACGCCTCGTGAGCGAAGGCGTAATCAACGAGACCGAAGCGGACACTTTGATCACCGAGTACCGAGAGGCGATGGACGAAGGTCGAGTCGTACGCCCGCCGGCTCATGACCCTGATAAGTCACTGTATCTTGTGGACTGGTCACCCTACGTCGGCACGAAGTGGACCGACCCGGCGGTGACCGCAATCGAATCCTCACGGGTGAGAAATCTCAACGACAAGCTCGTGCATTTACCCGATGATTTTGAGGTGCATCCGCGGGTCGAGCGCATCCTTGCAGACCGAATCAAAATGGCCAAGGGCGAATTGCCAATGGATTGGGGGTTCGCGGAGACGATGGCGTATGCATCCCTCATAGAGGACGGATACGCAGTGCGCATGTCTGGCCAGGATGTGGGACGGGGAACCTTTTCGCATCGTCATGCCGTATTGAAGAATCAGGCAAGACGGCAACCCTATGTTCCGCTGCGGGAACTCGGCGATGAGCCCTCCAAGTTCCTCATTATCGACTCACTGCTCTCAGAAGAAGCGGTGCTTGGATTTGAGTACGGTTATGCCACAACCGAGCCGCGCACGCTGACGATATGGGAGGCGCAGTTTGGCGATTTTGCAAACGGCGCCCAGGTGGTCATTGATCAATTTATCAGTAGCGGGGAAGCAAAATGGCAGCGGTTGTGCGGCCTCACCCTTCTCCTACCTCACGGGCTTGAGGGTCAAGGCCCGGAGCACTCCTCAGCGCGACTTGAGCGTTTTTTACAGTTGTGCGGGGACGACAACATGCAGGTCTGTGTGCCCACAACCCCTGCTCAGTTCTTTCACCTTCTGCGCCGACAGATGATACGCCCGCTACGACGACCGCTGATTGTGATGACACCGAAGAGTCTTTTAAGACATAAACTGGCCGTATCGCCAGTCACTGAATTATCCGACGGCAGCTTCAAGAATGTGCTGCCAGATGCGGAGATAATCCAGCCCCATCAGGTAGACCGGGTCATTCTCTGTAGCGGCAAGGTCTATTTTGACCTTGTTGAGGAGCGCTCCCGGCGAGAGCAGATGAATACGGCGATCGTTCGAATCGAACAGCTGTATCCCTTTCCACAAGACGAATTGGAGAGCGCCCTTGAGGCTTTCCCCAAATGCAAGACTATCGTTTGGTGTCAGGAGGAGCCCCGGAATCAAGGCTCGTGGCACCGAATCCAAAATCACCTGAGTCGGGCGACGCAGTCGCACCAGCAATTGCTGTACGTGAGCCGAGAGGCATCCGCCTCACCTGCGGTCGGATCCCATCAAAAACACGTGGAACAACAAGCTCTCGTTGTCAGTGAAGCACTCGGCCCCCACGCAAGCCTTAACGCCAAAGCGGTAGGAGAGTAGATCGTGTCCGTTGAAATAAAGGTTCCCCTGCTGCCTGAATCCGTGGCCGATGCGACCATGCTCCGGTGGCACGTGAAGGTGGGGCAACCGATTCGTCGTGACGAAAATATGGTCGATATCGAGACTGAAAAAGTAGTGCTTGAAGTGCCGGCTCCGAAGGATGGCGTGATTACCCAAATTCTCCGAAACGAAGGCGACACCGTGCTTGCCAACGACGTCATTGCCTTGTTTGATGAAGGCGTTGCGGCAAACGATGAAAAGGACAATGATGGTGGAGAAGAACATGATGAAGCGGTAAATGCTCCGCCCGCTCCCTCCAAAGCGGGCGAGTCTAAACCGAAGGGCTCGTCCTCCCCATCAAGCGTATCTGCGCCTTCTCCGGCAGCCGGTAAACATCAGACGGCCGAAACGCCTAAGGCGAACGCCAAACCGATCGCAAGTCCATCCGGTCCGGCTGCAAAAAGTGCAGCAAGAGAGCGAGGCGTAGAGCTTGCTGAAGTCAAAGGCTCAGGCCGAGGCGGGCGGATCCTTAAAGAGGATGTGCTGACGCATTCCAAGAGCCCTGCAGCGCCTGGGGCTTCGGCCGGTGAGCGTCAGACGCGACGCGAACCCATGTCGCGACTTCGCAAAACGATCGCGGGTCGACTACTGAACGCGCAACAGGAAGCGGCCATCCTGACGACATTTAATGAAGTTGATCTTCACGAGGTGAAAAGTGTCCGCGCGCGTTACCGTGAGGCCTTTGAGAAAACTCACGGGGTACGACTTGGGTTTATGTCTTTCTTTGTGAAGGCCTGTGCAGAAGCGCTTAAGCGATTTCCCATCATTAACGCTTCGGTTGAGGGGAGCGATATCCTCTTTCACGAATTCTATGACGTGGGTATCGCCGTCTCCTCCCCGAGGGGACTCGTGGTGCCTGTGCTGCGCGACGCGGAGCGGCAAAGCCTTTCCGATATTGAGCGAGCGATTAACCATTTTGGGGAAAGAGCGCGCGAGGGTAGCCTGACGATGGACGATCTCACAGGCGGGACGTTCACCATCACCAACGGCGGCGTCTTCGGATCTATGCTGTCAACACCCATCTTGAATCCGCCGCAGAGCGCTATTCTCGGCATGCATAAGATTCAAGATCGACCCATTGCGCTAAACGGCGAGGTCGTCATCCGGCCCATGATGTACCTGGCTCTCTCGTATGACCATCGAATTATCGATGGCGCGGATGCGGTCTCATTTTTAGTCTCGGTCAAAGATGCGCTCGAAGACCCGACGCGTCTTCTGCTTGAGCTGTAGGCCCTTGCTTTCCAGGGCTCGCGCGTCTTATTGACACGGTTAAATCGCTGTGACCGAAACTGCCTTTGATGTTGTCGTTATTGGAGCTGGTCCCGGAGGTTACGTAGCGGCCATTCGCTGCGCGCAACTTGGACTGAGGACAGCCTGTGTCGATCGCTGGGTATCTGGTGACAGCGCACCCTCGCTTGGCGGCACCTGTCTCAACGTCGGCTGCATACCGTCAAAATCACTGCTCGAATCATCGGAGCGTTTTGAGGCGATTACTCATGAGGCCGGCGCTCACGGTATTGCGACGGGCGCCGTCACCATTGATGTGGAAAAAATGCAGGGGCGTAAACGCCAGATTGTCGCGGAACTTACCGGCGGAATTGAGGCGCTATTCAAAGCAAACAAGATCAGCTTTTTTAGTGGCCACGGAACGCTGGTGAAGTCCGGGCATGTTCGAGTGCTCTCGAAGGATTCGTCGCCGAGGGATCTTCTCGCGCGTCATGTCATTCTGGCGTCGGGCTCCACGCCCATTGCTCTCCCGGGATTAGACGTCGATAACGAGCGGATTTTTGACTCCTCAGGCGCTCTTGAATTTTCCACCGTGCCTAAAACCTTGGGGATCATCGGAGCCGGGGTGATTGGTCTTGAGCTCGGCAGCGTCTGGCGGCGTCTTGGCGCATCGGTCGTAATTCTGGAAGCCCAAGATGAGCTTCTCTCTACAGCCGATCCCATGATTGCCCGTGAAGCAAAAAAGCAGTTCTTGAAGCAGGGTCTCGATATTCGCCTCGGATGCAAAGTCACTCGGGTCACGAAGGACGCCAAAGGCTGTGCGATTTACTTTGAGAGCGCAGAAGGCGTCGAGGAAATTCAGGTCGAACGTCTCGTTGTCGCCGTGGGTAGACGGCCATACAGCGACAATCTCCTCGATGAGGGGTGCGGACTCACCGTCGACGATCGCGGCTTTATTCCTGTCAACGCATCGTGCGCAACCGAGCTCGAGGGCGTGTGGGCGATTGGCGATCTGGTCCACGGCCCTATGCTGGCGCATAAAGCCTCTGAAGAAGGGATCGCCGTGGCCGAACAAATTGCAACAGGCCAGGGGCACGTGGATCATTCCCTAGTGCCCTGGGTGATCTATACCCATCCTGAAATCTCGTGGGTTGGCGCAACCGAAACCGAACTCAAGGAAAGCAAGACGCCGTTCACTGCTGGAATCTTCCCGTTCGCTGCCTCTGGCCGGGCGAAGGCTGTGGGAGACACGGCAGGATTCGCGAAGATTCTTGCCCACGAAGACACCGATCGCGTTCTGGGCGTACATATTATCGGACCGCAGGCATCTGAGCTCATCAACGAAGCCACATTTGCCATGGCGATGGAGGCGAGTGCTGAGGATCTGGCTCGAACGATCCATGCGCACCCCACCCTTGGTGAGGTCCTGCACGAAGCCGCGCTGGCCACCGCACGCCGCGCAATTCACAAAGTCAATCGGTGACTCTACGAGCGGCTAATCAACCCGCAAATTTACATAAACACCCTCATCGGCCAATAGATCATTCCAACCGATGATATCTTTCCGATCTGCTATACTCTCGCCCCCTCAAAGTCTGGCCCACGAGATGTCGCCAGCGAGCAGGCCCTACTCAAAAGTACACCGCTTCCTCATTTGGGATGTCCATGAAAAAAGCCGATCCTATCCTTAATAAAGAAGACTTTGCCCATCTTTGCTACAACGTCGTAACCATTGAAAAAGCCGAACTGCCAAGCGGTGGATCGGACGGTACCTGCTACCGCTATGTGGTCGCCAATTCCGTCTCCTCGGTGACGGGCTATCGACAAGGCACCAAAAAAGAAGTTTCTCAATACTGCGCAACGCTGATTGAAGATCTAAACCTGCGTACTATCCCAAAGAAAAAAGCATAGCCAGGCAGAACCGCACCGCGCGCCTCAGCGCCGTCTCGAGCAACCGTTAGTCTGCACTGTTCGCGAGATCTCACCACATGGGATCGGCCGTCGAGCCTATATCTCTCGCGCGACTGGCCCTCATCTTAATTCCAGTCGCGGCGCTGATCGTTATTCAGTGGCGATGGTCAATTTCTTCCCGATCCACTCTCTACGGGATGGCACGCATGCTCGCCCAGCTTTTAGCGGTTGGGTATGTGCTGGTCTTTTTATTTGAAACCGACAGCGCTCTTCTGATCTCGGGCGTTTTATTTGTCATGATCGCGGCGGCAAGTTGGATCGCGCTTCGCCCTCTTGAGGCGCCGGGGTCACACCTCTATGTTTTATCTCTCAGCGCAATCGCCTTCGGTGCCTTACCCATTCTTTATCTGGCGACTCAATGGATCATCGTTATCGAGCCCTGGTACGACCCCCGGTATCTCATCCCGCTCGCAGGAATGATTTTTTCTAACGCCATGAATTCTGTGAGTCTTGCGGCAGAGCGCTACGCTTCTGAAATAGCTCGAGGTTTATCTTCACCCGAGGCCCGCTTCGCAGCTCTTCAGGCCGCCATGATTCCTCTGGTGAATTCGCTGATGGCGGTGGGTTTGGTTTCCTTACCGGGCATGATGACGGGACAGGTGCTGTCGGGGGTCTCTCCCTTGATTGCCGCCCGCTACCAGATTCTGGTTATGGGCATGCTGTTCAGCGCCTCCGGGATTGCGGCGGCGGCCTTCCTCTACCTCTGGAGCAAACGAAGCCCTGCCGCCCATTAAGTCGTTACTTCGCCGATCGTTTTACAGAAATCTGCAAACCCAGAGCAGCAAATAGAATCACACCCCCCAAGAGCGTAGTCCAGGTGGGCGCTTCCCCAAGCACCAAGAACACCCAAAGGGGTGCAAGCACCGGCTCGCCTAAGGAGAAGAGCGTAAGTTGAACCGCCGGCACGCTCTGGGCTGCGAGCGCAAAAAGGACGCTTCCCAAGCCAAGCTGAACAACCCCAAGCATAGAGCACCATAGCATCTCGGCAACGGGAATCACGAGCCCGACTCCGGTCACCGCACTCATCAACCCTCCGACACCTGCGCCAATCAAACCACCGTAAAAAACAGCGGGTGTCATATCCAAATGCTTCACTACCCGCAAGGTAACCGTATATGCCCCAAAGAACACGATACCCAGCGCAGCCACCGCAACGCCGACAGTATCGCCAACCTGAAGGCGGCTACCCACCATCACCGCAATGCCGATAAAAGCAAGACCAATACTTACCCAGACCCGTGTCTCGGTTCGCTCACCCAGAAACAGCTTCGCAAGCAAAGCCGCAACCACCGGAGCTGCCGCCATCACAAATACAGCAACCGCTACCGTGGTATATCGAAGCGCCACAACATTACAGATCATGGCGCCACTCAACAGGGCTCCGGCCAGTAGCGCTCTGCGGCCACCCGCGCGCATCACAAACACGGTGGACCGCCGATAACGAAACAAGATCACGAGCGATACAAACAACGCGAGCGACGCACAGCGATAAAAATTAATCTGCCATTCCGAGGCAACCTCGAGCGACTTGATAACCACGCCGGCGATACTCCAAAAAAGCGGCGCAGCAATGGCAAAAATATAATGACGTTTCACAATACTCTCCTACGCTATATTGTGCCTGACACCCTATTCAATCCATCCATCAAAACCGACCCACATGACTTCAAAAGCGCAGTGGTACTTTGACTTTATTTCTCCGTTTGCTTATCTGCAGTTCCAACAACTTGCGCACATCGAGAAAGAGCTAGAACTTGAATATGTGCCGATTCTGTTCGCAGGTCTTCTCGGTCACTGGGGTCATAAAGGGCCTGCCGAGATACCCACCAAACGTCACGATACCTATCGTTTCTGCCAGTGGTATGCCAATACCCATGACATCGCTTTTCAAATGCCTAAAAGCCATCCATTCAATCCGCTTCCGTATCTGCGCATGTGCGTTGCACAAGACAGCGACAGGGAGACGATCGCGCAGATTTTCAGCTTCTTATGGACTCGGCGGCCTGATCCTCAATCCGATGAAGTCATTGAAGAGCTCGCGCGAGAACTTGGGATGACAAACTTCGAGGAGCAACTGAACTCTCCGTCAGTCAAGAATGCTCTTCGACAAAACACGGAGCAGGCTATCGCGCAAGGTCTGTATGGCGTGCCCACTCTGGTGATTGGCGAGCATCGGTTTTGGGGTGTTGATCAGATGGACATGCTTAAAGCGTATCTATCCAACCAAGATTTATTCGAAAACGATGCTCACCGACGAATTAAGAACCTGCCGACGGGAATCGCGCGGGGAAAATAGCCTCCCGGCGTCTCTACACGTCGTCAACCTGCCGCTAACTGGCAATCAACCGCTGAAATTTGTCCAAACTGATGTTTGATCCGCAGGCGATGACCCCGATCTGCTTACCCTGCAATCGCTCCCTCAGCGGCCCACAAGCTGCCGCTGTTGTGATGGCGCATGCAGGCTCGGCAACGAGCTTCAAGGTATCAAAAAGGATTTTCATCATCTCGCGCATCTCGTGATCGTGAACTCGGACGATCTCAGTCACGTTCGCCCGCGTAATGGCCAAACTATTGGGGAGCGTCATCGGAGCGCCGAGCGAGTCGGCAATGGTATCCACTTTGTCCAGGGTAACCGTCTCTCCTGAGGAGAAGCTGCGCCACATACTGTCGGCGCCATAGGGCTCAATGCCGATCACCTCGCAGCGGGGCTGAGCGAGCTTTACGCCTGTGGACACCCCCGAGATAAACCCCCCGCCGCCCACCGGGACCAACACCACATCGAGCTCGGGTCGGCTTTCGATGAATTCGAGCCCGCAAGTGGCTGCCCCCAAGGTCATGAAGGGGCTTTCGAAGGGGTGTAACATCGTACGACCCTCTTCTTGGACCAGTCGATCCACCGTATCAAAAGACTCAGCGACGTTTTCTGTCAGGATCACCTCTGCCCCAAGCGCCTTACAGCCCGCCACACGACTGGGGTCAGCGCTCCTTGGCATGACAACCTTTGCGGACAACCCGGCGTTTCTTGCGCCCCACGAGACGGCAAGCGCATGATTACCCGCCGATACTCCCGTAACGCCAGCCTCTCGCTCTGCGTCGTTGAGAGCGTCGATTGCCAGCAAGACACCCCTCGCCTTAAACGAGCCGGCCTGCTGGAAGATCTCCATCTTCATGTGCACGCAGGCCTGCGCAGGGAGATAACCCAACATCCGCGCGGAGTTAAGCGTCAAGGTAGGGGTCGAGACAATCCGACCCTTAAGCGCTTCCTGTGCGCTGCGGATTTGGCTCAGTTTTGGAGGTTTAATCATAGAGGCCTGCTACGCATGGGCGGCCGATAAGGTAGCAGTGCAGTAGATGCGAGCGGGTGCTGGAGAGTGGCGCGCCCGGAGAGATTCGAACTCCCGACCTCATGGTTCGTAGCCATGCACTCTATCCAACTGAGCTACGGGCGCATCATCGAAAGAAGCGCGATTCTATCACGCACAATATTTGTCTCGACCAAACTGAACGTGGCGGAGAGGGAGGGATTCGAACCCTCGATGGAGCTATTAACCCCATACTCCCTTAGCAGGGGAGCGCCTTCAGCCTCTCGGCCACCTCTCCGTAATCTGGTCCCAGCGGTTGTTGCTACTCTACTTGTCCTCAGACCGGACTGACTCAGCCGGCTCCGGTGCCGATCGTTTCACGATCTCTTCCCGGTGGACCGCCACATCACGTGGCGCATCGACGCCAATTCTCACCTGGCCACCCCGCATGCCAAGTACGGTCACCTTGATGTCATCGCCGATGCTCAGCGTCTCGCCTACCCGTCTCGTTAAAATCAACACGTTGTGCCCATCCTGTACTTCCGTGTACAGCTACTCCTCAGAAATTACGACTTTCCGCGCTGCGAAACGCGTGTTTTCAATTCTACACCAGCGCAGCATTAGCCTTGGCTAGTTAGCGCGAGCCCCTTCCAGCACCTCTTCGGTCGCTTGTTCCTGGAGATCAAAAGCCTTATGCAGGGTCCGTACAGCAAGTTCGAGATATTTATCGTTCACGCCGATTGATATCTTGATCTCCGAGGTGGAGATCAACTCTATGTTGATCCCCTCAGCAGCGAGAGCGGAAAACATTTTCGTAGCAACTCCAGAGTGAGAACGCATCCCGACTCCAACAATCGCGATCTTCGCTAAAGTATCGTCACCGATCACCTCGCGCGCGTTCAACCGCGTTGCGATTTCACTCAAAAGTTTTTTTGCCTGCGGATACTCGGCGCGATTTACGGTGAACGTCAGGTCGGTCGTTCCATCCTGTGCCACGTTCTGGATAATCATGTCGATGTTCAGATGGGCATCCGATAAGGGGCCGAAAATCTGAGACGCCACACCGGGCTGATCAGGAACACCGCGGATGGTGAGCTTGGCTTCGTCGCGGTTGTAGGCAATGCCTGCAATCAAGGGTTGTTCCATATCGCTTACCTCATGAGTAATCAACGTGCCGGGTCCGTCCTCAAACGAAGACAGAACCCGAAGCGGCACCCGGTATTTACCGGCAAATTCAACGGAGCGGGTCTGCAGCACTTTCGCGCCCTGACTCGCTAATTCAAGCATCTCTTCAACAGTGATCTGATCCAGCCGACGCGCCTCCGAAACGATGCGGGGATCAGTCGTGTACACCCCATCAACGTCAGTAAAGATTCGGCATTCGTCAGCCTCGAGCGCTGCCGCCATGGCTACGGCTGTGGTATCCGAACCGCCACGCCCGAGCGTTGTAATGCTGCCGCTCTCATCAACGCCCTGAAAGCCCGCAACGACCACCACGCGATCTGATTCCAGATCTTTTCTTACCTTTTTGCCATCAATATCGAGGATCCTTGCCTTGCCAAAGACGCTATCGGTAAGAATCCGGACCTGCGTCCCAGTGTACGAGCGCGCCTCGACACCCTTTTGTTGGAGCGCCATCGCCAGAAGCGCTATGGTGACCTGTTCTCCCGTGGAGACCAGCACGTCCATCTCCCGGGCGCTGGCATTTGGATTGATTTCATTTGCGAGGGCAATCAGCCGATTGGTCTCACCCGACATAGCCGAGACCACCACCACCAGACGTTCGCCTTTACGATGGCTCGACGCCACGCGCTCAGCCACGGCATTAATCCGGTCGGCGGATCCGACAGAGGTACCGCCATATTTTTCAACGACTAATCGCATGAATCTGATGTATCGATAGAGGGCCCGGCATTAGACCCTTTTTAAAGATGAGAGTAAACCCTTTACCTAAAGGGTCCCCTATCGGGAGGCGACCCAGCTCTGGGCCTGACTGAGCGCCTTATCCAATGCTTCGATATCGGGTCCGCCGCCTTGGGCAGAATCGGCGCGCCCCCCGCCTTTGCCGCCTACCTCTTTGGCCAATTCGCCGACGAGGTCCCCAGCCTTAAACCGCTCAGAAAGATCCTTACTCACACCGACCAGAATGGAGGCTTTTTCATCTTTGGCACCGCCAAGAACGACGATCCCGGATCCTAGACTGTCACGAAGACGATCCAGCATTGCTCTCAGGCCTTTGATATCCACGTCGTCAAAACGCCGAACGAGCACTTTGACGCCGTTAACCTCTGTCGCGTCTTGCCCAGGGCCTGACCCGGCACCGCCTGCGGCCAACTGTCCCTGCAGTTGCTCAATTTTCCGTTCCAGTTCACGCACGCGACCAGACAAAGCAGCCGCGCGCTCCTCAACGTCGGATCGACCGGTCTTCAGTAATGACGATATCCGCCCCAGGGTGGCACTCTCGTCCACTGCGAAAGCTCGGGCAGACTCTCCGGTCAATGCCTCCAGGCGTCGAACGCCCGCCGCGATACCGCTCTCGGCGACCACGCGAAATGTACCGATATCGCCCGTTCGGCGTACGTGTGTGCCGCCGCAAAGCTCCAGGGAGAAATCACCCATACCCACGACGCGCACGTTGTCCTCATATCGCTCACCAAACAAAGCCGCGGCGCCTTCCGCGCGTGCGTCATCGATATTCATTACCCGCGTACTCACTTCGCTGTTCTTTCGAATCTGCGCGTTCACGATCTTCTCTACACGATTGATGTCGTCAGCCGACACTGCTTCACCGTGCGAAAAGTCGAATCGCAGGCGCTCTGCATTCACGAGCGAGCCTTTCTGTTGGACGTGAGCGCCCAACACATCTTGAAGAGCTGCATGCAACAAATGGGTCGCAGAATGGTTTGCGGCGGTAGCAGCCCGATTTTCATCATTGACGTGGCAGCTCACCGGCGCCCCTGCTTTTAACTCGCCGGTGACAACCCGACCTGCATGCGCTATCACTTTATGCGCGAGGTACTGCACGTCGGTAACCTCAAACTCACCATCCTTCCAGGAGATCATGCCGCGATCACCCACTTGGCCACCACTCTCCGCGTAAAAGGGAGTCTGGTCCAAAATGACCAGCCCAGCAGCGCCCTCCACCAGGGTATCGGTCTCCTGATCATCAAACACCAAAGAGAGAACGCTTGAGCCCCCCTCCAACGCTTCATAGCCCGTAAAGGGTGTGCGCTCTTCTACGCTAACCTGCGCAAGGCCATCCATTTGAAACTGACTGGCCGCTCGGGCGCGCTCGCGCTGGGCATCCATGGCTTGCTCGAAGCCTTTCAGGTCGACGGTCAGCCCCCGCTCACGAGCATAGTCCGCGGTGAGATCGGATGGAAAACCAAAGGTGTCGTATAGCCTGAAGGTCAAATCACCCGGAATAACCGTACCCGCAAGTTGCTCGAGCTCTTGCTCCAGTATCCGGATGCCCTGACCTAAGGTCTGTGCAAAGCGCTCCCCTTCTAAGGCGAGGGTCTCGCGCACTCGATCCTTCGCAGCAACAAGCTCTGGATTCGCCTCGCCCATCTCTACGACCAGTGGCTCGACCAGCTTGTGCATAAACGGCGCGGTTGCCCCCGCCTGATAGCCATGCCGGATCGCTCTTCGGATAATTCGTCTGAGCACATAGCCTCTGCCCTCGTTAGAAGGGACGACTCCGTCGGTAATCAGAAACGCACTGGCACGAATATGGTCTGCAATCACGCGAAGAGACGTGTTGGAAAGGTCCGCACAGCCCGTGACATTGGCCGCGGCTTTAATGAGCGCCACAAAGAGGTCAATCTCATAATTGCTGTGGACACCCTGCAGAATTGCTGCCAGTCGCTCTAGGCCCATCCCGGTATCAACGGAGGGCCGGGGCAATGGCGAATCGGAACCGTCCGGCGCCCTATTGAACTGCATAAAGACTAAATTCCAGATCTCGATGTAACGGTCGCCGTCCGCTTCAGGCGTGCCGGGGGGTCCTCCTGCAACGTCTGGACCGTGATCGTAGAAGATCTCGCTGCATGGGCCACACGGTCCCGTATCGCCCATAGCCCAGAAGTTATCGCTGGCGCCAATTCTTGCGAAGCGCTCTTTGGGTACTCCCATATCGCCTAGCCAGATATCAGCTGCCTCATCGTCTTCTTCGTAGACCGTCACCCAAAGTTTTTCGGGAGGCAGACCGTAACCTTCTGTGAGCAAGGTCCACGCGTGCTGAATGGCTTCGCGCTTAAAGTAGTCGCCGAAGCTGAAGTTACCCAACATCTCGAAAAACGTGTGATGTCGGGCCGTATAGCCAACGTTATCAAGATCATTATGCTTGCCGCCGGCGCGGACGCATCGCTGAGCGGTTACGGCTCGGTTGTAGGACCGCTTGTCCTGCCCGAGAAAGACATCCTTAAACTGCACCATACCCGCGTTGGTAAACAGCAAGGTCGGGTCGTTGTTCGGCACGAGGGGGCTGCTCGCCACAACCTCATGGCCATTGGCAGCAAAATAGTCCAGAAATCTTTTGCGAATGTCGCGGGTTTTCATTAAGAGATGATCAATACTGAAGTACGAGCGATTGAGTCGGTCGCCACGAAAACCGCGATTTTAACCGGGACTGGTCCATTCGCCGAGCACCTGAAAGATGACCTCGGTATCAAAGCCCCGTCGCTTCAAATAAGCCGCCCGGCGGGACCAGTCTGCGTAATCCTCGATCACCGACGATTTGAAGTGGCTCTGATAACGGGCTGCCGCCGAATCTTTCCAGGATACTTCAACGCTTTCAATCGCCGTGCTCGCGATAGTCGAATCCACGCCCTTTTCGCGCAGCTCCTGACGGATATAGGCCGGCCCGTAGCCATTTTTGGCCCGATAGGACGCGAGCGCCTCGGCATAACGTTGGTCAGAAAGATCACCCCTCGCTTCGAGTTTTGCGAGGAGTTCATCGATTAGATCAAGGGGGAACTGCCTAAGGAGAAGCTTCTGTCGGAGTTCGGCGAAACTGTGCTCGCGACGCGCAAGCAGCTGCAGCGCCTTGTCGCGGACCTGCGCAGGCAGGTCCGCATCAGATGGGTCGGTCAAGCCTCGACCGGCTCCTCAGCGCTTTCTTCATTGCTGGCTGGCGCTGATCCGCCGTCACCGTTGAGACCCATTTTTCCTCTTACAAGGTTTTCGATCTCGTCAGCGGTCTCGGGGTGTTCGCGTAGGAACTCCCGAACATTATCGCGACCTTGGCCAATTCGCTCCCCATTAAAGGAGTACCAGGCTCCTGACTTATCTACGAACTTATGCTCGACACCCATGTCGATAAGTTCGCCCTCTTTTGAGATACCCTCGTTGTACAGAATGTCGAATTCACAATTCTGAAACGGTGGCGCGACTTTATTCTTAACCACCTTCACACGCGTCTGGTTGCCGAGAATCTCATCGCCCTTCTTAACCGCGCCGATTCGTCGTATGTCAAGTCGCACTGAGGAATAGAACTTAAGCGCGTTTCCGCCCGTTGTCGTTTCCGGATTACCGAACATCACGCCGATCTTCATGCGGATCTGGTTGATAAAGATCACCATAGTGTTCGAACGCTTGATGTTGCCGGTCAGTTTTCGAAGCGCCTGGGACATTAATCGGGCTTGCAGACCGACGTGCGTGTCACCCATCTCCCCTTCGATCTCTGCTTTAGGGGTCAGGGCGGCAACTGAGTCGACCACAATGACATCCACTGCGGCGGAGCGAACCAGCATGTCAGCGATCTCCAACGCCTGCTCTCCAGTATCGGGCTGCGATACGAGAAGATCCGCAACCTTCACACCAAGGCGCTCCGCATAGACAGGATCCAGGGCGTGCTCAGCGTCGATAAAGGCGCAAGTGCCGCCCTTTTTCTGGGCTTCGGCGATAACAGACAGCGTCAACGTCGTTTTTCCTGAAGACTCCGGACCATAAATCTCCACGACACGCCCTCGAGGTAGGCCGCCGATGCCGAGCGCAATGTCTAGCCCAAGAGATCCTGTGGATATGCTTTCAATACCCTGACCAACCTGGGCATCACCAAGGCGCATCACTGATCCTTTGCCAAACTGTCTTTCAATTTGACCAAGCGCTGCATCTAGGGCTTTTGTTTTGTTGTCGTCCATTAAAAACTCCGCGTTTCGTTTATCGTAATTCTTACCAGTAAATTGGGTTGACGGGTTTACGGATACCCTCAAAGACCCAGGAAAGTTCTCGCCGATGGTGCCTATTTGAGCTTCTATAAAGGATTATTTCACACTCCTTACAGCAGACATAGAGAACTGCTTCACAGATTGGTTAATCGCTGTTCTGAAGGCAGTTAATAAGTTCCTCAATCGCTGTGGCGACCGATTGTCGGCGAATCGCTTCCCGATCACCATGGAAATGAAACCGCTCGACCAACGGATCGCGACCGGCAATCTCCCAGGCGATATAGACTGTGCCTACAGGTTTTTGCTCACTGCCTCCGCTCGGTCCAGCGATCCCGGTCACGGCAACAGCAACCTCAACATCAATTCGGGATCGGGTGCCTGCGGCCATGGCCAGCGCCACCTCCGCACTCACGGCGCCGTGAGCGGCAATAAGCTCTTGAGACACCCCAGCGAATCGCTCCTTAGCGCGATTGCTGTATGTCACAAGGCCGCAATCGAACCAATCCGAACTGCCGGATAAAGACGTCAGGCTCTGGGCAATCCATCCCCCCGTGCAGGATTCAACGGTTGCCATCCGCCAATTGCGATCCAGCATCAGTTGAGCGAGTTTTTCTGTGGACTCTTCAAATGCTTGCATGACGCCATTATGAGGGGTCGGTGGCTCACCCAATGAGCCGCCTGAGGACCCGTTGGACGCTATAAATGCCTAATTTTTAGTATGATTTGCATCCTACCTCAGGAGAAACCATATGCGGACTTTTTTTCGGGCCTGGCTCACCGGCGCAGCTATCGGGCTTCTGTTAACGCCCGCACACGCCTCGGATCGCGAGCGGGAAGCTCGGCTGGTAGAAGAAATTGAGGCCAACATTTTTGATGGCGAGGTAATCCAGCTCGATACCGGCGGGACCACATTTGCCGCGGTTGAGATGGCGCCTGATCAGGACGCTCGAGGCGCAGTGATCTTGCTACATGGACGAGGCTTTCACGCCGATTGGCCCGAGAATATTGGGCCGCTTCGCGTGACACTGGCCGAGAGCGGATGGCACACGCTGTCACTGCAGCTGCCGGTACTCGAAAAGAGCGCGAAATATTTTGATTATCTACCCATTCTGCCTGATGCGATTCCACGAATTGATGCCGCGGTTTCGCATCTTAAGAATCAAGGCATCAACAAGGTAGTGCTGCTTGCGCATAGTTGCGGCGCGCATATGGCTATGCTTTGGCTTGAACAAAGCAACGGCAACGGGATCGACGCCTTCATCGGGATCGGCATGGGCGCGACTGATTACCAACAGCCGATGCGCCATCCCTTCCCTTTTGCCTCACTTTCAATTCCTGTATTGGATCTGTATGGCGAACGGGACTTCCCCGCTGTACATCGCTTGGCGCCGGAGCGCCTGTCGCTGATTGAGAAAGCGGCAAATTCTTACTCACAGCAGATTGTCGTCCCGGAGGCAGATCACTATTTCAAGGGAAGCACTGACGTCCTCGGTGAACACGTTAAGGCGTGGCTAGAAACGCTACCCTAATACCCTGAGCTCCCGCCCGGGGCGTTCATCTTGGAGTTATTGCGCAGTCTGAACAGAAGCTCTTTCGGACTGATTAGCCTCGGGTAGATCCCGTAACCCTTCCCACCAGCGATGCTGCGGGGTTCGCTTCGGCCCAAAGGGCTCACCTACCAACGGGGTAACAATCGCCACCTGTTTTTGTTCAGCGGCGGCAAGGGCTCGAATAATCGGCTCATCCCACGGATGCAGGGAGAGATCAAATTTTGACCAATGAATGGGAAAGTAAAAACGCGCATTGAGATCGATACTGGCCTGAACGCCCTCTTCTGGCAGAAGATGAATTTGCGCCCAGTCCTTGTTGTACGCGCCATTCTCTATGAAGGCAAAGTCAAAGGGACCAAATCGCTCGCCGATTTCCCTAAAGGTCCCTGAGTATCCGGTGTCACCGCTGAAGTACACCTTGAGCGCTTGCGTATCAATCACCCAGGATCCCCAGAGCGTCTTGTTTCGGTCGTTGAAACTTCTTCCGCTAAAGTGCCGAGCGGGCGTTAGGGTAAGTTCAATGTGACGAAACGTTGCAGATTCATACCAATCCAGTTCGACAATGCGCTGGGATTCAACGCCCCACCGCTCCAGATGGGCGCGCACCCCGAGGGGCACAAAAAACTTCTCAACCCGAGACGCCAGATAACGGATTGCCTTTGCATCCAAATGATCGTAATGATCGTGAGAGATGACGACCGCATCGATAGGGGGTAAATCCTGAATTTTTATCGGGTGCTGAAATGCAAACGGCTTACCGAATATAGGAATGGGTGACGCTCTGAAAAAGACGGGGTCCGTAATCAAGAATATCTCCCGCGTTTTGGCGAGAATAGTAGAGTGTCCAAGCCAGATAAATTCGTTATCTGCCAGTTCTTCCGGCTTGAAACGAACCGATGGCAAGGGAGAACTTGGGTTTTTATCCTTGGCGGGGAAAAACCATCGCCAAAAAGAAGACTTAGATTCCGGTGCCCGAGTGCTCAGCGTAGTGGGCATAAGATTTTTAAATTGTCCCTGCGAGAAGTTAATGGATCTCGCGATGCGTTCCTCGCTCGTAGCTTCAGGCTCACCCCCAAATACCGGCGCAGTCTTCAGAAAGATCCATATGATCCCGCCAAGAAGCAGCACCGTAGCCAAAAAATACTTTAAGAAGGCTATTGCTAAAGACATGAGATCCATTTGAGAAAGAGCCGAGCAGCCGTACCGAGCATCGACCCCTAAACCTTATCTTGCTCATCAAAAAGAAAAGAGGCCAGAGGCCTCTTTTCTTTTCTCTGCACCACATGATGCCTGGTGCCTGATTGACGCCTTTGCATCGGTTTACTGGCGTCCCCAAGGGGATTCGAACCCCTGTTGCCGCCGTGAAAGGGCGGTGTCCTAGGCCAACTAGACGATGGGGACATGTATGGTGGAGCCGGACGGGATCGAACCGACGACCTCTACAATGCCATTGTAGCGCTCTCCCAACTGAGCTACGGCCCCGAGAGAACGCGCTATTCTCGTTTTTTGCCCCGCCGGGGTCAAGCATCCTGCTCTTTTCGGGC
>Ga0181594_10000221_pt1 | contig 48793 bp, 27 predicted proteins | sample 071ome_18_FD_145603 | JGI IMG/M metagenome (GOLD analysis project Ga0181594, IMG submission 145603) | Coastal salt marsh microbial communities from the Groves Creek Marsh, Skidaway Island, Georgia - 071413BT metaG (spades assembly) | ecosystem: Environmental > Aquatic > Marine > Intertidal zone...
ACGCCGTGTTCTTATCGGGGTTCAGGTAACTACGAAACGCGACCGTCTGAATCACGCCACCATTTTCGGCGAGGGCGAGCAGTTGTTCGTCGTCCATGTTACGAGAGTGCTCGCCAAGGGTGCGCGCCGCCGAGTGAGACGCGATGACCGGAGCACGGCTGAGCCGCATGGACTCCAGGTTGGCCTCCTTCGACGGGTGGGACACGTCGATCATGATCCCCCAGCGGTTCATCTCGGTGATCACCTCGCGACCGAGGTCGCTGAGCCCGCCGTGCAGCCACACGTCGTCACGCTCACCGGTGTTCGAGTCGGAGAGCTGGCTGTGGCCATTGTGGGCGAGCGACATGTACCGGCCACCCCGCTCGGCGAACTCGCGGACCCGGCTGACGTCGTTCCCTACCGGGTACCCGTTCTCGATCCCGATCATCGCAACTTTCTTCCCCTCTGCCACGAGGCTACGAACGTCGTCCGACGTCAGAGCGAGGCCGATCTGGTCGGGCGCGATCTCTTCGGTCAGGCGATGGATCGCGTCGAACTTGGCGATCGCCTGAGCATAGGCGTCGTCGAAGCCGGCTTCGGTCAGATCCCCCTGCCCCACATACACGATCAGCCACGCGACATCGAGCCCGCCGGACTCCATCTTCGGCAACGTCACCTGAGTGCCCAGGTCCATGGTGTAGTTGCGCTCGGCTGTGAAGTTGGCCGGGCTGATGTCGTCGTGGGTATCGAGCGTGATCACCCGCTGATGAATGCCGCGTGCGCGCGCGACGAGATCCTCCTCGGACTCGGCGGTCGGGGCGTCGGCGGCTCCTCCGCATGCCGCGAGCAGCGTGAGCGCGGCGAGCATAGCCGAGCGCGCATGATGTCGAAGATGGAGAAGCGCAATGTGAGTCGTGGCGTTCATGTCGGTGCGGCGTTGCGGGTGAGCCGGGACTGTAGACCCCCGGGAGACAGTCAACGTAGGGGGCGCCCGACCCTCAGCCCAGCGTGGGTGCGAAGGTCGGAGCCTGTCGATGGTTCGTAGCCTGCTCGAAGGCATACGCGATCCGCAGGAGCATCGGCTCTGTCCATGCTCCCCCGAAGAACGAGATCCCCACGGGCAGGCCCGATACGAAGCCCATCGGCACGCTGATGTCCGGATACCCCGCGATCGCGGCCGGGCCCGCGCTGCTGCCCCCGTCCAGGCGGTCACCCGCAATGTGATCAGTCACCCACGCGATATCCCGGGTCGGCGCCACGATGGCATCCAGGTTGTGCTCCCGGATCAGACGGTCGATCCCGTCTTCGCGCGTCGCCCGCTGTACCGTGCGCTTCGCCTCGAGGTACTCGGGATCGGTCAGTGGCCCACGGGCCTGTGAATCGTACAGGCGCTCCTGACCGAAGTACGGCATCTCGAGAGCCGCGTTCGCCTCGTTGAATGCGATGACCTCCTCGAGGCTCTTCACCGGCGCATCCGGTCCCAGACCGGCGAGGTACGCGTTCAGGTCGTGCTTGAATTCGTACTCCAACAGCACGAGAGAGAGCGGGTCATTCCACGCCGATGCATCGAGATTCGTGGGATCGACCAGGATCGCTCCCGCATCGCGCATCGCTGCGAGCGCGTCCTCGAAGAGGTCATAGACCCGGGGCTCCTGGAACGGAAAGCTTCGCGCGACACCGATCCGGGCACCGCGCAGTCCATCGGGGTCGAGGAACTGTGTGTAGTCACCATGGCTGTTGCCGGCACTGGCGTTCGTCGCCTCGTCACGTGGGTCCACCCCAGTGAGTGGGCCGAGCAGAACGGCCGCGTCCCGCACCGTTCTCGCCATCGGGCCGGCCGAGTCCTGCGAATGCGAGATCGGAATGACACCCGAGCGACTCCAGAGGCCAACCGTGGGCTTGATACCGACCACCCCGTTGATCGACGAGGGGCACATGATCGACCCACCCGTCTCGGTGCCGATCGTCAGGGGTACGAGGTTCGCCGAGACCGCCACACCCGACCCCGAGCTCGATCCGCACGGATTGCGATTGAGCGCGTACGGGTTCCGGCACTGTCCCCCACGTGCGCTCCAGCCGCTCGTCGCCCGGTAGCCCCGGAAGTAGGCCCACTCACTCATGTTGGCCTTCGCGAGAATGATGGCGCCCGCTTCACGTAGTTTCGCCGCGAGGAACGAGTCCTGAGGCGGGATCGAGCCCTCGAGCGCGAGTGACCCGGCCGTCGTCGTCATCCCGTCATGCGTGTCGAGGTTGTCCTTGATGGCCACGGGGATCCCGTGCAACGGGCCACGGACATTGCCTGCCGCGCGCTCCGCGTCGAGCTCGTCCGCGATCTGAAGTGCATCCGGATTCAACTCGATGATCGAGCGCAGTTCGGGGCCCCGGCCGTCGAGCGCCTCGATCCGACCCAGATAGAGCTCAGTGATCGAGCGAGCGGTTCGCTCACCCGACGCCATCGACGCCTGGAGTTCGGTGACGGTGACTTCATCGAGCTCGAAGGCGGGAATCTGAGTGTCCGCACCGGACATGGACCCACCAGCAGGCGCATCCGATGGGGCGCACGCCCCGCTGCCGAGTGCGAATCCGGCGCCTGCTGCGGCTCCGGTCCCGAGGAAACGACGACGATCCATGATCCCTGGCTCCTGTCTGTTCGTTACGGTTCGTGCACGTCTAGCGGCTCTGGTATCCCGGTCCTCGGAGGATCACCCCGGGCCGGGCCCCGGTCACGCTGCCATCGCGCACCACGGCCTCACCCGCCACGAATACGTGGGGTATGCCGACCGGGTACTGGTGCGGATCGTCGAACGTGGCGCGGTCGATCACGGTGCCCGGATCAAAGACCACCACGTCGGCGAACATCCCCGGCTCGATCCGTCCACGCTCATCGAAGCCGAGGCGGTCCGCCGGGGCAGACGTCATGCGTCGAACCGCCTCTTCGAGGCTGATCACGCCGAGATCGCGCGCGTAATGTCCGAGCACGCGGGGGAAGGTTCCGTATCCGCGAGGATGCGGGCTCGCCCGGCCGAAGTGCACCAGGCTGCCGTCCGATCCGATCATGCCGAATTCGGACTGCATCAACGTCTGCACGTCGCGTTCATCGAAGGAGTGGAAGATCGCCCCGCACCCGCCGGCCCGATCGATTTCGAGAATCAAATCGGCCGTCGCAACCTCTCCCTGGACACCGCGGGCGGCGAGGATGTCGGCGAGGGTGATCCCCGCCATCTCCGACGGGAAGGCCCTGGCCGCCTCGTCATCGAACGAACACGACACCAGCTGGATCTTGGACGGGTCACTCGCGAACCGCATCTCCACCCACTCGACCATGTCCGCGACGATCCGTGTCCGCGTCTCGGGATCGGCCAGTCGTTCCGGCAGCCGATCGCCCTCCTGCGCCCATCGAGGGATGATCGCCGAGAGCGAAGTAGAAGAGGCCGTGTACGGATACTGGTCGAAGGAGATGTCCACACCCTCGGCCCGAGCCTCCGCCATCATGGCGATCGATTCGGGCGCCCGCCCGAAGTTCCGCCATGCCCCGATCTTGTGGTGCGTCATCTGGACCGGAATCGCAGCTTCGCGCCCGATCCGGATCGTTTCTTCGATCGACTCGAAGACCCGGTCGCCCTCGTTGCGCATGTGAGAGATGTAGATCCCTCCGTGCGCCGCGGCGACTCGCGCCAGTTCGATCGCCTCCTCCGTGGTCGCGAAGCTTCCCGGGAGATAGAAGAACCCGGTCGAGAGCCCGAGCGCTCCATCGGCCATCGCTCCCTCGACGAGGTTGCGCATCCGGGCGAGTTCGTCATCCGAGGGACCCCGATCCGCGCTCCCCAGAACCTCGGCCCTTATGCTTCCGTGCCCCACGAACATCGCGAAGTTCGGCGCCGTGCCTCCGTGAGCGGTGAGGGAGTCATACCAGTGCCCGACATCGAGCGGCGAGCTTCCGTCATTGCCCTCGACGAGCGTCGTCACGCCCTGAAGGACGAAATTGTCTGCCGTAGGAATGTCGAAGATCGTGCCACGGGAGTGCGTGTGCGGGTCGATGAATCCCGGCGCGACGACGTGCCCCGCGACATCGATGCGCTCCACCGCCGATCGCCCGGAAAGATCTCCGACCTCGGCGATGCGCCCGCCGCGGATCCCGACGTCCGCGGAGATGCCCGGCGCGCCCGTTCCATCGATCACCGTTCCACCTTCCAGAACGAGATCGAGATCCGGCTGGCACCCCGACGCCCCGAGCAGGCACAGCGCCACGACACCCAGCGCTGCCCCAAGCCTCGAGGGTCGGCGTGACACGGGAGTGATCGCGGCTACGGTGGTGCCGGACCGAACATGCCTCATCTCGGCTTTCACGATGGCTCCTCGAGAATGCGTCCCCAAGAATCCACGCCCGGGGTCAGGACAGCCGACCCGGAGCGGGGGGGACAAGGTGCGGTGTCCGGCACGCAATCACCACCATGCGCAGCCTTGCACCGCATGCGTTCGGACGCCGAGCTTTGCACGTCCATCCACGCCGCCCCCATGATGCGCCGACTCCTCTCCCGCGCAGCGGTCCTGACCGGTGTCACGGTCATCGTCTCGGGTGTCTCCGGTGCATCCGACACGGCGGCAGCACAGGACGCCTCCGTCGCCGCGCTTCAGGAGGAGCGACCACGCGGAGGATGGGCCACGCTGTGGTCCAGAAGGACGCCCCACGACCGCGTGATTCTGGGCATGGTCACGGCTCACGTGTTCAACTGGTCCAGGCCGCTGGATCAGAACAACGCGTTGGGCCTCGTCTACGAGGGCGTCCTCGGTGCATCGTTCATCACGACGCACGGCCCCCGTGGATATGTCGTCGCCTTCGAGCGTTCCTGGTTCGAAGGCCGTTGGGGACCCTTCGACACGATGTTCGGGTTCCGAACCGGACTCGTGGGGGGCTACGACGATCGGTTCGCCGATCTCGCGGGCCGTGTCCCCGTGCTGCCCTATGCTCAGCCCATTGGAGTGCTCCGCTGGGCCGACGTCAGCCTGGACCTCACCTACACATGGGTCGTGATGTCGCTGGCCGTAGGAGTCACACTCTGGTGATGGGGTGCGTACGGCGAGTATCCCGATCATGTAGCTCGGCCATCCTACGGAACCCATCCATCATCGGGTGCTCCCTGCGGACGTCGCCAGCGGCACTCCCGTTCGTCGTTCTGTGTCTTAACGCAGCGACTCCGCTGGCGGCTCAGAACTCGACCACCGAAGGCTTCACCCTCGGGCTCCACGCCGGGAGCGTCTCGGTGTACGCCGGCGAGGCCGACCGGGCGACGGGTGGTGGTGGCGGTCTTCTTCTCGGCTACGGACTCACTCGCGGCCTGACGATCTTCGGAAGAGTGGACGGAGCGAACATCGAACTGGAGGATGCCGCCAGCCTGCAGGGGACGTGGACGATGGGACATGTCGACCTCGGCGTCCGACTCCACTTCGCCAACCCACGCCGGTCGTTTGCGCCGTACGTCGAAGCGGCACTCACGCGTCACATCGTCGAGGTGAAGGACCTTCCGCAACCGAATGCCTTCGACACGGACAGGATCCGCTTTTCGGACGGAACCCTCACGCTGGGTGGTGGCGTCATGATCTATTCCGGCGAGACCCTGGCCTTCGATATCGGAGGCCTCGTGAGCAGCGGAGCGTTCACCGAGGCAACGGTTGGAGCGACGAGACGCGCAGCCTTCGACCTCAACGCACGCTCGATCCGGCTCAACATCGGCGTCGCCTGGTGGTTGTGAACGATTGCAGAGCCTCCGGGTCGCGCCTACCATCGGCACGGACTTTCGAAGGAGCTCTGTCGTGAGCGAACCGCTTCCATCCCGCCCTCTCGTCCTCGTCCCCGAGGAGAGGCCAAACTGGTCCCGTCGGGACTTCATCAAGAGCGTCATCGCCACAGGCTCGACGGTATCCGGACTCTCGTACTTCGGGACCGGCGCCGCGACGGCGCAGGTAGCCGGGACCGAGCGCCTGCTGACACTCACCGTCAACGGCCAGGTGCGGCGTGTCGACGTTCTCCCGAACGAGACACTCGCGACCACGCTGCGTTACAAGCTGGGGCTGACCGGTACCAAGCTCGGCTGTGACCGCGCGGAGTGCGGCGCGTGCACTGTGCTGATCGGTGATACGCCGATCTACGCCTGCTCGACCCTCACCCACCGCGTGCGTGATCGTGAAATCCTCACGGTGGAAGGCCTGGAGTCGGACGATGGGGTCCTCCATCCCGTCCAGCAGGCGTTCATTGATGAGCTCGCGCCCCAGTGCGGCTTCTGCACCCCCGGACAGGTGATGTCCGCGGTGGCTCTTCTGCGGTCCAATCCTAGCCCGTCGCGGGAGGAGGCCAGAGTCGCCATGTCGGGTAACCTGTGCCGTTGCGGCGCGTACGAGCACTACCTCAACGGCGTGATGCGCGCCGCCCGGGAGGTGTGAGATGGCAGAGCTGATCGGAAAGGATTTCACGCCACCCGACGTGCGGGCGAAGGTGACCGGATCGGCCAGGTATGCGGAGGACTTCCGGGTGGACGGGATGCTTCATTGCCGCCTGCTGAAGTCGCCGATGCCCCACGCGATCGTTCGCAGCATCGACGCTCGTCGAGCCCTCACGCTGCCGGGGGTCGTCGCGATCCTCACCGCGGACGAAGTGCCGGAGCAAACCGCTCCTGCCAACAACATCCTGACGAATGAGCCCCATTTCGTCGGCGAGCCGATCCTGGCGGTGGCGGCAGAGAGTGAGGAGGCCGCCCAGAACGCAATCGATGCGATCGAACTCGATCTCGAACCGCAGCCGTTCTGCACCGACCCGCTCCACAGTCTGCGACCCGACGGCCCGAATGCGCGTACGGCCGGGAACACCTTCTCCAACCAGGACGGAGTCTTCGAGCACAAGTGGACGGCCGCCGACTTCGCGGCCGCCGCAGAGGGAGAAATGCCGATGGGCCCTCCCGCCGCGGAGTGGGAGTACGGCGATCTGGATGCAGGGTTCGCGGACGCGGCCCTGATCCTCGACGAGAGCTTCGTCACTGCGAGTACCGCTCATCATTCGATGGAGCCTCGAACGGCGTTCGCGTACTGGCGTAACGGGACATGCTACGTGCACGGCTCGACCCAGAGCCAGTCGATCGTTCACCCCGGCCTCGCGAACTACGTCGGGGTCGAGCCCGAGAACCTGGTGTTCGTCGCGGAATTCTGTGGTGGAGGCTTCGGATCCAAGGCGGCCGCCTACCCGCTCATGGCCATTCCGGCGCACATGTCGAAGAAGACGGGCCGACCGGTGATGATGAGGGTCAGCCGGGCCGAAGAGTACTTCCTCGGCTCGGCCCGATGCGGCTTTCAGGGTCGGATCCGGATGGGCTTCCGAGCCGACGGCCGCATGACCGCGTGCGACCTGTACATCGTCCAGGAAAACGGACCGAACCGGGGATTCGGCGACCTGGGGAGCGCGGCGGGCGCCGTCTCGCTGGTCTACACCCCGGAGGCGATGCGGTATCGCGGCATCGCGGTGCTGACGAACACTCCGCCCCGTGGGGCACAGCGGGGTCCGGGCCAGAACCAGATTGCCTGTGCCGTCGAACCACTCCTCGACAAGGCAGCTCGCGAACTGGGACTCGACCAGGTCGCGATCCGTGCGATCAACGCACCGGACAGTTCCTCCCTCTACGGCGGAAATCGCGGACCCATCACGAGCGCGCATCTGGGTGAGGCGCTCGACCGGGGTGCAGAGCAGTTCGGCTGGGCGGAACGCCGGGCCCGCAGCGGGCAACGGAACGGCTCGAAGGTCAGGGGTGTGGGTGTCGGCCAGGCCTATCACTCGGCCGGGTCCAGCGGCTTCGACGGTCTCGTCCGAATCGACGAGGAGGGCGTCCTCCACATCCACACCGGTATCGGCAACCTCGGTACCTACTCGTACGCCGCGACGTCCCGCGTGGCCGCGGAGGTCCTCGGCTATGACTGGGAGAACTGCGTGATCCATCGTGGTGACTCCAGTCGGCACCTCCCATGGAACAACGGCCAGTTCGGCAGCAACACTTCGTTCACCATGACGAGAACCAACTACGTCGCTGCTCAGGACGCGCTTCAGAAGCTGAAGCAGATCGCGTCCATTCGGCTCGGAGGCCGCCCCGACGAGTGGGACGTCCAGAACGAAACGCTCGTGCACCGAACCAACACCGGGTGGCGGATGAGCTTCGCGCAGGCCGCGCGATGGGCGATCGAGATGGGCGGTGCGTACAGCGGGATGAACTTGCCCGAGGACATCAACCCGATGACCCGACGTTCAGCTGAGGCGCTGGCCGGCACCGGCCTGCTCGGCGTGGCCCGGGATCCGCGGCACACGGGCACCGTGCCCGCACTCGCCGCAGGCTTCGTCGAGATCGAACTCGACCTGGAGACCGGCCGGGTGGACATCCTGGACTACGTCGGCGTCGCGGACTGTGGTGTCGTGCTGCACCCTCAGTCCCTCGCGACCCAGGTGCGAGGAGGTGCCGTGATGGGCTTCGGCATGGCGCTCACGGAACGCCACGTGTACGACCCCCGCTGGGGTCTCCCCGCAGCGGTCGGCCTGTATCAGGCCAAGCCACCGACCTACCTCGACGTCCCCGGAGAGACCACGTGGTCCGCGGTCGAAATCCCGGACCCGGAAAACCCCGTCGGGGCCAAGGGCATCGGCGAACCGCTCATGGGATGCGCGGCAGCAGCGTTGCTGTGTGCGGTCTCCGATGCCCTCGACGGGCACTATTTCAACCGAAACCCGATTGCGACGGACATGATCGTGAACGCGGCCGCCAAACGCGCCCCGTCCCAGGGTCCGCTCGCCGTCAACAGCCAGTAGGAGGAGTCATGCTCAGCGACGCGATGACGGGCTTCGAGCTCCTCCAGCCGACGACGATCGACGACGCCGTCGAGCTGCTGGACCGCCACAGCCGGGACGGCTGGATTCTGGCCGGCGGGTACGACAGTCTCGACTGGTTCAAGGATCGAGTGAAGCAGCCATCTGCCGTGATCGACCTCGAAGGCGTTGCGGAGTTACGGGGGGTGCGATCCTCGAGCGGCGGGATCGAGATCGGGGCGATGACCACACTCACCGAGTTGGCGCGGAATGAAACGATCCGCTCCCGCTACGAACTCCTCGCGACCGCGGCGTCGAAGGTTGCCAGTCCCCAGATCCGCCACGCGGCTACGATCGGTGGCAACCTCTGTCAGGATACGAGGTGCTGGTACTACCGGTATGGTGTGGACTGCTATCGGGCTGGTGGGAACACGTGCTATGCCGCCGCGCCCGAAGCGATGAACCGGGAGCACGCGGTGTTCGGAGCCAGCCGCTGTGTAGCGGTCTCCCCTTCGGATACCGCGCCCGCACTCGTGGCTCTGGACGCGGAAATGGTCATCCGGAACGCACGTGGCGAACGCACGGTCGATGCGGCCGACTTCTTCATGCCGCCGTCGATCGATATCCGGCGTATGACCGTCCTGGAGCCGGGCGACCTTCTCACCGCGATTCGCATCCCCGATACGTGGGCATCGGCCGACGTCTATTTCGAAAAGGTCTCCGACCGACAGTCCTGGGATTTCGCACTCGCCAGCATCGCCGCCGCCTTCCGCATGGACGGCGCCGCGATCGCGGAGGCTCGGATCGTGGCCGGCGCGGTTCAATGCGTTCCGCGCCGATTCGAGCGGGTCGAGCGCATGCTTCGCGGCGAGGGTCGTACCGAGGCGATCGCGGAGCGCGCGGGTCAACTGGCCACGCGAGATGCCGAACCGCTGGGCAAGAACGAGTACAAAGTCGTCCTGGTCGAGAATCTGGTGAAGCGGGCCATCCTGGGCTGATCCGGCGGCGCGAACGGCACCTCTGCCGCGAGGGGCTTGGTCGACCCACGAAGGATCCGTACGTTGGCCACCCGTCTCACCCGGCTTCCGGCCGGGCCGAGCCACGTTCGTGACCACCCACGACCAAGGTACGATCGATGAGGTCCATCACCGCGCTGCTCATCGCGGGCTTCGTGTCCGTGCAGGCCGCCCCCCTGACCGCCCAGACCGCCAACGTCCCGTCGATCTCCGACCGGACCGCCGGTATGGAGCGGATCGAAGGCTACTTCAACCTCTACTGGGACGCGTCGACCGGGTCCCTCTTCTGGGAGATCGCCGAACTCGACAGCGAGTTCCTCTACCAGATCTCGATGGGGTCCGGGCTCGGTAGCAATCCCATCGGGATCGACCGAGGTCAGCTTCGCGGGACACACGTCCTCCGTGCGGAGCGCGTCGGTCCGCGAATCCTGCTCGTGGAACCCAACTATCAATACGTCGCTCGCAGCGACAACCAGACCGAGGTGCAGGCCGTTCGAGACGCCTTCGCGCCTTCGGTCCACTGGGGCTTCGACGTCGCGGCCGAGACGGATGGCCGCGTCCTCGTCGACGCGACCCAGTTCTTCCTGCGCGACGCGAGGGGCGTGATCGACCAGATCGCTGCGCGGGGTCAGGGCAACTTCACGCTCGACGCGTCGAGGAGTGTGATCCACATGCCGGCCGTCGCCTCGTTTCCGGAAAATACCGAAGTCGAGGCGATGCTGACCTTCACCAGCCGAAACCCCGGCAACCTCGTGAATGGGGTCGCCGCCAGCGGCAATGCCATCACCCTCCGTCAGCACCATTCGTTCATTCGACTTCCCGAGCCCGGGTACGAGACCCGCATCGCCGATCCACGGGTCGGGGTGAACGGTCCGAACGTCTACGACTACGCGACACCCATCGACGAGGATCGGACGGTGCGACTGGCGGCCCGTCACCGCCTGGAGCGTACGGATCCGGGTGCCGATCGCTCGCCCGCCGTCGAACCCATCATCTATTACGTCGACCCGGGTACACCGGAGCCGGTCCGCTCGGCGCTGATCGAAGGCGCAGCGTGGTGGAACCAGGCCTTCGAGGCGGCCGGGTACGTCGATGCCTTTCAGGTGGAGGTCCTCCCCGAAGGCATCGATCCGCAGGACATGCGCTACAACATGATCCACTGGACGCACCGGCGGACACGCGGATACTCGTACGGGAATACTGTCATCGACCCACGCACCGGAGAGATCATCCGTGGCGTGGTGAACCTCGGGAGTCTGAGACTCCGACAGGACTACCTGCACGGTCAGGGCATGGTCCCGCCCTTCCCCACCGGGATCTCTCAGCAGCAGCCCGACCCGGAGCTCGGGGAGTTCGCGGACGCACCGACGTTCGACTACCTCGCACAGGTGGCACCCAACTCGGACGCCGTGGAGATGGCGCTCGCGCGGGTGCGTCAGCTGTCGGCTCACGAGGTCGGTCACACCATCGGCCTGCCGCACAACTACATGTCGAGCGCGTACGGGCGTGAGAGCGTGATGGATTACCCCGCGCCGTACGCGGAGATCGACAGCAACGGGAACATCGATCTCTCGAACGCCTATGTGCAGCGTATCGGGACCTACGACGAGCTGTCGGTGAACTGGCTCTACCGCGATTTCCCGGACGGCGTCAACGAAGTGGCTGCGCTGCGGGCGATCGCGGACCAGGGCGTGCAGGACGGGCTCATCTACATGGGCCATACGAACAACAACTTCATCGGCGCGGCTCACCAGTACGCAGGCGTCTGGGACAACGGGTCCAATCTGGTGGACCACCTGAAGCTCGAGCTGCGTATCCGTAACATCGGACTCGAGCGCTTCAGCACCGACGTCATCCGGCCGGGCGAGCCACTCTCGAACCTCGAGTACGTGCTGCTGCCGCTGTACATGCACCATCGCTTTCAGCTCCGCTCCGCCGTGCAGAGCCTCGGCGGCGCCGACTACCGGTACGCGCTGAAAGGCGACGGTCAGACCCCCTTCACGATCATCGACGGAGAGGAGCAGCGCGACGCGCTCGAGACCGTCCTCTCCACCCTCGACGTGAACTTCCTGGCCCTTCCCGAAGAGATCATCGCGATGATCCCGCCACCGGCGTATCGACATGGCGAAGGTGAGGTCTTCGAGGGGTACACCGAACAGATCTTCGACCCGATCGCAGCAGCGGAGGCGTCAGCAGCGTTCACGGTCGGCGAAGTTCTTCACCCGCAGCGCATGGCCCGCCTGGTTCTCTACGGGAGCATGGGCGACTACCCGGACCTCGAAGAGGTCGTGGATCGTCTGATCAACGTGACCTGGGGCGCTGACACCCAGGCCGACGAGTACCACCAGCGGATCCTCCACGCGGTCCAGCGGACCGTCATCGACCAAATGATGCAGCAGGCGACCCTGGAGGGGACCGCACCGGACGTTCGCGCCATCCTCGCCGACCGGCTGGACCGTATGGCCGTGAGCCTCGAGGCCGACGGAGACCCGTCGCCTCATGAGCGTCTGGCTGCAGCCGATATCCGTCGGTGGCAGTCCCGCATCGAAAACACGATACCGGGGCCGGCGATCCAGCTACCCGCCGGTGACCCGATCGGTGGCAGTCCGAGGGGAGGAAGCCCCCGCGGAGGGAGCCCCCGCTAGGCCCTTCAAACGACATGGGCCCGGAGCGACGCGAGGCCCCCGGAGCACTTCGCTCCGGGGGCCTCGGTCGCCAAGGTCGAACGCCATCGCCGGGATCGGGCCGGAGTCACCCCCGTCTGATACGCCCTGCCCCCACACCCGGCCTAGACGGTGTATCGCAGTCGAGCCGCGACACCTTCTCCTTCCGAGTCGAGGCGCGCACCGACGTCGGAGGCGATCTCTTCCACCTGGGCGCCGTGATCGAATGCGGCCCCGATGAGATGGTCGACCAGATCTCCGTCACGCTCCCGAAGCCGCCTGGTCACGACCAGGAGATCCACCCGCCCCTCCCGCAACGCCTCCTGCGTATCCTTCACGCCCAGACAGCCACGTCCAGCGGACCGCGCGGCATCGAGCACCTGGTCGAGAACCGTGCGCTGAACGCCGAGTGAGAGTTCGGACGCGACCGCCTCGATCTCTGCCAGCACCTCGGCCTCGGTCATGTCGATGTGCATCGACGGTCGCTCGGCGATACGCCCTTCCAGACCATCCGACTGCCGGGCTAGGCCGGTCACCACGTCCTTCGTACCCCCGAAGACGACGAAGCCGTCACGGCCGGCCAACCTCTGAACTTCCTCGACCACCCGAGCATGCAGCCGGGACGCACTAACATCGAGCGCGCGTTGCCCGGCATCAGACCCGGTCTCACCCCGGGAGCCGGTTTGTGTACCCGCCCGGTGCGACGCCGCCGACTCATGGAGTTCACCGTGGTCCAGGTCAGCCACGAGGTCGATGTGCTCGCTCAGGGTACCGCCGTGGTAGGTGAAGATTCTCGCCTTCCGGCGATCCGCGAGCGCAGCCACGACGACCCGCGTCTGCTTAAGGGCTCGAACGTACGGCGCGGCGCGGATACCGAATTCCCAACGCACGAGATCGGGCATCGGCACGGCGATACCTTCGGCATAGTGAAGTGCCTCCTCCGTGGCGAATCCGATCCACCCACGTGCTGGAAGGAATGCCTTATGCGCGTCGAGTTCGTCCGCGATCCGGGCGCTGGCACGATCGAACGCGTCGAGACGTTCGGGATCGGCTTCGGCGACTCGTCTCCGCTCCGTCGCAACGCCATGCTCGAAGGCCGTGTGCCAGGCCCTTCGGTCCGCCGGGTTCGTCTGGTCACCGTCGATATAGACACTCAGAACATTCGTGTCGCGAAGCTTCTTATAGAGATCAGCGAGTCGCGTTCGGGTAAGCATGCTCACTCACGGTCAAAGGTGGTGCCCCAGCTGGGCATGCTTGAGCATACTCGAGTCGCACACAGCCCGACGCGGGGAATCCTCTGCGACCGGCCGTGGGGGAGCCCCTTACGCGCAGGGCCCCCGACGCGGCATCGCGTCGGGGGCCCCATGTGCACCGAGCAGCTGGGTGGTCAGACCTGACAGCTCATGTCCTGTCCACAGCACAGCGGTGACTTGATCATACCGTGCCCATCCGGGCACTTCGAAACCTGAACCTCGACCCCGGCATCCGTCGTGATCGTATCGTTCACGAGCGGAGCGTCGCACGTCGCACAGGTCATGTTCACGCTCATACCGCACTTGTCGCAGGTGTAGGTCGCCATAGGGCCTCCTGGTCAGACAGAATCATCGAATGAGACGGGCCGACATTAGCCTTTTTGCGCAGCCCGTCAACGAACGTCCCCCTCGGCTCCTCAACGGACACCGACCCACCCCTTCACCGAGTCGAACAACCGGGCTGAATCGTATCCGACCCCGTCCTTGAATACGACCGTCATTGCGCGGAAGGCCTCGGGGTCCACACCGGGGTCTCCGCGCATCAGCACGAGATCCGCCCGCTTACCGACCTCGACGGTCCCGATCTGGTCGTGCCGCCCGAGGTATTCGGCCCCGTTCTTCGTCGCGACTTCAACCGCCTGCTCGACGGTCAGTCCCATCTCCATCAGGATCTGGAGGGCTCGCTGGTTGGCGTATCCGGGCACCACGTCACCGCCGCCAGTCGGATCGGTCCCGACGACGAGCGTCCCTCCAGCGTCGTAGAACGCCTTTTCCATCTCCATATACCGGTCGAGCATCGCCTGGCCAGCGGTACCGGCCCGACCCAGCCGGGCCATCACCTGCTCGTGCAATTGTGGGAGCATCGCATCCTGCGCCCCCGAGGGAGGCGCAGGTCGATTCTCCCCCCGCCGCTCGACCACGGTCAGCGTGCTCGTGATCGCCACGTCGTGCTCGATCAGGTGATCGACGAGGTCGGTGAACGCAGGACTCTCGAGGTCGAGGTCCAGATACGTCTGACTCGCACCACGGGGGCATTGGTCGGGCTGCTTGTCGGCTACCCAATCCGTAGCGGCGAAGAACCCGTGCTCGAGATTGTCGATCCCGAGTTCGGCGGCCTCACGATACGTGATGGAGCACAGATGACCGGTCACCTTCGCCCCGCGTTCGTGCGCCGTCTCGATCGCCGCCCGCAGGGTCTCTCGATCGATCAGATTGTACGCCTTGAACGACGTCGCACCCTGATCCATCCAGAAGTTCACGTGAGCGCGCGCCTGCTCGGGCGTCGACAGCTGGGGCATCGCGCGCACGAAGCCGTCGGGACCCTCGAGGTAGGGACCGGTCACGTCCATGTGCGGGCCGGGAATGCGCCCCTCCTCCACGTGTTGCGCGACCCGGAGGTCGGTGTACGTATCGACCGAGCCGCCGGTCCGCATCGTGGTGACGCCCCCGGCGAGATACAGGGGAGGAAACGAGATCTCGTTCGTGTTGTACCGAGCCTGCCCCGACGGGTAGAAGAGGTGCTCATGCAGCATCACCAGGCCGGGAATCACGGTATGATCCGCAGCCTCGATGATCACGGCACCCTCGGGAGCGCCGACCTCCGAGACCGATCCCACCGATATGATCCGTCCGTCCCGAATCTCGATGGACATGTCCTGACGCGCGGGGGCACCCGTGCCGTCGATCAGCTGCGCGCCGCGGATGACCACATGGCCCGCGGATACCGACACGAAGTCCCGAACCGCCGGAGACAACACATCCAGCGACTGAGCGGTACCTGGCGCGGGGTCGAACAAACCGACGACGAGAACGAGTCCCACGGTCATGAGGTGAAGATGTCGCGCGTGTGTCATCGTCATTCCCTCTTCCTGTGTTCAATCGCCGACCTGTCTCCCACCGGCGAGTCTTGCTGATGAGAAAACAGGGCCCCTGGCGACGCCAGGAGCCCTGATCTCGATCTTGGATCGTCGCGAGCGCGACCGCTCGTCAGCCGGGCAGTGCCATCGCGAAATTCCCGCCGTTCGTCGCGACTACGATGTACTGCTTGCCTTCGTGCATGTACGTCATCATCTGGTAGCGGTTGTTCGCCGGGATCTCGACCCGAGCCAGCTCTTCACCGGACGCTTTGTCGACCGCGAAAATGTGCGGGGTGCGGTCACTGTCCTGGCCCGCATACACGAGCATGTCCGGCGTCGCGAACATGGCGGCCTGACGACCTGAGCCGGTACGTGGGTCCGGCTGGCCGGCCAGTGCCGGGTGATCCAGAACGTTGCGGGGCGTATCACCGATCGGGGTCCACCACAGGTGGTTCCCGGTGTTCAGGTCAATCGCCGTAATCTTGCTGTACGGAGCCTTCCAGAGCGGAAGTCCGTCGATCCGGCCCGGCGAGGCCGCCGGCCCCGGCACCCAGTCCGTAATGGTCGTTCCGGTGGGCTGATCCGTCAGATCCTCTGCTACGCCGCCGTCATCCTCCTCTACACCCGGGACGATGATGCGCGCGCTGCAGCCCTTCTGCGACGGCACGTAGATGATGCCGGTAGCCGGATCGAACGCCGGCGTGCCGTCGATGTTCGTGCCGCCGACGTCGGCCGGGCACCAGAACGCAGCCCGCTTGCCCAGCGGATTGTCACGCTGGAGCGGGGGCAAAAAGAGCGGCCCGATCTGGAAGTCCTCGAGCGCCTCGATCGCGCGCTGACGAAGCTCCGGCGAGAAGTCGATCAGATCGTCCTCGGTCAGACCCTGCATATCGTACGGCTCAGGCCACGTCGGGAAGGGCTGGGTCTCCGCCAGGTGCTCCCCGGGGATGAGCGACCTCGGTACCTCCCGCTCCTCGACCGGCCAGACGGGCTCACCCGTCTCTCGGTTGAGTACGTAGAGGAACGCCTGCTTCGTCGCCTGCGCGAGAATCGGGGTCTCCACCCCGTCGATTGTGACGTCGGCGAGAACAGGGACCTGTGGTGTGTCGTAGTTCCAGATATCGTGTTTCACGAACTGGAAGTGCCAGGCGCGCTCACCCGTCTCGACGTCTAGTGCGATCAGGCTGGTCGAGAAGAGGTTGTCACCCGGACGGAAGCCACCGTAGTAGTCCTGCGTGGCGCCGTTGGTCGGCACATAGACGAGCCCGAGGTCGGGGTCCGCCGACAGCGGCGCCCAGGACGAGATGTCGCCCGTCCACTCCCAGGCATCGTTCTCCCACGTTTCGTGGCCGAACTCACCTGGACCGGGCAGAACGTCGAACTTCCACAAGTGCTCACCTGTGCGCGCATCGTAGCCCAGGATGTCACCGGGGATGTTTTCGCGACGCGTCTGGTTATACCCCTGCTCCGCCGAGTTGCCGACCACCACCACGCCATTCACGACGAGGGCCGGCGAGGAGCTCGTGATATAGCCCTGCTCGAGCGAGATGCCGTCCCCGGCGTTCTCGTACTCGTAACCGAGGCCATGCTCACCGAGAAGATCGACCACACCCGTGGACGGGAAGCCCGGAATGTCGACGGGCTGGCCAAAACCCTCGATGTGTTGACCCGTCTGGGCGTCTAAAGCGTGAAGGAAGAAGGCCGGTGAGATGAGGTAGATCACGTCCCGGCCATCCACGTTGGCGTACGCGACACCCTTACCGTGGTTCTTCCGCATGGAGTACTCCCAGCGGAACGTCTCTGGCTCCGTGTACGTCCATACTTCTTCCCCGGTGCCCGCGTCGGTTGCAACAACCGTACGGTACTCCGAGTGCACATTGACGAGCAGCCCGTCCACGTAGATCGGGATCGACCGCGCGTTCACAGACCCGATGTGCGAGGCATCGTACTCCCACGCCACCTCGAGATCGGCAAAGTTGTCCGGATTGATCTGAGTCAGCCCTGAATAGCGCTGACCCATCAGGTTCCCGGTAATCACGGGCCAGTCGCCTTCGACGGCCACTCCATCGGCACGATCGTTACCCGTGGAATCACCGCCGCATGCGCCAAGCACCACGGCGGTCCCGAGTGCGAGCCAACGGGTTGTTCCGTTCCTCATGTGCAAGCCTCTCGATCACTGAAGACGCCCCAGGGGATGCGGCGTCGCGTCGACCTCCGTTCGGAGGCCGACTTCTGGAAGTCGGGATAATGCCGGCCCCCTCTGAATCGCGCCAGAGCGAGGTCATCCCCGGCGCGTACTTGCCTTCAGCGCGATGGAGGACGAGCGTGACCGGCAACGATCACCCATTTCGCGCGGAGTCCGTTCATGCGCTACGCCCCCGTCTCACTTGTCTTGCTCCTCGCCGTCGGAGCGTGTTCCGGTGAGTCCCCGCCTGCCATGACCGGTGAGGCCACGCCTGAGACCCAGGACGACCTCGCCGCCTATCGGCCCACGGCTGAGCAGGAAGCCGAGGCTATCGCCACCCTTCAGGCACTGTTCGACGCCCTGGAGACGGGCGACGCGGAGCTTCTGCGCTCGGTGACGGACCCGTCCGTCGTGATGCATTTCTCCGAGACCCGGGATGGGACGACGACCTTTGGCTCGGCGAGTCTGGACGGGCTGGCAGAGAGGATCACCTCCAGTGAGGTGCCGTTGATCGAGCGGATGTGGGATCCGGTCGTCGTCGTGAACGGTCCGCTCGCCACGATCTGGACGCCCTACGACTTCTACGCTGGGGAGACCTTCAGCCACTGTGGCGTGGATGCCGCAAACCTCCTCGCAGGGCCTGACGGATGGCGGATCGTCGCACTGTCGTGGACGAGGCTTCAGCCGCCGGCGTGCGACCTCCACCCGGACGGACCCCCTGCGGCCTAGTCGGCCGCGATACCCCCTCCGACTGAGGCTCGGAACCGGAACGTACCGCCCGATGGCAAGATGGCCTCCACTCGCCGGATGGCTATCTTAGTCTCTCGTCCGCAGCTCTTCGGTCACGTCGCCTACCATGGTGGAAACCCAGAACCACTGGCTTCAGGATGTCGCCGCGCACGCAGGCATGCAGCTCGACCTGCCGCGCCGGCCCAACATCTCGGCCATTCGTGAGGCGTGGCCAGAGGTCGCGCGGGCCTGTGAGCTCGCGGATGATCGTTTCACCCAGAGGGTTGCGAGCCACTTCCGCATCGGCGTGGCCGACGTCAATACATATGATCCGCAAGCGGTCAAGCTGATCCCCGAGGCCGTGGCTCGCAGATACGGCATCCTTCCGCTGTCGGCGACAGGCACGTCGATCGTGATCGCGACATCCGATCCGACAAACCGATCGGCCCACAAGGAGATCGTCGCCCACGCGAGTCGGCAACCCGTTTTTCTGATGTCGAGTCCGACCACTCTGTCGGAGGCACTGGAGCGGGCCTACGCACCGGCCCGGGCGCCGAAGAATGCGCTGCAGACCCTCGTCGCCCGGGTTGCGGAAAGCGACTTCAAGGTCATCACCAGCGAGGGCAAAGGGCTCTTCACCGGCCTGGAGCTCGAGGATCCCGCGGTCGTGAAGCTGGCCGAGGTCGTGCTGCATCAGGGCGTGCGGTATCGGGCGACCGAAATCCACATCGAGCCCGGCGCCAATCAGGGGCGCGTCCGGTATCGAATCGACGGCGTATTGCAGCACGTCGTCGATCTTCCGACGATCGCGCACTCGCGCCTGGTAGCTCGACTTCGGCATCTCGCATTCGAGCAGCCGGGCTTCGATCCGAGCGACGGATTCCCGGTCCAGGCTGCGCCGGATCTCGAACGCCGGGCCCATCTCCTGACCAACCCGACACCCGACGGAGAGCTCGTCTGGATCCGACTCACTGACCCGGATCACGTTCCATCTCTTGAGGACCTGAACTTCGGACTGATCGAAGGAGACAAGATCGAGGCGATCCTCAACCGGGACGACGGGTTGGTCATGGTCTCGGGTCCGGCCCGTTCCGGCACGTCGAGCTTCATCTATGCGGCACTCGCCTCACTGAGTCACAAGAGCGTTCTGTCTCTGGAGGGCCGTCCGGAGATGGTCGTCCCCGGCGTCACTCAGATCCGGTTCGATCCACTCACGGGTCTGAGCTTCGCGAAGACGCTTCAGCAGTTACTCGATCAGAACCCGGACGTGATCCACGCCGGTGAAATCCGCGATCTACCTACGGCGCGAATCGCGCTGCGAACGGCCGTGACCGGTCGTAAGGTTCTCGCGACGGTTCACACGGCCGACGCCGTTTCGGGTGTTCGACGCCTGGTCGATATGGGCCTCGACGCGGGCCGGTTGGCGGAATCTCTCCACGCGGTGATCTCCCTGCGGCTTGTTCGGGCGCTCTGCGCCGAGTGTGCACGGCCGTTCGACCCGAAGCGGGATGCGAAGTCACGCGAAGCCAAGCTGGCCGCCGTCCTTGGAGTTCGACCGGTGAAGAGAGCCGTGGGCTGCAAGGTGTGCGCGGGTACTGGGTACCTGAATCAGATCCCGCTGCCAGAAGTCCTCGTAATCTCGCCAGAGATGCGTGCGGTTCTCGACAAGTCGCCGAACGATGCGGAGCTGCTTCGTGCTGCGCAGGCCGATGGGATGCGCACCTTTGCGGAAGTCGGATTGGCTCGCGTCAAGAATGGCGACACGACGGTCGAAGAGATCGAACGCGTGCTCGGTGTCGTCCCGACGCGAACCGAGACGCCAGAGGAAGTCGGGCCGGTCCTCGTGGTGGATGACGAGCCCCAGGATCGCCTCATCGTGACGAGCGTCCTGAGGGACATGGGCTTCCATATCATCGAAGCCCCGGACGGGGAATCGGCTCAGTCGATGATCGAAGCGGGCGACGAAAACTTCTCGTTGGTGATCATGGACCTCTTCATGCCCGGCATGGACGGGTTCGCCCTCCTGCGGAGTGTGCGTCAATCTCTTTCGACCCAGTCCCTGCCGGTGATCGTCCTGACCGGGTCCGCGAACCCCCGGGACGAACTGGAAGTACTCGAAACGGGCGCTGACGACTTTCTGCTGAAGCCTGTGGAGGCGGATCGACTGGAGGCGCGCGTCCGTGCCGTGCTGCGCCGCTCGGGCGTGAGGATCGCCCACCCCGCCCACTGACGGCTCGGGCTCCACCGCACGAAGGCCGATTAGGCGCCCAGTCCCCTCCGCAACGTGTCTCGCGTCATCGTGAAGGATCGCAGGCCCGAAAGCGGATCGTAGGCAACCAGCATCGCGCCCCGGTAACCCAGCCGATCGGGACTCCCTCGCGAGAAGGCCATGAGGGTCCGTGCCAGGTGCTCCTGACTCTCGTCCACACCCGTGTCGAAGTGGGGTACGAAGAGATCGTTCAGGGTCAGCGGCTGCGGTCGTGCCTCCAGCAGGGCGAGGGTGACAATCGCGACCAGAGTGTTGTGCGGAAAGTTGAAGTGCAGTGCAAGCGGAGCATACCGCGCCTTGTCCGGCTTTTGCGCCTCGAACTCCTCGAGGATCACCTCCTGGTGTGTCCGCAGAGCGGCGATCAGCTCCTCGTAGTCGTCTCCGAACTCCGAGAGCGCGGCCGGTGGTGACCCGGTGAACGCGTACGGGTCAGCCGCGAGCCCCTGTAGAAGAGCCTGCGTGACCGGCGCACGCTCTTCCCTGGTTTCACCCGATTCCAGAGAGGACACGAACGCCCTCGCCAACGTGCGCACAGAGTTCAGCAACCACGGATAATCACCCACGTTGTCACGCCGCATCTTCACGGGGTCCCGCTCGTACATCAGCCAGAAGCCCCACCGGAGGTGCGCGCTCAACACAGCGGCGCTGACCTGAGCGAAGCGTATCTGGCGATCCGACTCCAGCAGCCGTACCCGAGCAATGATCCGGTCGTACGCCTGCTCTTCGGGATGGAACTGCGACAGCGCGTAGATCAGGAGGGTTTCCGCGTCAGCGACAAAGTGGTGCCCGCTGCCGTTCGGCCCCTGGAGATGCTCCACGAGCCGCGTCAGCCGACCGAGGGCCGCCGTGGGCTCCGGCGTGTCCCAGATCCTCGTAGCGCAGAGGGCCAGAAGGTGGAGCAGATAGTAGTCCAGCAGAATCGCCGCGGTGGTCCTACCCGCCTCTTCGTCCCCGCGGAGAGCCGGCGCTTCGACCCTTTCGAGGAAGTCGATCATCAGAACGGGAACGATGTCCGATGTGAACTCGTGGGTCTGGTGATCCCACGCATTCAGAACCTTGAATCCGTCGGCCCACGTCCGCGCATCGAGACGAGACACGACGCCCTCGAGGTCGGATACGGCACCGGCCCTGCGGAGTCGATGACGGGAGAACTGAGACCGAAGACGACCGATCCAGTCTACCGGACTCCCATCCGCCGTGACGTCCGCGAGGATGAGGATGCGATCATCGGATGTGAGCAGACGCTCGAGTTCGTCGATCAGCTCAGCGACATCCCTCGCGGCCTCCCCCGGCGCGGACCTCAACTACGGGCGCCCCAGTCCTGCACGCGACCTAATAGTCCCCGACGTTTCCGAACTCCGGGTGAATCCACACACCCGACCAGTCGTCGCGGCTGTCCGAAAGGACACGCTTCATGATACTGATCAACTCGTCACGATCGACCGGCTTAGAGAGCCCGACGTTGGCCCCGTAATCTTCGGCCAGCATGAGCTGGTCTCGATTGATCCCGGACACCGCGAGGATCGGGATCGTGTCGCCGTTCTCACGAAGGGATCGGATGAGGCGAAGACCGTTCACATTCGGCATACGCAGGTCCGTGACGATCGCCCGGACCTCCTGTTCCTGAAGAAGATCAAGAGCTTCCTGCCCGTCCGAGGCGCAGACCACGTCATACCCGGCGCCCTCGAGAAAATTGCTCAGGATCTCGCGGCTGCTCTGCTCGTCATCGACGACTAGAATCACGCCCATGGCCACACATCCCGTTGAATGATCACTGCTTAGTCTAAGTCTAATATGCGAAGATGTTACGCAGTCGATCTAGTTCCCCCGTGGTGGTCATCGCCACCATGAGCAGCACCCTCGCCTTCCACGGACTGAGGTTGTCCGCCTGGATCGCCCCGATGCTCAGAAGGTCGACGTTGTTCGCGTACAGCGGCACGATCCGCCCCGTCGGAACCCGGGAGGCAACGACCACCGGAATACCCGCCTCCCGTACCTTGCGCAGCACCTCGAGCGTCGGCGTACTGACGTGCGCGAGTCCGAGCCCTGCGACCACCACACCGTCGACTTCACCTTCCTCCAGCAGTAGCTCGAGCATCCGTCCATCGGATCCGGCGTACTCCGAAAGGATCACCACCCTCGGAAGCCGCACGTCCGCCGGCAGCACGAGCGTCTGGCGACGCATCGGCGCGCGGTAGAACCGCACAGCCTCGATGTCCGCGACACCCAGCAGCCCGAAGTCGAGCGTCTGGAAAGTCTCGACGTCCAGGGTGTTCGTCTTGGTGACCTCGCGGGCTGCGTTGATCTGACCGTTCATCACGACCATCGTGCCCATCCCGACCGCCTCGTCCGAGACCACCACGCGAACGGCGTTCAGCATGTTCCTCGGCCCGTCGGTATCGGCCATGGTCGGCGCCCGCTGTGCGCCGACAACGACGACCGGCTTGTCACTCTCGACGGTCAGGTCCAGGAAGTAGGCCGTCTCCTCCAGCGTGTCGGTTCCGTGCGTCACGACGACCCCGGCGACGTCGGGCTCGGCAAGCAGTGCATTCGCACGAGATGCGAGCTCCAGCCAGATGGCGGGGGTCATGTCCCGGCTGTTCACGTTCGCGACCTGCTCCACCGACACGCGGGCCAACTCGGACAGGCCCTCCACCGCGGCGACGATCTCCTCCCCCGTGAGCGCCGCCCGGAGCGCTCCCGTCGCCTCGTCGTACGTGCTGGCAATCGTACCGCCCGTCGCGAGGACGACGACACGAGGCAATTCCTGACCTTGCACTGGCATCGTGCACCCGAAGGACACGGCCAGGGCGAGCGTCGAGTGCAGAAACGAACGTCGGATCATGAGAGGTCTACCACTCCGTTGGGCGAGTCCAGCGTCGCAACCAGACGGACATCCTCACCCCGAACGACGTCGATGTCGAGGCCGAGCGCCTCACACCAGTCACGGACCTGGTCCGCCTGAGGGTGCTCGCCCCGGATGCCCAGGAAGGAACAGGATGTCGGCAGCACCGTTCCGGGATGGGGTGTGTCGCCCCAGTCGATGAAGAACGGGATGACGCCCCCGGCCCGCTCCGCCCAGGGGTCAGTCATGCGCCAGGTCAGCAAGGTACCGTCCTCACGACGTCGACGTCCGCTCATCGGTTCACCGAGGTCGATGCCCACTGTCCGCGCTCGTTCGAGGAGCCGGTCGAGGTCGTCGACCGCCTCGCACCACGTCACCAGCCGGGGGGCATCGAGGGTGTCCAGTCCGAACCACCGCGACCGCACAGGCGACGGTTGCTCCGGATCGATACTGACGACCTCCATGTACCGGCCCGGTCCGAAGCCCAGGAGCCGGTTTCGAGTCCCGAAGTCGGCATGGCTGCCGCCCGGAGACATCTCGACACCGAGAAGCGTCTCGACATGACCGACGCCCACGTCGAGATCCGGAGAAGCGAACACTAGATGATCCACCGCGGGTCTCCTTCATTCACGAGGTCCACACCGGCCAGGGGCTCTGAACTGGCGATCGCACCGACGTACCCGGATCCCGGGTGGATCCGAAGCAGGCGAGCTGCAGCCCGCTCACGGCCGACGTCGAGCTCACTGTGCACCTCCGGCACATCAGCTTGCCCGTGCATCAACCGCAAACCCGCGCCATGCCTCTTCGCCAACGCCTCCTTGTCCGTCCAGAGCTCCATGAAGGCGAGGTCCAGAGCCTCTCCGGTCAGAGACTGCAAGGACGATGCTTCCTCCGGTCCGAACCATCGTTCGGCGATCGACGTCGCCCTGCCCACGGAGCGCAGGCGTTCGATGTCCAGGCCAAGACTCGAGCAGCGCCCGACCGCGATCGCATACAGGTCGCCCGAATGCCCCACCGAGAACGCATGGGTCGCCGCGCCAGCGGTTCCGGGGAGGAGGACGGGCTTGCCTCCCGGTGCCGTAACGACACCGACGTCGGTCGGGGCGCACGCCAGGTATCGGCCCAGAATCATGCGCAGGATGACACGCCGCGCCCGCAGCCTGTCACCCGCCTCTGAATCGAGGAAGCTCGACGCACGCTGGTCGTCCTCCTCCGAAACCAGCCCATCCGTGACCAGGTTCGGTCGACGGCCCAGCTCGAGGAAGGTCGGGGACCCAACGTCGACCAGCCAGACGTGCGGAACGCCGGGGGACACGTCGTACGACGCCCCGTCTCGAGCTCCGTTCGTCACGTCTGCGCCGTCAGTCGTCTGCCCGTAAACCGCCTTTTCAGCTGCCCGACCGCACGCGGACCGCGAAGGACGGCACCTCGTAGATCCTGAGCCCATCGACCCATTGCGTGCCGAAAACCTCGACCGTGACCGACTCGCCCTCGACGATGTCCACCTTGAGCGCCTCGACCTCCGTGACGACCTCATCGCGCTTGGGCACGACCTGTCCGCGATACTTCCATGCGAGGGGGAAGCCGACGATGGGGTGCTCCCATACCGGATTTTCGATCCCTTCGAGCCATCCCTTCATATGGACCAGAGCCCGGGCCGACTGAATCAGTGCCTCCAGCCCGAGCGAGCCCGGCTGAACCGGGTCCTCGTAGAAGTGCGCCTTGAAGTACCAGGCGTCGTAGTGGATCTGCTGCCACGTCCGGATGCTCCCTAGCCCGGCCTCACCGCCATCCTCCCAGAATCCGGTGATCTTGTCGAGCATGCGCATGGCGCCGCTCTCCATCCCCGGCAGGTGCGCGAGTTCGCCACCCGCATCCAGCAGCGAGATCTCCGGTACCGGTGACTCCGCATCGCGACGGGCACGCATTTCATCCGTCATCGGCAGTCCGCGCTGATCCTCGAGAATCTGCGGACTGAAGAAGCCGAAATCGGTCTCGAGCGTCATGACCGGCCCATCTTCGTTTTCGCACGTCACCTCGAAGAAAACGATGCTGGTGCCTCCGGCCTTCGCGAACCGGGTCAGCCTGGTTGTGAGCGTGAGCGTGCCCATGTCCGGCGTGATTGGCCGGTGCAGGATGCAGTTCTCACCGTCGAGATTCCGGAACGCGACATCACCCTCGGTATCGGCGAAGAAGTTGCAGTACGAGGCGAACCAGCCACACGGCTGCAGAAGCGCCTCGACGATCACGGCGAAGGGCATGTGCCCCTGCCCTTCGGTGAAGTACCACGCGTCGGGTTCGACATCGAAGGTCGACACCAGCGTCCCTTCGTTCGGGGCCGAGCCGGGCGCGACATCCACCGACACGACACTGGTCACGAAGTGGTACGGAGGCCCCGGAAGCCTGGGGCACTTCGTTGGCCCGTCGTACTTCGTGAACATCGCTCCAAAGGCGTCGCTCGGGCGGCCCCACGCGCACGACAGCATCGCCTCGTAGTCGCCACGCACATCCGAACCCTCCGGACCGACGAAACGGATCGGGTCCTCCCTGAGGAACTCCTGCTTCGTGGTCAGAGGGAAGTCGGGCACGAGGCGCAGGCCGAAGCGACGGCACTGGAAGACCTTGAAGTCGTCGCTTTTGCAGAGGAGCGCCGCGTACACCTCGGGGATTGGACCGTCGACGACGTCCTCGACGAAGATTTCGTACTCGAGGGTGTGCGGCCCGTCGGGAATGACCTGCCCGCGACACAGGAAGCGAGCCATCTCGCCCGGTACCGGCTCGAAGCGCCATCCGTCGCGCGGGATCGTGAAGCCCATCGCCGCCATGGCGAACGACATCGCCTGCGTAGCCGCGTCCGCCATGAGCGTACCCGGCATGCATGGGTCGTTCTTGAAGTGCCCCTCGTAGAACCATGCGTCGACCGGGACATGAGCTTCAGCCCGCAGGTAGCCGCGTCCCCACGGTCCACCGGCCGGATCCCACTCCGGAACGTGATCGATCAGGCGGAGACGCCCACCCGGGGTGTTGGGGGTCCGGGTATGCGGGCATGCCATCTCGAAGCCCTCGCCGAAGCACCCGAACGCATCGCCCGCCACCCACGCCTGAACCTCTTCTGCCGTGAAGCTCGACTTGCGACTCACCTGCGGCATCGGGTCGAGAACGGCATCCGGATCTGGCTCGTCGTCTGCAGCATCCCACAGCACGCCGCCCGATCCGGAGAGCTCTTCGTCGGTGAAGAAGCCGGCCTGACCGTTCCGGACGGAAATCAGCAGCCGGTCTCCGATGTAGCAGTCGTAGTGGAAGAAGAAGAGGCGGACATCGCCTGTCTTGGCGTGACCGTCCACGTAGATGTCGTAGGTCAGCGTATCGCCCGGCGCCGGCAGGTCTCCGTGGAACGTCAGATCACAACCAAGGAGCCTGTAGACACGGTCCGACTGGTTGAGGAAGTCCGCTCCGAGCCAGGAGATGAGGAGAAGATCGGCCTGGCCGGACTCGATCACGACGCCCGGTGCCATACGACCGGTGTGCAGATACCACGCATCGTGCTGCACGTCGGTCTCAGTCACCACCCGGCCCTTCTTCATCGTACCCGGTTCACCCTCGATCATCAGGGCACGGTCGGCGAAGAGGAGCGGCGGTTCCGGCATCCGGACCTGACGTTCGTATCCGTCCTGCTTTTCGAAGAGTTCGCCGAAGATCTCGGAGATCGCCCCGCCGGCATGCACCTCGAGTTGCTCGCGGGTGAGGAAGACCGTCTCCGGCATCTCATCGCGGTTGATCGGCGGGTGCGTCGGAATCACCGGTGACGGAGGCCCGGACGGCTTCTTGTCCGACGCCTTGGCCGGCGGCGCAGCAGGAGGAGGGGCCGGAGCGGGAGATGTCGGGGGCTTCGACGGGGCCGCAGGCGCCACGGGGGTCGGGGGGACAGCGGTCGCCGATCCGGATGAACCACCCGCACCAGCGACCGGGGCGGAGCCTCCGTTCGACGAAGCGGCAGGCACGACCCGAGGGGGTGTCGACGTCGTGTCAGTGGACGGCTCTACGACCACACGGAGGTCGGGCGCACGCTCCGGAACCGCGGGAGCTGACGGGGCTGCGGGTGCCTGCCCGGTCGTGAGCCCCAGACCCATGGCCAGGAAAGCCTCGTGTGTGTCCTTCTGCTCCCGAAGGAAGTCGGCGTGGGCCTGAGCCACGGCATGGAACAGCTCGAGCGCCGGATCCGAACCCACGGTGGGACGGGCGACTGGAGCGGAGTGAGCGATTGGTGCGGCCGGTGTCACCGGAGCCTGCGTTGGAGCAGCCGGTGCGGCGGCCGGGGGCGGCGCGGCAGCAGCAGGGACCGTGGTGCCGGGGGCGGATGCCGACGCGGCGAAGTGCTGGCCGGCGTCGTAACCGAATCCGCCACTCGGGGGCGGGGCCATGACATGCCCATCGTGCGCCGGAGCGGACTCCGGCACGGGGGTCGAAACGTCCATGTGCTCGAGTGTTGTAGTACGTGTGCCGGAAGGCGTGAACGAGGCCGGCCACACGACCTCAGGAGAATGTGAAGGGAGGCGCAGCAGCGCTCCCTCAGGCTCGGCGAGCGGCTCACCGCCTGCCCGAAGTCCTGTGATGCGTGAGAGGAACTGCGTCAGATCCATCGGGACACCCGCCGCCCAGAGCCGCGCGACGGACCGGGTCAGGGCCTCGAGTCCCGCACCCTCGTGCGGATCCAGGGCCACCACCAGATGGGGACGATCTCCGAGGATTCGACCGATCGCGTTCGTGAGGATGGCGCGGGGACCATGCTCGATGAAGACGCGCGCACCGTCCTCGTAGGCCGCTTCCAGCGTCTTCGGGAAGTCGACTGGGTCGATCGCCTGCCGCGTGATGGCGTCGGCGGCGGCCTCACGCGTGGGGACGTAGGCGCGGTTCCACGCGTTCGTGTAGAACCGGATGTCGGGGACGTCCGAGGTCTCCCGCAGGTGGATATCGTGCCATCGCTTCTCGAACGGGGCGAGCGGCGCACAATGCACGACCATGTCGAGACCGAGATCGATCGCCCGGCCGCGCCCCACCTTGTCGATGACGCGGTCACACCCCTCGGCGTCTCCTCCGATGACGACGTCTTCGTAGTGGTGAATGACCGTGATGTACACGCGGTCCTCACCCTCCATCGCATCCTCGATCGCCTCGATCGGGGCCGCGACCCGGTAGTTCTTCCAGTCAGGCAACTCGCCTGCCGGCAGCTCCCAGTACTCGGCCGCCGCCCGACACTCGGCGGTGAGCTGGTTGATGTACATCTCCGAGTCGTCGATCTCGGCGATCATATCGTCGAGATCGTTCCAGACCCCGAACGCCATGAGCGAGTTGGTCTCGCCCGATGACAAACCGATGGCGACCTGCGGCCTCATCCCAAGAACATTCCGGGTAAACTGCGTGTGGGCCTGGCAGACGAACGACGAGCCCGTGAGTTGGGTAGCCGGCGAAAATCCGGTGATGTCCGCCCCATACAGGTCGGCAGCGAGCTTTGGCGTGCCGGCGAACCGCTCGGTCAGTTCGTGACCGATCTCGGGGAACGCCATCAGCAGATCCCGACCAGCTCCGGGGTACGCGGCCGCGGCGCCCGTATAGCAGAACGCCACCTCTCCATCGTGTGACCCCGAGCCGAAGAAGATTCCCGGCGCATGAGGCTCCCGACCGGACGCCAGCTCTTCTGCCGCGTGCGCGGCCAGGCGCTGGAGATCCTCCTCCGCTCGGCCGATGAGGGCGACGCGGACCTCACCCTCGAACGCTTCTTCGCCGGCGGCCACCAGCGCCGCCAGGGCTTCGAGAGAATCGGCAGCGTGAAAGCGGGCAACCGGCACGTCGATGGGGCTCACCACGTCCGTCGTCACGTGTGGTGCACGCAGCGTCACGTCGGCTTCGAGGCCCAGAAACGATCGCACGGCGACCCGAGTGTGGACGGTGTCCCGTTGGCGAGGGGCCGGCCACGCACCCTCACGATCGAGCATGACACCCAGTTGCGTCATGACCGCGCCCGCCGCGACATGCAGGAGGCCCGAAGCCCCGTGTGCGTGGCCGAAGCGCGCCGTCACCTCGGATTCCCCCTCCTCCAACGTCAACGAGAGTCGGACGCTTCCGGCAGCGGACTCGTCTACATCCTCGACGATCGAAGCGAAGATCGGATAACCCTTCTCGATCGCGTCCTTTTCCCGCATCACGACCAGACCGACCGCGGCATCACCCGGACGCTGGCGATCTTCGGGGAGCACGCGCCCGGCGGCGTCACGGTGCGCGGATTCGTGCGAGAAGTCCGAGGCCCCGACGAGCGCGTAATCGATCTCCCCTGCCTGAAGAGCGCGCGCCGCGAGCTTCAGCGCATCGATCCCCGACAACTCTTCCGAGGCGACCGTAAAGCCCGGAGCACGCCAGTCCTGCTGAGCATGTACCCGGTTGGCCGGAATGTTCGGCATGCACCCGATGACCCCGGCGGCGGTGAGATGCCGAGCCGAGCGAGGATTCACCTCTCGCCAGCCGGTCATGTCAACGTCGTCGCCGAGGAGTTCCCGGAGTCGAACACGGAGTCCGTGGCGAGCGGCCTGCGGGTCGACACACATCCCGATGTACACCCCGGTGCGGTCCGGATTGAGGCCGCCGACCTGATGAAGCGCCTCCTCGACCACCGCGAGAATCGACGTTTGTTGAGCCAGGCTCTCCTGAAGATCATTCGGGGGGAAGCCCAGCCTCTGCATCGAGAGCACGATCTCGGACGACGTGGTCCCGGACTCGTCCCTCGCGCCAACCAGGCGGCGCACGAAGTCGGGGAGGCCCACGGTCTGCCCCGCGATCACACCCATTCCGGCAATCGCGATCGGCTCGCGGTCGCCGGCCGGCCGTTCGTACTCCTGGATCGCTGCGGTGTCCGAACCCGACTCGGCGACACCGCCCTGCCCATCGACCCACTCTTCGACGATCAGATGCGCGTTGTTGCCCCCGAAGCCGAAATTCGAGATCGCCGCGCGACGGGGACGGTCACTCGCCCACGGCTCGGCTTCCCTGAGAAGCCGGAAGCCGTGGCTGGCGATCGCATCCAGCGGGTCATCGCACGGTGTCGGCGGCAGCACTTTGGCATCAAAGGCACTCAGCACCTTCAAGAGGCTTGCCACGCCCGACGCCGTGATCGGATGTCCGATGTTGGCCTTGAGGGATCCGATGGCAGGCTTCGGGGCGTCTCCCCACACCTGAGCGAGCGACTCGAGCTCGACGGTGTCGCCACGCGGCGTCCCGGTCGCATGGCATTCGATAAAGTCGATGTCCGCGGGCGTCAGGCCTGCCTTTTCGTAGGCGGCGTTCATTGCACGCACCTGACCGTCGGTCGCGGGCGCAAGGAACCCGCTCTGACGACCATCATTCGATAGTCCGACCCCCCGGATCACCCCGAAGATGCGGTCTCCGGCCGATCGAGCGTCCGCCAGCCGTTTGAGCACGACGAGGCCTGCCCCCTCTGCAGGGAGAAGACCGTCTGCCCCCTTGTGGAGCGGCCTCGACTGACCGCTCCGGCTCAGCGCCTGAAGGGCGGTGAACCCGAGGTGAATGAAGAGCGGGTCCGCCCGTGCGACACCACCCGCCAGCATGAGATCGGCTTCCCGATCCTGAAGACGACGGCATGCGATGTCCAGCGCATACAGCGACGACGCGCATGCAGCGTCGAGCGCGAAGACGTCTCCGTCCAGGCCGAACGCATGCGCAACCATGTGAGCGGGACCACCGGACGAGAACCGATTCCTTGGGTCCGATGAAGACCCGACCCGGCCGGTCCGCGGAGCGTTGTCCCCAGTCTCAAGCCAATGGTCCTGAACGAATCGCGTGTGCTCGACCGTCGGGTAGGAGAGATTTCCTACGACGAACCCCGTCCCCGGAGGCGCCTGCTCCACGCCCGCTTCCGCGAGCGCGGTGCGGGTGCAGTGGAGCAGCCACTGGGTCAGCGGGTCGAGTCGCTCAGCCCCGGGGATCCTGTCCGCGAAGTACGCGACGTCGAACACGTCGTCAAAGCCCGTGACATACCCGCCCCGATTGCTGACGACATACTCCTGAGACGGCCCAGGTGCGCGCTCGTGCACGAGGCGCCTCGAGTCGAGCCCCCAGGCATCCCCGGGAGCCTCGTCGATGAGCACCCGGGCATGCCGTACCGCGTCGAACAACGCCTCGGGACTTAGAGCTCCTGGTAGAACACATGCACGCCCAACGATCGCGATGGGCTCAAAGCTGCCGCTCATGTAGGACTCCGTCTGCTCCGATCAGGCCCCGTGGGCGTCGAACTGCACCTCGCGCAGTTCGGCCACCAGGTCACCTTCCTCGGTTGCGAGAATGAAGTCGAAGAGCGTGCCCTTTTCCGTCCTGCGAGCACGGAACGCCGAGCGCATCCGCTCCGGGAATGCCTCGAGGCTGTGCACGACCATCTGGCCCATGCTGGCCAGCCGCTGCATGGCACCAGCCTTCTGGTGGGTCCAGAGCTCACCCAGCTGAAGCAACCCCTCGAATGCGGCAGGATCGAATCCCGTGGTGAAGCCCTTCACCGGCCAGCCGAGGCTGGCTGCACTTCGAAGCAGCGCCATACCACCCTCTTCGGACACGCCCTCGAGATTCAGGATCGCACGGCGTTCTGTTGCCGTGCCCAGCACGGTGTCGTACGCCGCGGCGGCCTCGAACGGCCATGGCTCCAGGCCCGCAGACGGCACGGTCGGCGGGGCACCCGCTCCATTCTCGGAGTACCGGACCGTTGTCTCGTGGTGGATGGTTCCCGAACTGTCCCGGAAGACGAGTCGGTAGCTCGGGATCGCCGCTTCGATCGGCTCGACATCGACCGAATGAGCGCCCGTCACCAGCTCCTGCCCGGGCATCGCGATGACGAAGTCCTCGAGGTAGGTGCGCATGGTCCGGACTGGCTTGAGCGCCTCACCCATGCGAAGCGCGAAGCTCGCCACGTGAGACGACCCGATGGCCTCCTCCTCCGACTCACCACCACCGAGCTGGAAGGTCTGCGTGGTCGCGGGAAAGGATGGGGCGGCCAGTACCACACGCTCGACACCCTCGCTGAGCAGCTCGAGCTCGTTCACGAAGAACTGAGCCCCGGCGTCGACCCCCAGCAGGGCGATACCCTGCTTTTCGAAATGTGCCGCGAGGCCGGCGTCCACCATGCCTCCGGCCCACGGGCCCCAGTTGTACGAGCGGACACGGCACCAGTCACCGCGACGTGCGGACTCGTTCGCCGCGACCTTGTTGAGAATCTCATTCGCTGCAGAGTACGCCGCCTGACCCGCGTTCCCTGCGCGAGCCGCAATGGACGAGAAAAGCGCGATCGCCTGAATCGGATCTTCCTTCGTCGCCTCGAGAAGAACGGAGAGGCCGCCGACCTTGGGCCCAAAGACGTCGGCCACCCGGTCGGGTGTCATGTCAGCGAGCGCCTTGTCCCGAAGGACTCCGGCTCCGTGCACGATGCCGTCGACCGAACCCCACGTTTCACGGACGTGGTCCAGCGCCGTCGATACCTCATCGAGATTCGTTACATCGGCACTGATGTACATCGCGTCGATGCCACGGGCATCGAGATCGGCGAGCGACATCCGAACCTCCGCGCTCGCCGCAAGCGACTGCGCCTGCTTTTGCATCCCGAAAAAGTCCACGGTCTCACCACGTGCCTTCGCAGATGCTGCCAGCGCGCCGGTGATCTCGACCGAATCGGTCGTGAGCGGCACACCTTCCGGCCACTCCGCGAGCTTCGAGCGGCCGAGAAGGGCGAGCTTCACCTGCCACGCCTCCGCCAGCTTCGCGACCGAACTCGCGGTCACCCCACGGGCACCGCCCGACACCACGACGACCGAGCCGGGTTCGAGCGCCGGCTGTCGATCCGCGTCCGTGGCCAGAGGCTCGATCTGCACCACCGCACGGGTACCGTCGGCTGCCAGACCCACCTCCAGCGCCGGGCCGCCGAGGAAGAGCTCGTCGAGAATCGCGTCCGCGGCCTGATCGGGATCGGCGACGTCGATGGCTTTCAACGACGCGCCGGGCCACTCGCGAGCGGCTGTCTTCACCACCCCGGCTAGACCCGCAGTCCACGCGGCATCGCCCGGATCTCCATCGAGACCGAAATGTCCGCCCGTGGCCTGCACGGTCACGAACATCCGCTCTTCCGGAGTGGGGTGCTGCGCGACCAGGCGCGCAGCCTGAATCGCCGACTGATGCACGGAGAGCGCAGCGGCCGGGCCCGCGGAGACGTCCGCGAGCCCCGCCAGGCAGATCACGGACGAGGCTGTGGCAGAGGGCTCCTCGACTACGGTCGCCGGCACACCGCGAGCGAGCAGACCGGCCGCCAGTGCCTCGGCGAGTGACGGATGCTCGTTCGTGATCTCCACATTGCGGCTGCCCACGAGTGCGGACAGCCCGAAACCCGGCCGCTGGTCCACGACGATCACCGGCACGAACGCGGTGATCTTCGTCGGATCGACAACGGTGTTGGCCTCGAGGACCGCTTCTACCGAAACCGCCGCATCTACCGGTTCAGGCGGCGCGGGCGCAACCGGTGCAACCGGCTCTGGTGCGGGCTCCTTCGACGTGGCCGACTCGGCCGAAGCAATACCGCCCGAGAGCTTGTCCGCGACATCACGCAACGTGCGCAGCGACGCCAACTCGGACGGCTGGATTTCGGGGAGTCCGGGCAGACGCTCCTGCAGTTCCGACAGGATCTCGACCTGCTTGATCGAATCGATGCCGAGACCGGCCTCCATCTCCATGTCCAGGTCCAGCATCTCGACCGGATACCCCGTCTTCTCCGCGACGACCTCCAATGCGAGCGCCGTCACATCGACCCCGGGCGCGGCAGGGGCCGGTGCAGGTGCCGTAGCGGGCGCAGCGGCCGGTGCAGCCGGTGCGACGGGAGCCGTGGGCGCGCCGACCGGCAGTCCGGCAGAGAGCTTGTCCGCCACATCCTGAAGCGTACGCAGATTCGCCAGCTCGGACGGCTCGATCTCGGGGAGTCCGGGCAGACGCTCCTGCAGTTCCGACAGGATCTCGACCTGCTTGATCGAATCGATGCCGAGACCGGCCTCCATCTCCATCTCCAGGTCCAGCATCTCGACCGGATAGCCCGTCTTCTCCGACACGACCTCGAGTGCCATCGCCGTCACGTCGACCGCCGGTGCAGCAGGTGCCGTAGCGGGCGCAGCGGGCGCGGGCGCAGCTGCCGGTGCGACGGGAGCCGTGGGCGCACCGACCGGCAGTCCGGCAGAGAGCTTGTCCGCCACATCCTGAAGCGTACGCAGACTCGCCAGCTCGGACGGCTCGATCTCGGGAAGTCCGGGCAGACGCTCCTGCAGTTCCGACAGGATCTCGACCTGCTTGATCGAGTCGATGCCGAGACCAGCCTCCATCTCCATACCCAGATCGAGCATGTCGACCGGGTACCCGGTCTTCTCCGACACGACCTCGAGTGCCATCGCCGTCACGTCGACCGCCGGTGCAGCAGGGGCCGGAGCCGCAGCGGGCGCGGGCGCAGCAGCCGGTGCTGCTGGCGTCGCTTGGACGGCGGCCGGCGCCGGGGCGACGACAGGTACGGCAGGCACCGCCGCAGCCACTGGAGCTACCGGAGCCACCGGCTGGGACACGACTGCAGGAGCCGGGGCCACCACGTCCCGTGGTGCCACCGGCGCTGCCGAGGCAGGCGCGGCCGGCAGCGCGACAACCTGACCTGCGACCCCCTGACCGAGGGCTTGGGTCGCCAGGCTCAGGAAATTCCTGTGGCTCTCGGCCATGAGCTCCTGATACCGGCGATGGGCCTCGATCGTGACCTGGTGCACCTGAGCGGCCATCACCGGATCGACCGTCGGCTGCGAAGGCGCGGGCGCCACCGGAGCCGGAGCTGCAGCCACGGGCTGAACGGCGGGCGGCGGAGCGGGCGCAGCCGCCGGGGCAGCCGCACGCGGAGCCGGCGCGGGCGGCGTCTCGACTTCCTCGGGATTCGGAGCCGCGCGACCGGCCGCTCCGTTTTCAGGCGGATACGGTCGGTCGTGGTTGAAGCCGGTAATCATGATTTCGAAAGGCTTCGCCTCCGCCGGAGCGTCGGGAACCCGATACCCCTCCGAAAGCGCTGTGAGGTTCATGTCGATGCCTTCGGCGGCGAGCGCGCCGATGCCACGCCAGAACGCACGGAGGCCGTCGACCTTCTTGTCGTCGAGAGAGACTGCGACGTGTGCCCGATCCCCCAGGCACCGTCCGATCAACTTGGTGAGCACACGGCCCGGACCCACTTCGACGAAGTGCGTGACGCCCGCGGCATGCATAGCCTCGACCATCTCGCGGAAGCGGACAGGAGACGCGAGCTGATCGGCCAGCAGGCGGCGACCCGCCTTCGCGGTCTTGGGATAAACGTCGGCGGTCTTGTTCGCATAGACGTCGATCGAGCCGGCCCTCCACTTCACGTCGGAGAGGTACTCGTGGAACGGCTCGCAGGAACCGGCCACGATGCTGCTGTGAAAGGCGGATGCCACCGGCAGACGGATCGTACGCAGCCCGGCCGCCTTGAGCTTGTCGGTCACCGCATCGATCGCCTCGACCGCACCCGCGAGCACGACCTCCGTTGGCGCATTGTCGTTCGCGATCACGACGTTGTCCGACGCGTCGATCAAGCCCGCCACGGTAGCCGCATCACTCGGAACGGCAATCATCGCACCGGCCGTACTGGCAGCCGCCTCGGCCATCAGTTCGCCCCGCTTGCGGGCCGTAGCCAGGAGCGCGCCCTCATCGATCCGGCCCGACGCGGCCAGAGCCGAGAGCTCACCGAAGCTGTGCCCGGCGACCGCATCGGCCTCGACGCCCAGCGTCCGCAGCAGATGCAGGAAGCCGAGACTGACCGCCGCAATGGCGGGCTGAGCCGTGGCCATAGCCGTGACATTCGCGGACTGCTGCGCCCGCTCTTCGTCGGTGAAGGCCGGCGGCGGGAAGACCGCGCGGTCGAGCCGGTCTCCCGCGAACTCTTCCATGTCGGCGGCCGCATCCCAGACGGAGCGCGCCCCATCGAAGGTCATGGCTGCATCGGCACCCATACCCACGTACTGACTTCCCTGCCCAGGGAAGACGAAGGCGAGCTTCCCTACCGCGGAAGTCCCGAAGCCGAAGCGGATGTCGGGGTCGGGCAGAGATTCCGCATGACCGCCGCCGAGAGCGTCCGACGCCTTGGCGAGCTTCGCCGTCAGTTCGTCGGTATCACGCGCGACGATCGCGACACGAGCCGAAGCCTTCGCATCGAAGGCGTCCGCCGCGTCGGCCGCGATCAGGCCCAACGGGTGACCAGCATCCACGCGCGACGCCGTATCACCGAGCCGGGCTGCCAGGCCGTCAGGGTCCGAGGCGGACAGCACGACCAGTTCGTCCGACCACGTCCGCAAGCGTTCGGGACGGCGACCCGTGCCCGTGTACTCCTCGAGCGTCACATGAAAATTCGAACCGCCGAAGCCGAACGAGCTGACCGACCCACGTCGCGGGTGATCGCTGCCCCGAATCCACGGGCGCGCTTCCGTATTGATGTACAGCGGCCCGTCATGGAGTCCGAGCTGTGCGTTCGGCTTCGAAACCTTGAGCGTCGGGGGCAGCACGCGGTGGTGGAGCGCCAGCGCGACCTTGATCAGGCCCGCGGAGCCCGCGGCGGCCTTCGTGTGGCCGATCTGCGACTTCACGGAGCCCAGTGCGCACCATGCACGCCCCTCTTCGTTCGCCGGGCCGAACACCGACGTCAGACCGCGCGCCTCAGCTGCATCGCCGGCCTTGGTAGCGGTCCCGTGTGCTTCGACGAGCTCGACCGTGGCCGGGCTGTAGTCCGCGTGCTCGTACGCGCGTCGGAGCGCCTTGGCCTGCCCTTCGGGGCGGGGCGCGTAGACGCTGGACCCCTTTCCGTCAGAGGACGCTCCGAGGCCGCGAATGACCGCGTAGATCTCGTCACCGTCCCGCTCGGCATCCTCGAGGCGCCGCAGCGCGAGCATGCCCACGCCCTCACCGATCAGGGTCCCGTCCGCGTCTTCCGAAAAAGGCCGGCAGTCGCCCGTGGGGGAGAACGCAGGCGTCTTCGAGAAGCACATGTACATGAGGATGTCGTTGAGGGCGTCCACGCCCCCCGCGATCACCATGTCACTGTCGCCGAGGTACAGCTCATGCAGGCCGGCCTGGAGCGCCGAGATGGAGCTGGCGCAGGCGGCATCCGTGACGAAGTTCGAACCGCCCAGGTTGAGGCGATTCGCGATACGACCTGCGACCACGTTGCCGAGCAGGCCGGGGAACGTGCTTTCCTGCCACGGCTGGTAATGATCTTTGATGAGCTGAACGATTTCCTGAACTCGACTCTCGGGAAGGCCGGCCTGACGAAGCGCGTTGCGCCAAATCGGGTGGTGGAGCCGTGAGCCCATCTCCACGACGAGCTCGGTCGCCGAGGCGACGCCGAGGATCACGCTCGTGCGACTGAGGTCAGCTTCGTCCGAGTACTTGCCCGCGTCCTCCAGAACGCGCTTGGCGGCGATCAGTGCGAGGAGCTGCGCCGTGTCCGTCGCCGGAATCGTCGTCGGCGGCATCCCGAACTCCATCGGGTTGAACGCCACCGGGTTCAGATATCCACCACGCTTCGCGTACGTCATGTCCGGAGCGCTCGGATCCGGATCGTAGTAGTCCTCGATCAGCCACGCGTGCGGAGGCACGTCGGTGAGTCGATCCGTAGCGGAGACGATGTCACGCCAGAAGCCGAGCAGATCGTGACTCCCTGCAAACAGGGAGCTCATTCCGACGATGGCGATGGGGGGTGAGGTGGACATCTATGCTCTCAGCAATAGTGGACGAGGCTCAGCGGAGCTGCCGCGGAGCGAACGTGGTATCGGCCGGTCCCAGAGGGACACCGGCCAGGCGCAGCTGGTGGGCGCGCGCCAGCCACGCGGCGCCCTCCATGAGATTCAGCCCGATCTGAACCGTCGTGCGTTGGTCGACGGGCTCGAGGAAGCTTCCTTTCGCCCAGTCATTGAAGGCGCCCATCGCAGGGCCACACCAGATCTGGTAGTCACCCCGGCGAGCCTCCTCGCCAGAGCGAGCCCACTGAGCGCCCATGAACAGGTACCAGCGGAAGATGAGCGCCATCCGGTGCTTTGGATCCTGCTGGGCTCGCTCGATCTCCCGGGGGTCACGACGTTCGAAGAAGGCCACCGTATCGGCCCAGATGTCATCGACCGAGCGACCGAGGATCTTCTGCTCCATCGAGACGCGCTCCTCGTCGGGTATCGCCTCGATCGACGCGTACGTGCGGAAGATCCGGTACAGCTCCTTGCCGCGCTGGGCGAACATCGTCCCGCGCTTCAGCACCTGAACCTCCACGCCCATCTCGAACATGTCGGCCGCAGGAGCCATGGCGACGTCGGTCATGGACGCAGTCGCAAGCATCCGCCGCCCGTCGTCGGACAGCCCCGACTCGACGGCTGCCTGGTTCACGGATCCGGTGACCACGTACGCCGCACCCGTCGCAAACGCGGAGGCGACCGCCGCGGGCGTTCCGAGACCACCCCCGACCCCCACGCGAGCGGGCCTCGCGTACCCGAACTCGGCGCACATCGCCTGAGCGAGGTCGAGAATCATCGGGAGGAGGACGGGCAGCGGACGGTTGTCCGTGTGTCCTCCAGAGTCGGCCTCGACGGTGATGTCCTCCGCCACTGGAACGAGTCGGGCCAGTGCAGCCTCTTCGACCGTCAGCTTCCCCGCCTCGACCAGGGGCGCGAGCATCGACTCGGGTGCCGGAGAAAGGAACGGGCGGGCCACCTCGACGCGAGAAATCTTCGCGAAGATGTGCGTGCGTCGCTGAATCGACCCGTCGGACGAGCGCTGAAGACCCTTGGCCGACAGGTAGACGATGGCCGGCTGCAGGCGCATGAAGGCCGAGGCCGAAATGTTGGAGACGCCTCGCGCGAGCATCAGCTCGGCGAAATCCATCTCCATGTGGGGTTCCTGAGGACTGTGGATCAGATTCGCACCCCAGTTGCGGATCCCCGTCCCGAGCTCAGCCTGAATCGTCTGGATCGCCTCGTCGATATCCGGAATCGACAGCCCCGCGCTCCCGAAGAAGGCCATGAGCCCCGCCCGGGCACCCGCGATCACCATGTCCGCAGACGCGATTCCCCGGGCCATCTCGCCCACCACGTACGGAAAGCGGCAGCCGTGTGCCCGGTTGAACTCACGGTCCCCGAGCCACTCGGGGTACACGGGGGGCAGGACTCCGACCAGAGCCTCGTCCGGACCGGGTTCCGGGTGGACGGAGCCGTTCGGCCCCATGGCGGCCGCTCGCACCCCGAGCGGACCCGCGACCAGCGCAGCCGGCAACCGCGCGGAAATCCCTGCGGGACCAGGGTATCCAGACGTGGACGACCCCTGCGCGGCGGTCGACGACGCGTCGAACGCGGCAGACGGCACCTGGCTCGCGGGCGCGTTCGCGCGCATGCCGACGGTCAATCGTCCTTCCATGAACTCCGGGGTGAGGCGCCCAAACAGAACCGGTGTCCGGGGCGTAAGCACAACGGTTCCGAAAATAACGGTATTCGGGCCGAAAAAGAGCGTTTAAAGTAGATCCCGGCCCTAGAACGGGCTACCGACCGACTCCCTCGCCCGGCAGTGAGGGTGTCGTCACAGGGTCCCGACGGGCTCGGGTCGCCTGCTCGAACGCGTATCCCAGACCGAAGAGCACGCTCTCGCTGAACGCCGGTCCGAAGAACGAAATGCCCACCGGAAGCCCGCCGGACGTGAAGCCGGCAGGCACGATCAGGTCAGGAAAGCCCGTCAGATTGGCGAAATTCGTGGCCGACGGAACGTCCCACACCGCCGCGTCCTCGCCCACCCGATCCGGGCGCGTACCGGACGTCGGATACACGATCGCGTCGAGCTCATGGCGCGCCAGGATCCCCATCACGTGGTCACGCACGACCTGAAGACCGTGATCCCGCATCGTGACGTATTCGAAGTCCGTGACATCGCCACTGGCCTCTTCGTCCTCGAACAGCGCCCACCGCACGGGATTCGGATGCCCCCCGTCGTTGGTCGAAGCCAGAATTTCCTGCGACCGCTCGACCAGATCAGCCAGCGACTTGGGGTACTCCGGGCCGGTGGACGCCAGGTACGCTGGGATCTGCTGGCGAAACTCCCGCCAGCGGATCGTCGTGTACCACGACGCCTTGGCATCGATCAGCCAGTCGTCGAACGCCACGTCCACCAGGGTCGCTCCCGCCCGCTCCATGTGGCCCAGACCCGCCTCGACGATCCAATCGACCTCCGGGTCACCCCCCATGAACTGCCGCGCCACCCCAATCCGGGCACCGTCCAGAGCACCCTCGTCGAGAAAGTCCGTGTAGTCGGCCTCGACTCGGCCTTCCGCAGCCGAGGTCGCCTCGTCGGCCGGATCCACGCCTGCAATGACGTTGAGCATCGCAGCGATGTCGTGGACGCTCCGCGCCATCGGCCCACCCGTATCGAACGACAGCGCCAGCGGCACGATACCGTCGCGGCTCACGAGACCGAGCGTCGGCTTCAGGCCCGCAATCCCATTCGCCGTGGACGGGCCTCGTACCGAGCCACCCGTGTCGGTCCCGATCCCCAGCTGGGCGAACGACGCCGCGATCGCGGACCCCGTTCCACCGGACGAGCCCGACGGGGAGTGGTCAAGACTGTGCGGATTTCGAATCCATCCACCTACGGACGACATGGTCGCACCCGAGGCGAACTCGCTCATGTTGACCTTGGCCAGGACGATGGCGCCGGCGTCGCGGAGCCTTTCCACCAGGTGCGCGTCGTCCGGGGGGATCGATCCGGCGAGCAGGATCGATCCCGCAGTGGTGGGCATGTCCGCCGTATCGACATTGTCCTTCAGGACCACGGGGATCCCGTGCAGCGGAGAACGCGGACCCCTCGCGCGTCGCTCGGCGTCGAGATCCCGAGCTCGCTCGAGGGCCTGTTCGTTGAGCCACAGAACGGTGTTCAGCACCGGGCCTTGCTGGTCGTACGCCTCGATCCGGGCCAGGTACATCTCTACGAGTCGCTCGGCGGTGAGTGAGCCGGCGTCGAAGGCGTCGTTGATGTCGGCGATCGTCGCCTCGGAGAGCGGAATCTGCTGCGTCGAAGCCGGGGCGGCGGCGAGGGCCGAGACCACGAGTCCGAGGAGCCCCACCACGACGGGACGAGACCACGCGAAGCACGCAGCAGCCTTCGACGTGGCATGCCGCCTCACGCTCATCGCCGAATCCTCGTCGTCGCACGAATCGCCTCGCGGACCTCCCGCGCCTTCCCGGCGTCCTCCAGGGCCGACCACATCACGCTCACGAGCTGGGTGTCTACAAAGCCCGACGGTGTGCCGCCAGAGCGCGGATTCGAGAGGCCCCGGTCCTCCCGGAATGCGTCCACCGCCTGCGCGATCTCCTCGTCGTACCTCATCGCTTCCGCACTCCGTTCTACGCCTTCGTCCTGCGACCGATAGTAGCCGAGGGCATGCATGATCACTCTCACCTGCCAGACGTCGTTACCCGTCGGCAAGGAAAGCTCCCGAAAGCCCAGCGTGCCCGAGACCGTGTCGTAGATCCTTCGGACCTCGGCGACCGGGGTCTCGTGCTGGCACACGTTGATGTGGACGGTCTGACCATCGGCTCGACGAGCCATGCCCTCACGTGGGTCCACGACAACGACTGACGCCGACTGCGTCCGCCCCACTCGACGATCCCCACCCGCGGCCTGACCGGCCTCGAGCGCCTCCACGAGCCGATCGGCAAGGTGACGGCCACTTCCCTCGCTCGCTTCGAACGTCTCCGCGACCGCATCTACGACCCCCGCCCCGACCAGCACGTTGCCCTGCGCCGCGTAATTCGGCCCTGATCGGTGGCCCGCCCAGTCGCCGGGACCGCTACCCGTAAACTGGGCGGCCCGCCCGTCCACGGAGACGACCCCGACCTGTCGGTTCTCGCGCCCCTCGTCGGCTGCGGTCGCCGCGTCGAGTGCCTCCTGAGGTGACATCCCCTCCTCCAGCATGTCGAGGAGTTCACTGCCGTAGGCCGTGCGCGTCGACGCCTGCGTCGCGACCGCACCCACACCCACCCGGACCCAGGGCACGCCATTTCCTACGCACGCGTTGCGCGTCGTGACAGCGACACCCGATTCACCGGTGGCCGGATCGACCCCCGCGATGGAAAACGTGTGGAAGACGAGCTCCTCACCCCAGTCGACCGGCTCCTGCCCAGCGAGAGGTACGACTCCGGCGAGTGCGATAGCGGCGACGAGGATCGCCGCGGGGACGTGTGCTCGGTCGGATGCGCTCATGGTTCTTTGGGATGGGTTGAAAAAGAGGAACAGCGCTCGCGGAGCTTGTGCGGCAGCGCCCCTGGCGGCAAGCCGTCGCACATCCGAACTGAAGAGCCGGGCCCCGAACCACGTAGTAGACTCGAAGAGAGCACGAGCGACGGCCTCGCTGTATGATGAGGCCGCCACGCACCGACAGCATGGAGGCCACGGCCAATGGGCCTGTTCGACAAGATCAGGGGCGAGTTCATCGATGTCATCGAATGGACTGATTCCAGCCCGAACACCCTCGTCTACCGGTTTCCCCGGCACAACAACGAGATCAAGAACGGCGCCGAACTGACCGTGCGGGAAGGGCAGGCGGCCGTGTTCATCGACGAGGGAAAGCTCGCGGACGTGTTCGGGCCGGGCATGTACACGCTCGAGACCGAAAACCTCCCGATCCTCTCCACGCTCAAGGGTTGGAAGCACGGCTTCGAGAGCCCGTTCAAGGCCGAAGTCTACTTCGTGAACATGCGTCAGTTCATGGACCAGAAATGGGGGACGAAGAACCCGGTGACGATGCGCGATCCGGAGTTCGGACCGGTTCGTGTGAGGGCATTCGGCACGTATGCCGTGCGCGTCTCGGATCCCGGCATGTTCCTCAAGGAGATCGTCGGCACCGACGGTCACTTCACGACCGAGGCGATCACCGATCAGATCCGAAACGTCCTTGTCGCCCGCTTCTCGGATGCGATGGCGTCCTCGGGCATCCCCGTGCTCGACATGGCGGCCAACTACGACGAGCTCGGTTCAAAACTGGCCGACCGCGTACGAAGCGACATGGACGCATACGGGATCGAGCTTCGCACGCTTCTCGTCGAAAACATCTCGCTGCCACCGGCGGTCGAGGAAGCCGTGGACAAGCGCACCAGCATGGGCGTGATCGGCGACCTCGATACGTACACGAAGTATCAGACGGCCGAGGCCATCGGTGATATGGCGAACAACCCGGGAGGTGGCGCTGCTGGTGCGGGGATGGGCGCGGGGATGGGTTTCGCGATGGGGAACCAGATGGCCCAGGCCATGACACCCGGCGCACAGCCACCTCAGGGTGGAGGAGCCGTCCCACCGCCGATCCCTCAGGCGCCCAAGTACTTCGCCGCGATCGACGGTCAGCAGGCCGGGCCTTTCGACGCGGCGGCTCTGAAAGCCCAGATCGAGGGCGGCATGGTGACGCGAGAGACACTGGTGTGGACCGAAGGCATGGCAGAGTGGACGGCAGCCGGGGACCTCGACGCAGTCGCCGGGATGTTCGGAGCCACACCTCCACCGCTACCCGGGCAGTGATCGAAACCATCGAGGTCATGTCGATCTCGCACGAGAGCGAAGCGAGCGACGCCAGGCGCCGGGACCGCGCGTGAGTGGCGACGCCCGGCAGTTCCCTTGCGAGCAGTGTGGGGCCAGAGTCGAGTTCGCTCCCGGTACCGAGGCGCTCAAGTGCCCCTACTGCGGGAATGAAACCCACATCCCGTCGACGACGGAGGGGGTCGATGAGATCGACTTCCTCGATACGGTCACGAACCATCTCGGTGACGATGCCGAAACCGAAGACGTCGCATCCGTGCAGTGCGGCTCCTGTGCGGCGCTGGTGGAGCCCTCTCCTTCGCACGAAGCCTTTCCCTGCCCCTACTGCGGCTCGAGCATCGTCGCGCGAGAGACGTCCCAGCGACTGCTCAAACCCTCGGCACTGCTTCCCTTCAAGATCGACCGGCACCGAGCGACAGAACTCTTCCGAGGCTGGATCAACAAGCTCTGGTTCGCGCCGAACGCGCTGAAGAAGCTCGCGCAGCTCGATGGCAGGCTTCAGGGCCTCTACGCGCCGTACTGGACCTACGACGCGGACACCGTCAGCAGCTATACGGGCCAGCGGGGTGAGAACTACACGGTCACGAGGACCCGCACCGTGACCCGGGACGGCAAGTCGGTTACCGAGACGTACCAGGACACCAAGATCCGCTGGCGCCCGGCCGCGGGCAGGGTTTCCCGCGACTTTGATGACATGCTCGTCGTCGGATCGACTTCGCTACCGCGTGATCTGGCCGAAGAGCTGGAGCCCTGGGACCTGGGTAACCTCGTCTCGTACGCGGATGAGTATCTGTCCGGCTTCACCGCCGAGCGGTACCAGATCGACGTGAAGGCCGGGTGGACACGCGCGAAGGAGCGCATGGAGGACGTAATCCGGGGAGACGTCCGTAGAGACATCGGCGGCGACCACCAGCGGATTCACACGCTGAGCACCCGGCATCGGGACATCACCTTCAAGCACGTGCTGCTCCCGATGTGGATCTGCTCCTACCGCTACCGGGGCAAGATCTTCCGCTTCCTCGTCAACGCGCGGACGGGAGAGGTACAGGGGCAGCGGCCGTGGAGCTGGGTGAAGATCACCTTCGCGACCATCGTGGCGGCCGGGATCGCCTTCCTCCTCTTTATGCTTTTCGAGCAGCAGTAGCGGTTCGGGGGAACCCCGGAACCCGGAAACAGTCACGGGCCTGTCCTGTATCACTCTGTCCGCGTCCCCCGGCTGCGACTTGTCCCGACCCTCGGAGTCGGGCATGCTTTCGGGATGGATGAATCTGGATTTCAGCGGGCGCCCGTCGTCCGTTTGCGTCCGTCCCTGAGATACGAGGCTGGTATGAAGCGGATGTGTGTGATGCTCGCCGCTGCCGCGGCGGCAGCCGGGTGGGCAACTCCTTCGAGCGCGCAGTCGTTCGGGAATGCAATGGTCGTCAGCGGCGACCAGATCATCGTAGGTGAGCCCGTCTATGAAATGCGCTCCGGCGTGGTCTACGTCTTCGACCGCGATGGGAATGGCGACTGGGCACAGAGCCAGATGCTCGAACCCTCGGACGCTTCCGCGGCGAACCGGTTCGGGATCAGCCTCGCATCACAGGACGATCTCCTGCTCGTGTCGGCCACGCGCGTGGATGGCGGCACGGGCGCGGTCTACTTGTTCGAAAACGACGGCGGCACCTGGAGCGAAACCGGACGAATCGTCACGGACGACCGCACGCCGGCGGACAGCCTGGGAAGCGGCCTCGACATCGACGGTGACTGGATCGCCATCGGTACGATCGCCCAGAACAGCGCGCGCGGCGCGGTCTACACCTTCCGGCGGGATGGCGACAACTGGGTCCAGCACTCGAAGCTGGCTCCAGCGCAGCTGATGCCCGAGTCCCGGTTCGGTGCAGAACTCGCCCTCTCGGGTGGTCACCTCCTGGTCTCCGCCCCGGCGGCCGACGAGGGTCAGGGTGCCGTCTATCAGTTCCGGTACGACGCCGACACCGACTCGTGGGTCGAGGGCGGTACGCTGCAGGCTCCGCTGGTGAACGCGCAGGCCAACTTCGGGTCGGACATCGCGATTGCCGGCGACGTCGCACTCGTAGGCTCGCCCGGCAACATCGTGGGGATCGGCTCGGTGATCGCGTATACGTTCGAGGAGAGCGCGTGGGAACTCGGTACGATGCTGATCCCCTTCGAGGCTTCGGCTCAGACGGGCTTCGGCGGAAGCATCACCTTCGACGGTGAGACGGCCCTGATCGGTGCCGCCTCCGCCGGCAACGGTCAGGGTCGGGTCTTCACCTACTCCTACGACGCCGACTCCGGCGAGTGGACGAACAGCGCCCAGGCCGGAAACGGCGTCGATGCTCGTGAGTTCTTCTCATCCGAGGTTGCGGTCGGTGACGGCTTCGCGGTAGGCGCGGCAGCTCGGGCCGACAACGGCACCGGTGCGGCATATGTACTGAATTGGACGGACGGCGGCTGGGAGACTGCCGGGAGGCTCGGAGGAGTCATGCTCGGGATCGATGCCATCGCAGGCGACGAGGTACGCTGCTCCGAGGACGGCCAGGCCGACATGTTCGATTGTGAGCAGGTCGACCTCCTCTCCTTCATCCCGCTCGGCGACATGGAGGCCGAGCGCGGGATCAACACGAACGACGTCTGGGGCTGGACCGATCCTGAAACGGGTCGCGAAATCGTCCTCGTCGGGATGACGAATCAGACTGCCTTCGTGGACGTAACCAACCCGGGCGCTCCGGCCTACCTGGGCCGCCTGCCGATGACAGATGGCTCCAACGTGACCATCTGGCGTGACATGAAGGTCTATCAAGACCACATGTTCGTCGTCGCGGACAATGCGGGGCAGCATGGCATGCAGGTCTTCGACCTGACGCGCCTGCGCGGACTGGACGGTTCGGAGCCGGTGACCTTCACGGAGGACGCCAACTACGACCGGATCCACAGCGCGCACAACATCGTGATCAACGAAGACACCGGCTTTGCCTACTCCGTCGGCAGCAGCGGCGGCGGTGAGACGTGCGGTGGCGGGCTTCACATGATCAACGTCCAGGATCCGCTGAACCCGACGTTCGCGGGCTGCTTCCAGGACATGACCACGGGTCGTGACCGGACCGGCTACTCGCACGACGCGCAGTGCGTCGTCTACCACGGTCCCGACGAGGACTACTCGGGTCGCGAAATCTGCCTCGGTGCGAACGAGACGGCGCTTTCGATCGCAGACGTGACGGACAAAGACGCCCCAGTGGCGGTTTCGATGGCGACGTATCCGAACGTTGCGTACTCCCACCAGGGGTGGCTCTCGTCGGATCACCGCTATTTCTACATGGGTGATGAGCTCGACGAGACCGGCGGCAACGTCGCAACGACCCGGACGCTCATCTGGGATCTCGAGGATCTCGACGATCCGATCCTCGCCCGCGAATACATGGCGGACACCAAAGCGACGGATCACAACCTCTACATCGTGGGCAACACGATGTATCAGTCGAACTACAAGAGCGGCCTGCGTGTGCTCGACGTCTCGGACCCGGAGAACCCGGTCCCGGTGGGCTCGTTCGACACCGTCCCGTATGGCGGAGACGACGCGCAGATGGATGGCTCGTGGTCCAACTACCCGTACTTCCAGAGTGGCATCGTCGCGGTGACGAGCGGCTCTGAGGGTCTCTTCATCGTTCGCTATCGTCCGCGGACGATCTCGCAGTAACGGAGAACGTCATGTCTCGGCACGTTCGGCGGCTCATGCCGCATCGACTGATCGCCCTGATCGTGGCGGCAGGGACACTCGTCCCTGCCGCTGCGGCCGAGGCGCAGGAGCTTCTGTACGTGGCCAGCCAGGAAGAGGTCACCGTCGCCGTCATCGACATGAGCACGAACGAGCTCGTGGAGACGGTCGATCTCAAGGCGCTCGGGTACTCCGAGACCGCCAAGGCCCACCACACGGCCGTCGAGCCGGACGGCTCACACTGGTACGTCTCCCTGATCGCGGCCGGCAAAGTCCTCAAGTTCGATCGGGACAACCAGCTCGTCGGTGAGGCCGATTTCGAGACGCCGGGCATGCTGAGCCTGGATCCGGAGTCGGATCTTCTCTACGTGGGGCGTTCGATGGCCGCCGTGAACCCGCCTCAGCGGGTCGGCGTCATCAACCGCTCGACGATGGACCTCGAGGAAGTCGACGTCTTCTTCCCGCGGCCGCACGCCCTGATCGTCGACACCCACGGTGATCGCTTCTTCTCTGCGAGCCTGGGTCAGAACTCGATCGCGTACGCGCCGCTCGGCGGAGAGGAGGTCGACATGCTCGGCCTCGACGGCATGAACCACATGCTGGTTCAGTTCGCCGTCTCGCCTGACGGGAACTGGATGGTCAGTGGCGGTCAGATGACCGGCGACCTGCTGATCTTCGACCTCACCGGTGACGAGCCCGAGGTCGTGAACTCGATCGACGTCGGTGGCCAGCCCTGGCACCCGACCTTCACGCCGGACGGGCGCTTCGTCTGGA
>Ga0181594_10000224_pt1 | contig 48557 bp, 48 predicted proteins | sample 071ome_18_FD_145603 | JGI IMG/M metagenome (GOLD analysis project Ga0181594, IMG submission 145603) | Coastal salt marsh microbial communities from the Groves Creek Marsh, Skidaway Island, Georgia - 071413BT metaG (spades assembly) | ecosystem: Environmental > Aquatic > Marine > Intertidal zone...
TTCCTCGAACTCGACCTCGAGGACCTGCAGCGCGTCCTCGGCCTCGGCCCGGCTGTGGGCCAGGATGGCCGCGATGGGCTCACCCTGCCAGCAGGCCCGGTCCACCGCCATCGCATGCTGCGGCGCAGATTTCATGCCCTTGAAGTGGGCGAGCGTGCCGACCCAGGGCGTGCAGACCTCGGCCACTTCCTTGCCGGTAATGACACGGACCACGCCCGGACAGGCCAGGGCCGCGCTGTCGTCGATGGAGACGATACGCGCATGGGCGTAGGGCGAGCGGTAATAGACGACATGCAGCATGCGCGGCAGCGTCAGGTCATCGACATACTTGCCCTGCCCCGCCACCAGACGCGCCGCATTGGCGCGCGGCATCGACTTCCCGATAAAGGTCTCCGTGCGGTCCAGGACGCTTTCGTCCGCCTGCTCGTTTGCGCTCATGTTCGTTCCGTCCCACGGGAATTTGTTGGCAGAAACACTAGAGATTTCAGTGAGGCGAAGCAAAGCACGCGGGGGCGCCTGAGGCGCACGGTTGCGTCATCTCGACGCGAGGCCGCCAATGGCCCCGAAGCTGTGATATAGCGCACCCATGGAGACGTGGCAGAAACGCAACCTGTGGTCCGCCCTGTGGCGCGGCCTCAAGGGACAGTGCCCCCGGTGCGGACGCGCCGCGCTATTCCGTGCCTACCTGAAACAGGTGGACCGCTGCCCGGAATGCCACGAGGAATGGTCGGAAATCCGCTCCGACGACGCCGCACCCTGGCTGACGATCCTGATCGTGGGCCACCTGATGGCCCCGGTGCTGATCGCGCTGGCCGAGGCAGGCCTGACGCCGGGCGAGATGGCCCTGATAATGGTCCCGATCCTGATCGCGCTGTGCCTGCTGATCCTGCCGCGCGCCAAGGCGCTCTTCATGGCCGCGATCTGGGCGCTCCGGGCCCAGAGTTCATAAAACAAGGCTCACCATCAACCGTCATGGCCGGACTTGTTCCGGCCTTCCACATCGATGTGTAACGCTCAACACATGCGCAGAACAGACGGACGTGGATGCCCGCAACAAGTGCGGGCATGACGTTTTTTTCGGCTAGAACTTGCCCAGCGCCTTCAGGATACGCTCCGGCGACAGGGGCTGGTGGGCGACGTAGCCGCCCAGCGGCGACAGCGCGTCGTTGATGGCGTTCATCACCACTGCCGGTGCGCCCGCCGTGCCCGCCTCGCCCGCGCCCTTGGCGCCGAGTTCGGAATCGCCCGCCGGGGTCTCCACATGGCCGACATGGATATCCGGCATCTCGCCAGCCATCGGCACCAGGTAATCCGCCATGTTGGCGTTCACCATGTTGCCGTCGGCGTCGTAGCGGCACTCTTCCATCAGCGCGCCGCCGAGCCCCTGGATCACACCGCCACGCACCTGTTCATCGACAAGCTGCGGATTGATGACGGTGCCGCAATCCTCGACCACCCAGAAATCTAGGATCTTGAGGAAGCCCGTGTCCGGATCGACCTCGACGTAACAGGCCTGGATGCCGTTGGTGAACGCGATGTTGTATTCGCGCGGCACGAAATGGCGGGTCGCCATCAGTTCCGGCTGGAAGCCCTTGGGAATGAGGTCGGAGCGGAAATAGGCAATGCGCGCCAGCTCATCCAGCCCCATGCGCTCGTTCTCCGTCCCGGCATCGACCACGACGCCGTTCTGGATGTCGAGCGTCTTCGGATCGGCCTGCAAAAGCTGTCCGGCCACCTCGCAAATATTGACGCGCAGTGCCTTGGCCGCGCGCAGCACGGCCTCACCGCCGATGCCCGCGCCGCGCGAGCCCCAGGTGCCGCCGCCCGTGGGCACGTTATCGGTGTCGCCGGTGATCACCTTCACCTTGTCCGGCGTGGTGCCGAAGGCGGTGGCCGCAACCTGGCCCATGATGGCGTCGGTGCCCTGTCCCTGTTCGGTAACCGAGGTGTGGACGACGATGGCGCCGCTCGAATCCAGCCGCACCTGCGCCCCGTCCTGGGACGAGATGCGCGCGCCGCCGATGCCGTACATGGCCGCGCCCGGGTTGGTCAGCTCGATCATCGCCGCGAAGCCGATGCCGCGATAGACACCCTCGCCACGCAGCTTTTCCTGCTCGGCGCGCATGCCGGCGTAATCCATGGACGCCATCAGCTTGTCCAGCGACGCGTGATGCGACAGCCCCTCGAAGGCGATGCCGCTGGCCCCGTTGGTCGGATAGACGTCGTCAGGAATAAGGTTCTTGCGGCGGATATCGACCGGGTCGATCCCCAGTTCGCGCGCACCCTTGTCCACGAGGCCTTCCGTCACAGCGAACGCGATCGGGTGGCCGACCGCACGGTACTGGCACATCACGTTCTTGTTCTGGAACACGACGCGCGCCTTGGCCCGGTAGTTCTTGTGCTTGTAGGGGCCGCCCGAGAAGTTCAGGACCTGGTTGGCCTCCATCGCGCTGGTGCGCGGATACATGGAGTACGGGCCCACACCCGTCAGATCGTCGAGCTCCATGGCCGTGATGTGACCTTCGGCGTCGAAAGCCATCTTGCCGTGCACCCGGTGCATGCGCGCGTGAATATCGGTCAGGAAGGATTCCAGCCGGTCGGCGGCGTATTTCACCGGGCGGCCGATCATCTTCGACAGGGCGACCGTCGCCATCTCGTCGGCATAGACATGCACCTTGATGCCGAACGATCCGCCGACATCGCCGCACACCACACGGACCTGTCCCTCGGGCACGCCGATGTGCTTCGCGAAGATGTGCTGCATCATGTGCGGCGCCTGGTTCGACATGTGCACGGTGAGCTTGTCGTCCGCCTCGTCGTAATCGGCGAGGATGACGCGCGGCTCGAGCGTCACGCCCGTGTGCCGGTCGAAGTTGAAGGTCTGCTCGACGACACAGGCCGCTTCCGCGAAGGCCTTGTCCACGTCGCCCGCATCGACCGAATTCTCGAAGGCGATGTTGTCGCCCAGTTCCGGATGAATCACATGGGTATCGGGATCGCCCGCCGTCTCCGCGTCGGTGACCGCCGGCAGCACCTCGTAATCGACCTCTACCATCGCGGCGGCGTCTTCCGCCTCGGCGCGCGAGGATGCGAGAACCGCGGCAACGGCCTCGCCCTGCCACGTCACGTGATCGACCGCGATGGCCGGCTGCGGCGCGGATTTCAGCGTCTTGAAGTGGGTCAGAACGCCAACCCAGGGCTCGCAATAGTCCAGCAGTTCCTTGCCGGTGACCACCCGCACGACGCCGGGCATGCCCTTGGCGACGGAGGTGTCGATGCCCGTGATCTTCGCGTGGGCGTGGGGGGAGCGCACGAAGACGGCATGCACCATCCGGGGCAGCTTGATGTCGTCCACGAACCGGCCCTTGCCGCGCACCAGCTTGCGCACGTTCGGGCGCGGCACGACCTTGCCGATATAGCTGTTCGGCCGGCCGAGGACGCTGGGTTCGGAATTGGTTGCCTGGTCGGTCATCGTGTCTCTCCCTCTCATCGCCATTCGCGGCTGTGCGCGCTTGGGCGGATCAATTGCTGAGGCCCATTTATTCCACATCCGGCGCGCGAAGGCGATTGCGAACCGGGTGCCGGTTGGCGTCTTTCAGCCCCAGCGCATCTTCCGCGATCAGGATGCGCTGGACGTTGGGCGTGCCCTCGCCGACGGCCAGCATGTTCACATAGGCGGTGATCTTCTTGATCGGGTATTCGTCGGCGAGCGCGTAGCCCGCGAAAATTTCCGCCGCCGCGCCCGCCGCGTGTTTGGCCGCGTTGACGGCGGTGTATTTCGCCAGCGACGCGGCCCGGTTCGACCGCTCGCCCCGGTCCATCAGCCAGGCCATCTTGTACACAAGCATCCGTGCCGCCTCGATGTTGGCTGCCATGTCGGCGATCAGGTGCTGCACCATCTGGTAGGTGCCGATGGCGCTGCCGCCGACGACCCGGGTGTTGGCGTAGTCGATGGCGTGGTCGAGGCAGGCCTGCGCGAGGCCCACCGAACGGGCGGAGACCGTCAGCCGGCCGTATTCCAGGGCGTTCATAGCGATCTTGAAGCCCTCACCTTCCGCGCCCAGCCGGTTTTCCACGGGCACCGTGAAATCCTCCAGAAAGACCGCGTTGGAACACAGCGAACGCGACAGCCCGGTCATGGGGATGGGGTTGACGGTGAACCCCGGACAGGACTTCGGCTCCACGATGAACGCCGTGATACCCCGGTGCCCGGCACCGGGATCGGTCTTCGCGAACAGCACGCCGGTGTCGGCGGCATTGGCCAGGGTGATCCACTGTTTGGAGCCGTTCAGGCGATAGACATCGCTGTCGCGCACCGCCGTGGTTTTCATGGAGCCTGCGGCATCGGAACCGCCGCCCGGTTCGGTCAGCGCGAACATGCCGATCTTCCGGCCCGCCACCAGATCCGGCACGAAGCGGGCGGCCTGCTCTTCCGTGCCCCAGTTATAGATCGTGAACGGGCAAGTCATCGCCTGCATGTTCATGCAGTAGCCGAATTCCGGCGCGAGGCGCGAAATCGTCTCCGCGATGGCGGCCACGACGAGGAAGCCCGCAGCGCTGCCGCCGAGGTCTTCCGGGAAGGCCGCGCCGAAGAATCCAGCCTCGCCCATCTTCGCGACGATGGGGTGCGGGAAGGCGCCCTCCATCTCGAAGGCCGGCATGGCGGGCAGGATTTCGGTTTCCGCGAACCGTTCCACCGATTGCGCGAGCGCGCGGATGTCCTCGGGCAGTTCGAAATCCATGGGCGCGGCGTTCCTTTATTCCTTGTTGCCGACAATCTAACATCTCGTCCCACACGACACGACACACACAGCTTATGGGACGGCCCGCCGTGACCCAGCCTTTCACGACCGTCGAAGACCTCGCCGCACGTATCCCCGACGGGGCGAAAGTGGCCCTGGCGCCGGATTATTCCGGCTGCTCCATGGTGACCGTGCGGGCGCTGATCGCACGCGGCGCCAGGAACTTGCACCTGGTCGGCGTGCCCTCGGTGGGCTTCCAGGGCGACATGCTGATCGGCGCGGGCTGCGTGGCGACGCTGGAATCCGCCGCCGTGACGCTGGAGGAATACGGCCCCGCCCCGCGCTTCACCGCCGCCATCAAGGCGGGCACGCTGCGCATGATCGACGGAACCTGCCCCGCCATCCATGCCGGGCTGACGGCGGCGGAAAAGGGCATCCCCTTCATGCCGATCCGCGGCATCGTCGGGTCCGACCTGCTGGAAAACCGCGACGACTGGACCATCGGCCGGGATCCCTTCGGAGACGAGGACGGCCCCATCGTCATGGTCAAGGCGATCCGCCCGGACGTGACCCTCATTCACGCGCCGCTGGCGGACCGGCAAGGCAATGTCTGGATTGGTGTGCGCCGGGAAATGATGCTGATGGCCCATGCCTCGCGGCAGACCTTCGTCACGGCGGAGGATATCTACGACGGCGACCTGCTCGCCGACCCCAGGATGGCCGCCGGCACCATCCCCGGCCTGTATGTCAGCGAAGTCGCAGAGGCCGCGAACGGCGCCTGGCCGGTCGGTCTGTTCGGCCAGTACGGCGCGGACGAGGCGCATCTGCGCGACTATCTGAAGCGCGCGCGCAGCGACGAAGGCTTCGCGGGCTATCTCGACGAGTTCGTCTTCGCACCCAGGGCCGCGGAGTAAACCGATGACCGCCGACTTCCTCCCCGAAGAACTGTTGATCGCCACGGTCGCGGACATGCTGCAGGACCTCGACCATGTGGCCGTGGGCGCACAGTCGCCGATCCCGGGTTCCGCCGCCCTTCTGGCCCGCGCCCGCTCCAACGGCGCGCTGCGAGTTTCCATGCTGGGCAGCGAGGCCAACAGCCCCTTCACCGACGGCGGGCGCGAGTTGTTCGACTGCGCGGCCCAGGGCCGAATCGACGCTTTTTTCCTGGGCGGCGGCCAGATCGACGGACAGGCCAACATCAACCTCGTCGGCATCGGCGACTATCCCGAGACCAAGGTCCGGTTTCCCGGTTCCTTCGGCTCGGCCTATCTGTATTTCCTGGTCCCGCGCGTCATCCTGTTCCGTGAGGAACACACCCCGCGCGTGCTGGTGCCCAAGGTGGATTTCATCAGCGCGCCCGGCGTCAGCGACGAAGGCACCTACCGCGTCGGCGGGCCCCACGCGCTGGTGACAGGCCGTTGCGTGTTCGATTTTGACAAGGCGGAAAAGCGCTTCCGGCTGCGCAGCGTGCACCCCGGCCACACGGTCGAGGAGATTCGCGAGCAGACCGGTTTCGACTACGACGAACCGGACGACGCGCCCGAAACCCCGGCCCCGGATGCCGCCACGCTGGACCTGCTGCGGGGGCGCGTGGCCGACGAGGTCTCGGAACGGTACCCGAGTTTCGCCGCTAGAATTTTCGGTGCCGCCAATGCTGCCTAGCGGGACAGATCGAGGGATACGCCCGTCTGATAGGCGCGGTCCGCAAACAGATCGACGTTGAAATAGCCACGTTTCTCACAGTCCCCCTTGTGATCGCCCGTGATATCGAAATCGATCGCGGGGGTGCACAACTGTGCATCGTCACCGCTCCAGACACGGCCACTTTCTGACACAACGTAGATCAAGTTCAGTTTCGCGACGTGCAGCGCCGCGTCCTTGACCGGCCATTCCCAAAACGCGTGACATTCGTCGGGCGCAAGTGAACGCCAGCCCCGTGCACGAATTCGCTGTTCCCTGACCTTTCCGACCTCACTGGCCGTCGCAACCCGCACCGGCTCGCCCGTTCGATTACAGATCGTCAGCGAGGCGAACTTGCCAGCCTGCTCGAGATCGTGAAGTTCATCACACATTTCGGTAAGCCCGAAGGCGCACCCGGTCTCGAGTTCGTCGATGTATTTTTCATCGGCCTTTTGCGACGGCACCGGCTGCGCATGGACCGATGGAGGCAGGATAACCAGCATCAGCACTGCAATCACATATCGCATTTAACCCCCCGGATTCCGATTTCTGTCACAGCGCCTTGCCGCGCGCGGTGACCGGCCACAGGGTTTCGACCTTCCCGTTCCGCACCCCGACATACCATTCGTGCAGGTTCGCTGTCGGGTCGCAGTGACCGGGGACCAGACGCAGCTTGTCGCCCACCTTCAGTGCGCCGCCGGGATCAGACACCACGCCGTGTTCGTCCGAGCAACTGATGTACTCCACATCGTCGCGCCCGAAGATCACGGGCAGGCCGCTATCCACCGACTGCACCTTCAGCCCGGCATCCACGACCGCCCGGTCGGGCCTGGCATGGCTCATCACCTGAGTGAGCAGGAAGAACGCGTTCTCCCATTCGCCTGCGTCGAACCGCACACCCTCCGCGTTCCGGATGCGCCCGTAATCGGCATCCATGAACGCATAGGAACCGCATTGAAGCTCGTTGTAGAGACCGGACGTGCTTTCGAGGCTGTAGGAGCCGGTGCCCGCGCCGGTCACCACCCCGGGCGCCAGCCCGGCCGCCTCCAGAGCGCTGACAATGCCGCGGAGCTGCGCCATGACCGCCTCGAACGTGGCCGCGCGTGCGGTGTAGTCCTCCATATGCTGCATCGAGCCGTGATAAGCCTGGATGCCGGCGTATGTCAGTCCCTCGGCGGCGCCGATCGACAGGGCCAGCGCCACAGCCTCGTCCGGCGTCGTCACGCCGCAGCGTCCCTGCCCGCAGTCGATCTCGACCAGCACCTCAAGCCGCGTGCCGTGGCGGCGGGCCGCATCGGACAGTTCCGCGACATTGGCCGGATCATCGACACAGACGATCACCCGAGCGCCGAGTTTCGGCAGCCGCGCGAGGCGGTCGATCTTCACGAGATCGCGCACCTCGTTTGACACCAGCACATCCGTGATGCCCGCGCGCACGAAGGCCTCGGCTTCCGACGGCTTCTGGCAGCAGATGCCGACCGCGCCGCCGATGCGCTGCTGCAGCTTCGCGATGTCCGCCGACTTGTGCATCTTACCGTGTACGCGCAATGCCATGCCGTGCGCGGCCGCGTAGTCGCCCATCTTGCGGATGTTGCGTTCCAGCGCGTCGAGGTCGAGCACGAGACAGGGCGTCTGGATATCGGCTTCGTCCATCCCAGGCAGGGCGGGGACATCGTAGCCGACTTCAAGTTCTTCAATATCCATTGATGCGGTCCTCGGCATGGACGGACAGGGGCGGGGAATCTAGCATCGGCGCTGCAATCCTGGACGGCTTCTGGTATGCCCCCAAGGACGTACTCGCCGTTCCAAACAATATCCCAGGCCGGAATTCATGTCCTCAAACGCATCCCCCTTCGGCGCGCTGGCCGGTCTCAAGGTCGTGGACCTGGCGCGCGTGCTCGGCGGCCCCTACTGCACCCAGATCCTCGCCGACCACGGCGCGAAGGTCATCAAGGTCGAGCCGCCCCAGGGCGACGAGGTTCGCGACTGGGGGCCGCCCTTCCATGAAGGCGATGCGTCCTATTTCGTCGGCCTCAACCGCAACAAGCGCTCCATCGGCCTCGACCTGAGTACCGAGGAGGGTCGCGGCGTCTTCATGCGCCTGCTGGAAGACGCCGATGTGCTGATCGAGAACTACAAGACCGGCACGCTCGAGAAGTGGGGCATCGGCTACGAGGACACCCTGTCGAAGAAGTTCCCGCGCCTGATCCACTGCCGCGTCTCGGGCTACGGCGCGGACGGCCCGCTGGGCGGTTTCCCGGGCTATGACGCCATCGTGCAGGCGATGGCAGGCTGGTTCTCCATAAATGGGGGCGACGCCGACAAGGAGCCGACCCGCGTCGGCATCGCGGCGGTCGATATGGGTACGGGGCTGTACTCTTGCGTCGCGATCCTGATGGCGCTGTTCGAGCGGCAGAGTTCGGGCAAGGGCCAGTTCCTCGACATGACGCTCTATGACTGCGCGGTCTCACTGATGCACCCGCACATCCCGAACTACTACCTGTCGGGCGGCAAGGTGCCGGGCATCACGGGCAACCAGCACTCCAACATCGCGCCCTATGACAAGTTCCCGACCAGGACCGTCGATGTTTTCATCGGCGCGGGCAACAACCGCGCCTATGCGCGGCTGTGCAACGAACTGGGCCGTCCCGACCTGATCGACGACCCGCGCTTCGTGAACAATTCCGAACGCGTGGCCAACCGCGCGGAACTGCGCGAGGAGCTGCTGGATGCCTTCGCCGCCGTCGATGGCGAGGAACTGGCCATGAGGCTGCTGGCGGCGGGCATTCCAGCCGGGCCGGTCCTCGACACCGGCCAGGTAATGAACGCGGAACACACGAAACACCGCAACATGGCCTACAAGCTCGACTGGTACGAAGGCGCGGGCACACCCATCAAGATGAGCCGCACCCCCGCCGAACTGCGCTCGGTCCCGCCCCACTTCGGGGAACAGGCCGACGAGATCCTCGAAGAACACGGCTATTCCGCCGACGAGATCGAGGCGCTGGCCGAGGCCGGCGCGCTGGTGCGCGAGCGCCGCAAGCTCTAACAAGACAGAAACACAGGGGGAGACCACCGATGCGTTTCAGCGAACGCCGCAAGAAGTTCCGCGCCATCCTGAACGGGAATGCCTGCGTGCATCCCGGCTCGGTGGCCGATCCCATGACCGCGCGCATCACCCAGGAGGTCGGCTTCGAACTCGGCATCTTCGCCGGGTCCGTCGCCTCGATGAACGTCCTCGCCGCGCCCGACCTGATCGTGCTGACCCTGTCGGAGTTCGCCGACCAGGCCCGCCGCATTGGCCGGGCCTGCGACCTGCCGCTCATGGTCGATGCCGACCACGGCTACGGCAACGCGCTGAACGTGCGCCGCACGGTCGAGGAGCTGGAGATGGCCGGCGTCGCCGGTATGTCCATCGAGGACACGGTGCTGCCGAACCCGTTCGGCTCAGGCGGCAAGGCGAGCCTGATCACGCTGGAGGAAGGCATTGGCAAGATGCGCGCCGCGCTCGATGCTCGTATCGACCCGGACCTCGCCATCGCCGGGCGCACCAGCGCGCCGGGGATCGCAGGCGTGGACGAGGCCATCCGCCGGGTGAAGGCCTATGAGGAGGTCGGCGTCGATGCGCTGTTCCTCGTCGGCGTGAAGGGCCGCGAGGACCTGGAGGCCATCGCGAAGGAAGTCAGTAAGCCGATCATCCTCGGCAGCGCCTCGCGCGACATGATGGACCGCGACTGGCTCGCCTCGCTCGGCGTGCGCATCTGCCTGCAAGGCCACAAGGTGCATGCGGTGGCGGTGGCAGCCTTCCTGCGCGCCCAAGGCGCGCTGGCGAATGGCACCCATCCCGACGACCTTGAAAATGCGGCGCCGGGTGACACGATGAAGCGCCTGATGCGCGACGCCGCCTACGACGCGTGGGCGAAAACCTATCTCGGCTGATTACAATTGATGTCATGGCCGGACTTGTTCCGGCCATCCACGTCGGCGTGTCACGCTGTGAGACCTCGAAGGCCAATGGACGTGGATGCCCGCAACAAGTGCGGGCATGACGATGGAATCAGGTATTCACCACGAAGTCCCGCAACCCCTCAAACAGCTCCGCGTCATTGATGATGCGGGGCACCTTGTGCTGACCGCCGAGCTGGCCGCGTGACTTCATCCAGGCGGCGAAGGCGCCCGGCGGCACGGCAAGCGCCTCGGGCGCCCGCATTCCGAAGCCGCCGGAGCGGTGGGCCTCGTAATCCTCGTTCTCGGCGGACAGTGTCCTGTCCACGGCTTTCGCGAACTGCGCCATGCGGTTCTCCGACGGCGGAGACTCCACGAATTCCGCGATGAACAGATGCCCGCCCCGGCTGTCGCCGTCATCGGCATGGACCGCGCCCACGGACCAGTCGGTGATCTCGGCCCCGATAGCGTCGGCCCCGTCGCGCACGGCCGCTTCCAGTTCGCTGGCGATCAGGTGTTCGCCGAAGGCGGACATCATGTAGCTGGTCCGCCCCGTGATCCGCACGCGCAGCGGGTCGAGGCTGACGAACTCCACCGTGTCACCGATGACATAGGACCACAGGCCCGCACAGGTGGTGAGCACCACGGCATACTCGATCCCTGTGCGTACGCTGGCCGCCCAGTGGCGGGTGGGGTGGCGGTCATCCAGTTCGCCGACCGGCACGAACTCCATGAACAGGCCGGTGTCGAGCATCAGCCGCAGCCCGTCTTCCGGTGCCTTGTCGGCCAATGCGATGAAACCTTCGCTGGCCGGATAGACCTCGCGCAGTTCCGCATGCGTGCCGTCGAGCAGCCCCTCGAAGCGTTTGCGGTAGGGCGTGAAATCCACCCCGCCATGCACCAGCATCTCGAGGTTGGGGAAATACTTCGCGAGTTCCGGGCGGTCGTCGCCGCGCGCGGCGGCCAGCGCATCGAAGAACAGCAGCAGCCAGGACGGCGTGCCGCCGAGCAGGCGAATATCCTCTCCCTCGATCGCCTCGACCAGCCGCGCGACCTTGTCTTCCCAGTCGGTGATGCGTGCCACATCGTCCGACGGGAAACGGCGGTTGCGGTACCACCAGGGCAGGTTGGCGGCCATGATCCCGGACAGATCGCCGCTGCGGATCCCCGGCGCTTCCTCGACCGGCGCGGTGCTGCCGCCCAGCATGAAGGACTTTCCGCCCAGCAGCTCGCTATAGGGCCTGTTGGCCAGGTGGTAGCAAACCAGATCCAGCCCGGCCATCGTGTTCGACGAGATCATCTCGTTGGTGCAGGGGATATGCTTGGTCCGCCCGCTGGTCGTGCCGGAGGTGATGGCGAAGAACGGCACCCGGCCCGGCCAGCTCACGCCGCGCAGGTCCGGGAACGCCTCGCCCCAGTAGTCCTTCCGGAAATCCTCATACCGGCGCAGCGGCACCTGTTTCTGGTAATCGGTGACACTGCGGATGTTCGAGAAATGGTGAGCGCGCCCGAACGCGGTCCGGGCCGCGCGTCCGACCAGCCCGAGAAGCTGGCGCTGCTGCACCTGCGCCGCGTCCATCGATGCCAGCTTCGCCAGCCGTCGGCGGGCATACAGGCGCATCAGCGGTGTTGTGTTCAGCATCCGTGCGGTGTTCCGCCGTTCAGGGTTTCAGGTCGGTCTTGTATGTGAAGTCACGCACCACCGTCTCGACACGCAACGGCAGCTTCACATACTCGCCGCGCAGCCACAGATCGAACTGGTCGGTGAAGTTGGCGCTGTTGATCCAGCCGTCCTGTCCGCCGAGCAGGGTGAACCAGTTGGCGTCCGGATCGGACATGTCGGAGATGTGCCGCGACTGCGAACCGTAGCGGGTGAAGTGCTCCTCATCGGTCGTGTTATGGGCCGTCTTCATCACCGTGGTCGTGCTGCCCGAGATCGGTGCATTGCCGAAGCGGTACTTCTCGCCGACGATTGGAATCAAGTTCAGCGGGTGGCGCAGCCCCAGCCGGTGCATGTCGCCCCAGACCGAAAACTCCTCCAGCTTTTTCGACGCGGCGTCAAAAGCGGGGATGAGCGCATCGGCAATGTCACCCGGCGCACTCTCCGCAATGGCCTCTCCAAGCTGTTCGTCGTATCGCCCGCCGACCTCCATGATGTCGCGCTGCTCCTCGGTTCGGAACGCATTCGAGAAGGCATGGCTCACAAGCTCGAAACCCAGCGCACCGCGCGAGCCGGCGTCGTAGTGGCCATCCCATTCGCGCAACAGGTCGGCCACCTGCGCCTGCGGGGCCGTCAGCGTGCGGCCCGAGCGTTCGAGCTGGCCCAGCAACAAGTCACGCAGCGCCACCGCCGATTCCATATAGACGTCGAGTTGCAGCGCGCGCAGGTCGTCCACGCTGACCCGTTCGCCGGAGGACAGGAGGTCACGCAGCCGCGAGATCCGGTCATCGTTGGAGAAGTGCCAGCCGACCGCGACATCAGCCACGGCGGGCTTGTTGTTGGCCGAGGCGACATAACCTTCAGGCGGATCGAACGCGGCGGGCAATTCGGTCGCCGTGACCGGATGCGACCAGGCGTCCGCACCGTCCGGCGGCAGCAGAAGGTCCGACGGCGGCGTGGTCGCACGGGCCGGAAGCTTCACAGCCATGACCTGGCCGATATGCCCGTCCACATCGGCATAGACCATGTTCTGCCCGGGGACATGAAACCCGCCCATCGCCTTGCGGAAGGTCTCGAAATTGCCCGCCTGGCTGACGCGCAGCATGGACGTGATCTCGTCGCTGGGCTGATGCCCCATCCAGCGCAGCGCAACCTCCACCCTCTCACCCGCCGACGGCACCAGCGGCGCGTCGGAGATGACCGGGCCGTAGGGTGTCTCACGGATTGTGGTCTTCGTGTCGAACCACCAGCGCACGGCAATATCTTCGGTGCGTTCGGTGAAATCCGTTTCCGGCAGCCCGCTCACATCCACAAGGTCCGTGGACAGCGCACGCATGTTGGTACCACCCCAGGCGATGCGTTCGTTGCGGCCCAGTGCGATGAAGGGCACGCCGGGGATCATCATGCCGACGGCGTGGTAGGACGGCGACTTGTACCCGGCCAGAAGCCACAGGTTCGGCAGGAACACACCCAGATGCGGGTCACTGGCGATCATCGCCGCGCCGGTCCCGGTGCGCTCACCCGACACGGCGACTGAGTTGGAGCCGGTTTTCGAGAAGCCGAGCAGGATATCCTCGAACATCGACATCTGGTCCCGCGAACCGGGGCCGACGCTGGGGATCGATTCACCGCCCAGCGCCGTGGCGCGCGCCCAGAGTTCCGGCCAGTCCTCGCGTGCGCGCAGTTCCAGCATGCCGAACCAGATCAGCCAGTTGACGTCGGTCGAACCCAGCCGCCCGACCGCAATCACGTCCTCTGCAGTCCAGGGTTCGCGGTCCAGGCCCAGCACACGATGCTCGTGGGGCAATTCCTCGACATTCGCGATGTAGTAATTCAGGCCGCGCACGAAGGCCTCGACCCAGGCGCGGGTGTCGTCCGGCATCATCTCCAGTGTGGCCTTCGCGCCGCGCCCGTAATTCAGGATACGCAGGGACCGGTCCAGATCCGTCGCCAGCGGTCCACCCATCTCCGCGACGCGTCCGCGCACAAGATGGCGGGCCACCGTCATCTGGCCGAGACGCAAATGCCCGTGAACGATGCCCAGCGCGACGGCGAGATCCTCGTCCGTCTGGGCCTCAACGAAGGGCACCTGATATTCATTCCAGTGGATGCGGACCGGCGCGGTGACCGGCGCGCCTTCGACCGGGATGCTCGAGAGGCGAGACTCGGTGGTCGCCGGTTCGGGCAGGGAGGTGAAGACGGCGCATCCGGCAAGCACGGTCCCCATCGCCGTGCCGGCGAGAAGTCGGGTCAACCGCATGGAGCGCGCTCCGGGTCTTCCGCGACGCGGGCGGAGGAGGACGAAAAGATCGGTGGGACGGACGTCATGCTGCGAACAAGATGGGGGCGGCGCTGCGTGAGTTCCAGACGTTTTCGCAATCCCGGCTTCACAATCGGCTCAGACTTTTGACGGATGCACAATCACGCGGATGCGCTAGAGTACCGCCAATCGCGTTGGGCATGTGCCCCTCCGCCAACAATCAAAAACACACGCATCCATCGTTAGGGAGAAACGAGATGGCTCGAGACCTCTTCAAATCCGCTGCGCTCGCGGGCGCCGTCGCCGCCGCGCTCACCATGGGCGCCGGGCAGGCGCAATCGCAGGAAGTCACCCTGCGCATGCACACCTTCATTCCGCCGGTCGCGAACCCGGGCAAGACCTTCCTGACGCCCTGGGCAGAGAAGATCGAAAAGGATTCGGGCGGACGCATCAAGGTGCAGCCTTTCTGGGCCATGCAGCTTGGCGGCAAGGCACCCCAGCTGATCGACCAGGTCCGCGACGGTGTGGTCGATATCGTCTGGACGCTGCCCGGCTTCTCGCCCGGCCGCTTGCCGGAGGCGGAGCCATTCGAGCTCCCGTTCGTTCACCGCGACGCGCTGTCCACCGCGCTCGCCCTTCAGGATTACCAGGACAAGTACCTCGACAAGGCGCTGGCACCGTATCATCCGTTGCTGCTGCATTCGCATCAGGGTTTCCTGTTCCAGACCAAGGAGCCGCTGCGCAGCCTTGAGGACATGAAGTCGATGAAGCTGCGCGCGGCATCGCGCGCCGGTGTGTGGCTGATCGAGGCACTGGGTGGTGTCGGCGTCGGTCTGCCGCTGCCGGCGATCCCGGAGGCGCTCTCCAAGGGTGTCATCAACGGCGTGACCCTGCCCTACGAGATCGCGCCCGCGGTGAAGACCCCGGAACTGGTGAACTACTTCACCAACCTGTCGGGCCCGCAGCCGCGCCTGGGCACCAACGTGTTCACCTTCCTGATGAACAAGGACAGCTATGACAAGCTGCCCGCCGATCTGAAAAAGGTGATCGACGACAACGCCGGGCGCAACATCGCCCGCGCCGCCGGCCAGAACTGGATCGACGTCGAGGTCCCCGGCCGCAAGGCGGTCGAAGCCAAGTCGAAGAACCAGTTCTACACCCTGCCGGAGGACGTGACGGCCCAGATGAAGGCCGCCGCGGAGCCGGTCTTCACCCGCTGGTACAACGAGGTTGCGAAATCCGGCCTCGACGGGCCGGCCATGGTCCGCGATGCGCAGGAAATGATCGCGAAGTACGCCGGCAACTCCTGACGACGGAACGGCCCGGGCAACACCCGGGCCGGCTCGCGGTATGAGTGAACTTTCCACAGACAACGCCCGGCCCACCGATCCGGTGGGCCGGGTGCTTTATCGGATATCCCGCTGGCTGGCCGTGTTCGGCGGCGTCGTGCTCGGCGCGATGGCCGTGCTCACCACCGTCAGCGTTGTCGGCCGGTCGGCCTTCCTGGCGCCCATCCCCGGCGATTTCGAACTGGTCGCCATAGGCACGGGCATCGCCGTTTTCGCCTTCCTGCCCTGGTGCCAGATGACGCGCGGCAACGTGCTGGTCGATTTCTTCATGTCCGCCACACCGGCGCGTGCGCGCATCTTCATGGATATCGTCGGCGGCATCGCCTACCTGCTGATTGCCGCCCTGCTGACCTGGCGCATGATCTTCGGCGGGCTCGACATGTACAATTACAACGAGCTGTCGATGACGATTAACTTCCCGCGCTGGACGACCTTCCCGGTCTCCATCGCGATGCTTGCGTTCCTCGTCATCGTTGTGGCCTACACGATCGGACGCAGCATCGCGGAACTTCGCGCGGGCGCGTATTCCGACGAGCCGGACAACCACCCATGACCTCGCTGGAAATCGGTATCGCCGGTTTCGGCGTCCTGTTGCTGCTTCTCGCCGTGCGCATCCCGATCGGCGTGGCGATGCTGACGGTCGGCATCATCGGCTACACCTCCATCGCAGGTGAGGCGGCGCTTTTCAGCTACCTCAAGACCGAAACCTACTGGCGCTTCACCACCGAGAGCCTGTCCGTGGTGCCGCTGTTCCTGCTGATGGGACAGTTCGCCGCCAAGGCCGGGCTGAGCCAGGCCCTGTTCGCCGCCGCCTATACCTGGCTCGGCCACTATCGCGGCGGCATCGCCATGGCTGCCGTAGGCGGCTGCGCCGGCTTCGGCGCGATCAGCGGCTCGTCGCTGGCGACCTCCGCCACCATGGGCCAGGTGGCGCTGCCGGAACTGCGCCGTTTCAACTACGCTGGCTCGCTCGCCACGGGCGCGCTGGCGGCCGGCGGCACCCTCGGCATCCTGATCCCGCCTTCGGTCGTGCTGATCATCTATGCGGTGATGGTGGAGGCCAATGTCGCGACGCTTTTCCAGGCAGCCTTCATCCCCGGGATTCTGGCAGCGCTGGGCTACATCGCCGTCATCGCCATCGTGGTGCGTGTGAAGCCGGATGCAGGTCCGGCCGGCCCGCGCGCCGGACGGGCGGAGAAATGGCGCGCGCTGATCGAGATCTGGCCGGTGCTCGTGATCTTCGCGCTGGTGATGGGTGGCATCTATTTCGGCTTCTTCACGCCGACAGAGGGCGCAGGTGTTGGCGCCTTCGGCACCTTCCTCATCGCAGTTACGCGCGGCGGCATGCGCCTGAGCGGCTTCATTGAGGCGTTGCTGGGCACCGCCCAGACCACGGCTATGATCTTCCTGATCCTGCTCGGCGCCGCCATCTTCAACGCTTTCCTCGGTTTCTCGCAGCTGCCGATCTATGCCGCCGACTTCTTCGGCTCGTCGGGCCTGGCGCCGATCACCATCCTGCTCGGGATGATCGCGCTCTACATCCTGCTCGGCTTCGTCATGGATTCACTGTCCATGATCTTCCTGACGGTGCCGATCTTCTGGCCGATCATCGCGGGCCTCGATTTCGGGCTGGGCGAAGAGGAAACCAAGCTCTGGTTCGGCATTATCTCCCTGATCGTGGTGGAGATGGGACTCATCACGCCACCGGTGGGGCTCAATGTCTTCATCATCAACTCGATGGCCCGCGACGTGCCCATGATCGAGACATTCAAGGGCGTTATTCCGTTCTTCTGTTCGGACATCGTGCGCGTCGCCATCCTGATTGCTGCGCCCGTCATCACATTGATTCTGCCCCGATTGCTCGCGTGAGCCGCAGGAAAAGCCCGGATTCCCGTCCGCGCTGCGTACAACATCCGCGCCGGAATGGTGTATAAATTCCCCAACCGATCAGCCGGCGGCAGCCCATACGTGAACGCCGCCGCGCCCATGGAGGACAGAAGATGACCATCGTTGCCGATGTGCGGCCTGACCTGATGCCGTACTACAAGGATGATTGCGACCCGAAGAACCTCGCGCCCCTGTGGGAGGTGCTGCACACCTTCGCGCGCAAGACGCCGAAGAGCGCGTGCGTGCCCTATATCTGGCACTACAACGAGATCCGCGACACGCTGATGAAGTCCGCCGACCTCATCACCGCCGAGCAGGCCGAGCGCCGCGTGCTGATCCTTGAGAACCCGGGCATGCGCGGGCGCTACCGTGTCACCACTTCGCTGTTCGCCGGCCTGCAGCTCATCATGCCGGGCGAGATCGCGCCGGCCCATCGCCACACCCAGGCCGCGCTGCGCTTCATCGTCGAGGGCTCGGGTGCCTACACCGCCGTCGATGGCGAGAAGACCATCATGGAAGAGGGCGATTTCGTCATCACCCCGTCCTGGACCTGGCACGACCACGGCAATGAATCCGACAAGCCCATGGTCTGGCTCGACGGTCTCGACGTGCCGCTGGTGGAGACTCTCGACGTCACCTTCGCCGAGCCCTATCCCGACAAGGTGCATCCGACGACCCGCCCGGTCGGTGATTCACTGGCGCGTTACGGTTCCGGCCTCGCGCCGGTGGACCACCACCAGCAGAACCCGACCTCGCCGATCTTCAACTACCCCTATGTCCGCACCCGCGAGGCGCTGGAGCAGATGCGCAAGACCGAGGAGTGGGATGCCTGCCACGGCCTGAAGCTGCGCTACATCAACCCGGACAACGGCCAGTCAGCCATGCCGACGCTGGGCACCTACATGCAGCTCCTGCCGAAGGGCTTCGAGACCTCGACCTACCAGTCCACCGACGCCACGGTCTTCTCCGTGGTCGAGGGTTCCGGCAAGTCGATCATCGGGGACGAGACCTTCGAATGGTCCAAGCGCGACCACTTCGTGGTGCCGTGCTGGGTGCCGCAGAAGCACATCGCCAACGAGGACGCCGTGCTGTTCAGCTTCTCCGACCGCCCCGTCCAGCAGACCCTGGGCCTGTGGCGCGAGAACCGCGGCAACGCCTGAAACTAAAGGCGCCTACAGCTCCACGCGCCGCAGCCGCAGCGCGTTAGAGATCACCGAGACCGAACTCAGGCTCATTGCGGCCGCCGCGATCATCGGGCTGAGCAGCAGCCCGAAGACCGGGAACAGCACGCCCGCAGCGATCGGCACACCCAGCGCGTTGTAGAAGAAGGCGAAGAACAGGTTCTGGCGGATGTTGCGCATGGTGGCGCGCGACAGCCGCCGGGCCCGCACAATCCCCATCAGGTCGCCCTTCACAAGCGTGATCCCCGCGCTTTCAATCGCCACATCGGTGCCCGTGCCCATGGCCACGCCGACATCGGCGCGCGCCAGCGCCGGGGCGTCGTTCACCCCGTCGCCCGCCATGGCGACCCGGTGGCCCTGCTCCTGATAGCGGCGCACGACCGCTTCCTTGTCCTCCGGCAGGACGTCGGCCTCCACGTCTTCGATCCCCAGACGCTTGGCCACGGCCTGCGCGGTCGTGGCGTTGTCACCCGTGACCATCACCACGCGCACGCCTTCCGCCGCCAGCGCGCGCAGCGCGTCCGGCGTCGTTGCCTTCACCGGATCGGAGACGCCGACCAGCCCCGCCATGCGGCCATCGACGGCCATCAGCATCACGGTCTCGCCATCCGTGCGCAGCGCATCGGCGCGCGCGCTCCAGTCCGCCAGATCCACGCCGAGCTTTTCGAACAGCTTTGCATTGCCCAGTGCGACCGCGCGGCCGTTCACGGTGCCGGTCACGCCCATGCCGGTCACCGCCTCGAAGCCACTGACCTCGGACGGCGACAGGTCGCGATCCTTCGCCGCCGCGACGATGGCCGCCGCCAGCGGGTGCTCGCTCGCCTGCTCCAGCCCTGCCGCCAGCGCCAACAGTTCGTCCTCCGGCACACCGTCCGCTGTCGCGACGGTCGTCACTTTCGGCTTGCCCTCGGTCAAAGTGCCGGTCTTGTCCACCAGCAGCACATCGACGCTCTCGAAGGCTTCCAGCACCTCGGCGTTGCGGATCAGCACCCCCGCGCTCGCGCCACGTCCGGTCCCGACCATGATCGACATCGGCGTCGCCAGACCCAGCGCACAGGGGCAGGCCACGATCAGCACGGAGACCGCCGCGACCAGCGCGAAGGCCAGCGACGGCGCCGGGCCCCACAGGGTCCAGGCGAAGAATGCCAGCACCGCGACCGTCACGACGGCGGGCACGAACCACGCCGCCACGACATCGACGAGGCGCTGGATCGGCGCGCGGGAACGCTGGGCCTCCGCGACAAGCTGGACGATGCGCGAGAGCATGGTGTCGGCCCCGACCTTCTCGGCAACGATCACCAGGCTGCCTGTGCCGTTGAGGGTGCCGCCGATCACCGTATCGCCCTCTCCCTTTTCGACGGGAATGGGCTCGCCGGTGACCATGGATTCATCGACCGACCCGTGTCCGTCGGCGACGCGGCCATCCACCGGAATCTTCTCACCGGGACGCACCCGCAGGCTGTCCCCCGCGACAATGGCATCCAGCGGCATGTCCTCGTCACCGCCCGCCGTGATCCGCCGCGCTGTCTTGGGGGCGAGGTCCAGCAGTTCACGCAGCGCGTCGCTGGTCCGGTCACGGGCACGCAGTTCCAGCATCTGCCCGAGGAGCACCAGCACGACGATCACGGCCGAGGCCTCGAAGTAGAGTTCGACGCGCCCGCCATGGCCCCGGAACGCATCGGGAAAAATGCCCGGCGCGATCACCGCCACCGTGGAATAGACAAAGGCCGCACCGGTCCCCAGCGCGATCAGGGTGAACATGTTCGGACTGAGATTCCCGATGGACTGCCAGCCGCGCACGAAGAACGGCGCGCCACACCACAGGACGACGGGCGTGGCCAGAATGAGCTGGGTCCAGCCGAAGCCCGTGCCCAGCCATGCCTGAAAATCCAGGAAGGGCAGCATGTCGCCCATGGACATGGCGAACAGCGGCAGGGTGAACGCGACGCCGATCCAGAACCGGCGCGTGAAGTCGATGAGCTCGTGGTTCGGCTCGGCCTCGGCCGAAAATGTCATCGGCTCCAGCGCCATGCCGCATTTGGGACAACTCCCGGGGCCCACCTGCACGATTTCAGGATGCATAGGGCAGGTATATTGCGTGCCCTTCGGCGCGGCGGTCTGTGCCTTAGCGCGGGCCGAGCCGTCCAGCCAGCCCTCCGGGTCTTCGGCGAAGCGTTCGCGGCACCGTGCACCGCAGAACCAGTAATCCTTGCCGTCATGCACATGGTGGTTCTTGGCGGTCGCGGGATCGACCGTCATCCCGCAGACGGGATCGAGAACGGTGTCAGTCATCGGAGCCCTCCGCGAAATCCTTGAGGATCGGGCAGTCGGGCCGGTCGTCGCCGTGACAGCGCGCGGCCAGGTCCACCAGCGTCTCGCGCATGCCCTGCAGCGCGGCGATCTTGTCGTCGATATCGGCCACCCGGCGCTCGGCGATCTCCTTGACGTCGCCACTGCGGCGTCCGGTATCGGCATACAGCGCCAGCAGCGCCCGGCAGTCCTCCACCGAGAACCCCAGGTCACGCGCACGAGAGATGAACCGCAGCATGTGGATGTCGCGCTCCGCATAGTCGCGGTAGCCGTTGTCCTGCCGGCGCGCCGGCGAGACGAGGCCGATGTCCTCGTAGTAGCGGATGGTCTTCGCGGGCAGCCCGGATTGTTCCGCCGCCTGGCCGATATTCATAGTCTGTGCTCCTTGCAGGAACACAGATAGACCTTCCAGTTACTGGAAGGTCAAGAATCCCGTTCAGGCGGAGTGCGCGCGCACCGGCACCGACATTTCGCCGACGCCCTCGACTCGCGCATGCATCACGTCGCCGGCCTTGACCGGTCCCACGCCTTCGGGCGTCCCGGTCATGATGACGTCGCCTGGATAGAGCGTCATGAAGGACGACGCGTACTCGATCAGCCGCGCGCAATCGAAGATCAGCATGTTGGTGTTCGAACTCTGGCGCAGTTCGTCGTTCACCCGGATTTCGAGATCGAGGTTGTCAGGATTGGCGATCTCGTCCGCGGTCACCAGCCAGGGCCCCAGCACGGAATAGGTATCGACACCCTTGCGCAGGCTGCGGTCCTCGGTTCCGCGCACGGTCATGTCGATGCCGATGGCGTAGGCCGCCACATGGGACATGGCGTTTTCCCGGGAGATATCCGAGCCGCCTTCGCCGATCACCATCGCCAGCTCGACCTCGTGGTCGTTGCGCCGGTCGGTGAAGCGCAAATCGACGCCTTCCGACGGACCGACAAGCGAGGAGTTGGCCTTCATGAACAGCCCGTAGGTGTCGATCGTCTTGATCTCGCGGCCCAGGTTGATCTCGGAATCGGCGATCGCCTCTTCCTGGTGCTTGTAGTAGTTCACCGGCGCACCGATGATCTTGGTCGGATTGGCGACCGGGCTTTTCAGAGCCACCGAATCCAGCGGGACGGGATGCGAATCGTCCGCCGCCGCCTCGAGCGCGGGTTTCAGCACATCGAGATGGGCGACCAGCGCGTCGCCGCGCGGCACCGGCCAGCGCATGGCGGGCAGATGGTCGAGCGCGGCAGTCGCATCGAAGACCAGATCCCCGCGCACGAGGCCCACGCGGTCGTCGTCATAACGGCAAATTTTCATGGCACGTTCTCCCTTGGCCTATGGACTAGACCAAAGGCGCAGGGTTGTCATCGTGACACGGAAGAATTGTCAGCCGCCGGTGGGCTGCAGGCGCACGAGGCTGCCGTCGCTTTCGTCGGTCAGGATATACAGCAGCCCGTCAGGGCCCTGACGTACATCGCGCACCCGGCCGAATTCGTCCTCCAGCAGCCGCTCTTCCGAGATGACCCGCGCGCCATCCAGTTCAAGGCGCGCCAGGTAGGCGAACTTCAGGGAGCCGACGAACAGATTGCCCTTCCATGCAGGGAAGGCATCCCCGGTGTAGAACGCCATGCCCGACGGCGCGATGGACGGTGTCCAGTGATGCAGGGGCGGTTCCATGCCGGGCTTGCTCGTGCCCTCCCCGATCGGAAAGCCCGCATAGCTTTTCCCGAAGGTCACGATGGGCCAGCCGTAGTTCGCACCCGGTTTGAGCAGGTTGATTTCGTCACCACCCTGGGGACCGTGTTCGTGTACCCACACCTCACCGGTGATCGGATGCACGGCCATGCCCTGGGGATTACGGTGGCCAAAGGTGTAGGTGGTGGGTGGTGTGCCCGTCGGGCCGACGAAAGGATTGTTCGGTGGCACCGAGCCGTCATCGTTGAGGCGGATCACCGTGCCGTTCTGGGTCTTCAGGTTCTGCGCCTGGCGCGCATCCCCGCGTTCTCCCGCTGTCATATAGATCGTACAGTCGGGGGCGAAGACGATGCGCGAGCCGAAATGGCGCCCGCCGGACGCCAGGTTCCCCGCCGCGAAGATCGTCTCCACGTCACGCAGGCTCATTCCGTCCAGCCGTCCGCGCGCCAGGGCCGTGCGGGCCCCGTCCCCGTCCGGCTGGGAATAGGTGAAATAGACGAGACCGTTGGCCGCAAAATCCGGATGCAGCGCCACGTCGAGCAGGCCGCCCTGCCCCTGATCGAAGACTTCGGGCAGGCCGGAAAGCGGATCGGACAGCTCGCCCTGCGCGGAGACCATGCGCAGACGGCCTTCACGCTCGCTGACCAGCATGCGCCCGTCGGGCAGGAACGCCATACCCCATGGATGATCGAGATTGTCTGTCAGGACAACGGCCTCGAAGGACGCCTTCTGCAAAGAAAAGGTTTCCGCCCATCCGGTCTGCCACGGCGCCAGCGCCACAAGGCCCGCACCAAGCGCAAACAGGGTCTCAGCAATTCGCGGCATTGTCCGTCTCCCTTGCCAATTGCACGTGACGTGGGGTCTCCCCGCCAGCTCGGCAAGGGCTATCTCATGCTCGCCCTGCGCGCGAGAACACAATACTTTGTTAATCTCGCAAAAGTAGGTATCTGTTTGTGGTGCTTTAAGGAGCAAGCATGAAACAGGGTGCCGGTGAGGCGGTGGTGTTTTGCCTCATCACGTCAGACGACTGGCTGGAAAGCGCAATTGTCGAAGGACTCGCCGCCGGCGGACTCGACAACGAGGTGTTCCGCGTCCCCCGACAGGCCGCCGCCAAGGGTGACACAGGCACTGGAACCCACAATTCGGCCCGGCTGATCCTCCTCGATATGCGCAGTCCGAACGAACGCGCACGCCTGTTCCTCAACGAGGCACAGCGACATCATCCCGACGCGCCGCCCGTGGTCATCCTGATTGCTGACCGCGACGAGGAAACCGAAGGCCTGGACAGGCATACGAACATGATCGCCGGGCGAATTTCGTCCTCCCAGCCCGCCGATGAGCTTCTCAACCTCGTGCAAAACGCCCTGTCCGACAACTGGTCGATGGAAGACGTCGTCGAGCGACCCTGACCGGGCAAGTCCCGGCGGCGCTTTCCCTAGACGCTGACGTCGAACCTGCCGCGAGCTTCCGGATCCGAATCCCGCGACATGAGCGCCCCCAGGGCCTCCTGTAGGTCGTCGCGCGGAAGTCGCTGGATCACTTCTCCGGTCGCCGGGTTAACCAGCTCCAGCTGGCCGGACAGCGCGCGCGAGAACAGCTTGATCGTGTCTCCGGAATCCTCCGGCGGTGCCAGGAACGAGATGTCCTTGCTGCGGGCCTCCTTGAATATATATCCGAGGAGATCCTCCGCCGCCTTGTTCCAAAGCACGATCTCGCCCTCGGGCGACCAGACGACAGCCGCATCCGGCAGATGGGCATATGCCGCCGCAAGTGGTGCAAACGGATCAGCGGCCGCTGTGTCGGGTTCTGAATCCACGGAGCCTGTCTCTGGTTGGGGTGGCGATAGTGCGTCCATGTATTCCAGCAAACTCGGGGTGGCAGCCACGGCTCACCCGCGCATTTTTCCACAACTCGACCATGCGAACGCAAGGTTAACAATTCTTTAAACACCGCCCGGACACCCCGGTTTTTGTGCCGTTCGTGTGGCGCACGCGCGCCGGGTGCTGTCTCGTCTTCGCTCCACCGATGCGCTAGATTGGCGGCCAAATCTGGAGGAACAGCCATGATCAAAGTTGTCGGATTCCGCTACGCACGGCTGGGTACGGCCAATCTCGACGAGACGGTGAAGTTCGCCGAGAACATGATCGGCCTTGAAGTGGTCGGCCATGAAGACGGTTCGGTCTATACGCGCGGCGACGACCGGGATCACAACATCGTGTACTTCCAGGGCGATCCGCGCGACCAGACACTGGGTCTGGAGCTCGAGAGCTTCGAGGATCTGGAGGCCGCGGAAAATCTGCTCCGTGCGCAGGGCCTCGCGGTCTATCGCGGCACCGAGGAAGAGGCCGCCGCGCGCCGCTGCATGGGCTACATCAACTTCAAGGACACCAGCGGCAATTCCTTCGACCTGACCGTGCGGCCCTTCGCATCCGGCCGGCGCTATTTCCCGGGCCGCGACGCCGGCATCGACGAGTTCAGCCATATCGGCCTGTGCGTGAACGACCCGCGCGAGGCGGAAAAGTTCTGGTCCTCGCTGTTCGGTTTCACCACCAGCGACTGGATCGGCTGGTCGGCGCTGATGACCTTCGACGCCGTGCACCACCGCTTCGCGCTGTTCCCGTCCCAGCGCCCGGGCATCCAGCACATCAATTTCCAGGTCAAGGAAACCGATGACGTGATGCGCTCCAACTACTTCCTGAACGATCATCAGGTGCGCATCCAGGCCGGACCCGGCCGCCATTCCCTGTCGGGCGCGCGCTTCCTGTATTTCTACGGGCCGGACGACATGATCTATGAGTATTCCTGCGGCGTGCGCATGGTCGATGAGACCTGGCGGGCGCGCCAGTTCCCGGTCGCCGATGCATCCTTCTGCGCCTGGGGCTGCACACCCGATCTGGGCGAAGTCCTCTCAGGGCCGAGCGGCACCGCCGACTAGGCAAGCGGGAGGGCACCATGATCGAAATCGTCGGCATCCGGTATTGCCGTCTGGGCACCGCCGACCTTGAAGGCGCGGTCGAGTTCGCCCGCAACATGGTCGGGCTGGAAGAGGTCGCGCGAGAGAACGGCGCGGTCTATCTGCGCGGCGACCACCGCGATCACAACATCGTCTATTTCCAGGGCGATCCCGCCGACCACACACTGGGCCTGGAGGTCGAGACCTTCGAGGAACTGGACGCGGCCGAAAGCACGCTGGCCGGCGCCGGTTTCGAGGTGCGCCGAGGTACCGACGTGGAAGCCGCCGCGCGGCGCTGCATGGGCTTCATCAACTTCCGCGACCCGACCGGAAACCCGGTCGATCTGGTAGTGCGGCCGTTCCATTCGGGCCGCCGGTATTTTCCCTCGCGCGACGCCGGGATCACCGAGTTCAGCCATGTCGGCCTGAAAACCACCGACCCGGCGCGCGACGAGAAATTCTGGTCGGGCTACTTCAACATCCGCGCCAACGACCGGATCGGTCCGGCGGCGTTGATGTCCTTCGATGAGGTGCACCATCGCATCGCGCTGTTCCCGACGGACCATGCGGGTATCCAGCACATCAACTTCCAGGTCGAATCCATCGACGACATCATGCGTTCCTACTACTTCCTGAGCGAACGCCAGGTGGCGATCCGCTTCGGACCGGGACGCCACCCGACCTCGGGCGCGATGTTCCTCTACTACGAAGGCCCCGACGGAATGACCTATGAGTATTCCTCGGGCGTGCGGAACGTCGATGAGAACTGGCGGCCGCGCCAGCTTCCCTTCAAGGACGAGTCCTTCTGCATGTGGGGCGCGCGTCCGAACATCCCCGAATTCTCGGACAGCTAGGTCACCATGGTCACCACCGCATTCGGCGCGCCCGGCGAATCCGAGGAGCAGACTGCGATCCGAGTGCGCAAGGCCGCGCGCGCCCTGCCCCGCCACGACCTGGGCCACGCCTATGGCCATGTCAGCGCCCGTCTGGATGCCGACCGGTTCCTGGTGTGCCCACCCAAGCCCATGGGACTGATCGAGGCGGGCGAGCCATGCACCGTGGTGCCCGTTGAGGGCCCGCTGCCCGACGGCGTGCTGGGCGAAGTGCGCATCCACCAGCAGATCTACAAGCGCCGGCCCGAGGTCGGCGGCATCGTGCGCACCTTCGTGCATTCGGTCCTGACCCTTTCGACTATGCGGCGCACGCCGAAGGTTCGGCACGGCTTCGGCGCGTATTTCCGCCCCCAGGCCGCGCTGTGGGACGACCCGATGTTGGTCCGCAATGAGGACGCCGCCATCGGCGTCGCCGAGACGCTGGGCCGCGGCCGCGCGGTGGTGATGCGCGGCAACGGACTTGTTACCTGCGGCGCGAGCGTCGAGGAGGCCGCGGTCATGGTCTTCTATCTGGACCAGGCAGCGAAGACCGAACTGTCCGTGCTGGCCTGCGCCGCAAACCCGGAGGTCGAGCCGGTCGAGTTCACCCCGGCCCAGGCCGAGGCGCGCGACGTCTCGGCCGGGATGATCTTCGAGCGGATGTGGGACTATCTGACCGACGGCGACCCGGAGTGAACCCCGCATGAGTGAAGACGGCACGTCGTCCCGCAAGCCGCATGAGGGCATCCTCAAGGCCTACGAGAACCTGGATTTCCTGCATAGCCGCGACGCGCGCGCGCTGCGCATCCTGTCGGAATACCTGGAGCCGCTCAGCCGGTTCGAGCATTACGAGATCGACGACACCATCGTCTTCATGGGCTCGGCGCGGCTGAAATCCGCCGAGGACGCCGCCGCACTGATGGCCGAAGCCGAGGCCGGACGCGGCGACCTTGAGGCCGCGCAGCAGGCCGAACGCATGGCGGTCTATTACGAGGCGGCGCGCGCGCTGGCCTTCCGCCTGACCGAATGGTCGAAGGGGCTGGAAGAGGGAAACCGCCGCTTCGTCGTGTGCACCGGCGGCGGGCCGGGCATCATGGAGGCCGCCAACCGCGGGGCGTCCGAGGCCAAGGGCATCAATATCGGCCTGACCATCTCCATCCCCGCCGAGGAATTCGACAACCCCTATATCAGCCGCGAGCTGAACCTGCTCTTCCACTACTTCTTCATGCGGAAGTTCTGGTTCACCTATCCGGCCAAGGCGGTGATCCTGTTTCCGGGCGGCTTCGGGACCATGGACGAGTTGTTCGAGATCCTGACTCTCATCCAGACCCAGAAGATCAAGAAGCGCGTACCCATCGTGCTGTTCGGGACGGACTTCTGGGACCGGGTGGTCGATTTCGACGCACTGGTTGAATTCGGCACCATCAGCGCCGGGGACCTCGATCTCTTCTACCGGACCGATTCCGTGGACGCGGCCTACGACTACATCACCGCGGAACTGACCGCCCACGGGCTCGACACACCGGGCGTGCAGCTCTAGCGCAGGAAAGAACGGGCGCCGCCTTTCGGCGACGCCCGCAACTGTCTAGTTCACGGTCGAAATCGAACCGGCGGTGGACACGCACACCTGGTCCGTTCCGCATTCCGCCTCGTCATAGGCGACCGCGACCTTGTCGCCGTCCGCAAAACCGGACAGGAACGCCTTGGCGTCCGTGCCGTCCGCGACGCGGAAGTTGATCAGATTGTCGGCATCGCCGTTCACCTTGATCACGAACTGCCCGGACGGCAAGTCGATGCTGGTGAGGTTGCCCTGTACCGTGTCGAGCGCGAGCGCAGCACCCGACGAAAACATCAGAGCCACCGCGAGCGCCGGCCCCAATATCGTCTTCATCTCCGTCATTCCGTATGTGAGGGTCACCCGGCATTTGCCGGGCCTCAGGCAGATGGCGCGCGCGCGGATTTGCGGCAAGGGGCCCCGCCGGAATTATTTTTGAGTGGCTCGAGAAAGCACCGCACAGGCCTCAGCCAGCACCTCGTCCGGCGGCCCAGAAGCCCCCAGACGCACCCAGTCCACCTTACCGAAGCCCTGTTCAAGCTGGTGTTCCAGAATGGTCGCATCCGCGTCCGAGGCATCACCGTGCCGTCCCTCCACCCGGGCGCGCAGCACGTCGGCCGGCGCATCCAGCCACAGGCCTGTGAAGGACACGCCCGTGGCATCCGCCAGGCGGCGCAGCGCATCGCGGTCTTTCGGCCGCCCGTTGACCCCATCGACGATACAGGCATGACCGGCCGCCAGGGTCCGGCGCGCGCGTTCAAAGACGGCATCATAGGTGCGCGCGTGCCATTCGGACGTATAGGCCGCATCCCGCAGGCGCGTGGTCTCGGGAACGTCGAACAGGAACTTCCGGACCGTATCGGCCCGCACGACGATCGCGCCCGGGCAAGCGCCGATACCGGGAGCGAGACCAAAGGCGAGCGTGGATTTTCCGGTGCCGGACGGACCGCCCACCGCGACCAGCATGGCCGGCGGCGGCGCGAGCAGGCCTTCGGCCTGTTCCAGATAGCGGCGTGCGTTGTCCCGGCATTCCGCCGCCGCAGGGACATCGGGCGCGTTCGCGACCGTCAGCGCCGCCACACGCGCCCGAATGGCGGCGCGCAGCGACAGGAACAGCGGCAGCGCCGCCAGCCCATCCAGCACCGCCAACGGATCGAACGCCGACGCCACATAGCGGTTGAGTGCCGTGTTCGCCAATGCACCCAGACCCCGATGACCCAGATCCATCAGCAGAAACGCAAGATCGTAGAGCACATCGATCTGCATGAAGCTGTCATTGGCTTCCGCCGCGTCGAACAGCGTCGCACGGCAGCCGAACGTACAGATATTCGCCAGGTGCAGATCCCCGTGGCAGGCCCGCACATGGCCCGCCTCGGCGCGCGCCGCCAGCAGGGGCCGGGCATCCTCGTAGGCGCGCTGCAGCTGTGTGCTGTAGCGCGCAACCGCGTCCGCATCCAGCACATCGGGAAACCGGGGCAGGCTTTCCAGTAGTTCCTCGACGGTGCCGGACAGCCAGTCCGCAGGCACATCCACCACCTCGGCATCGCGGTGCAGAGCCGTCACTGAATCCACCGCACCGTTCACCGCCGCCGCATCGAGCCTGCCCGCCGCAGCGCGCCGGTCGAACAGCCCATCGGCGTCGAAGCGCACCATCTCGACCACCCAGTCGAGCACCTCCCCCTCCCCGTCGAAGGTAAACGTGCCGTCGGGTTGCCGGGTGACGGCGCGCAGGCCGAGATAGAGGTCTGGGGCGGTCCGGCGGTTCAGCGCGATCTCGCGCGCGCACGACAGGCGGCGCTTGTCAGGAGACCCGTAGTCGAGGAAGGGCAGATCGACGGCGCGCTTGAGCTTGAAGACACGGTCCCCGGCCAGGAACACAACCGAGATATGCGTGTCGATGCGTTCGACCGCCTCGACGCCCGGACCGTAGGAGGAAGGATCGGCGAGGAACGCAATCACCGCCGACTGGTCGTCCATATCAGTCGGCAAAGGACCGGATATAGGCCAGCACCGCCTCGACCTGGCGTTCGGACAGGGGCATTTCCGGCATCACAGGATGCGGTGTGGTCAGTGCCGCGCGCAGATTGCCTTCGGTGAAGTCGGAGCGCGCCAGGGTGGGAAAGGACGGCGCACCGTCCACCACTGCGCCGCGCTGGTTCTCGGCGATCGCGTGGCATTCCGAACAGATATCGCGCGCCACCTTCGCCCCTTCCTCGCGCAGGCTGTCCGCCGCCGATGCGGGGGCCGTGAATCCCTCCAGCAGGACAGCCGCGAAGGCCAGGCCGTTCAGTCCGGTATTTTTGATCATCATGCACCCATCATATACGCCGGTCGGCACACCGTCGCTTGTCATAGGTCAACGACCCGTCCATATCTGGAGGACGTTGCCGCGAGAGGACGCCCCATACATGGCCATCCACATCGAATTCTGCAAACTTTGAAACTACGAGCCGCGTGCGCTCCGTGCGAGGGACCTGCTTGTGGAACTGGGAGAGACCGTCGAGATCGCGCCGGGACGCACGGGATCGTTCGAGATCACGCGCGATGGGGACTTGCTCTATTCCAAGCTCGCCACGGGCCGCTTCCCCGATGACGACGAAGTGCGCGCACTGGCCGACGACTGACCGGCAGCCCGAGGAAAGACCGACCCCGCGATGACCGCGAATCCATACTATCCGGCGAACGAGCCGCGCCGCCTGATCGTCGGCATCTCCGGCGCCACCGGCATCGTCTATGGCGTGCGTCTACTGGAGGTGCTGCGCCAGACAGATGTGGAAACCCATCTGGTCGTCACACGGCCCGGCCTGATGACGCTCAACTATGAGACCGACCTGTCGCGCGACGAGTTGTATGCGCTCGCCGACCATGTGCACCCGGAGAACGACGTGGGGGCCTCCATCGCCTCGGGCTCGATGTTCACGCTCGGGATGATCGTCGCGCCCTGCGCGGTGAAATCCGCGGCCGAAATCGCGTCCGGCGCGACCCAGACCCTGCTGACCCGGGCCGCTGACGTAACCCTGAAGGAACGCCGCCGGCTGGTGCTGATGGTGCGCGAGAGCCCGCTGCACACCGGCCACCTGCGCACCCTGACCGAGGCATCCGAGATCGGCGCGATCGTCATGCCGCCGATGCCCGCCTTCTATCCCCGGCCGGAGACAATTCAGGATATGATCGACCACACGGTGGGACGGGCGCTGGACCTGTTCGGGATCGAGCATACCCTGACCGAACGCTGGACCGGCCGGCCCGCCTGAACCCGGTCACTCCTGTGAACCGCTCGTTGCAAACGTGCGTACACATCACATGGTTCAGTGGTTCCGCACGTCACAGGTCATCGTTCTCAGCATGTTGCTGGGAACCCTGCTCGTTTCCGGGTGGGCAACACCGGCTGCCGCGCTGCAGGAACGCAGCCGTCTCGCCTTCGACGTGTTTCTCGATGGTTCGCGGATCGGGTCGCACAACATCAGCTTCAGACGCGAATCCCCAGATTCGATGGCGGTTGAAATCGACATCGATCTCGAGGTGAAGTTTGGCCCCTTTACGGTGTTCGACTATGAGCACAGCAACAGGACCGAGTGGAAAAACGGCCAGTTGTGGCGCATGCGCAGCGTTACCGACGACAATGGCGACCATCACGAGGTCGCCGCAGACCGCACACGCGGTGAGTTACAGGTGAACGCGTCCGGTATCGAAGCCTATACAGCCAGTCCGCACATCCTGCCCACGACCTACTGGATGGCATCGACTGTCGGGCAGTCACAATTGATAAACTCACAGACCGGTGAGCGCATCGACATCGTCGTTCGCGAAGTCGGGCGGGAGAAAGTCCCCGCCCCCGGTGGCCCGATTGCGGCTACCCGCTACGAGATGACCGGCGATCTCGATATCAATCTCTGGTACGACGACAACGGCATCCTGGTTGGTCTCGCGTTTCGCGCCAGGGGTTCCGATGTCACCTACCGGCTGACAGATCGGACCGACGAGCTTCTGGTCGCCGCCCCTATGAGAAACCTGCTCGCGCGCACTCCGGGCCAGTTCTAACCCGCCATGCAAAGGGCCGCACCGGCTGGGAACCGGCTGACCTCCCTCCAGCTCGTCGCCTATGGTTTGCCGGGCCTTCCCCTTGCGGTCCTTTTGTTGCCGCTTTTCGTCATCCTGCCCACCTACTACGCCGACGATCTGGGGTTGGGGCTCGCGACAGTCGGTGTTGTGCTACTGTTTGCACGTATCTGGGACGTCGTGACCGATCCCCTGATCGGCCTGCTGTCAGACAGAACCAGGTCCCGCTTCGGCCAGCGCAGGCCCTGGCTGGTGGCTGGCGCACCGCTCGCATTTGCCGGTACCGTCGCGTTGTTCAATCCTCCGTCCGATGTGAACGGCACATACCTGCTTATCGCGACCGTCGTCCTTTATCTCGGCGGGACGATGATTCTGCTGCCTTACACCGCCTGGGCGGCGGAGCTGTCCCGGGACCGGCATGAACGCAGCCGGATCGCGGCCGCCCGCGAGATTGCGATGGTACTGGGCACACTGGCAGCCATAGCGATGCCGGCCGCGCTGGGCCTGTCCCGAATCGACGTGGTGCACGGCACGTCCTGGGCGCTTGCCGTCCTGATTCCGCTGTCCGTTCTTATCGCGGTCAGCGCCCTGCCCGACGATCCGCCTGCCCGGATAACGGAATTCCGGTTCCGGACCTCACTCGCGACATTGTGGCACAACCGCCCCTTCCGGCTTCTGGTGAGCGCCTACTTCACCAACGGCATCGCCTATGGCCTGCCCGCGACATTGTTTCTTCTCTATGCGCAACACATCCTCAATGATCCGAACGCGGCCTGGATGTTGCTCACGATTTACTTTGGAGCTTGCATAGCGGGACTGCCGGCATGGCTCGCGCTCAGCCGGAAGATCGGCAAACGGAAATCATGGATCATGGCCATGGCAATGGCCGCAGCCGGTTTCTGGCCTGCCATCTTGCTCGGCGAAGGTGACGTCGGCTGGTTCATCGCAATCTGCATTGTGACCGGCCTGCCCCTGGGTGCGGAACTCGTGATGCCGCCCTCGATACAGGCGGACCTCGCCGAGCAGGATGCGCAGGCGAACGGCATGCGCCGGACCGGAACGATGTTCGGCATCTGGGGCGTCGCCACCAAAATTCCTCTGGCGCTGGGTGTCGGCATTGCCTTCCCGGTCCTCGAACTCGCAGGTTTCGATGCCGGTTCGACAACCAATGATGCAACCGCCCTGGCCGTTCTGGCTGCGCTTTACGGGCTTCTGCCCGTGCTGTTCAAGCTTCTGGCCATCTGGATTGTGCGGCAAATTCCGGATTAACCGGCAAGCAGCGTCCGCGTCATTTTTGACAAACGCTGTTGATGCGTCCGGTTCCGGGACTAACTATCCTTGCAAGCATGATTAGAATCCAAAAATCATCCATCCTGGAAGGAGCAACGCCATGAGCCTGCGCATCAACGACACGATCCCCGACCTACAGGTCGAAACCGACCAGGGCACGTTCTCGCTGCACGAGTTCGTCGGCGACCACTGGACGATCCTGTTCTCGCACCCCAAGGATTTCACGCCGGTCTGCACCACCGAATTCGGCGCGGTCGCGCAACTCGCCGACGAGTGGAATGCACGCGACACCAAGGTGATCGGCATCTCGGTCGATAGCGCCGAGGATCACCGCAACTGGAAGAAGGATATCGAGAGGGTCGGCGGCGCCGCCGCGACGTTCCCGATCATCGCCGATGTGGACCTGACCGTGTCCAAGGCGTTCGACATGCTGCCGGCCGAGGCCTACCTGCCCGACGGCCGCACCCCGAACGACAGCGCGACCGTGCGCTCGGTCTTCATCATCGGCCCGGACAAGCAGCTCAAGCTGTCCATGACCTACCCGATGAGCGTCGGCCGCAACTTCGCCGAGGTGCTGCGCGCCCTCGACGCGCTGCAGACCACCGCCGCCAACGCGGTGGCGACGCCGGCGAACTGGCAGGTCGGCGAGGACATCATCATTCCGGCGACGGTGAGCGAGGCGGACGCGACCGCGAAGTTCGGTTCCTTCGAGACGCTGACCCCCTACCTGCGCAAGGCCAAGCTGCCGAACTGAGTGCCGGCCTTAGCGACCCCAGAACAAAGCGGCGGCTCCCCGGAGCCGCCGTTTTCGTGTGCGCAAATGTGGGAGTGGTGCGCCCGGCAGGATTCGAACCTGCGGCCCCGGGATTAGGAATCCCGTGCTCTATCCTACTGAGCTACGAGCGCATCCACGCGCCCTAATTAACGCCGCAGGCGGCGCGGCGCCACCGCTTTGGGCGGGCGTCAGATTCCGATGAAGGGCTGGACCATGCGCGCCATGATGCTGTTAAAGCGCAGCGGCGCGTCGGTCACGGCCAGGCAGATGCAGTCCTCGCCCGGCTCGGCGACCGGCTGGTGCTCGACACTGGAATCGACGCTTTCCACGTCGCCCCGCGCGAACAGCGTGTCCGCATCGCGGAACGCGCCGCACAGCACCATGGTCAGTTCCATGCCGTTATGGCCGTGCTCCGGCACGGGGCGTCCGGCCGGGATGCGCAGCAGGCGCGCCGTCGGCGCACCGCGCCCCGTCACCAGCGGGATGTGGTGGGCACCCTTGCCGAGCCGCCGCCAGGACAGGCCATCCAGGTCGGAGCCCGCATAACCGCGAAGCGGCTGCGGCAAGACCGGCGCGGTGCCGGAGGCCGTGTCTGCGGAGACGGCGGGTGTCGTCTGCGCCTCAGGGCGCTCGACCCGCGCCAGGGCGAGCGCCAGCGCATCGTCGGACATGGCCACCGGCGCGGCCTCTTCCATCAGCGCACCGCCGACCGCCTCTGCCGCACGGACTTTCGCCCGGCAATCCGGGCACAGGGCGGTGTGGGTGGCAACAAGCAGCGACCAGGCCTCGGCCAGGTCGCCGGCTGCGTAGCTGACAAGGAGTTCGTCGTCGGGATGATGCTGGACGGGATAATGCTGGATCGACATGACAGGTTTCTCAGGATTCATCGTCGAGTGAGGTCCGGATACGCGCGAAAGCCAGCCGGATTCGGGACTTCACGGTGCCGAGGGGGATATCGAGGGCTTCGGAAATTTCCGTGTGGGTCTTGTCGTCGAAAAACGAAAGGCGCACCACCTCGCGCTGTTCTTCGGGAAGTTCGGCCAGCGCGGCGCGGATCCGCGCCGCGTCCTGCTTGCGCGCCACTTCCGCGTCGGCTGCGGGCGGCGCATCGGGCACCAGGGCCGGGTCGTCGGGATCGAGTTCCGGATGGTTGCCGCGCCGGTAGGCGTCGATCCGCAGGTTGCGCGCGATGGTGAAAATCCAGGTCGAGGCTGCCGCACGTTCAGGATCGTAGCGGTCGGCTTTACGCCACACCGTGACCATAGCCTCCTGGGCCAGCTCCTCGGCCTGGGAGTCGCTGGAACCGAGCCGCAGCATGTAGGATTTCAGACGCGGCGCGAAATGCGCGAACAGCGCCGCGAATGCCTCGCGGTCCCGCCCGGCGACCGAACACAGGGCGGCGTTCCAGTCAGGAGCGGTACGCGGTGTGTCGGAAGGCTGCTCGTCTGGCACGCGGATGTCCCGGCTGCGGTGATTGCGCTTCCGGGACCGCGACGCCGCAGGCTGGTGCGCCGGGCCGGAAACACGGGCTATGGTCGTTGTGGCTAGCATCTCGACCGAGTCTTACGAAGAAACAGGCAACACGGATCACTTCGTGCGATCAAGTCTGCTTCGCCTCAAATACCGGATTGATCTGCCGGGCCGGGACATGCGTATTGAGCATAGTTACGCAAAACGCGCCCGGAAGGAGCCGGCCGGCCCCATGCCTCGATCCCTCGAAATCGCCGTTGTCGGCGGCGGCATTGCCGGTCTGTCGGCCGCCTGGCTGCTGTCCAAACGCCACAGGGTGACCGTGTTCGAGCGCGAAGGCTGGACCGGCGGGCACGCGAACACCGTCAACCTTCGCCTCGACGGCCGCGACACGCCCGTGGATACGGGTTTCCTCGTCTATAACGCACAGAACTACCCGAACCTCGTCGCGCTCTTCGACGAGCTCGGCGTCGCGACGGAGGACAGCGATATGTCCTTCGCCGTGTCGCTGGATGACGGCGCGCTGGAATACTCCAGCAACCTGCCGTCCGGCCTGTTCGGCCAGCCCGCGAACTTGGTCCGGCCTGGCTTCTGGTCCATGCTGCGCGACATCCGCCGGTTCTATGGCGCGGCCGCTCAGGACCTGTCGCGCGGCGCGCTGTGCGGCCTGACGCTGGGTGCATACCTGGACCGTGAAGGCTACAGCCGGGACTTTCGCCGCAAGCACTTGCTGCCCATGGGCGCGGCGATCTGGTCCACCAGCCCGCGTGACATGGAGGCCTGGCCGGCGGAATCCTTCGTCCGCTTCTTCGAAAGTCACAGCCTGCTGGAACTGACGGACCGCCCCGTCTGGCGGACGGTCAGCGGGGGCAGCCGGAACTATGTCGGGCGTCTCGTCGCGCCGTTCCGGGACCGGATCCGCAACGCATCCCGCGTCGTCCGGATCGCCCGCCACCCCGGCGGTGTCACCCTGACCGACGCGGCAGGGGACACCCACAATTTCGATCACGTGGTCATCGCATCCCATGCCGATGAGGCGTTGGCCATGCTGGAAGCATCGACGCGCAAAGAGGCGGCGCTTCTCGGCGCGTTCGGCTACACCCGCAATATGACTTACCTGCACCGCGACCCCAGACGGATGCCGCGCCGCAGGCGGGTCTGGGCGAGCTGGAACTACCTGGCGGACATGCGCACGGATGACACCGCCGCGCCGGAAGTCACCTACTGGCTCAACCGACTCCAGAACCTGCCGGTGCGCGATGATGTGTTCATCTCCCTCAATCCCGCCCAACCGCCAAGGCCCGAACTCACCGAGCGGGTGTTCGAGTACACCCACCCCCTGTTCGACCAGACCGCGCTGGAGGCCCAGCGCGATCTCTGGGCCCTGCAGGGGGTCGGCAATGTCTGGTTCTGCGGCAGCTACTTCGGCTACGGCTTTCATGAGGACGCTCTGCAGTCCGGCCTCGCCGTCGCCGAGGAACTGGGCGGCGTGAGGCGCCCCTGGATCCTGCCCGACCCCTCGCACCGCCTGCACCTACCCGCACCCGTCGCAGACATGCCCGCCGTGGCCGCTGAATAGTGACTGGCTCGACGACATCGGCGGCCTATTGCGGCCATGTGGTCCATGCGCGCACCCGTCCGCGCAAGCACCGGCTGCGCTACAGCGTGTTCTACCTGCTCCTCGATCTGGCGGAGCTACCCGCGCTCGAAAAGCGCCTGCGGCTGTTCGCCCACAATCGCCGGGGCCTGTTCTCGTTCCACGACCGCGACCACGGCCCGCGCGACGGAAGCGATTTGCGCACCTGGGTGGACAACCAGCTTGCCCAGGCCGGGCTGCCCATCCCCGGCGGGCGGGTGAAGCTGCTCTGCCTGCCGCGCATTCTGGGCTACGTCTTCAATCCGCTGAGCGTCTATTTCTGTTTCGACCGGAACGGGACCCTGCACGCGGTGCTGTACCAGGTCTCGAACACATTTTCGCAATCGCACACCTATGTCCTGCCGGTCGGCGACACGGCTGCCGAGGCTCGGATCGTGCAGCATGAATTCGACAAGACCTTCTATGTCTCCCCCTTCATCCCGATGGCGTGCCGCTACCACATCGCGCTGCGCAATCCGGACGAACACGCCAGCATCGCCATCCGGGAAACCGACAGCGACGGCGATCTGCTGGCTGCCACGTTCCACGGCGAACGGCGCGAACTCGATGACGCTTTTTTGTGCAGCACCCTGTTGAAATTCCCGCTGCTGACCTTCAAGGTCATGGCCGGAATTCACTGGGATGCCGCGAAGCTGTGGCTCAAGCGGACCCCGGTCTTCCGCCGCCCGCCACGGCCGTCTCACACGGTCTCCGTTATTTATCAGACCGGAACATTGCCCGATGTCAGAGCTCGCGCGAACTGACGCCCCGACCCATGACCCGCACGCCATCCGCGCGATCCGCGACCGGCTCGTCCGCCGCCTCGTCACGCGCCTCCTCGCCAATCTGAGCCACGGCAGTCTTGCCCTGCACCTGCCCGGCGGGCAGGAGATCGCGGCCAGCGGTGTTCACCCGGGGCCGTCGGCGGCGTTGCAGGTCCACCGTGCCCGGACCGCGCGGCGCATGCTGTTCGCGGGCGCGCCGGGACTGGCCGATTCCTACATCGACGGCGACTGGGACACCGACGACCTGACCAGCGTGATCGCGTTCGGTGCCGCCAATATCGACGGCATCGAGAACGCGGCCCCGCCGCTGAAGGCGATGCGCACGCTGGCGCGCTTCAGCCATCTGCGGCGGGCCAACACCCGGTCCGGCAGCCGGCGCAACATCGCCGCGCATTACGATCTGGGAAATGCGTTCTACGAGAAATGGCTGGACCCGGGGATGACCTATTCGTCGGCGTGCTTCAGTGACGACGCGCAGGATCTGAGTGAAGCCCAGACGCAGAAGTTCGACCGGCTGGCCGGACAGCTCGACCTGCAGGACGGAGACCATGTGCTGGAGATCGGCTGCGGCTGGGGTTCCTTCGCCCGCCACGCCGCCCGGGAATACGGCTGCCGGGTCACGGCGCTGACGGTCTCGCCCGCCCAGGCGGAATGGGCGCGCGCGCGCAACCGTGAAGCAGGCCTCGACGGGCAAATCGAGGTACGGCTCCAGGATTACCGGGACGTAGGGGGCGAGTTCGACAAGATCGCCTCGATCGAGATGTTCGAGGCCGTGGGTGAGCGTTTCTGGCCGGTTTTTTTTGATACGGTCGCCGCACGACTGCGCGCCGGCGGACGTGCCGCGCTGCAGGTCATCACCATCGACGAGGCCCGTTTCGAAGCCTACCGGCGCAACCCGGATTTCATCCAGCTCCGGGTCTTTCCCGGCGGCATGCTGCCGTCACGCACGGTCTTCGAGGAAAGCGCAAACGCCTCAGGCCTGCGTGTCGATGCCGCGGACATGTTCGGCACCGACTACGCCGAGACACTGCGCCGCTGGCGTGACGCCTTCGAGGCGGCATGGCCGGAGATCGCGAAGATGGGTTTCGATACGCCGTTCCGGCGGCTGTGGCGCTACTACCTGTGTTACTGCGAGGCGGGCTTCCAGGCCGGTCACATCTCGGTCGGACAGTTCCGCCTGGCGCACGCCTGACCGTCAGCCGGACGACTTCGCCGCAATCCGCCGGGTGACAGCGAAGTACGCCCGGTAGGGCAGGATACGCAGAAGCTTCAGCAGATAGGTGAACCGGCGCGGAAAGGTGATCTCGAACCGGCGGGTGTCCAGCCCGCGCACGATGCGCTCGGCCGCGTCCTCCGCATCCATCAGAAACGGCATCGGGAACGGGTTTCTGTCCGTCAGGGACGTCTTCACGAAGCCCGGCACGATACTGGACAGGACCACCCCCGCCGGCTCCAGTTCCGGGCGCAGCGCCTCGCACATGTTGATGAGCCCCGCCTTGGTCGCGCCGTAGCCGCTCGCGGTCGGCAGGCCGCGATACCCCGCCGCCGAGGCCACAACGCCAATGCGGCCGCGTCCGCGCGCCACGAAATTCTGGATCACCGGGGCCAGGCAGTGGACCGCACCCATCAGGTTGATCTCGACCAGCATGCGCACTGGCGCAACCGCGAAGTGTGTCCCGTCGATAGGCTCGTGGGTGCCGGCGTTGAGGAGGACCAGATCGACAGGGCCCAGGTGAGAACCAATTTCCGCGAACACACGGGCACACGCGTCCGGGTCGCTCACATCCAGCGGAAAGCCGACAATCCGGCCCGGCATCGCCTCGGACTCGCGTGACAATGCCTTGAGATCGGCTGCATAGCGCGCGCTGGCGGCGACCGTCCAGCCGTCACGTGCCAGACGGCGCGCCACGGCCGCGCCGATCCCCCGGCTGGCGCCGGTCACCCAGGCAATTCGCGGTTCGGATGCTGTGTCGGCCATGTCCCGGTTCCGTCTCAAACCTGGACTTCCTACGCCGTGAAATGTTCCGCGGATCAGGCGAATGATTCGCCGCACTGATCCGCAAACGATGCGCCTATGTAGAGGGGATCAATGCACGGGACAGGCATCCCCCCATCCCTCCCGTGCGGAACGCCGCGCGGTTCCCCGAGAACCGATCTCCCCAGGGCGCCGGCGGCTATAGGACCGGATCGGGCGCGTTCCCCATGAGCCCGGTCCGGTCCGGCCTTCCGGGTATCAGCGAACCGTCTTGTACCAGTCGAGGATTTCCTCGCCGGTCCACACGAAGGTGTCATCGCGGTTGCAGACATGCTCCAGGATGCGGCGGATTTCCCGCGCCCGGTGGGGCACGCCCATGATGTAGGGGTGCAGGGTGAAGCACATGATGCGCGTGGAGCCCGGCACGGCCGTGGCGTCCTCGATCAGCTGATCGAATTCGCGGATTGCACGGTCCCCGTACTCCTGGGCCCGGTGTCCCTGGATGAGCTGCATCGCAAGGTCGTTGAGCTCCTGCGTATAGGGCAGCCCCACGAGCGTCCCGCCCTTCACGCGAAGATCGACCGGCTGGTCGTCGAGCACCCAGTCAGCGACATATTCAAAGCCGGCATCGTGCAGCCAATCGACCGTGTCATGGGTCTCGGCCAGCGCAGGGCCCAGCCAGCCTTTCGGCGGCTTGCCGGAATATTCCTTCAGACGGTTGAACACCCGGTGGATCATGTCCTCCTGGTCCTCGACCGCCGGCAGCGCGCGCTGGATCCAGCCATGGCCGCACAGATCCCATCCTGACTCCAAGCTGGCATCGACGATCTGCGGATAGGCATCGCAGACGGTGCCGTTCAGCACCAGCGTGCCGCTGACACCGAAATCGTCAAAAATGCGCTTGAGCCGCCAGAACCCGACGCGCTGGCCGTATTCGTGCCAGGCCCAGTTGGGAATGTCCGGCACCGACTTGGCAACACCGCCCGGCGGGTTGACGACCGTACGCGGCATCGGCGCGTCGATCACCCAGTTCTCGACATTGATGCAAGGCCAGACCACCACCTTGCGCCCCTCGGGCAGCGGCAGGGGTTTGCGTCCATGGATCGGCTCGTAATCGATCCGGTCGGTGGGCCAATCGAGACTCATCTTCACTCTCCTTCGATGTCCGGGCGCACCCGGATCAGTTCGTATCCGACGCCGTCACAATCGGGATAGACGTCGGTCTTCTCGGTCGAGACCCGGACCGCCAGGACCTGCTCGAAGGCCAGGGCAAAATCCGAAATCTCCTGAACGAGCGTTTCCTGCAGGTTGATGTGCCGGGACTGCGCCAGACGCAGGACCCCGTCATGGACCTGGTCGTAGTTGAAGACCTCGGTGATGGAATCGTGCGACGGCACTGTATCGGCACGCATGTAGAGCACGATGTTGATGTGGATCGGCTGGGTCCGGCCCTGCTCGTTTTCGTGGACCCCCATGTGCACATCGACCAGCAGGTTCCGCAGGAAGATCTTGCGGACCTCCTTGCGGTGCTGCAGCAGGCGCTGCTCGACAGGGTCGGTGACGGCCATGCCGGCCACGAGCGCGTTCATGCGGTGTCATCCTTGTCCTGCGACGGGTCGAGAAACATAACGTCGCGCGCGCTGCCCACCAAATGCTGCCCGCCATCCACGAGGATGGTCTCCCCGGTCACCGCGTGGGCCCCGACGAGATAGCGCACGGCACCCGCCACGTCCTCGGGGGCGGAGCCCCGCGCCAGCGGTGTGCGGTCGTGCACAGCCCGGAACTGTGCCTCGGGCTGATCACCGCTGGGCAGGGTCAGCCCGGGCGAGACGGCACAGACGCGGATACGCGGACCCAGCGCCATTGCCAACATTTCCGTCATTCCCGCCAGCCCGTACTTCGAAAGGGTGTAGCTCAGGAAATCGGGATTGGGATTGTCGAGCTTCTGGTCAAGGATGTTGACGATAACGCCGTCGCCCCTCTCCGGCAGGCGGGCCGCAAAGGCCTGTGACAGCAGCATCGGCGCGCGCAGGTTGACGGCCATGGCCGCATCGAAGCTCACAGCATCGGCGGTCGCGATATCGTCTTCCAGGAAGACCGAGGCATTGTTGACCAGACAGGCCAGCCCGCCGGTCGCCTCATCGGCGGCGGCGATGAGCTGCACACAGGCCTGTGGGTCGGAGAGATCCGCCTGCACCGGGACCGCGTGGCCGCCGGCCTTCTTGATCGTTGCGACGGTCTCGTCTGCGGCATGCGAAGACGCATTGTGATGAACGGCAACGTGCCAGCCATCCTCGGACAGACCGAGCGCGATCGCCCGTCCGATCCGGCGGGCGGCACCTGTGACCAGCGCGCCCTTCATGGGTGCACGCAGCCGGTGTCAGTCACCGACGACGTCTGACATCGGGATATGATAGTAAATCGTCGCGATCTCGGTGCCGGGGTTATTGTCACCCAGGCTCGCGTTCGAGATGTGGCTGATCGCGAAGGAAATGCGTGAGCGGTCATCGAACCGGTAGCCCAGTTCGAGCTGCGAGCGGAACTCGATATCGTGGCCGAGGTCCTTGCCGCTACCGTCCTTGTAATAGCCGGCTCCGAAGCTGGGGGTGAACACCCAGCGCCGCCCGAAATAGACATCCATCAGGATGCCGCCGGCGGCATAGAGCGCGGAGTCCGTCGTTCCCTCGACCCCCAGCCACGGCTTCACGATGCCCAGCATCTTGTAACCGGAGCGGTATTCGATGCGGAAATCGACGGCATCCTTGTCGTCGTTCCAGTCATACCAGCCCGCGCCGACCACGATGAAATCCGGGTCGTCGGCCTGCGCCGTGCCGGCAAAGGTCAGGAAAGCCGCGCACGCCGCGACGGCCAGTTTCGAAAATCCACGCACGATATGCCCCCTTCCGGAGAAAACGGGTAAGCGCGCGCATCATAGGTTATGGAACCGAACGCGCAAGCCGTTCTTCAACTTGTCCGGCTCAACGGGCCTGTCCGGTCTTCAGCTGCTCCACCGCCCCAAGCAGGGCCGTACGCGTACCCGGTTCCAGGGCCGAGTGCCCGGCATCCGGCACAACCGTGAATGCCGCCTCCGGCCATGCTTTCGAGAGCCGGTAGGCTGTCTCGATCGGACACACCATGTCGTAACGCCCGTGCACGATGGCGGCGGGGATATGGCGGATGCGTTCGATCCCGTCGAAGAGCTGGTCCGGCGCGAGAAACGCACCATTGGCAAGGTAATGAGCCTCGATCCGTGCGAGCGCGAGGGTTCCCAGCGACGCCCCGACGGACCGCACCGCCTCGGCGTTGGGCTTGAGTGTGGAACACTGCGCCTCATAGGTCGCCCATACCTGCGCGGCCGCCATATGGACGGCCGGGTCCGGATCGTTGAGACGGGCCTGGTAGGCCGCGAGCAGGTCGCCGCGCTCGGCCTCGGGTATGGCAGCCGCAAAATCCTCCCAGGCATCGGGAAAAACACGGCCAAGACCGGACATAAACCAGTCCACCTCGCGCCGGGAGCAGGTGAAAATCCCGCGCAGCACCATGCCGAGCGTGCGGTCCGGATGGGCCTGGGCATAGGCCAGCGCCAGGGTGGAACCCCACGAGCCGCCAAACAGATGCCAGGCCTCCACGCCCAGATGCGTGCGCAGCCGTTCCATGTCCGCGATCAGATCGGCGGTCGTGTTGGCCTCGATCGAGGCCTGCGGGAGGGACCTGCCCGCGCCACGCTGGTCGAACAGGACGATGCGGAAATACTCAGGATCGAAAAACCGCCTGTGCACCGGCATGGTGCCCGCCCCCGGGCCGCCATGCACAAACGCGACCGGCACGCCGTCAGCACGGCCGGATTCCTCCCAGTACATCTCATGCCCACCGTCGAGCGCGAGCATGCCGCGCGCACGGGGTTCGATATCGGGGTACAGGGCGGTGCGCAAACCGGAAACTCCTCGTCTCGCACGGATGGTCGTGTGGGGGGCGGAATGAGGACGCGCAGAGGGTCCGATGTCAACCGGGCGGGCCGCCTTCGAGCCGGAGACACGCTATAATGCGGTACCATGAAACACCTGCTGACCGCCCTTTTCGTGCTGATACTGGTTGTGCCCGCCACCGCCGACACGGCCGACGAGGTACGCGCGCGCCTCGATATCGACGGCGAGGCGCGTGTGACCGAGGTCATAGACGGCGACACGGTGGTGCTGGACAACGGACGCCAGGTGCGGCTCGTCGGTATCCAGGCGCCGAAGCTACCGCTGGGGCGACCCGGGTTCGAGAAATGGCCCCTCGCGGACGCTGCCAAATCGGCACTGGAGGACTTGGTATTGGGCAAAACCGTCACCCTGGGATATGGCGGCCTGCGGACCGACCGCTACAACCGGCTGCTGGCCCATCTGTTCCTGCCGGACGGGGCCTGGGTGCAGGGACGGCTTCTGGAAGACGGCATGGCACGGGTGTACAGCTTTCCCGACAACCGGGCTCTGGTGCCGGACATGCTGTCGCGCGAAATCCGGGCGCGCGGGGAACAAACAGGTATCTGGTCCGTTCCCTATTATGCGGTTCTGGACACCACGGCAGCTGCCAGCCATATCGACCGCTTCGCGCTGGTGGAGGGCCGCGTTCTGGAGACGGCACGGGTACGGGGGCAGACATTCCTGAACTTCGGCGAGGACTGGCGAACGGACTTCACCATCTCCATCGCGGCCCGGGACTGGAAACGGTTCGAGGCCGAAGGCATATCGCCGGAGGATTACCGGGGCCGGAAGGTACGGGTGCGAGGCTGGCTTCGCTCGCGCAACGGCCCGATGATCAACGCAACTCACGCCGAGCAGATCGAGGTACTCAGTCCATGACTCTCCCACGCGGTACGATTTCCGGTCATCTCCGGAACCTGTCGTTGGTAGCGATGCTTCTGCTGACAGCCTGCTCGGTGAACCCGGCGACAGGCGAGCGCAGCTTCACCGCCTTCATGTCACCGGACGACGAATTGCGTGTGGGACGTGAGGAACACCCCAAGATCCTCAAGCAGTTCGGCGGCGGCTATGACAACGCGAAGGTCGCGGCCTATGTGGACAGTGTCGGCCAGAAGCTGGTGCGCACGTCGGAACTGCCCAATCTGAAATTCACCTTCACCGTACTCGACGACGACATCGTCAACGCCTTCGCCCTGCCCGGCGGCTACGTCTATATCTCGCGCGGCCTGCTCGGTCTCGCCAACACCGAAGCGGAACTGGCCGCGGTGCTCGGCCACGAGATCGGCCATGTCACGGCACGCCACTCGGCCCAGCGCTACAGCTCCGCCGTGCTGGCACAGGGGCTCTCGCTCGGCGCCGGCATCCTGGGCTCGGTCTTCCTCGGCACGTCGGACATCGGCCAGGCCGCCGCCCAGGGCTCGGCCGTCTATATGCAGTCCTTCTCGCGCGAGCACGAATTCGAGGCCGATACGCTGGGCGTGCGCTACCTGAGCCGCAACCGCTACTCGACCGACGCCATGGCGTCTTTCCTTGCCTCGCTGCAGGCCTTCAGCGCGCTGGAGGCCAAGGTCAGCGGCCTGCCGGACCCGGCTGAGCGCTACAACATCATGTCCACCCATCCGCGCACCCAGGACCGCGTCGTGGCGGCGACCCGCGCGGCGAATGTCCAGCCTGTTCCCAATTCGGTCATCGGCAACCGCGAATACCTGCAGGCCATCGACGGCATCACCTTCGGCGATTCCGAGCAGGAAGGTCTGGTGCGCGACCGGGTGTTCGTCCACAAGCCGCTCGACTTCCTGTTCCAGGTGCCGCCGGACTTCAAGCTGTTCAACGGCGCCCAGCAGGTGGTCGCCCGGGGTCCGAACAACGAAGGCATCCTGTTCAGCGGCGGCAAGCTGTCCCACAACGGGCCGATGCACACTTACCTGACCGGGGTGTGGGCGAAAAACACCAGCCTGAGCGGTGTCGAGACCATCGACATCAACGGAATGGAAGCAGCCACCGGCGCGACGCGCCTGCGCAACAACAGCGGCACCTTCGATGCCCGCCTCGTCGCCATCCGCCACGACCCGGAACATATCTACCGGTTCATCTTCCTGACGCCGACATCACGAACGGCCGCGCGCAGCGAGGATTTCCGGCGCTCCACCTTCAGCTTCCGCAAGCTGACCCGCGCCGACCGGAACCGCTACCGCGAATGGCATATCGAGACCCGCACCGTGGGCCGTAACGATACCGTGGCACGGCTGTCGCGCAACATGCCCCTGCCCGGCCCGAAGGACGAGTGGTTCCGGGTCATAAACGGGCTGCGCCCGGGCTCGGAGCCCTTCCCCGGACAGACGGTCAAGGTGGTGGTGGAGTAGCCGTCAGGCTTCCAGCGTTTCCGCCAGCGCCCCGCCCGCCTCGATACAGGCCGCGACCAGGCTGCCGCCGCGCCCGGCCCCGCCATCGAGGGTCATGGTGAACGGCGTCTCGACAACGCCATGGGCCGCACGCTCGAACCCGGCCACGATCCGTGCGAATTCGCCATAGGGCGCTTCAAGCTTGTTCAGGTCGCATGGCGGCCACCAGAAACTGTCTTTCTGAGTCTCCAGCGGACGCGAAGGGTCGATGCCCGCGCTGACGAACAGAAGTTCCAGATGATCGTCACCTGATGCGCCGACCGCCGCGCGCCGCAACGCCGACATGAATGGCACATGACCGGGCCGGGCATGCATGCCGTCGCGCAGGCTGGCCGTCCAGCGTGCGCACATGGCCGCGCCGGCGCGCGCCGCCGCATGCCCGTCCGCCACCCGGCCGCCATAGGCCTCGAGCGTCGGGCCGACGCCCTGCTCGACCATCCAGTCAAACACCTCCGGCGGGTTCATCGCGAACTGAAGCTGCTGGAGCTTCTGCCACATCTCTTCCTGCGCACCGCGCAGCATCGCCACGTCTGCGGCGAACATGCCATGCGCGGCGATCACGGCACGCCGGAAGGACAGGACCTCATCCACGGCACCGGCCGGATCGGGGCCCCGCCCGAGAGTGTTGCCGAGATAGACAAGCCTGTCTCCGGGCTCGAAGCGCTCCGACACCGCACGATGGAGCGTGCGCAGCCGTGCCGCATCGCCATGCACCGCGCCGATCGCCCAGACCCGCCGCACCGCGCGCAGCGTCGCAATCTTGTCGCCATCGAAGATCATTCGCGACATTCGCCAACTCCTTGCGCGCGCAGGATGAATCAGCGTTTCGCGTCGGAGCAAGCGCACAAACGGAACGGGCCGGCCCCATAGGGCCGGCCCGCATATATTCTCGATAGGGAAGTCCGGATCAGGACGCGAGGATCGCCTCGATCTTCTCCACGGCCTCTTCCGGCTCGGTCTTCTCGACTGCCCCGAGCTCGCGGGACAGCCGTTCCAGAGCGGCCTGGTACATCTGTCGCTCTGAATAGGACTGGTCCGGCTGGTCCTCGCCACGGTGCAGGTCGCGCACGACCTCGGCAATCGCCACCGGATCGCCGGAGTTGATCTTGGCGTCGTATTCCTGCGCGCGGCGGCTCCACATGGTGCGCTTGATGCGCACGCGACCCTTCAGGGTCTTGAGCGCGTTGTCGATGACCTTGCGGCTCGACAGTTTGCGCAAACCCGATTCCTTTACCTTGGTGATCGGCACCTTGAGCGTCATCCGCTCGCGTTCGAAGCTGATGACGAACAGACGCAACTTTTCACCGGCGATCTCGTAATTCTCGATCCCCGTCACCTGGCCGACGCCATGGGTCGGATAAACGACGAAATCGTTTACAGCGAATTCCAGCTTCTCGTTCTTCGGAGCCGCAGCCTTCGGTGCGGGCGCTTTCGCCTCGGCGCTTTCGGCAGCCGGTTTTGCCGCAGGCTTCTTGGCTGCGGGCTTTTTGGCGGCAGGCTTTTTCGCCGCCGTCTTCGGCGCGGCCTTTGGCGCCGCCTTCTTCGCCGCAGGCTTCTTGGCTGCGGGTTTCTTGGCTGCGGGTTTCTTGGCCGCCGTCTTCGGCGCGGCCTTCTTCGCGGCGGCGGAACTGGTCCCGCTCTTGGCCGCCGGCTTCTTCGCGGCAGGCTTCTTGGCCGCCGTCTTGGTCTTCGCTGTCGCTGCTTTCGCCATACCCAATCCGTTTATGTCGTGGCCGGCAGGGCGATATCATGCTCTCACCCCGCAATCCTGCGGAAAGCGGGTGAAAACGCCCTGCGATGGCGCGGAGTCCAGGATCAAGGGACGGCCCACGCCGTCCGTTAACGTCCTGAGTATAACAGAAAATTGCGCGTTTTGGTAGCCGCTCTCACGGCGCGGCAGATCAGTCGCCGGAGCCGGGATTCGCGCTGAAATACTTGTCGAACTTGCCGTCTTCTTCCTTGAAGTTGTCGGCATCCTCCGCCTCGTCCTTCTTGGACGTGATGTTGGGCCACTTCTCGGAATATTCGCGGTTCAGCTCGAGCCATTTTTCGGCTTCGGGCTCCACATCGGGAATGATCGCCTCGGCCGGGCATTCGGGCTCGCACACACCGCAGTCGATGCACTCAT
>Ga0181594_10000225_pt1 | contig 48482 bp, 68 predicted proteins | sample 071ome_18_FD_145603 | JGI IMG/M metagenome (GOLD analysis project Ga0181594, IMG submission 145603) | Coastal salt marsh microbial communities from the Groves Creek Marsh, Skidaway Island, Georgia - 071413BT metaG (spades assembly) | ecosystem: Environmental > Aquatic > Marine > Intertidal zone...
AATTTGATTGACGCCGTTTCGCCGGTTTCTGGCTCTATACAAGAAACATACAATGTTTGTTCCGAGCGTTTAAGAGTATAACTTCCAATGCCTTGCATATAATCGGTTTCATTTGCTGATACTGTTAAACCTGGCGCGTCAATTGGTATGTTTGAAATTTTTACAGTTTGACTTGGAAATATTTCTTGAGATAAGTCATGACTGAATTCAAGCTCAAAATTTTTCTTTGTTTTAAATTCAAAGACTTCAATATCAAAATAATGAGTTGACGAATCAACGTTTGAAATATCCATTCCTTCAATGTAATAATGATCGTCTAAATCACCATTTTGTATATGAGGCATTGCTTCTTCGTCAATTTCCCACTGAAAAAAATTTAAAATCTTACCTTCTTTCGTAGCATTAAGTATATTCATATTTATCCAACATTAATGTTAATATTAAGTGGCCAATAACTAGCACTTGCCCTAGCTGCCCCAGTAAATTCTGCGACTTGAGTATCTAGGTATTGACTCGTGCGAATCCATAAATCAATATCCTTTAATACTTCTACTGTGTTTGTGCTTCCTTCAGCCGAAGGATCTGGGTATTGAGCAACAGCGTCAAATGTTATTGTTAGTGCATTCCCCTCTGACGGAGTAGCGGTCCAAGTTTGTCCACCGTTCAAAGAAACCGCAGTTGGTATACCTCCAACACCTTTATATAATACTCTCCAATTTGAAGCTGATCCAAACCCGGTATTAACATCAAACATTGATTCTACAATTGTATTTCCTACGGCATCATAATGGACAATACCGTCTGCATACAAAGCACGGCCTTGCAATTCATATCCAGTTGCAGTTCTTATTACTTTAAATTGCCCTGACGCCGTTGAATTTTCAGAAGTTCCTGGAGGAGTTACTGAACCTTCAGTACACACATAACATAAAATTGGATCGCCGTTCCCGTCTGTACCTTTTGTTAACGTATACAAAGTATCTCCACTCAATGGCATACTTGGAGGAGTAGTGCTAGTATCATTAACGCTTAAAGTTTTTGATGGCGAGTTGGTTGAAATGTTATTGCTATCTGTTGCATCTATAGTTACTGTAAATGTTTCAGGATTTTGATCATCGTCTAAATTATCAGCTTTAGCTCGAACCCACATTTCAAACTTATCGCCATTTATAGTCAATGTTCCAGTATTAGTAGTTAACGTTGAAAACCCAGCGGTTGCACTTGTATAAGAAATTTCAAGATCCGCTCCTACGCCAACATATTCAACACCGCCAGTTGCATTTGCAGTCCATCCTACAGTTGTTCCAGCAGCAAGACCGTTGCCGTATAAAGTAAACTTTGCTACAGTCCCATCTTCATCGATTGATGTCGGCGATAAAGTAAAGCTACCATATCCAACTGCTTCTAAACCATAAAAGTCAGTCATCGAGATTGCTTTATCTCCAGCCCCGCCTGTTGGTAATGTTTCTTCTTCTCCATAATATTCTGACAACGAATGCGGACGAGAACCGCCAAAAACATTAGTAATTCCTCTTTCTGCAGAATCGCCGACTGCATCGTTTGCAGCATTTTCAAATGATATTGCACCGGATGCTGTTAATGCTACCATTTTAATTAATTCCTAATTATAGACATTAATTATTTATATAGGCGCGGGGATACGGGTTCGAACCGCAAGTTTCGGGGTTGGACTCCGACGTGTTCACCGACTTACACCACCCCCACATTAGGAATGTTATTCGTCTTCTTCAGTAGATGTAATAGTAATTGTTATAGTATCTGTTTCAGCGGCTTCCATTGCACGCAATTCTTTTTCAAGTCGATCTAAAAATTCTTGCGCTCGTAAAGCTCCTTTGAACCATTCATCAAATACTTGCATTTGCGCAATGTATTCCGACTCTGCTTCCATTTCTCTTTCAATTGCTTCTTCAATTTTGCGTTGTTTGTAATCGCAAAAACTTATTACATTTGAATTCTTCATAGTGCAGGCTTGACTTGCTCTATTGAAACAAGAGATTCTCTTCTAATATCCATAATAAGACCATCGTGTCTTTTTACAAATACAAAATCACTGGCATCATTATTAAATTCTTCAGGCATATCACCAAAGATTTCTAATTGTCTATCGGTGTCTTTCCAATGACGATATATAACCTTGTAGATACGTTCCATTTCCATAAAGGAATTCCTATTCTGTGTCTGCTAATACAACCGATCCTACGGTTGGCCAAGGATGTCCTTCTCTTGTTGATTGACCTTTAAGATCGGCTGGTACTTTTGCTAATTTGATAAAATATCTTTTACCCTTTGAACTTTTGTATTCAGCCTCAACGGTACCTTTTACTTTTTGACCGTTCCATTTAAAATCTTTCACTATGCTCATAGTCTTTTACTCTTATAAAAATTAATATATTCTGGCCAAGCATAAAAACCTTGACGAATAAAACAAAAGAATTGCCCATTGTATGGAGGATCCAATTTAACAGGGATATTCAATTCAGTCTGTACCATAACAAATCTCCTCAAAAAAATTATTTATTTGCTTCGTGTATTTCCATATCTTATTATTTTTGATCCCGGGACAGAATGTTTTAAGGATCGAAAAACATCTACGATTATACTGTCCTTAGGAGGTTTCATACCCATAAACATTTCATAATCATGGAGCATAAAAGTTAACGGTCCTAAGTCTTCAGGATATTCATCATAAAAAACTTTAAAACCAGCTTCTTCACAATAATAAGCGACCAACAATGCAGGCGATCCGTGAGTTTGGTCTATCCCAGGTTTAAAAGCTTTACCGACAATAACAATAGGATTGCCAAAACTTGTTAAAAAATTTGCCAAGTTTTTTGATTGTATTTCTCTAGCATACATAATGCTTTGAAACAAATCATAACCTAAATTATATTTTTCTACTATACTACTAAGAGCTATATTATCTCTAGGATGACAGCCACCGCCATCTCCTAATCCTGCCGACATATAAGAAGGACCCATAATTCTTTTCGTCGAATTCTTTAACGCATCAGTAACAATATCAACATTTATATTACCGACATTTTGTGCAACGTCTTGAATCATATTTACTAATGCAAGTTTAGCAGAAATAAACGTATTGTAAAAAATCTTTATACTTTCAGCTTCTTCCCAAGTACCTATAACATACCTTGTATCTTTCTTAATAAATTTTTTATAAAAATCAGACAATATTTTTGCGTCAGACGTCGTGTCTCCATCGTCGGTTCCAATTATAATCATTTCAGGATTGACCATATCCCATTTAACAGAGCCCTGGGAAATAAGATATGGATTATATATGAATCTTCCATTTTTTACTAGCGGTACTATTTCTTTTCTAACCGTCCCAGGTAAAACAGTTGAAATTAATACTATTAAAGTGTTTGAATTAACTTTGGAATCAACCTGCTGTATTACTTCTTTTGCAATTTCATAATTAAAATCTTTAGGAGGTAAGTGGCTTGTAGGTTCTTTCCCATCATACAAAGGATCGTGAGGTGTTGGAACTGCTATAAAAATAATTTCTTTGTCTTTACATACTGTATCCAAATCTTTTTGAATAACAGTCGTGTCAATTTCTTTAATATCAAAACCTTCTAGGTCGTAATGCTGCGAAATTACTTCAGCCGCGTCTTTTCCTAAGTTACCTAATCCTATAAATCCTACTTTCATTCTTTCACCGTTTTCTATTATGATCTAGCCATTATAGCCCAATCATCTCTAGGCCAATCGATCTTAGGTAACAATTTCCATCCTTGACTTTCCAACCAAGGAACTGCAGTTCTTCCTTTCCCAAACCACCCATTATTATATGTATGTCCTTTTGCTTTACCTTTTTGAATCAATCTAGCAAAAGTTTTAGTTTCTTCTATTTTATATGTATCATCAAACAACAATAAGCATTTTTCAGAAGACCTTTCATGTACCCACTGCGCCAATTCCAAATGAAAATTTTCTGAGTTTTCATTTGTAAGTTCCATTCCTCTAGCTTTATATTGAGGAGTCTGTCGTTGAATCATCGCGCTATCTTCCATACCTGGAGGTATATAATCAAATGCGTCTAAATGGGCAAACGCAATTGGGGATGTTAATTCTAAAAACCCATCCTTCCAATTTTTGGTATGAAAGTTTACATAGTCGTGATTAGAAAAATATTTTTGAAGTTGAGAAATTACGTTTTCTTCAATATCGTATCCATGATATTCAATTTTTTCTTTATTGAAATATTCGCCAAACCATTGACTGCTAGAGATGCTGCTTGGCACGCTACAACCAACTTCAACCGCAACTCCTTTTCCTATGTATTCTTTATATTGATTTATAGCGCTATGAGCTAATCCTCCCATATCAGTTCCTTCAATTTTTTTGCATCTTTTAATCTAACATTTTCAGTATCATTAAATATAATCTGATCTTTATGATATAGATTGCCTCTTTCTTGTGTTCTATTCCTTGCATAGGTTTGGTCGTAATCAGATTTATTTACAACAAAATGTTTATGTTCTGTTTGTACCGTAGGAATGAAATGACATCGATTAATTTTTTTCGCAATGTCAAAAACCCAAGTATCATTATACCCAAAATTAAAAACACCAGGCGTAAAGTATCCTAAGCAATTGTACCATTCTTTTGAAACAATTGGAAAGGCGCAATGTTTACTACCATTAATTTTATCTTCGAACCATGCACAGTAAATTTTATCTTTAAAAATCGATATGCTTTCTTGAAGTTCAGTATCCCATCCGCTTGAAAGATATATCAAATCATCGTTACCCATTATTAATATTTCTGCGCCGTCAGCGATTGCTTTTTCAGCTAAAACATTCCAACTTTTTGATACTGAAATCGGTTCGCCAACTATGTCTATGGCGTTATACAATTCTTGAGATGAATAATTTGAGATTTCGGGATCGTCGTTATCTATATAATAATAACAAAAAATGTTTTCTTTGCGATCTGCCAAATCAATAACGGAATCATGAAAACGTTTTCTTTTTAAATGTCTTTGTCTTGTTGGTGTTAAAAGAGCAATCATTTAATAGTATACCAAGAAGGAGATAACGACCAAGGATCTCTTTCGCTGTTATCAAATTCAAATATGTTTAATTCTAAATTGTGTTTTTCAAAAAAACCGTTTACTACCGCAACGTTTAACGGCCACTTCATTGAATAATCGTCACCAGAAAATAAACCGCCTTTCTTTACTTTAGGCCACCAATCATCTAGTGTTTGTCCGCTATCCTGACCAGTATGTGCATAACCATCTATATACACAACATCAAAATATTCGTTTGGGAAAAGATCGACAGCTTCAGAAAATTTCATTTTTAATAATGAAGAGTTTTCTCTAAAGGGTTGCAGTCGTTTTATTGCAGATTTATATTGAATGACGTCATGGCCTCGGTCACCGGCCCACATATCGACACCGTACCAATGTTTTATATTACAAGTCGATAAAACACGATAACTGAAAGTGCCTTCGGCGACTCCTAATTCTATTCCAGTCAAAGAGTGTAAAGGGTCGCCAATTTTTATAAGATCTTCACGTTTCAACATAATAAAAAATTAAAGGTTATAACCTTTTTATTGCGCTGCAGCACTCATATCATTTGACGGTTCTTCTTTTGAAGGAGAGGCAGAATCCTTATCCTTTTTACTGCTCGAGCTTCCGTCTGCTTTTACAACCTTTCCTTCGCCGGCACAAGTACCACATTCTGCGCCATCTTCATCGCAGCCTTTGCCGTGACAATCAGGGCACGATTCTTCGCCGTCTTCCTTGCCTTCTTGACGAGAAACTTTTTCTTCAATTGCTTTTGTAATTCTTTGAGCGATTTCTTCTTCAAAGGCGGCTTTAACTTCTAAAGGATTGCCTTCGACCGCAGCTTTAACGATGGATTCCACCGACATGTTTGTTCTCCAGATAAATGTTTAAAAAAACTATTTATAAAAATTGGTGTCCGTTAAGGGATTCGAACCCCTGTTTCCACGCTGAGAACGTGACGTTCTAGGCCACCTAAACTAAACGGACAATTTAAATCATGTAATCAATCGCATTAACATTATTGACGGTGTATCTTTCAATGTTTCCGTTTGCGCTGTACAATTCATACGTATATGTTATACGGATTTCAGAGTACTCTCTAATTTTTGTTACCGTATAATCATTGTTAGGTTTTGGAAATTGCACAATGTTATTTATAGGAAATATTTCCATTATGTATTATCGCCATCACAAAACATATCGTCGGATTTGCGAAAAGGTTGATGCTTTTCTTTTTCTATTAAGAATGGGTATAGACATCCACAAATACCAACCAGCATAAACCAAGCAATCCCCAAACCTTCTAAGAAAACATCGATAGTCATTTTGGATCCCCGGTCGCGGGTTTAACCAAATTCCACATATGTTTTGAACACTTATCCCATTGATCACGTTTGTAATGCCATACAATCCCGTTAGCATCAATGAGTTTAAAGTTACCATTCCAATCACATTCGAGTTTAATGGAAGTGTTAGCTTTCATAATCATCTTCGTTGACCTTCTCTAACTTTTTGAAGTAAAAAAATCATTGACTTACGTAACCTATCATCGCTCAATTGAAACACTGAAAGTTCTCTTCTCAATAATTGGTTTACAACTTGTTCTGTTTCATTCATTTTAATTTCTCAAATTGGTCGGGCTGGAGGGATTTGAACCCCCGACCGCCTGGTCCCAAACCAGGAGCGCTACCAGACTGCGCTACAGCCCGTTAATTATCTTAACATCTTCATACAAGTTAAAAATGAATTTTCAGCAAGGCAGTCGCTCCAAATATAAAAGACATACCAACCTGCTAATCCAAACGCAATCAAAGTTGCGATGATTAAAATAATTAGCTGAACCCAATCTTTCATAGCTATTCCTCTTCTTGAAAATGGAGCGGGTAACGAGGTTCGAACTCGTGACCTCAACCTTGGCAAGGTTGCGCTCTACCAGCTGAGCTACACCCGCTTGGCGATCTGGACGGGACTCGAACCCGTGACCTACGGCGTGACAGGCCGTTATTCTAACCAACTGAACTACCAGACCTTAACTTATTTTTTTCTTCGTAATACCGAATCTTTTCTTTAAACAAACTGACGCCGTATTCCAATCCAATAACCATGTCTTTTAATGATTCCAAATCATCTGAACGCATAAGTTCGTTACCGGGAAGGATATAATATTCCATAGTACGTTTGACAAGGTCTTCCCAGGATTCATTAACTTCAAAGGCCGGCTCACAAGAATCGCTGACATATAGAGTCTGACTAAGACCGCGAGGTTCTATATCGACACTCATATCAAGATCAATTTCAACTTTCATTTTAAACCTTTATTAATTTGGTGGAAGGGGTTGGATTCGAACCAACGTAGCTCTCGCGTCAGATTTACAGTCTGATGGTTTTAACCACTCACCCACCCTTCCAATATTATATTAAATGGCAGACTTCGTTTAGCGGGAGCTACCCGAACGCGTTGTTGTGTATTAGTTGGGGCCTGCCAGCCCTTCCTCACCCCGCTCTCAGAGTCAGCGGAGATCACTCCTCGAGTCGTTCAAAGTCTTTGTAATCTAACACAGGTTTATCTAAAGCCTGCTTCATTAAGTCAATTGTCTCAGACAAAGACTTTAAACTATATTCACCTATGCGAACAGATTTTTCTGTACAGCCAACAGGATTGCCGTCATCATCGTAAAAGACTTCATGCACTGCATAAATCTCATCATCGAAATCGTCTACAATACTTTTTTTAACAACCCTATAGTTCCACATAGTTGAACTCCTAATTGGCTCCCTGTCGTGGGCTCGAACCACGGACCCAATGATTAACAGTCATTTGCTCTACCAACTGAGCTAACAGGGAATTAACTTATTCGAGCCAACCTTTCGTAGGCTCTATATTTTTCAGCAACTTCTTCAGATAGCGCTCTTTTTAAGACTTCATTATCTGATCTTAAAGCATCGTTATCTTTTTTCAATTCTACAATCTGAATTCTAAGTTGATCGTATATTGAAGTCTTATCTTCTACTTTCACGGTTGCTCCTAAATTGGTGCCGCCACCAAGAATCGAACTCGGGACCTACTGATTACAAATCAGTTGCTCTACCTGCTGAGCTATAGCGGCTCTTGTTCTATAAATGTATTAAACAGTTTGGTTTGAAATTTCCTTGCCTCAATTTCCCAAGGTGCATTCCAATAATCGGAATTATCATAATCTTTACCTTTCCACGCGGAAAGATTCCAATCAATTTCTTTGCGAAGGTATTGTTTTAGATGGACCATCTCGTGAGCAAGAGTTGTTAGCCAATTGCCAAACAGACAAATGTCAATGCGGAATTTTCTATCACCCTGTGGTTCAATCTCACCTTCTATTCCGTCTTCTCTATCAAGAAGAGTTTTGTTATGCACGTGAACATACAATGTATACTTAAATTTATTTATCTTAAGTTGCTGAGCATAAGAATGAACAGCTTGAGTAATGTATTTTTGCAGATCAACAGGTACTTTACCGTAATTAGGTCCACAGACAACGATCATAGACATCAACTACCTCCAAAAAATAACAAGACAAGTATTGCAACGATAACAGCAGCTGCGTTGTTCCAAAGAAAACTGAATACCTTTGTAAGCAAGCTGATTGAAACCACAAAAAATGCGATCACAATGAGCAATGCAATAACAAAACTCCAATCCATTTACCAACGGCCGTTAAAAGATCCATTGATATCGTCGATGCTTTGATACGCAGTATATTTTTCATCTTCGAGGAAAGGCGCAAAGTCCTTTTCACTAGCTTTAGTCAAACGACGCAATGCGCGTTCTTCTCTTTTCTTTTCAAGAAGTAGTTCGCGCTCCATTGCTTCGATACTATCTTCTTCGTAGACATCTTTCATTTTACGAGCCATGATTTTTCCTTATACATCCAAAACTTCAAGAACATTGGAGACTGCAATAGAATTACGTCCACCAATGTGCCAACAATAATTGTCAGTTAGCATTGCCTTCCAACCACCGTCATAATCTTTCCAATTATAAATGGTTGCAACAACACCATCGTCAAATTTAATATTCCACTCAAAGTCGACCTTGTCGTCGCCTGAACCGAGATAAGTAGGTTCACCAAAAACTTCAACAATTCGATCATATGATGTTTCGACATAGCCACAAAGACTAGTCATATTGACATCAACCCAAGTTCCAGTTCCAAAGTTCATTGTTACACTTCCTCCTTCATATCTGAGATACATGCCATTGCATACTCCAATCCGTCGATGTACCCATCGGTCCAATCATCGTCGTAATCAACGCTGCCTCTTTGAAGAATCCGTTCTTTTTGACCGAGCCTTTCCATCAGCATACGATCCAATTCAACTAACATCTGAAACTTTGTCATTTTTTGATTTCCTTGTCAATTTGTTTAATTGATGTTACTATTCTATCCGATTTGAACCGTGTTGTCAACAAAAAATTTAAGTTTTTTTCACAATTTTTAGAACTTTTTGTTATATCCATATTCAGTTTTGATATATTTGATTTTCCTAATATATGCCTAAATTTGTCATTTCGAGTACCATTCTATCCTAGTTCAAACCGTATGTCAACCATTTTTTTCACTTTTTTTTCACTTTTTTTCACAAATATTTGTTGACATTGTATAAATTATGTTGTAGAATGGCAAACTAAGTTGGAGATGACAAAAACCTATGAGTGAACAATTTCGCATATTGACAGCGCGGCAACACGTCCGCGAACGAATTGGAATGTATATGGGATCCAGTTCCCAGGAGGACATTGAACGATTTGTTCTAGGACAATGGAAAAAAGCAACATACGTACCAGCGTTATCAAAAATGGTCGATGAAATACTTGACAATTCTATAGACGAGGCAATTCGTACCGGATTCAAACAAGCTAACAAAATTAATGTATCAATTGATGGCGATAAAGTTACTGTTATTGATAACGGTCGTGGCATTCCACAAAATACGGTTTTCGACGAAACGTCAGGAGAAAATATTTTGACTCCTGTTGCGGCCTGGACGAGAGTTAACGCAGGTACATCATTTGATGATAACCGAGTAACGATTGGAACCAACGGAGTTGGATCCGCTGCAACTAACTTCTTATCAAAAAAGTTCGTTGGTAAGACTTGGTCGAACGGAAAACTGATAACTGTATGCTGTAAAGACGGCGCCGAAACAATTGATATAAAGATCGGAGATAAATCGGGTTCAGGATCTGAAGTATCGTTTGTTCCTGACTTTGATTTGTTCGAAGTTAACAGCCTCGATGAGCTTGACACCGTTGAACTTATTGAAGATCGGTTGATAAGTTTGCAGATGGCGTTTCCTGAGATTGCCTTTTCCTTTAATAAAAAACGCGTAAAAATTTCTGATCTTAAAAAATATGCTGCATTATTTAACGAGTCTTGTATTATTGATAAGTCAGATAATCTTTCGTTTTTCTTTACTTATTCAGACGACGGTTTTAGATCAAATAGTTTTGTGAATGGTGTTAATACAAGGCAAGGCGGCAATTATGTTGACTATATCGTAAACGGAGTCGTTGACGAATTGGTTACAATGATTAAACGCCGTCATAAAATTGAAGTTGCAAAAACTACAATAAAAGGTGGCTTGACGTTTGTGAAATTTGCTCGGAACTTTACAAACCCAAAATTCGACAGTCAAACTAAAGAACGTTTGACAAACCCAATGGGAAACATCAAGGAACATTTCGAATCGGCAGAAGTTCGAGATTTTCAAACGATTGCAAAAAAGATAATGTCAACTCCTGCAATTATTGATCCTATTATTGAGGCTCAACTTGCAAAGAAACTTGCTGCAGACAAAAGAGCCGCAACGTTAGCCCAGAAAAAATTGCGTAAAGTAAAGGTTGCAAAACACATCGCCGCAAATCGAGATGATGCAACATTGAAAATTGTCGAAGGTGATTCGGCAATGGGCTTTTTGTTAAAGGTTAGAGATCCTGATAAAGTCGGCGCGTTTCCTCTTCGAGGTGTTATTATGAATACCTGGGATATGAAACCTGCAGAGGTACTTAAAAACAAAGAATTGAGCGAATTGGTTGCGGTACTAGGTTTGGATATAAACAACCCTGACAGTGTCGATGATATGACATACGGACGAATCGCGACACTTACAGATGCAGACCATGATGGTATCGGTCATATCAGTCCATTGTTGATTGCTTTCTTTTATAAATTTTGGCCAAGGTTATTAGAGGAACGTCGAGTAATGATTACTAGAACTCCTATTATGATTACTGAAGGCGGGATTAAAGGTGGGATGAAAGGAGATGAATCTTGGTCAACTTGGTCGTATACTTATGAAGAAGCAAACGAACGGAAAAGACAATCAGTAGATGGCAAGCATAGATATATCAAAGGTCTAGGTTCTTTACGCGAAGATGAATACGATCGAATTATCAATGACCCAGTATATGACGTTGTTACAGTTGACGATGTAAAATATTTTGAAATGATGTTTGGCAAAAACTCCGATTTAAGAAAGGAATTTATGTATGAGTAATTTGACTATGTTTATGGGCGACGATAATATTAAAGAATACCCCATATCTGAAGTTGCGAAAAACGAATGGCTCGACTTTGCGATGTATACTGTCGAATCCCGAGCAATACCAAATATGATCGACGGTTTAAAGCCTGTTCAAAGGTTTTATCTGTATTCGTCAATAGTAAATACCAAAAAGGAGTTCAAAAAGGTTTCGGCTGTTTCTGGTGTCATATCAGACTATGGTTATAACCACGGAGAATCTTCCGCCGCAGGCGCTGGCCAATTGATGGCCGCTGAATGGAATAACAATATCTGTTTAATCGAAGGACGCGGATCTTTTGGTACTCGACTTATTCAAGAAGCAGGTGCGCCTCGATACGTATACACCAAGTTATCTGAAAATTTTGATAGATATATTACAGACACGGATTTGTCGCCACAACACGAGGACCCAGAACATGAACCACCTGCTTTTTATGTGCCAATCATCCCTCTTGTACTTGTCAACGGAACAAAAGGTATTGCTACTGGTTTTGCCACTAATATCCTTCCCAGGGATCCTGCAGATTTAATTAAAGCCTGTACTGAATATCTTACAACGGGTAAAATTAAATCTGAAATCAAAATTAAATTTCCTGAGTTTGCAGGCACTGTACGTAAGGATCTTGAAACGGATAATAAGTATCACATCGAAGGAACCTTTACAAAGAAAGGTAAAACCGCATTAACGATTACTGAAGTGCCATACGGTTACGATAGAGAATCTTATATTAAAATTCTCGATGCATTAGAAGATGATGGCGATATCGTTGGGTATGACGATCTTTGCGACAAAAATGGTTTCAAGTTTGAAGTCAAACTAAAACAAGCAACGTCCGCAAAATGGAACAACGCCAAAATTGTTTCAAAATTTAAGTTGTCAAAACCGATAACTGAAAACTTAACGGTTATCGATTTCAATGGAAAGTTAAGAGAATACAAAAACGAAAAAGAATTGATTGCTGATTTTTGTTTGTGGAGAGTAGGGTTTTTAAACAAACGTATCGAAAAGCAAATTGGAATTCATCAAAATGAAGTTAGGTGGTTAAATATTCGTTTATTGTTTATTGAGGCAATACGATCTGGCGAAATTGATATTATGAATATGAATCGTAAGGATTTGATTACAGCAACAGTAAAAGCAACAAAATGCGAATCAAAAGAAGTAAGTAAGTTGTTGTCTTTGCCGATTGCTTCGTTGTTAAAAACAGAACCTGCTACCTTCAAAAAGGCAATCACTGATGCCAAAAAGAAATTGTCGTTTTGGGAAAAGACTAGCCCTAAGGATCAGTTTATTTCAGATATTGAGAATCTTTAATAGTTTGTCAAATACAAGGTAAGTACTTTATTGTTGATCGCAAACTCTCGAAGATCTAATGATCTCCATATAACGCCCGCACCAACGTCGTTTAGGTATCGGCATTGTTGATGCATTAAGTCGTTCCAGTTGCGATCGTGTTGTTGCCACCATCCAGCTCGAACAAATTCTTCTCTCGATTTTTCAAATCTTTCAATATTTCTTTTTGTTGAAAGATCGAAGGTTACTGCAATATGTCTTACATTATTTTTACAAAAGTCAAGATATTCCTTTGTACATATAGCGTATTCAAAACCATACCTAGGTTCAATCTTTAAATAATCGATGAAATCTATTTCGTATTTTTTTAACCAATCTTTAAATGAGATCTCACGACCAATATGTTCAGAGCTTAATTGTATTTTTTTGTCTGTGCGATCGATTAAATAATTTGAAATGTTATACCATGCGGTCTTTAACATTTCTTTGTTTGTTTCGACCATGTACAATTCGTCTGCGCCGTTGTCTAATGCTAAGGCGCCAAACGCCCCAATTTTTGCGCCAAGGTCGACTACGATGTCTTCAGGTTTTGGGGAATACCATTGTTCATAAGTATGTTCGATGAAATACTTCCAATTAATTTCATGAACTTCTTTTGCGGTTAATCCGCGAAAACTCATTTCTTGTTTTAGTGCGGTCATAATAAATAATCTAAACTAATTTTGGTTTAATAACAATGTCACAAATTACAAATTATTTATCTCCAGCATCGTTCGATGTTTCAATTGCAAAATTTCCTGAGCTTGAATTTTTTACTCAACAAATTGCAATTCCTGACATCTCATCACAAGCTGCAGAAGTAGTTAGCCCTCTTAAAAGATTATATAACATTCCAGATACTTTAGTATATTCGCCGTTACAGTTTCAATTTATAGTCGATGAAAACATGAAAAATTATACTGAGGTATTAAATTGGTTAGAAGGTATGGGCGCGCCTGAAATAAGAGGAGATCAATATCAAAGATTTATTAGAGAAAACGATTCTTTTCTTTCAGACATTACAGTCATAATTAGAAATAGTCATAAAAATCCAAATGTTCGTTTTCTTTTTAAAGATTGTTTCCCAACGTCAATTGGAACAATTGATTTGAACATCGCAACAGAAGATATTCAATATGTTACTTGTACAGCAGGATTTGCGTATAACGGATTTACAGTTGAAAGGGTTGAACCTTAACCATTGACATTTGTTCAATATTGTGATATAATGGAATTTTGTTCCTAGGATATCTGTATGAGCACTGAAGACATCAGTGAATTGTGGTCTAAAGATGCGCCAATTGATGAAACGAATTTAATTAGCGAATCGAAAAAAATCCCAGAGCTTCATAGCAAATATTATAACTTGTATTTTAAAGAAGTTTTGCGTGTCAAAAAACTTAAAGCCGATTATAAAGAACTCGAAATGTTAAAGCGAGAATATTATGACGGATCTATGGACGAAGAGACATTAAAAGAACGTGGATGGAAACCTTTTCAATTAAAGGTATTGCGTAGTGATGTTGATCGTTATATTCAGGCCGATAGCGACATTATCAATATTAGTTTAAAAATTGATTATCACGCGGCTCGAGCGAATTTCTTAGAAGACATTATCAAAACAATTCATTCAAGAAATTTCGTTATCAAAAATATGATTGACGTACTTAAATTTCAACATGGAGATTACTAGTGAAAATTGAAATCGGAAAAGAATATCGTATAAGACCTTCATACAAAAAGTCATATGTTGAAAAGGAATGGTTTGTTAATAACGAAAACAGAGAAGAACGAGCATTGGTCGAAACGTTGTGGAGATCTGGTACTTGGATAGTAACAATCAAAGATGAAGACGATCAAGCTCTTTTGACAGATTATATGGAAAGATTAACCGGAGAAATGCAACCCGATGAATTTGAAGAAAATGAATTTGTCGATGCATACGATGGTTGTGGTGAAGGTCATTATTTGTTTGGCTTTGCTGATAAAGAAGAAGAAGCCGATCTTTATGAGCTTCTTGAAGAAGAAGGAGTAAGTTGGTTCTTTGATAATAATTGGGATTCGGCCGATGTTGAACATTATTTCATGTTTCCTATTCACGTTGAAGAAGTGGATCCGGACAATAAATATGGTATATGAGTGATATAGTTAACATTGAATATATTAATGCGGTCCATGCTAGGGTTAAAACTGATCCCGGAATCCTGCAAGAAATTTCTGAACACTTTTCTTTTAGGCCAGAAGGATATCAGTTTTCTCCAAAGTATAAGATGCGTGTTTGGGACGGAATCATTCGTCTCTTTTCCCCGTTTAAACCATTTCTTTATGTTGGGTTATTACCTCACCTTAAAGAATTCTGTGCTGCTAGAGATTATATCCTCAATCTTCCTGATGAATATCCGCAAGATGATACTTGCACTAACGAATATGTTTTGGAGCTTGCTGAATCTATTAAATGCAAATATACTCCGCGAGACTATCAATTAGAATACATTACTAATTCAATTTCAAAAAGGCGGTCTTTATCTTTGTCGCCAACTTCATCCGGCAAATCCTTAATCATTTATTTACTACAGCAACATTATTATCAAACGTTTGGTCATCGAACTTTAATTGTCGTACCTACAATTGGTTTGGTCCATCAAATGGCTGGTGATTTTGTTGATTACGGTTGCGATTCTGAGTTAATTTATACAATAAAAGGCGGTGTCGATAAAAACACAAAGGCGCCTATTGTTATTAGTACTTGGCAATCACTAGTAAAACAACCTAAAGATTGGTTTCAACAATTTGGGGTTGTTCTTGGAGACGAAGCGCATTTATTTCAAGCTAAGTCTCTAACAACGATTATGGAAAAATTGACTGATTGCGAATACCGCCATGGATTCACAGGTACATTAAAATCCTCAGAATCAAAAACTCATCGGCTTGTCCTTGAAGGTTGTTTTGGTCAAGTTAAACGTGTAATCAACACTAAACAGTTAATGGACGAAGGTACTGTAGCAGACTTTAAAGTAAAAGGAATCGTATTGTCTTATTCAAATGAAATGCGAAAACAATTTAAAGATGCAATGAAACAAGTTAAAGAAACGCAAAAGAAATACCCGGCTGAACGAGAATTCTTAATTAATAATGAAAAGCGCAATATGTTTATACGTAACCTATTGTGGTCTCTCGAAGGCCAAAACAATCTTGTATTGTTTGATCTTGTTGAAAAACATGGAAAGGTATTAGAGCCTTTGCTCCGCAAAGAAGGTAGAACCTTACATTTTATTTACGGCGGAACAAAAGGCGATGAACGCGAACACATTCGTAATCTTGTAGAAAACGATCCTATTAAACAACATGATATTCTTGCGTCTTATGGCGTTTTTTCTACTGGAGTTAATCTGAAAAGATTGGACAATGTGATATTTGCTTCTGGTTCAAAATCAGAAATCAAAGTTCTTCAATCAATCGGTAGGACCTTACGTAAGGCTGATGATTCTACTTCTGCAGTCTTATATGATATTGCGGATGATTTGAGTATTGGTTCTTATACTAATTATACTCTTCAACATTTTAAAAAGAGAGTTGAGATCTACTCAACAGAACAATTTCCATTCAAAATTTATAACGTTGATTTTTAATTGACAATAATATCCTTAACTGACAGATAGATTATACACCAAAAATAAACAAATGTCAACTACTTTTTTTTAGATTGACATGTATAAGATAATTTGTTAAAATAGACTTTGATTTTTTTAGAGGTAATACTATGGCCAGAAAACGTAATAACTATGTTAATAACAAAGATCTTCTTGCTTCTTTAACAGAATATCGAAACGCATGTTTGGAAGCAGAAAATGTTGGAGATCCAGTACCTAGAGTTCCAAATTATATCGGCGAGTGTATTGTATTGATTGCAACTCGACTTGCAACTAGACCAAACTTTTACGGTTATTCATATAAAGAAGATATGATATCAGACGGAATTGAAAATTGCCTTCAATATATTCGCAACTTTGATCCTGAAAAATCAAACAATCCATTTGCTTATTTTACACAAATTATTTGGTTTGCATTCTTGCGGCGGATTGGTAAAGAAAAGAAGCAGATGTATATTAAATTTAAAGCATCTCAAAATTTGTTAACTGAATTAGATTTGTATGATTCAAGCGACACATCGATTCAATTAAACGAACCGCCTGAATACATTAGCGAATTCATTCGAGACTTTGAAGAAAAGTCAATGCCTAAAAGTAAAAAGGTTAAAGAATGAAAATTGCAATTGTAACCGACATACACATTGGCGCACGCGGTGATAGCCAAATTTTTGCGGATTTTCAAGAAAAGTTTTTCTTGGAGGTATTTTTTCCATATTTAGATGAACATGGAATTAATACTGTTTTTGATTTAGGTGATACTTTTGATCGCCGAAAGTATATTAATTATGTTAGTCTTCAACGCGGTAAGCATTTTTTGTTTGACCAATTGGCTCAACGAGATATTGATTTTCATGCATTAATTGGCAACCACGATACGTATTACACAAATACGAACGGCGTTAATTCAATGAAGCTGCTTTTGAAAGAATATCCTAATTTTCATTTATACGAAGAAAACGCAGTTGAATTGCAACTAGGATCAACTAAATTTTTGATGCTGCCTTGGATCAATAAACAAAACTCAGAAACTAACTTTGATATTATTAAAAATTCAAATGCCGATGTTGTAATGGGGCATCTTGAAGTTCAAGGTATGGAAATGATGAAAGGTCAGGTGTGTTCTCACGGAGTTGATAAAGGTGTTTTTTCTCATTTTGAAAACGTATACTCTGGTCATTTCCATCATCCGTCGCGTTATGGGAATATCGAATATCTTGGTGCGCCGTATGAAATGACATGGTCAGATTATAAAGGCAGTCGAGGATTTCACGTATTTGATACTGAAACACGAGAAATGATTAAAATTGAAAACCCATTCAGAATGTTTTTCAAAATTGATTATGATGATGAAGATATGACGGTCGATGACGTAGTTAATTATAACACTAGTGATCTAAAGAATACATATATTAAGGTTATCGTAAAAAATAGAACTAACGCATATATCTATGATATGTTTATGAATCGATTAAACGATGAAGGCGCGGCCGACATCAAAGCAATCGACGATGCCCTTAACCTTGAATCTGCAGGTGTTGATGATATTCTCGATGAGACTAAAGACACCAAGGAAATCCTACACAGCTATATTGATTCGCTAGATACTAATATTGATAAAGGAAAGATCAAGAATACTATCGACGCGTTATATCAGGAGGCATTGAGTTTATAATATGAGAATAGACTTTAAAAGAGTTAAATATAAAAACATACTATCAACTGGTAATTCATTCACAACAATTGAACTTAACGATCAACCGACCACATTGATTAGTGGATCAAACGGCAGCGGAAAATCGACGTTGCTTGATGCAATTGTTTTTGGTTTGTACGGTAAACCGTTTCGTAAAATCAACAAGCCGCAATTACTCAATTCGATTAATAGTAAAGCATTATTAGTTGAAATTGAATTTTCTGTTGGTGGTTCCGAATATTTAATTCGTCGTGGTATTAAACCTACAGTGTTTGAAATTATCAAAGACGGACAATTATTAAATCAGGATTCTGCTGCTAGAGATTATCAGTCCTATCTTGAAACAAATATTCTTGGTATTAATTACAAGGCGTTCAATCAAATCATTGTATTGGGTAGCGCAACTTATGTTCCATTTATGGAGTTACCTGCGTATCAGCGGCGAGAGATCATTGAAGACCTTCTAGACATACAAGTATTCAGCACAATGGGATTGCTTGCCAAAGAACAAATCTCCGAGAATAAGTCTTTAATTAACGACAATGATCACCACATTTCCCTGGCAGAATCAAACTTATTATTAGTTGAGGATAATAATAAAAAGATTCTTGCTATCAAAGAAACTGAGGTTGAAAAGATTCGTCAACGTATGTCTGATATAATTAAAGAAGTTGAAGATAATCAAGAAAGAATTGCTGCGATTGAAAACGAAATAAAAGACTTATATGTTTTAATTGAAGATAAGAAATCTGTTCGAAGTAAACACGATAAAGCATCTTCTTTAAGGCAAGATCTTGAAATCAATCGACGCAACTTTGAAAAGGATTTAAGCTTTTATCACGATAATGATAATTGTCCTACCTGCCAACAAAATATCGAACACGACTTTAAAGAAAAAGTAATCAATGAGAAACAAACCAGGAAGGAAGAAATTGAAACTGGTCTTGTTGAAATCGGAAAAACGATTGAACAATATCAATCAAGACTTGATGAAATATCTGAAACGGAAGACCAAATTCAAAACAAAAATTTTGAGATTGGAGAAATCCGCGCGGAAATTAAAATGCACAAGAATGCATTAATTAGTCATAAGACCGAACTTGATAACGCTCAGCGAGAAGTTGATGAAGTCGACACTTCGACTGTTGAAGAATATACCAAGAAAGTCAAATTATTGAAAAATGAACGGGCAACATTATTAGATGAATATGAAGTACTTGGAGTTGTAAACACTATCCTTAAAGACGGCGGTATTAAGAGCAGAATTATTAAACAATATATACCTGTTATGAACAAGCTGATTAATAAGTATCTTGCTGCCTTTGATCTGTTTGTTGATTTTCAATTAGACGAAAACTTTGACGAAGTTATTAAATCAAGGTTTCGAGATACCTTTTCTTATTCTTCATTCTCTGAAGGAGAAAAATTGCGTATCACATTATCAATTATGTTAGCTTGGCGATCAGTTGCAAAATTGCGCAATTCAGTTTCAACCAATCTTTTGATTCTTGATGAAACTCTTGACGGCGCTCTTGATGGTCTAGGCATCGAACATTTAATTGAAACGTTGCACGGTTTAAATACAAACGATAACATTTTTGTTATCAGTCACAGAGGAGATCAGTTTGCTGAAAAATTCGCAGGACACATTAAATTTGAAAAAGTCAAAAACTTCAGCGAGATTGCTGCATAGTCTATTGACATCCTCCTTTAATTATGGTATAATGGCACCATGAATAACAAGCAAACATTTTATACGTCAGTCGAACGGTTCGGCAACAATATCCTTTGGCGAGGTTACAAGAATGGCCGGCCTTTTAATGAAAAGGTAAAGTTCAAACCTTCCTTGTATTACCATACACCAAAATCTACAAATGAATACCGTTCTCTGCTTGATAATCGAAACTTATCAAAGCATACGTTCGATTCAATGCGCGAAGCAAAAGAATTCATCGAACAATATGGAGACGTCGGTAACTTTAAAATATACGGTACCACCAATTACGTATCTCAATTCATTCAACATAATTATCCAGGCAACATTGAATTTGATCCTGATCTAATTAACATTGCTTCGTTTGATATTGAGGTTGACATCAGCGACGGATACGCCGATATCGAAACGGCTGATAAAGAAATTACGTCAATCGCGTATAAGTCCTCGAAGTCTAACACATATTACCTCCTTGGCCGTAAAGATTACGACAAAACAAAAACGATTACAAATATTGACCCTGAAGATATCAAATTCATTAAGTTTGATACCGAAGTACAATTACTTAGATATTTTGTTGATCTTTGGAAACAAGGCGGTTATCCTGATATCGTAACAGGATGGAACGTTGAATTTTTTGACATTTCATATATCGTTACTCGAATCCTTCGTCTTTGTGGCGAAACAAAAGCAAACGAATTGTCTCCTTGGCGGTCAATTCAAAAACAGGTTCGAGAGTTTTTCGGCAAACCGCAAACGACATACAAAATTAGCGGTGTTGCAGTCATCGACTATATGGACGCATTCAAAAAATTCGGATACAAATACGGTCCTCAAGAATCCTATAAACTTGATCACATTGCCCACGTGGTTCTTGGTGAAAAGAAATTGGATTATTCTGAATACGGTAACTTGACTGCATTATACGAACAAAATCCACAACTGTACCTTGATTATAACCTTAAAGATACGCAACTGATTCAAAGAATGGAAGATGAAACCGGTTTGTTATCTTTGGTTATGACTGTTGCTTATGGCGGTGGTGTAAATTATGGGGATGCCTTTGGTACGGTTGGTATATGGGAAACAACTATTTACCGTCGTCTTATTAAAGACAAAGTTGTTCCTCCGTTGAAAAAAGGTCCAGGTCAGCGGGCAGGCGAGTTGGTTGGTGGTTATGTTAAGGACCCACAGGTAGGTATGCATCCGTGGGTTGTTTCTTTTGATCTCAACTCTCTGTATCCCCATCTTATGCTTCAATATAATATGTCACCTGAAACATACGATCGCGATCGACGTGAATACGTTACTCAAGATTTGGTGTTAAAAGGCGAATATTTTAATAATGATCCTTCCGTTGCTGTAACTGCAAACGGCGTTTGCTTTCGTAAAGATAAGTTAGGTATTATTCCTGAAATCATTGATGAATATTACAATAACCGTTCTCAAATCAAAAAACAAATGTTAGCTGTTGAGCAACAACTTGAAAACGAAACGGATCCGCGTCAAAAAGCAATTTTGAAAAAAGAAGTTAACCAATTGCATAATTCGCAAATGGCAATTAAAATTTCGATGAATAGTCTTTATGGCGCAACTGCGAACATTTACTTCCTCTATTATATTAACGAAATGGCAGAGGCAATTACGACCTCAGGTCAGCTATCAATTCGATACGCTCAAAAATCTGTTAATGATTATCTAAACAAGTTACTCAAAACAGATGATAAAGATTATATCGTATATATTGACACTGATTCCATTTATGTTAATTTTGGCCCGCTCATCGAAGAGGTGTTTGGAACTACCGACATCGAACGCAAACAAGGTGAAGAGTTTCTTGACCAAATTTGCTCAACTAAAGTAGAGGCAGTAATTGAAAAAGGTTACGAGGACCTTGCAAAAAGAATGGGTGCCTATCGTCAAGCAATGTTTATGAAACGTGAAAAGATTACTGATAAGTCAATCTTTATTGCTAAAAAACGATATATACTCAACGCATTGAACAGCGAAGGCGTTCATTACGAAAAACCAAAAATATCTGTTACTGGATTGGAATCGGTCAGATCGTCGACTCCACAGGTCGTTCGTGATAAAATGAAAGAAGCCTTTGACGTTATTATGAAAGGCGATGAAACAGACACCCAAAAATTTATTTCGGATTTTAAATCTGAATTTATGCGATTGCCTGCTGAGGAAATTGCTAAGACATCAGGTACCGATAACATTGACAAGTATCGAGAACGCGGTAGTAGTCTTTACAAAAAAGGATGCCCTATGCATGTTCGAGGATGTATACTTTACAATGCCGAACTTGAAAAGAAAAAGTTAACAAAGAAATTTGAATCAATCAAATCAGGAGATAAGATTAAATTTTTATACCTCAAAGTCCCAAATCCCATTCGAGAGAATATGATATCGTTTCCTGGGGTATTGCCTAAAGAATTAAATCTTGACCAATACATTGATTACGAAAAACAATTCGATAAGGTATTTCTTACTCCTATCGATGCAATCCTTGAAGCAATAGGTTGGTCTGCAGAAAAGATTGATACTCTTGAAAGTTTTTTTAGTTGACATCATATAATAATTATGATACAACATTATATAATAATTATGATAAAATAAGAGGTGGAAAATGGTAACGGTTACATCTTATGAGACAGTTGAAAAAAATGTCCGCAATTGGGTATCAATTATGAAAGACCCATATTTTGATGGTTTTACTGGTTGGGGTCAAAAACAGAAACTATACCTACTGAAAGAATTGGTGGATGGTATTTTGGCTGACCCCGACCTCCCTCATTATAATGGGGAAGAAGAATGGTTAAAAGAAATGGAGATAACTTTATGAGTAAAAATTGGGTACAAGACATTCGAGATATGCACGATCATTTTGGAATGTCTGAAAAATTCGAAAAAATGGATCAAAGAACTAAAATGCAATTTTTATTGTTCAGAGAAAGATTTCTTAGAGAAGAAATGAGCGAGCTGCACGGTGCTATAGGAGCTTCAAATGGCGAACCACCTAATAAAGCTGAAATTGTAGATGCGTTGATTGATCTTTGTGTTGTTGCAATTGGAACACTTGATGCGTTTGGAATAGATGCCGACAAGGCGTGGAACCTCGTTCTTCAAGCAAATATGTTAAAAGAACCTGGAGTAAAAGAATCTAGACCAAATCCTTTTGGTCTGCCAGATCTTATTAAACCTGAAGGCTGGGTTGCTCCTGATCATTCTGACAACACTGGGAGATTGTAATGACAGATTTTAGAAGATCGATAATTGAAACGGCACGCCAATATTATACCGCTTCAATTTCAAGACACAGACTTAATGTTGAGGTTTTGATGCAAAACGGTGTTGGCGTTGCTGAACATCCTGATCTTATGGAAACCATTGATAACGAACTCGGAAAAATTGCAGAGTATCACGATAAACTTGAAATGTTAGTGCATTATTTCCCGGTTGGTGAATAAAACTATTGACATTCTTTTTCAAATATTGTAGAATAGCTGTATCATATAATGGAAAATTGTTATGGGTATTCGCGTAACAGAATCGGATAATTCAACATTAACTGAAGTTGCAACTAAGATGTACACTAAGGCATTGCCAAGTGTTATCGATAGTTTTCAAAATAACCCAAATCGAGAAAAGTTTACAACCGTCTTAGGTATGTACGGCGAAATTGTTGCATCTGAAATTTGCAACGCTGAAATTTCTAACAATCATGGTTACGATATGATTGTTAGAAAAACTACCTTTGTACCTATTGCCGGCATAGACGACGGCGGTCATTATCAGATTACGTTAAACGCTGGTGCACGTATTGAAGTAAAGACTCAATTTGCTTCTCAAGAAGATACTGTTCGGATGCAAGGTGTTGAAGGTAAACAAGGTCAATGTGATTATTTCTTTTTTAATGATTATAGCAATATCGATAGCCCAAGGCATTACTTAATTCCACACGATCAATTTTTCAAATCTGCATACATTAACGATTCAACAATTAAGTGGTATAAACCTCACGTTAACACATTTTACAAAAGCGGAAAACAAAAACCGTACCATGAAAATACTCTTTTAGTAAATTACTTCGAGGTGATTAGCGGTCACGTCGAAATAATCAATGAAACTTTTAATGATGATAAGGAGATAAACTCGATGGCAAATCGACGTGTAATGGAACTGACTGAAATCAACTCTGCTTATAAGCACGAACCAAACAAACTCGGTCTTGTTCCTTTTTCAGTACTTGACTCAGGTCAATTACAAATGGCTGCAAAAAATATTGTTTTGCGTAGTCGAAATACAAACGAAACCATTAAGTTAGGTGACGCAACTCCAATTTCAACAAAGCGCGTATTTGAAAATAATCGCAAACTCGCAAAGGTTGAATTGGATAAGACCTTCCCTGCGATGGTAAAAGGTTATTTCTTCAACAAGTTTAAGAAATTGCCAGTAGATCAGAATGCTTGGGTGGTCGAGTATACTGTATGATCTTAATTATTGAAGGTATGGATAATTGCGGCAAGTCTTATTTGATTAATGACTTGCGCAAGCAATACTTTAAGAGGCATCGAACGATTACACATCATTCATCCTCTCCTCCCACAAAATCCGCACCTGATATATGGGAACAAATGCATTACGATGATTTGTTCTCAACATTTAAGCAAATGGTCCAACACGAAGGTTACGACGTTCTGTTGGACCGTTTCCATCTCGGTGCAATTGTTTACGGTGCTAAATATCGTAATTCATCGCCCCACGCAATGAAAACAATTGACAGAAGACATCTTGAAAATTATGATCAAGCTGCCCTGTTATTGTTGACTGATACTAATGAAGGCATTATGTCTCGAGACGATGGCTTGAGTATCGAACAAAGCGCCGAAGAATATGACGATGTTCGTAGAAGGTTTACTGAAGCGTTTAAAGAATCATACGCAGTTAATAAACTTCACGTCAATATTACTACTAACGGTGGTATTGACAAGACGCTATCAACTGTGATACAATGGCTAGATCAAATTGAATCTATAAAATTAGAGGCATCCTATTAATGCAAACTGTAAATGACATTCGCAAAAAGTTGATGATGAAGCGTATCGAAAACGATTACGTTACCGATAAGACCGGTGTCAAAACAATTGAGCTCGTTGGTGAATCGTTTATTGCTGATGAAGATTGGATTGTTCGCAAGCCCAACTTAGAATATGTTCAACGCGAACTCGAATGGTATCACAATATGTCATTGCGAGTTGATGATATTCCTGGTGAAACGCCACAAATTTGGAAAGACATTGCGTCTACTCGCGGTAAGATCAATTCAAATTATGGTTATCTGATTTGGCATGAAAATAACGGAGATCAATATCGTAATTGTTTGCGTGAACTCCGTGCTAATCCAGATAGCCGACGTGCTACTATGATCTATAACAGACCAAGTATGCACACCGATTATAACCAAGACGGTATGTCAGATTTTGTTTGTACATACGCAAATCAGTTTATGATTCGTGATAACAAACTTGTCTCACATTATATTATGCGATCTAATGACGCCGTCTTTGGTTATTGTAATGATGTTCATTGGGCCATGCATGTACATAAAATGCTGGCTTATGATCTTAACATAGAGAAAGGCGATCTGATTTGGACTGCTTCATCGTTTCATATATACGAACGCCACTTTAAATTTTTGGATAAATTAATTACACATGGTTGATTGGAATACAAGATTTTTACAACTTGCTCGTGAAATAAGTACGTGGTCAAAAGATCCTAGTACTCAGGTAGGCGCCGTCATTATTAATGAGAAGCGGCGTATTCTTGCAACTGGATATAACGGATTTCCTCGAGGCATTTTCGATAAAGAATCTCGATTGCAAGACCGTGAGCAAAAATATCAATTAGTTGTTCATGCTGAAATGAACGCAATCTATAACGCTACATATAATGGCGTATGTCTTGAAGGCGCAACTCTTTATGTGTGGGGTTTACCTGCATGTTCAGAATGTGCTAAAGGTATTATTCAGGTTGGTATTAAAAAGGTTGTGATGGCTGACATAAATAAAGTTGACAAGTGGCAGAAATCGTTTGAGATTTCTAAAGCTTTATTTGATGAAGCAAGTGTTGAATATAAAATGGTAGAAATAAATGAAACACAACAAGCGAATCGTTCTTGATTTTGATGATACGTTAGCATATACAAAAAATCGAGATTGGGAAAACGCAATTCCAAACGAAGCATTAATACAAAAATGCAATCAGTTGTTTGATTCTGGTTGGACAATTGATATCTTTACCGCCCGTGGATCTATTTCCTGTAAAACCCGTATTGAAGCCGAACAAAAATACGGTCAACAAATTAGAAGTTGGTTATCCAAACACAATGTTAAATATAACGAATTGAGTTTTGATAAACCTCTTGCTGCTTATTATATTGACGATAAAGGCATCTCTCCAGAATTATTCTTGGAAGCTGATATTAAACAATTGTGCGGTGGGTTATCTGGATCTGACATATATACCGATGGCAATCTTGTTCACAAAACAGCTGACAACGGTCATGAAGCAATGTCTTGGTTTGATTCTGCTAAAGAATTTTTGAATGTTCCAAGAATTGATCGTATTGTTGGTAATACTTTAACTATGGAATATATTAATCATAACGAGCAATATTTTTCCGATAATATCTTTATTGCTTTGGCTAAGATTCAAGAAGTATTGACTGCAATGTCAAAAAGACCATCTCTTAATGAAAAAGTTTTTGATGATTATGCAGCAAGAATTAAAGAACACTGTGAATTAGCAAACCTAAAATTGTTTGACAAAGTACATAATATGTTGTATAATGGCAAACAATATAAAAGCAACTTTGCTCACGGAGATTTTGGAATAAAAAATCTGCTATTCAGCGATGAACGTTTGGTGTTGATTGATCCGATACCAAACGTTTTTGGCTGTGTTGAATTAGACGTTGCAAAATTTTTGGCAAGTTTGCTAATTAACAAATACACAAAAGAAGAATACGATACCTCGTTCGAATTGTTATCTTTTTATAACAAGATCGACAAAAATGATTTAAGAATTCTTGTTGCTTCCGAATGCATACGAGTTTTTAAATATCACCCAGATAAAGTGTTTGTTCTTACTTGTGTAAACTCGATAATACAGGAGATATAAATGTTTTTAGATAGAAAAACTTTACCTGAAAACGCAAAGGTAGGTTTTACTTGCTCGACGTTCGATTTGTTTCACGCCGGCCATCTTGTTATGTTACAAGAAGCAAAAACTTTGTGTGATTATTTGATTGTCGGTTTATTAATTGACCCGACAGTTGATCGTCCTGAAAATAAAAATAAACCTATACAAACGCCTTTTGAAAGGTATATACAAGTATCATCTTGCAAGTATGTCGATGAAGTTATTCCATTCACTACAGAACAAGAAATCGTTGATATGATATTGACTATCAATCCTGATATTAGAATCGTTGGTGAAGAATACAAAGACGTTGAGCACACTGGCAAAGGCCTTTGTCAAATACATTACAATCGTCGGCGGCATTCGTTTTCTTCAACTGAACTTCGATCGCGCGTAGTTGCCGCCCATAAATAATACACTGAAGTTGAGTTTTATATTATGAAAAATATCGGTTTTGCAAAAATCGGCAAGTCTATCAAATTAAAGACAAACAATTATTCTCCTATTGGTGGTGATAACGAACCATCTGCATTTCTTCGCGCTTTAGCAAATAACAACCCAGATAAAACTTTTTATATTGTTGGCCGTTCGGATTTTAGCACCCTATCTGAAACTGAACGACTCAATCTTTTTCCATACGATAATGTAATCGATATTTGGAAAGGAGTTAAGTCAGAAAAAACAGAAAAATTTTACCGTCATATTATCAATTATTTTAAAGATAAAAAAATTCAATTAGATTTTACTGTAATGATGGTTGGGCAAGTCGGTACTGTAACCGTTCCTAATAAAATTATCAAGACGCGTAATGATGATGGTATTCCTGCAGCGGTAATTGATATGACAAAGTTTTATACTTCGCCAATCAGCGTATGGATAAATGAAGACAAGCCGCGTTACATAGAAATTGTAAATGACCCAAGATACGTAATGAATCAATCTCGAGATATATTCCATTTGCCTGAAATTTCTTTAGGACAATATGATTATGAATATCGAGTCAATTGTATTGAATCTTACGAAGATCAAACTCGAAAGGAAGTGTATACAAAATCTAAATATGCTGGTATGGAAGTTGGTTTTTGCATGGATTACAAATATACCGAAGAAGTTAATATTAAACGTAATATAAACTTCATGATGATTTTGAATGAAGGTAAACCTTCTCGATACAGTTTACTAAAAGAATGGGTTCTTGATGAAATTGATGACGTTGAAATTTATGGTCGATGGGAAGACGATCGTGCTTTAACCGATCATCGTTTCCGAGGCTCTTTACATATTGACGAAATACAACGCAAGCTTAATAATGTTAAATTTACTTTTATCATTCCAATTAAAAAAGGATGGGTAACAGCAAAATATTTAGAAATGATTCACGCTGGTGTAATTCCATTTTTCCACCCAACCTATGACGAACAGAGGCATTTGCAAATTCCTGACTTCCTTCGAGTTAATAGCGCGTCTGAAATGAAAGAAAAAATGGAACGTTTAATAAACAATGAAAACGAGTATGTTTCTGTTTTAAAAGGTTTGCGTAAATTGATTCTTAAACCTGAATATTACGACGGTACATTCCTAAACAAACAAATTATGTCTGCCGCTGATCCTTCTTATGTTGCTCCAAACAAAGAAGAATATGAAAAGAAAACGGCTGCAACACTTGAGGAGTTTTTTGCATGAATAAAGAAATAACTTGGGCCCCTTTGATACCTTTAATCGGAGGACAAATGTTAGGCGCTGAAAGGGCATTTGGTACAGCTCCGTCTGCAATATATTCTTATGATGGGTTTCAAGCAAATGATGGACATTATGTAAATTATCAACAAAATACATTAGGTCGAGATGTTTCGTATATCTTACTTGAAGATAACATTCCCCGTGGTAAAGTTGATGTTATTTCTGGCACTCCTCCTTGTGCGGCCTTGAGTCAATTAAATACAGGTATGTCTGCAGAATCAAAAGGCGCAACTTGTGCAAAGAATGATTGGATGTACCAAGTCTTTACAGAAGCAATTGATAATTTTGAGGTCAAAGCAGTTGTAGTTGAAAATGCGCCTGCTCTTTTTACAAATAAAGGTTATGAAGTTGCAAAAAAATTATATGATATTTGTAACGAACGCGGGTATAGTTTGACTTTGTATAAAACATCAACTAAATATCATGGAATTCCACAGGCAAGAGATCGTACATTTGCTATTGGTTGGAAATCTGAAACCGCTCCTATTATGGGTTGGTATAAAAGAGATCGACAAACATTTGAAGAATATTTGAATACTTTGCCAAAAGATTCATTACAAAATGATTTGATTATCAACAAAAAAGTTGCGGATGAGCCATACTATCAATTCATCAAAACACTTTCTAACCAAGATCCTCGTGAAATTATTATTGAAGATCGTGATCACGGCGGGGGTACGGCATTTGGTTGGATTCAACGCAACGGATTATTAGAACGCGCAAATCAATGGTTTAAAGAAACCGGCAACGAAGCAGGGATTAAATATTCTGATCATGCAATTAAAAAATTTGCTGCAGGAAAAGGTATTTGGGATGGCTCTGTACACGTTTTTAAGGATACAATGAATGCTGTAATAGGCCGTAATATGGTTGACACTATTCACCCATCTGAAGATCGATCTTTAACTATCCGTGAAGCATTATATATGATGGGATTCCCTACAGATTTTGAATTGATTGGAGGTTTGCCTAAAGTAAATCATATTGCACAAAATGTACCAGTACCAACATCACGAGACATTCATACAGAAGTTGCAAAGTTTATTAGAGGCGAATTATCATTTTCAGAAACAAACTTTTTGCGACAAAATAATCACAAAGAAGAAACTTCGGTCGACCCATACGGTAAAAACAATCAACCGACTCTTGAGGAGTTTTTTGCGGCATGAAACACCATTTAATATTAGACTTCGAAACCTTGGGGCAGGATGTACACAAATGTGCAATTATTGATGTTTCTGTCATGGTATTTGATTGGGATCGTTTTTGTAGCGATAATCCTTACACTTATAAGGATATTGAATTAACAAAAAGATTTAAGTTATCAGTTAAAGATCAAACTTCAAACTATGATTACGAAATTCAAAAAGACACAATTGAGTTTTGGGAACAACAAGAAAAAGAAGTTCGAACTAAGATTACCCCAAAACCTGATGACTTGACTGTTAAAGAATTTACTGATCAATTTTTAGATTTTTTAATTGATGGGCCAAAGATTGAATATTGGTGGTCAAGATCTAATACTTTTGATCCAGTTATTCTTGAAAGATTATTCAAATCTCAAGGTAAAGTTAAACACATGCAAGAACATTTAAAGTATTGGGCTGTACGTGATACAAGAACTTGGATTGATGCAAAATTAAATTTTCCTAAAACCAACGGTTTTACTCCAGTGAACCGAGAAGAATGGGATAAAGTATTTAAAAAGCACGACAGTTCTTGGGATATCTTAGCTGATGTATTAAGAATGCAATTTATTGACCGTATTGAAAACGACGTGGATTAAAAATGGAACAAGATAAAATAAGTATAGAAGAATTGCGTAAACACAAGATCTTTTTGGCAACACCTATGTATGGCGCCCAATGTATGGGATCCTATACAAAATCGGTTGCAGAATTATCAATGATTTGCGCTGTTAACCAAATCGCAATTAAACATTACTTTATCTTTAATGAGAGTTTAATTCAAAGAGCAAGAAATTATTGTGTAGACGAATTTCTCAGATCAGACTCAACTCATTTGTTGTTCATTGATGCTGATGTTGCTTTTAATCCACACCACGTTATCAATATGTTAGCAATACAGCTTAAGAATGAAGAAATTGATATTATTACTGCGCCTTATCCAAAAAAAGCGATTGCTTGGGAAAAAGTTATTAAAGCTGTCGAGCAAGGCAAAGGCAATGATAATCCATACGATTTAGAAAAATATACAGGTGATATGGTATTCAATCCGGTGCGTAAAGAAAATGGGCCTCCTTTAAGGTTAGACCAACCTATTGAAATTATGGAAGGCGGAACCGGATTTATGTTAATACCAAGATACGTATTTGAAAAATTTAATGCAGCGTTTCCTGAATTGAGATATACGCCCGATCATATAAGGTCTGAAAACTTCGATGGCACAAGACAAATTACTGCGTTTTTTGATTGTATCATCGATCGTACTTCAGGCCGTTATTTGTCTGAAGATTATTTCTTTTCAAGAAAATGTCGAGAGATTGGATTGAGTATTTGGATGTGTCCTTGGATGGAATTGCATCATATTGGGACGTATATTTTTAAAGGAAATATGATTGCTGCCAATTCAATTGGTGCTGCGGCTACCGCAAATGAATCTGCAAGGAGAAGTACTTATAACAAAAATAAGGCTAAGCGTGATAAAAAGAAAAATAGTTGACATTATAACAGTTTTGTTATATAATAGCATTCTAAAATCAAGGAGTATTTTTTATTATGAAGTTCAGTGAAGAAACGGTAACAGTTCTTAAAAACTTTTCTGGGATTAACAAATCAATTCGTTTTACCCCAGGATCAACTTTAAAGACTATTACTCCAGAAAAAACTTTGATTGCAACCGCCGCGATCAAAGACAAAATTCCATCAGAGGCTTGCGTATATGATGTCTCAAGATTTTTATCAATTTTGAGTCTTTATAATGAGCCTGATGTAGAATTTAATGATAAATATTTTATTATTTCTGAAGGACGGCGTAGAACGAAATATGTCTATGCTGATATTTCAATGATTCACGTTCCTCCTGAAAAGGATATTAATATCCCTACAGAAGACGTGGTTGTCAATGTCAAGTGGGAAGATCTGCAATCAGTGCTTAAGGCTGCAGGTGTCCTTCAGTTCTCTGAGGTTGCTTTCGTTGGTACCGACGGCAAAGTATATCTCAAAGCCATCGACAGTTCACAAGAAGGTGCTGATGACTACGGTATCGAGATTGGCGAAACTGAAGATGAATTTAAGATTATCATCAAAACCGATAACCTTAAACTGTTACCCCAGGATTACAGAGTAACCCTTTGTTCTAAAGGTATTTCTGAATTCAAAGGTGACTCGGCTACTTATTTTGTAGCTATTGATTCAAAGTCGACTTACAATAGAGGATAAATACTATGAGTGATGCAATGCAACAACAACAAGAACCTGTACAGGTTACGTTGAATGATATTGCCACCGTTGTTCAAATTATTGATGTGGTTTCACGTCGCGGTGGTTTTCAAGGTCAAGAACTTGCAGGAGTAGGTATGCTTCGCAATAAGCTTGATATGTTCCTTCAGCAAAATATGTCTGAAGAACAAAAACAACAGTTAGCTGCAGCGCAGGACAATCAACAGGCTGATACGCCCGTTGATGTAACTTCTGCCGAAGGCGAACTTGCAAGTTTGGTACAATAACAAACTGCAACTTAAAGGGGGACCACAAGTCCCCTTTTATTTTTTTATTATGATGAAGGTGATTATATTATGGTGGATGCAAAATCCAACGAAGTCTTATGGGTGGAGAAATATAGACCTCAAAGAATAGACGATACAATTCTCCCCGAACAAATGAAAACAACTTTCCGTAAATTTGTCGATGACGGAAATGTTCCTAATCTGTTATTAACAGGTACTCCAGGCGTAGGTAAAACGACGATTGCTAAGGCAATGCTTGAAGAGCTTGATTGCGATTACATTGTTAAAAATGGTTCTCTTAATGTCAATATTGATGCAATACGATATGACATTTCTACTTTTGCTTCAGCAGTATCTTTGACAGGCGGGCGCAAATATGTTATATTTGATGAAGCAGATTATCTAAATGCCGCAAATGTACAACCTGCCCTTCGCAATTTCATCGAAGAGTATTCAAGCAATTGTGGATTTATTTTTACATGCAACTTTAAGAATCGTATTATTGCGCCATTACGATCTCGTCTTTCTGAAATTGATTTCAGTATTGAAACAGACCAAAGACCTAAGATGGCAATGTGTTTCTATAAACGCGTACAAGCCATTCTTGATCAAGAAGGTGTTGATTATGATCCTAAGGTTGTTGCAAAAGTAATTGAAAAACATTTCCCTGACTTCCGTAGAGTATTGACTGAATTGCAATCCTATGCAGGAGCTGGTAAAATTGATGAAGGTATTTTTGTTAATCTTAAACAAGAATCACTTGATGAAATGTTTAATTATCTAAAGAATAAAAACTTTACTGAAATGCGCAAGTGGGTTGCAAAAAATTCAGATCAAGATATGAACGAAATGTTTCGCCGTATATACGATATGTCAGCTGATAAAATTGCGTTGCGTACTCTCCCAGGATTTTGCGTAACTCTTGCGGATTATATGTACAAAGCAAATTTTGTCGCGGATCCTGAAGTCAATATGGTTGCTTTCTTGACTGAAATTATGATTGAATCGGAGTTTAAGTAATGTTTTTGAAATTAAGATGTTTCAATTGTAATAAAAAGCTTAAAGGTGAATTGGATACTTTTACTGTTTCTATGAATACCGTTGAAGGTAAACATAAAGTTAAAATGTGTGGCAGTTGCGCATTGCAGCTTGACGAAATACTTAAAGAGATTGAGGATATCCACAATGACGAAACAACTGACTCCCTTTGATTTTATGAATGCGGCTTCGCTAACAAAGGAAAATCTAATTAGCGATAATGATTACCCGGAAATGATTGAGAAAGAATACGTTCCTTATATTGTTAATCGTGGTTTTTCAAATTTTGAAGACAGCATTTTACACGCGAATGAAATGAATCAACGAGCTCATTTGTTTAACGCTGCGCAGTTTCAGTATTATAGATCTGTTCTTCGGAAAAGAAAACGATTTTCTAAATGGTATAAAAGCGAAAAGAATGAAGATTTGGATGCTATACAACAAGTGTATATGTGCAGCAGATCGATCGCTAAACTATACTATAAAGCCTTGTCTACAGACGATTTAAAGCAAATCAAAGAGAAATTAGAGATTGGCGGGTAAGTGAATTTAAAGATTTGATAAATAAATCTTGTAACTATATTATGAGTTACCACACTTACAATAATCATAATAATAAGGTGAGAGATGGAAGAGGATATTTTCAAAGGTGTGGGTATTGAGATCAATCTCCCAGCCCAGGATAATTTTTTAAAGGTTAAAGAAACCTTAACGCGGATAGGTATCAGCTCAAGGAAAGAGCGTCGTCTTTATCAATCGTGTCACATTCTCCATAAACAAAATCGATATGCAGTTCTTCATTTTAAAGAGTTGTTTATTTTGGATGGAAAAAGGAATACGTTTACTGATGAAGATCGCGCAAGAAGAAATACAATTGTAAATTTGCTTGAAGAATGGGACTTAGTAAAAATTGTTAATAGAGAAGCTGCATCTGAACCGATTGCATCTTTAAATCAAATTAAAATCATTTCTTTTAAAGACAAAGATGATTGGGAATTAGCGGTTAAGTATAATATTGGTAAAAAATAACCGAGGCTTATATTATGAAAATAAGAAAAGTACATTCAGCTAGTACTTATATTTTGAACGAATTAAATCAAATAGAAATTTCTCCAGTGTTTACGCAAGGAGAAAGATTAACATTATGGGACGCTTGGAACGAATCAAAACCTATTCTTGTTAAACAGCTAACAAGAGGAATAGGTATAATGTTGCCACCAGAGTCAAGAATTGGTTTGCCAACTGGTTTATTCGTTTCGGGTTTGTCAAAGGATACCGTATTAGAAGTTGATGTAAGTCCTTCTGCGTCATTAACAAAGGGTTTAATGTCTATCGGTAGTACAATTATAACAGAAGACGGAGAGATCACTGTAGGATGTTATAATGCTTCTGATAGTCTTGTTGCGATAGTTAACGGGGACGTAATTGGAATAGGAAAATTAACTAAAATTTCTTCTGTTCCTATAGAAAACGAATAAATAAATTTCGAGATGCCGTAAGGGTCTCGAATAATCGTCGGGTATTGCCGACACACAACTAAATGTCTTGCTTAAAAGGAGATAGCACATGACTAGACTTAACTTTAATACGTTAACCCCTTATTCCGTTGGTTTCGATCGCATGTTCGATCGGCTGTTAGATTTGGATACAAGCCATCCTAATAACCAAGGATTCCCCCCTTACAATATCCGCAGAGAAGATGAGAAATTCTTCATCGACATTGCTCTCGCCGGAATCGACCAAGAAGATATTGACATCGAGCACAAAGAAAATACCTTGACTGTCAAATCAGCGTGGGACGAATCAGGCGATTACCTCAATGGTGGTGGCGAATATCTTCACCGTGGTATTTCAAGAAAGAAATTTACTCGACAGTTCACCCTCACGGATGATATTGAGGTGCAAGGTGCCGAGTATGTCAATGGTCTTTTAACTATTCACTTGGAAAGGATTATCCCCGAAGAGAAGAGACCAAAGAAAATCGCTATTAATTCAAAAAAAGAATTGTTAGTTGAATAAATATCCGGGGTCTTCGGACCCCAACCTTGAGGAGTATAACATTATGGAATTTGAAAAAACTAACTATCTTCCTTCTTTGATTCCGGACGTAACATTCAAAACGCGTGTTCGTGATGAATCTATTGGAGGGGATAATCCGTATCGTTGGGAAGACGTTACAACGGACGATCTGTTTGCTAATAAGCGAATTGTATTGTTCAGTCTTCCAGGTGCATTCACGCCGACTTGTTCAACGTACCAAGTACCTGGTTTTGAAGAAGCGTATGAACGCATCAAATCATTATATGTTGATGATGTATATTGTATCTCTGTTAATGATTCGTTCGTTATGAATAAATGGGCAGAGGCACAAGGCGTCAAAAATATTAAAATGATTCCTGATGGATCAGGATTATTTACTGATGGGATGGGAATGTTAGTTGACAAAGACAATCTCGGTTTCGGTAAAAGATCTTGGAGATATGCTGCACTTATTACGGATGGCGTTGTTGAATTTGAATTCGTTGAAGACGGAAAAGAAGACAATTGCGAAACCGATCCGTATGGCAAATCTTCGCCTGAATCAGTTATTAACTACCTTGAGCACGTCCAAGAAAGGTTCGAAGCAAAAGGTAAAGAAGGTGAAAAAGCTGCTTAATTTTCTTCAACAATATTGGGAGGATTTTAAAGAAGGTCTACAATGGATGAATTTCATCGAAATGTATGATAACAATTTAAATGAAGCTCTCAGGAAAAGAGAAGAACAAAAAGAAAAGGAGTCGTAAGACTCCTTTTTTTTAATGTGGGCCAGCGGCGGTACCCTCTCCGTTTCCGCCAACAGTCGCGGAAAATACATTAGTATCACCTTGTTTAGATGTAATGCTATCACCGCCTTTAGTTACATACGTTCTGTTATCGACTGGCGCAAATAAAATATTATTAGTTCCACCTCCTTCAGCCGCTAATGCAAGATCTTCCGCGGTAAACCTTTGTGCCGTATTAAAATCCCCCATGCCAGGAAGATAACCACCGCTTGTTAAAAAATTAGCTTGATTTTGTATGATTTCGTCCTGCGTTAAACCGACGCCTTTAGTTACACCTCTTGGGTTTTTACTTTGCCCTTTTAGTTTTTCTTGTTCTAAATTTGCCTGTTCTCTTTGCAGTCTTGCCAATTCTTCATCTTTAACAATCTTATGATATTCCGCACGAACGGCTTCCGTATTTTCAGCGAGTGTATCTAATTCTGCAAGTCTTGCGTTTTTTTGGTCAATTTGTGCTTGAGTATATTTTACAAATTTTCCTCTTGCGTTTCTATATCCTTCTGCTTCAAGCTCGCTTAGAATTTGTTGTCTTTCGTCAAATAAATCGCCGAGTGTTTCATTTGCAACTTCTAATATTTTTTCGTTTGTAAGTTTTATTCTTCTAAACGCTGGATCACCTGCGTCCATTTTTTCTTTCTTTTGCAGAATGTTAAATAAGTTTTGAGGTAATCCTTCTCTTTTTGCGCCTTCTTCCTTTTCATTCATATAATCAAGAATTGCCATTCCTGATGCAATAACTGTACCGCCAAGTATAGAAGCAACTGCAAGTGGCCAACCTGCAGCAAATGCGCCTAAAGAAACAAATTTACCAACGCCTGCAATTGTCGCTGCTGTCCCTGCAGATAATAGCGCAACTTCTACACCATCTATTGGAGTATTTGCAATTTCGTCTGGAGTCATTCCTAACGCGTTTTCTCTAAACCAATCAGCAATCTCTCCTGCGTATGCCACTAAGCCAATTCCTATGCTAGCTAATAACGCGCCTTTTGCTTTTCCTAATGGACCTCCTAATGGGCCTTTACCTTTACCTTTGCCGTCAGGACCGTCTGGGGTATCTACTATGACAGGCCCTCCAGTACCTGGTATAGTAGAACCAGAAATTACACCTTCTGCGACCTTTTTTGCAACCATACCAGAAATAATAGAAGTTACGGCAGTTGAAGCTGCGGCCTTTGCTAATTCCGTTGCAAATTTAGCCGCAGTAAAACCACCTAATGCATAAAATAGCCAATCATCAACGCCGTCTATGCCAAGAAAGGTTTTTATTTGGGTTAGCTTTTCTTTCATTGTCGAATAGAAGTCAAGAAACATTTGTTTCATACCGGCCCAATCAATATCTCTAAAGGTTTCTATAATGGCGTCTTCCATTCTTGTAAATCCGCCGTCAGTTAATCCATTAACAAAACCTTTTACGAAATTATATCCAATGAAAAGACCCGTGCCTACTTTAGCCGCTGTCCCTAAAAATCCGAGAGATCCTTTTAATATTTTTCCAATACTTAATGCGTCTTTCTTATCTTCTTTTTCTTTTTCTTCTTTTCGTTTATTTTCCTCGGCGGTAACACCTTGAGGTTGTGGAGATTCTAATTCTCCAAAGTCTTCCATTCTTCGCCTTGCTTCGGCAATTAGTTCTTCTTGATCTGCTCTATTTTCTAAAAGCATCGTTTGCAAATATAAAGAATTTTGAATATCTTTAAAGATTGGCATAAAAGCTCTTAAATCCGCAGATAAAGTCTCTCGCAAGCTTTTTATGGAATTTGTACCTTTATTCCTTAAAAGTAACCCTTCTTCCATTAATCGCTTGCGAATGATTTCCGTTTCAGCAGCCATAGACTCCTTTGTCGGAGAATTGTCTCTTTTCGGTGATGGTAATTTATCTGCCATTTAATTTTTTGCCTTTTCTTTTTGTTCGTCTACCCAATCAATTAACATTTGAAAATATAAATCTCTTTCATAAGGAATCATGGCTTCAATTTCAGATATCGAATATTTATGATGCTGCGCCATGGAGAATATTATTTGATAATATGATCCCAAAGTAAGATGACACAGCATCAGATAAAAAAACTGCGCATCCCCTCAATCACAAATGTTTTGTCATCTCCATTTTTATTTTTATATTTGATTATGTGTCGAAGCCGCGGCATTGTTTGAAAAAACTTAGCAATTTGTTCTACAACTTCCCCGCTTAAATCTTCCATAAAAGAATTAACTTCTGCGGCACTGTAATCATCAAAATAATAAATTTCCTCAGCTGAAGCAACTTTTTCTAAACACGACACCAAAATAAAATAATTTGCCATTGGATCGTCTGCTTCAAATTCAACAATTTGAATGAATTCATCAATTGTTGGATATTTTAAAAATAAAGTAAACTCATCATTTATTTTAACTTGATTTGTATGACCCTCAATTCTTTCTAGTTTTACATCGTTGATATCGAGAGACATTTTAACATCTTCGTCTGTATCAGGATCTTTAATTGTAAACTCAATCTTATTATCAACTGACTTTGCTCTTAAAGATAATACAACGTATTCCAAATCAAACATTGCCATATCAGCGGCATCTTTATCATAAATACAATTATTGATAATTTGTTTTGCTGCTAATATTTCTTGTCCAGGTTCTTCTGATTGTTGTGCAACTAAAAGAATTTTTTCTTCTTTAACCGTAAAAGGTCTATATTTTATTTTTTCACCAGTTGAAGGTAATTCTAATTCAAACAACGGCAAATCAATTTTTGGTAAAGCCATTATATACTCCTATTTTTAACCGCCGCCTAAGCGATCTGTCAAGTTATCCCACGAATTTGTTATTCGCGTAAATCTATTAACTGCATCTTGTACAGACGTAGGTCTGTTAGTATTATTCAATGCTTGTCGTACAGTATCATATAAACCAACGGCAGCACCAATCGCGCCAAGCAATCCACCGCTGCTCCTATCAACTCCTCTTGTTTCTCCACTATAACCTATGTCGTCATATACAAATGATACTGGCAAAGTTAAGTATGCATTATTTTGCTCCCATCCTAAATCAATATTACCAATTGCAACTGGGAATGCCTTTCTTAATGTTGTTTCATATCGGCTCCATTCATAAGATTCTGTTGTGTAATGGAAAATGCTAATGTCTGTTGAATATTCGTCTTTATATCCAACTTCGTACGGAAGCATATCATTATTTTCTGCAAATGAACCGCCTGAAGTACTGTAATTAATAATGTTTTGCATCCATGAATGGAAAAAAGAAAGAACTTGGTGATCCGAATCCATAAGGAAAATAACGTTTATTGGTTCGTTTGAAATATTTGTTGGAAACAACTTTGGCCTACTAGCAACCATATCATAAGTGGACGTATTAATATTCATCCCAGGAATGCTAGCAGTTTGAGCAAAAAACCGTAAATCTCTTGCAGTTATAGAAGATCTTAAATTTTTAGGAAACCGATTTATCCTCATCTCAAATAAATTATTCTTTGCCGGGCCGCCATATTTGTCGAGCGTCGATTTGAATTCGCTTATATTAAATGACACTTTTTATCTTCCTCTTATAATTTTTCTTGAGTCTGCCCAAACTTTTGCGTTTGATGCGCCGGCAAATCTTGCGGTTGGTAAAAATAAAGCGATGTCCCATTCCGCAGGAGCTATGTCAATTAATCTTGATCTAATTTGTTTTGACAAATAATGCTTAATCGTCGGTTTAAATTCTTTAAATTTACTAGAACCATTTAAAATATCATAAGATAACGCAATCTTTGTATTCTCATCATATCGTTTATCAGTCGATACTGTATACAATGCGTCCATCAACTTGGCTCTTAGTAATGGCGGCAAATAATGCATATTAATACCAAGTAGTCCGCCTTTTGCTATATTTATTGGGAATATTAAAGGAAACTGATCATAATAAGGTAATGTATCTTTGTGTTTAGCATCGTAACTAAACATATACATACTGCCTATTTCAAATTTTGTTTTTGGAGTGCTGTTGCGTCTTGATGTTTCCGCTAATATTTTTTCAGGATCTGCAATGGCTTTTGAAGTACGTTGTGCCTGTTTCCTATACCATTCACGCGCTCTTTTAGTACGAGCAGGCATTTGTCCGCTTCTTGCGCCTTTTGCTAATATTTGGTCAAACAATTGAGCCATTATTCCTCCCAAGACCAGGTTTCACAACTGGTCTCGTCTATGTCGTACCAAGGGTCGACTAAAAATATTTGTAAGGTATCAGATGCAGGTATATTATAACTTCTGCAACTAACAGCCTCCGTTCTCCCAATCATAAATTGCCCGCCGGGTTTTAAAGTACAACGCACAATTGCATTAAGAGGACTCCATTCAGGGCAAATAGCATTCTTTCTTCTATATTCATTTTTCTTCATTAGTCTTGGATCATCTAAAGACCACCATCTAGCAATTTTTGATGGCGGATAATTTTTATCCCAAACTCTGTAAAGAGTTACCTTTTCTTTATTAGTGTTTTCATAAAATATTGCATCACTAATAGGAACATCAGTACCACATAATTGGTCAATCATCGGGTGATTATCATGCGCTTGACAAGATCCTTTAGTAGCCTGCGCGTATATACCCATAAGGAACACTAAAAATAAAAACCCTAACTTATTTGCTTTCTTAATCATTTTCCAAGTCCATCCTTTTCAGTCATAATCAAAAATTCCCACCCGCGGTCTGCACAATAATTTTGAGCGGCTTTCCATTTCGCTTCATTAATACCGTATGTTTTAACCTCATTTAAATATCTTCTCGATATTCTACCTGTCTTTGTCGCATTCTTTTTTGACGGATCAGGCGGTAATGTTTGAGCAAACGGTTTAATTTCAATCATTACAGTTTTATTTTGCCCACTCTTTTTATCTTTTCTGTGTACAATTACATCAGGAAAATATCGATGAATCCTACCGTCAATTGGAGATCTGTACGGAACTATCACTTCTTCTGATTGCCACCATATTACATCAGGGTGTGTGTCAACCATTGAAAAGAATTGAAATTCCCACCAAGATCGATAAATGATCTTTGTCGGGTCTCCTTTATATTTTCTCGGGTTCTTCGGTTTAAATCTTCCTTTATGCGCCATCTCTATTTTCAGTATAAATAACAAAATTACAGCAATTTATTATTTATTCAATAGGAACATAATCAATGGCAGGATCTACAAGACCAGAGCTAGTTATGGGAAGGCAAAGGAATACAGTTCCTACTCAATTGTCGTTTCCTTCTACTCCGCATCCTCACAGTATGTTAATGTTGTTCAAAAAATATGATTTCAATAATCTTAATAAAGGTTATGATAAGAAATTAACTTTAGCAAGTTATAATGCAGAAGGAGGTGGCAGAGAAGCATCTGAACCAGTTGGGCAAGTCAGAGAAGTGACTTCAATTGAATTGCCGTTTCCAAAACAACTTTTAGATTCAACTGCTATAAAATTGAATGCGGCCGAGTCCGGCCCAATAACAAGAAGCGTCGCTGAATTTTTATCTCAAGGTATTAGTAGCGATAAATCAATTTCAGATTTGCCGGCGTTAGTGGCGGAGTTTGCTCAAAACCAAGGTCTAATGTTGGGTGGAGCGTTTAGAAATACAGACGGCAAAGCTTTTAAAGAAGCTATGGATTCTATTCAAATTAAAGATGTCGCCTCGGCAGCAACCTTTTTATTAAAAAGCATTACTCCAGCAATTGGAAACGCGGTTAGTCAGGTAACAGGCCAGGCGGTTAACCCATTAGAAACTTTAGTTTTTTCTGGAGTCAATTTAAAGCAATATAGTTTTAACTGGGAATTATTTCCAAGCAACACTCAAGATTCTGAAAACATTAAACAAATCATTCGACATTTAAAAAGAAACAGTTTACCCGAAATGCAAGCTTTAGGCGGGGGAGAAAACGAAGGGGCTACTGTTGACAGGTTGTACTTATCCTATCCTTCAGTTGTTGAAATATTTTTACTTGGCGTTGATCCAACTCATTTCCCACAATTTAAACCTGCTATGATTAGTTTGATAGATGTCAATTATTCTCCTGAAGCGAAACCGGTTATTATGAAAGGAGGTAAACCTGGTTCAGTATTATTAACAATGACATTACAAGAACTCAATATTGATACAGCAGAAAATTATATGGACGCTCCTTCAACACCAGCTACACAACAAGACGCGGATAACCCAGAGGAGACTCCAGCAGGATGAAATATTTTGAAAACTTTCCAATTATTTCTTATCAAGGTAAAAGAGTTAGAGATATCACTCGCCGCAATACTTTTATTAAACAAATTTCAACGAATCCTTATTTGTTTTTGCCTTACACAATTAAAGAAGGCCAAAGAGCTGAAGATATTGCCTTAGATTATTATGGCTCAGTTGATTATATTTGGGTTATATATCTTGCAAACAATATCCTTGACCCATATCATGAATGGCCATTAGATACAGAAGATTTTAATAAGTTTTTAATTGATAAGTACGCAGACGTTGCTGATGCAACCGGGTATGATATTATTGCTTGGTTACAAGATGAAAATATCGACGAAAACATTTTATATTATTATTTCACAATTAATCAATAGGATCGATCATGGCTATAACACAGGTTATTTTAAATCCGGATTCTTTCAGAACGATTTATCTTCGTAAAGAAGACAGAGTTATTCTTCGTACTGAAAAGGGAGATAAAATTATTATCAAACGTATTATACCAGATAATTGGGTTGCTTACAGGATTTATGATTATGAAGAGCAAATTAACGATAACAAAAAAGAAATCTTTTTGTTCGATAAAAAATACTTATCTCGTCTTGAAAGAGAATTTAAAGCTAGCTTGACAGAATCTTAAAGATGGCAAATAATTTTTCACCAGGTTATTGTATTGTCCGTAATGGCGCCTTAACAAATTCAAAAGGCGTCACTAAAGATATTACTCCAATAATCATATCCGTAAGTATTACGCAATCAATCGCCATGAATTCATATTCCGGTTCATTGACGGTATTAGATACAGTTGGGTTATTAGAACAATGGCCTATACGCGGGGAAGAATCTCTTTTCTTAGAAATAGAATCTGCAGACTTAGGAACTATTGTTGGAATTAAGGCGCATGCATGGAAAATAGATAATATTCAATTGAATTCTTCTAGAACTGGATATATGTATGACATACATTTTATTTCGTCAGAATCTCATTCGGCAAGAATACGTAAGACAATTAAATCCTTTAGAGATGTTAAGGCAAGCACAATTGTAAAAAGATTATTTGATGAATATTATGGTGGGACAAACGAAGGTATTAATTTAACAACAGACGATGAAAAACAAACGCTTCCTCACGGTCCTGAATTTTCAAAAAAATATAGTTTAAAAAATAATAAAGAAAGATTTTTTTATATAGAATCTTCGGAAGGTAAATTGAGATGTATTATACCAAATATGTATATACCTCAAGCAATGAATTTTATAGTTAGGAGGTCTTGGACCCCAAGATCGACTTCAAGTTATTACAGATTTTTTGAAACATTGAGTGGATATTATTTTGTAACGGATGAATGGCTAATTCAAAAAGGTGTTAACAATAAAGATCAAATTATTAAATTGGAATTAGCAGCCGTAACTGATAAACACCCTGACGCTGCATTAAGACAAATAAGAACAATTGAAGATTTTAGAATGAATGATAATATCAATCTATATTCTGATATCGATTCTGGAGGAATAAGAAACGCAGCAATCTCTATCGATCTTGTAAGAAGAAAGGTTGAAAGAATAGATTTTAATTATTTAGATAAAGCAATATACACTGATATGAATGACAAGAAAATAAACAATACTCAATACAATGATGATTTCGAAGCTGACGTATTTACAAAAGATATAGCTAAAAGATTTATAATCTTTAAGGACTTTGCAGATACAGGAGATAATGCATCTGTTAGCGTTAGAGAAGATATTCATTTTACTGAAATTGTTTCAAATAGAATGGCATACGAACATCATTTAACTAGTATACAAGCTTCTGCAAAAATCAAAGGAAGATTAGACATTGAGCCTGGAATGATTGTTTCTGTCGATGCTCAAGATTTAAAAGCTTCTAGAGACGATAAGCAAAACGATACTTTAAACGGAAATTATTTAGTTACGTCTACACTTCACGACATTGCTGACAATATATGTACTACTTCATTAGGTTTAGTAAAATATGGTTGAGCCTGGTATAGGATTAAAAAACCCCTTATTTTTTATTGGGGTAATTGAGAATAACGTCGACCCTCGATTAGAAGGCCGAGTACAGGTGCGTGCGTTTAGCGTACACGGAACACACGATCAAGTTTCGACAGAAGATCTTCCTTGGGCAATCTGCGCATCAGGAGATTATGGACTTACATTTAATCCTCCGTCTTTAAATTCATTTGTGTGGGGTATGTTTGTTGACGGAAGAGATGCTCAGCAACCAATTGTATTAGGATTACTTCCTTCTCAATCGGCCGGGTTTATTGATCCTGCAAAATATGGCTGGGGTGTTATTCCTCAAAAGGACGGCGAAATACAAGCAAAAGGATCGGCCCCAAGAGATTTTGGGCAACCTCAAAACTCAAGACTCACTCGTGGCGAAGACATACATGAAACGTACGTTCTTGGTCAAGAAATGAATAGAATTGAAGATATGCCGGTTGCGGGGACTGAACAAACATGGTCAGAACCTTCTTCTGCATATAGTTCAAAATATCCTTACAATAAAACTATCGAGACCGCGTATCATTCAATAGAAATTGACGATACCCCAGGCGGTGAAAGAATAATGATTACTCATAAAGAAGGATCATTTATTCAAATAGATGCAAAAGGATCGATGACCGAAAAATCGGCGGCCGATAAATTTGATATTACAACAAACAAAAAACATGAATTTGCAGGCAACGGATCTGTTATCACTATTAAAGGCGATGCGCACGTATATGTTGAAGGTAATAAGACCGAACATATCACTGGTGATTACAAATTGTTAGTCGGCGGAATGATTCAAGTCGATGGCACTCAAATAAATCATAACGCTTCAATGCAATTACAACAACGCGGTGGAGATGTTAAAATTGAAGCAAACGCTGGAACGTTAGGACTTAGAGCAGATAAGCAAATTGCAATGTATGCAGGTTATGACGTTACAACAACGGCGCGTAAAATATTCTTTACTGCATTTGAAACTTTTGACGCATATAGTACAACATCAATGCGATTAACGAGTTTGTTTGATACACACGTTGTTGGAAGTAATATGTACATTTCAATGTCTGGCGTTCTTCCACCAGTTACACCTTTACCGCCTTTGCCGTTTACCGGCGTTCCTTCGCCAACATTAACGTCACCAGGGTTTAATCTTGCATCAGGCACATTTACTAATATAACAACCGGGGGCGCATTAAGTTTAATCACTGGCGGTGCAACAAGTATTCAAACTGGCGGCGCAACGTTTATCAAATCTCTTGGTGTAACTGATATTTCTTCAATAGGCCCGCTACAAATCGATTGCACCGCGCCGATATCAATTGGTTCATCAACGTATTTGAGTTTAACTGCTCCCTTTGTTGCTGCGGATGATCTTATTGCATTAGGTTCAGGCCTTGCGTTTCCGCCAATTCCTGTCCCAGTTCCGCCAGTTCCTGCAGGAATTGGTGTACCAAGTATTCCTAGCTGGCCTGGTCCAGAACCAGCGCAGATGCCTGAACCAATAACGCAATCGACAAGAATTGCTAATTATAATCCTGGAGGAAGTTTAAATTCCGCAGGTTATGTTTCTCCTGACCCAGAAAGCGAAAGGTGATAAGATGCAAGAAGATTGTTTAGATCCATTAGATCAGGCAGGCAACACAAGACTAGCATTATCAGGAGGTTATCCTTCTGTTAATACTAAAGGAGAATTTACTCTTCGGCAAGTTGATATTTTTGCGGATAATTTAATTGCGCAAATTGAACAGGATAGTATAAAGGCTCCTTTAGAAAGATTAGTTAATCGCTATGGTCAAGATGACTTCACAGATGCTCTTAATGCAACAGGTGTATTTTTTAATACTAATACTGTTGACAGTAATGAATATCCTATTTTAGATAATAGAATTAATAGAGGACCGATCACTGCGTTTGAATTATCTGACTTCTTAAATGAATACAATTATACACCAGCGGATTATACAGATAAATGTAATCGCAATGATTCAAATTTATTTTTTCAATTTGATTCTTATTATGGTGAATCGTTTGCTAATAGCGTATTAGGTGGATTTTGTAATAGCTTAGATAATATCTTTGCAGCATTGGACGCCTTCTTTGACGTATTAGGAGAAATTGGTAAAATAATTACTGATGCTTTAGAATTTTTAAGTAAGATTAGAAACCTTGAAGATTTCTTAAAATCCGCAATTGAAAAATTGACAGTTAAAGCATTGATTGAAAAGATTAAAGAAAAATTAATAGAACAAGTTACAAAAGCATTTGATAAAGTTGCACAACAAATTGAAAACTTTAATATTGAAGGGATCATAGGAAACATTGATACGTTTCTTCACGAAAACATTGTTAAGAAAATTATGACAACACGTGAAGAAATGTGTTTGTTTTTTAATGACGAAAACAAAGATACCTTAAAGAAAAAGGTCAAAGATTTAATTGATTATGTTGTAGGTCTTTTTGAAAATCCGGGTTTAGAAGAAATATTATTAATGATTAAAAGGTTTTGTGGCTTTGCGTCGCAAATTGAAGCGTTATTAAATGCAATTAAACAACCATTAAGTACATACTCTAATAAGTATTTTATTATTTCTCAAAGATTAAAAATCATTTCAAATATGAATACTGCTGGCGCTGTTGAAGCCGGAGCTGTACGTTTTTCAGATGAAAAGAGAAAAGAGGAAATAAATAGAATAGAGGAAGAATGGGAAAACCCATCCTCTAAGGCATATACACCAAATAAAGAAGAACCTTATAATATTAAAAGGCCTACCATGGCCGAATACGCAAAACTGCCAAAGTGTAAAGACGTAAAAGAAGGCAGCGACCCTAGGGTTAAAATAACGGGTTCTTTTATAGACGATAAATTATGTGGCCTCGAAGGATGGGTTAAACTCGATTTGGATCTCAAGGTTTTTCTAATGAGGTTTCAAGCTTCTTTGCCAGATGGAGAAGAACAATTAAATGTTACTAATGGTTTTAGAAGCAAGCAGTATAACGATGAAATTGGTGGATCTAAAGAATCTACTATGATGTCAGGTTTGGCGGTTGAAATTGAAAACCTTTATAGTGTTTCGGACGAACAGGAAATTATTGACTTGGCTTTGAAGGCAGGATTTAAAACAGTTAAACCACTTTCTGGTACAATTTATTTAGACTTAATAAAAAGACCTACGAGTAATCAATAATGACAATTGAAGCTATAACACCGTTAAAAAAACGAGCGACAATATATTCGGATTTTAGAAAAGATCTTGCGCAAAGTCCAATTTCTGAAGATATTACTATTCTTAAAGATGAAGACGCCGTCAAAGATTCAATAAGAAATCTTTTATTGACAGATCGAAGAGAAAGATTATTACAGCCTTTTCTTGGCGCCGGCCTTCGCGAAATGCTTTTTGAAAACATAACACCTGCGACCCTTAAATTAATTGAAGACCGTGTTAAAACAACAATCAGAGCATACGAGCCAAGAGCAGAACTTATTGATGTTGAGGTTTCTTCGGGTATAGACGATAATACAGTTTCAATTATAGTAAAATTTTATGTTATAAACTTAGAACAACCAATAACGTTAGATGTTATTTTAGAAAGGATAAGATAATGGCACAGCCTAATGCCCCAATAACAGAATTAGATTTTGATGCTATTAAAACTAGTTTGAAGGATTATCTAAAAACTCAAACACAGTTTAAAGATTATAATTTTGAAGGCTCAAACTTAAGCGTACTACTCGAC
>Ga0181594_10000229_pt1 | contig 48246 bp, 54 predicted proteins | sample 071ome_18_FD_145603 | JGI IMG/M metagenome (GOLD analysis project Ga0181594, IMG submission 145603) | Coastal salt marsh microbial communities from the Groves Creek Marsh, Skidaway Island, Georgia - 071413BT metaG (spades assembly) | ecosystem: Environmental > Aquatic > Marine > Intertidal zone...
CGTGCTCGCGCGCCAGCACCTGTGGCAGGGCGGCGTCGATTACGCCCACGGCACCGGGCACGGTGTCGGCAGCTTCCTCTCGGTCCATGAAGGACCGCAGCGGATTGCCAAGAGCTCAAGCCCGAGCGAACAGGAACTGCTGCCTGGCATGATCGTGTCCAACGAGCCCGGTTACTACAAGACCGGCAGCTACGGCATCCGGATCGAGAACCTGGTGCTGGTCGAACCGCGCGAAATCGACGGGGCGGAAGGCGATTGGTTCGGCTTTGAGACACTGACCCTCGCACCGATCGAACGAAGACTGGTCGACTGGTCGCTGATGACACCGGATGAGATCGACTGGTGGAACGCCTATCATGCACGTGTGCTCGAAGTGATAGGCCCGCAGCTCGACGGCGAGGCGCGCGAGTGGCTCGAAGCGCAATGCGCGCCGGTCGAATGAAGCTTGGATGAACGCGCGGCCTGTGCTTCTTGCAGCGAGATTAATCTGGCCCGGCATTTGTGACAAATGGCGACAAATTCGCCCGATCACGGCATAACTGCGCGACAACCGCCACCTATATGGGTGATCAGAAAGCCGCAGGGCCAAGGTTTTTCCCTCCCCCTCCCCCTGTCCTGCGGCTTTCGCCGATTACTTCTAAGAAGCGGAATGAAACTGGAGAGCGACGAAATGAAAAAGTCCCTGACAATTGGCCTTTCGGCCCTGGCTCTGGTCGGCGGCGGCAGCGCTGCCCTGGCGATGCATCACGGCGGCGGTATGAAAGCCGATGCCAACGGCGACGGGGTCGTTACCCGCGCCGAAGCCGAAGCCGAAGCCGGCGCAACCGCGATGTTCGCGAAAATGGACGCCAACAACGACGGCACACTCAACGCCGCCGACCGCGAGGCGCGCAAGCAAGCGCGCCGGACGAAGATGTTCGCGGCGTTGGACGCCGACAACAACGGCCAGATCAGCCGCGACGAATTCATGAACCACGAGCATGAAGGCAAGCGCGGGAAGGGCCACAAGATGGGCAAGCGCGGCCATCGCGGTGGCAAGATGATGTTGCGGATGGCCGATACCGACAAGGACGGCAACATCAGCCAGGCCGAATTCACCGCCGCAGCCATGAGCCGCTTCGACAAGACCGATGCCAACAATGACGGCCAGGTCACCGCCGAAGAGCGTCAGGCCCATCGCGAACAGATGCGCGCGAAGTGGCATGAGAAGAAGCACGGCAATGGCGCCAGCTGACCGAAGGGGGGCGACGACTGAATGAACGAGGACGATCCGCCCCGGCTGCTTCTGGTCGATGACGAAGCAACCCTGCGTGAACCCCTGGCCGAGTATCTCTCGCGTCAGGGGTTCGCCGTGAATGAGGCTGACAGCGCCGCCAAGGCGCGCACGTTTCTGCGCGACGAGGCGCCCGATCTCGTCCTGCTCGACATCATGATGCCCGGCGAGGACGGCCTTTCGCTGTGCCGCCATCTGGTCGAGGCGCGCGACATCCCCGTTATCCTGCTCACCGCCAAAGGTGAGGCGACCGACCGCATCGTCGGCCTCGAGATTGGCGCGGACGACTATGTCGTCAAACCCTTCGAGCCGCGCGAACTGGTCGCGCGTATCCGCAGCGTCCTGCGCCGCCCCGGTCGGTCATCTCCGACCATCGAGGACAACGAGGCCTATCTGTTCGAGGGATGGCAGCTCGACCCGCTCAAGCGCCGCCTGACCGATCCCGACGGTGCCGTTGTCTCCATCTCGTCGGCCGAATTCCGGCTGCTGACCGCGCTGCTCGATCATCCCCGGCAAGTCATGGACCGCGACCGGCTGCTCGACATGGTGCAGGGCCGTGAGGCGCACCTGTTCGACCGCGCTGTCGATAACCAAGTCAGTCGGCTAAGGCGCAAGATCGAGGCGGACAGCCGCAATCCCGAACTGATCCAAACCGTATGGGGCGGCGGTTACATGTTGGCTGCCGACGTCAAGCGCATCTCGCGGGACGACGACTGATGCGGCTGTGGCCGCGCAGCATGACCGGGCAGCTGATGCTTGCGGTGGCTCTGGCCTTGCTGGTGGTGCAGGGGCTCGGCTCCGTGCTCGTCTACCGCGCGCAGTACGAGCGCCGCGAGGCGGAATTCGTGAATGCCGCGGCCTTTCGCATCGCGATGGAAGTGCGCGGCAAGTCCAGTTCGTTCGCACGCGAGCGACCCCAGCGTCGGCGGTTTGGTAGCAAACATCATCCCTTTGGCCGCTTCCGCATGATGCACAGTACGCAATCCCCGGAACGCCCCGGCGAGTATCGCGATCCTGTGGCGGAACGGCTGCTTGCGCGCATTCTCACCGAACGGGACATTGCGGTCAGTCAGGTGGTAGTGATTCACCGCGACGCGCAGGATGATCCGCCCGCGCTGGCCCGCGCCGCGCGGCGCGCCGCTTTCATGGGGGCCATCCGAAAATGCCGGAAGGTTCGATCATGATCGCGGGTGCCAGGCTGGCCGACCGGAACAAATGGCTTGTCGCACGCGTCTGGATGCCGGGCGACGTGCGCGAGCTGATTTGGCCACTGATCCTGCAAACCATGCTGATTTATGCCGTACTCGTCGCAGTTCTGGCGCTGGTGATGCGACGGATCACGCGCCCGCTCTGGCGTTTGACGAAACGTGTCGAAAGCTTCGCGCAAAGCCGCGACATGGCAGAGCGGATCGAACCGGAAGGCCCTGAGGACGTCCGCCGCCTGATCACTGCACACAATGCCATGGAATCGCGCATTGCCTCGATGCTCGACGAGAAAGATGTGATGCTCGGCGCCATCGGCCACGATCTCAAAACGCCGCTGGCAGCGCTGCGCGTGCGCATCGAATCGGTGCCCGACGAGGCCGAACGCGCCAAGATGGCAAGTACGATCGAGGACATCACGCACTCGCTCGACGATATCCTCTCGCTGGCGCGCGTCGGCAGGCCCGGCGATCCGCCCGAGCGGACCGAGCTTTCGGCGCTCATTGCCTCGGTGGTCGAAGAATACCAAGACATGGAAAAACCGGTCGCGCTCGGCGAGGCCGGGCGAATCGTCGTGGCATTGAGGCCGACCTGGCTGCGCCGGGCACTGCGCAATCTCATCGACAATGCCGTGCGCTACGGCGGCAATGCTTCGGTATCGCTGCAACAGGATGGACAAAGCGCCCGAATCAGGGTGGACGACGACGGCCCGGGAAACCCCGATGGCGACCTTGGACGCATGACCGATCCATTCACCCGCGGCGATCCCTCGCGCAACAAGGGCACCGGCGGAGCGGGCCTAGGACTGGCGCTGGCGCGGGCAATCGCCGAACAGCATGGTGGAGAGCTGGTGCTGGCGAACCGGCCCGAGGGCGGCCTCAGGGCGGAAATCGTACTGCCGGTATAGGCCTTAGCGCATCAGCCCGCCGAGGATGTTGCGCACGAAGGCGTTGGCCCCCGTGCGTACCGGGTCAGCACTCGATTTCTTGCCCAAGGCCTTTGCGACCGCGATCGAGACTATCGACCCCGCTGCGGCCTTGACCGCACGCTTGCCGGCCGTCCCAAGATCGATGCCCCACAGACTTGTCGACTTGCGACTGCGCTTGCGCACTTCCTCTTCGCCCTTTTCGTCGACCTCCACAGCCGTCTCGGCGGCATCTTGCGCCTTGGCGCGCAATATTTCCTCGGCACTCTCGCTATCGACCGCCTCGTCGTACTTGCCATCGTGCGGACTGATCGACTGGATTATTGCGCGCTCCTTCTTCGTCACCGTGCCAAGCCGCGATCGCGGCGGCGCGATCAGGGTGCGCTGCACCACGATCGGTGCACCGTCCTCGTCGAGCGTGGAAACCAGCGCCTCGCCGACCTTCAGTTCGGTTATTGCCTGCTCGACATCGAGATCGGGATTGATGCGGAACGTTTCCGCCGCTGCCTTGATCGCCTTCTGATCGCGCGGCGTGAATGCCCGAAGCGCATGCTGCACCCGGTTGCCGAGCTGGCCGGCAACTTCTTCGGGAATGTCGATAGGGTTCTGGGTAGTGAAATAGACGCCCACACCTTTCGAACGGATCAGCCGCACGACCTGCTCGATCTTTTCCTCCAGTGCCTTGGGCGCATCGTCGAACAGCAGGTGGGCTTCGTCGAAGAAGAAGACGAGTATCGGTTTTTCAGGATCACCCGCTTCGGGCAGAGTTTCGAACAGTTCGGCGAGCAACCACAACAGGAACGTCGCATAGAGCTTGGGGCTGCGCATCAACTTGTCGGCAGCGAGCACGTTAATGATGCCTCGCCCGTTCTCGTCGCACTTGATGAAGTCGTCGATCTCCAGCGCCGGTTCGCCAAAGAATTGGCCCGCGCCCTGGCTGTCGAGCGAGAGCACCTGGCGCTGGATCGTGCCGACCGACTGCTTGGAAACATTGCCGTATTTGGCGGTGAACTCGCTCGCATTTTCCGCCGTGTAGGCAAGCATCGCCTGCAGATCGGCAAGATTGAGAATGGGCAGTCCCTGTTCGTCTGCATAGCGGAACACGATATTGAGCACGCCTTCCTGCGTGTCGTTGAGGTCCATCAGCCGGGCAAGCAGCAGCGGCCCCATTTCGAAAATCGTGGTGCGGATCGGATGGCCCTGCTCGCCGTAAAGGTCCCAGAACACGGCGGGATTGTCGCGGTAGGAATAGTCTTCCAGCCCGATTTCCTTGGCCCGCGCCTCCAGCTTGTCCGCGTTCTTGAAATCGGCACTGCCCGCCATCGAGATGCCTGACAGATCGCCTTTCACGTCGGCGAGGAACACCGGCACGCCATTGGCGGAAAACTGCTCGGCAATGGTCTGGAGCGTGACGGTCTTCCCGGTGCCGGTCGCGCCCGCGATCAGGCCGTGACGGTTCGCCCGGTCCAGCCGCAGCGCCTGCCGTTCGCCGTCAAGTCCAAGCCCTAGATGGATTTCCGACATGCCATGGCTCCTGCGTAGTGGCCCTGCCACTTGATAAGGATGCTCCCGCACCATGGCAAAAGGGATTTTTTTGCAAGGCGTCGCGCACCCAGCTAGGACGCACCTTCCCGACCGCCGCTGCGAATCCCAATGCCCGAACCGTTTGTCCTGCTTGACGATGCACGCACGGAAGGCGCTGCGGATGCGCGGCTCTTTCGCGCGCCGAAAGAGGTGGTCGTTGCGCGGCGACCTGATGACGTAGAGCCAGCGCTGGAGCAGCTCCATAAGCTGTCAGCCAAGGGGCTGCACCTTTCAGGCTATCTCGCCTACGAGGCAGGTCTGTGCATCGAGCCGCGCCTTGCCGCGCTTGCACCCATGCGCGCGGGCGCCGACGGGCCACTAGTGTGGTTCGGCGCGTTCGAAAGCTACGAGACGATTGCGGCCAGCGATGTCCCGCAGTGGCTCGCCGCAAATGGTGGAACCGGGTCGGCCGGAATCGGTCCGCTTGATCCTCTGGTTTCGCCGGGCGCCTATGCAGCGGCTTTCGACGCGGTGCAGGAAGCGATCCGCGCGGGCGACATTTATCAGGCCAACCTGACCCTGCCGCTCGAAGGCGCCTGGCATGGCGATCCGCTGGCCCTCTATGCCGCGATCCGCCCGGCGGCGCGCGCCGGATATGGCGGTGTCGTGCATGACGGCTCGCATTGGCTCTTGTCGTTCAGTCCCGAACTGTTCTTCAGCCTCAAGGAGCGCGAGGCGCGGTGCAAGCCGATGAAAGGCACCCGGCCGCGCGGACAATCGGAGGCACAAGATCAGGCGCTGGCCGCAGAATTGGGGGAGTCGGCGAAGGAGCGCGCCGAAAACCTCATGATCGTCGATCTCATGCGCAACGATCTGTCGCGCGCGGCCGTGCCAGGCTCCGTCCGCGTCGAAAATGCCTTTGCAGTCGAGACCTATCCGACAGTGCACCAGTTGGTCACGACCGTGCTTGCCGATCTGCCTTCCGAAACCGGCGCGGTCGACATGCTCCGCGCACTGTTCCCGTGCGGCTCGATCACCGGCGCGCCCAAGATCCGGGCGATGGAACTGATCGACGCGGTCGAGCACTCACCGCGCGGGGCCTACTGCGGTGCAATCGGCCGGATCGACGCGAGCGGCGATGCTGCCTTCAATGTCGCGATCCGCACCTTGCGCCTGACGCAGGACCGTAACGGACCGCAAACCGGAGGTGGACGCGCGGTGCTGGGCGTCGGCGGAGCCATCGTCGCCGATTCGGAGTCGATGGCCGAGTGGCGGGAATGTCTGGTCAAGGGCGCGTTCCTGAGGCAATCCACATCGGAAATGACCGCGAGCCAATTCGATCTGATTGAGGCCATGGCCTTCACGCCCGAGACAGGCGTACCGCTGCTCGAAATGCATCTCGAACGCATGAAGGCCAGCGCAGCAGAGTTGGGTTTCGAATTCGACCGGCACGCGGTGCGCAACGCCATTCAGGCGCTGTGCTTCGATCTCGATGCTCCCGCAAAGTTGCGCCTCCTGCTGTCGCGCAGCGGCGCGACTTCGCTGGAAGCGGTGGCGCTGTCGCAAGGCGAATTGGCGGAACCGGTTGTCTGCGGCGCGCTGCCACTGCCGGTCGATCCCGACGACTTGCGATTACGACACAAAACCAGCGATCGCTGGATTTACGACGCAGCCCGCGCGGTTGCCGAAGCAAGCGGTGCGAGCGAAGCAATTCTCGTGCGACCCGATGGACTGGTCACCGAAGCCAGCCGCTCGAACCTGTTTGTCGAGCGCGACGGTATGCTGCTTACTCCTCCTGTCGCGCTTGGTCTGCTTCCCGGCGTGCTGCGCCGCTCGCTGATCGAGGAAAGCAAGGCGGAGGAAGCCGAATTGACGCTCGCCGATCTTGCCGGGGGATTCCTGCTTGGCAATTCGGTGAGGGGATTGATGAAGGCGGAACTGCTCAAATGACACAAACGTCCCTCGCATTGTCGCGCATCGCTCCTTCGCAGACCGTCGCCATGACCGACCGCGCTATCGAATTGCGTGAGCAAGGCCGCGATATCATTTCGCTCTCCGTCGGCGAACCGGACTTCGCCACGCCGCCGAACGTGATCGAGGCGGCCAAGCGCGCGCTCGATACGGGCGACACCAAATATACCGCGGTCGGCGGCACGCTGGCGATGAAAAAGGCGGCGGTGCTGCACTTCACCCGTGATCTGGGAATCGAGACGTCACCGGAACGGGTGGTGATAAGTGCGGGCGGAAAGCAGGCAATCTTCCACGCCATTCTGGCGACCGTCAGCGAAGGCGAAGAGGTCATCGTGCCCGCGCCGTGGTGGGTGAGCTATCCGGAAATCGTGCGCTTTGCAGGCGGCACCGTGGTCCCGCTCGTCACCCACGCCAAGGACAATTTCCGCTTCACGCCGGGCGATCTCGAAGCGCTGATTGGCCCACGGACGTCTTGGCTCTTGCTCAACAGCCCCGGCAACCCAAGCGGCGCGGTCTACCCCGCCGACATGCTCGCCGGGATCGGCGAAGTACTGCGCCGCAATCCGCGCGTGATGGTGATGAGCGACGACATCTATGCGCCGCTTTCCTACACCGGCCAGCCGCATGCAACGCTGTCGGTGGTCTGTCCCGATCTTGCCGACCGCATTCTTACCGTCTCGGGCGTGTCGAAGAGCCACGCAATGACCGGCTTTCGCATCGGCGTTTCAACCGGGCCCGAGTGGCTCATCAAGGCGATGACCAAGCTGCAATCGCACAGCTCCGGCAATCCCTGCTCGATCAGCCAGGCGGCCGCTGTCGCTGCCTTCGAAGGGCCGCAGAATTTTCTGGCAGACTGGCGCGAGAGTTTCCGCGCCCGGCGAGACCTGACAGTCGCAGGGATCAACGCAATTGAAGGCTTGTCCACGCCCACGCCCGATGGCGCATTCTACTGCATGGTCGATGCCGCGCCGCTGATGGACCGCTTCGGCAATGACAGCGCGCTTGCCATGCACTTGCTGGAACATGGTGTGGCGATTGTCCCGGCCTCGGCCTTCGGCGGAAAGGACGGCTTCCGCATCAGCTTCGCGACCGGCGAAGACACCTTGCGCGAGGCAATCCGGCGCATCGGCGCCGCCGTGGCGTGAAGGGCATCGACATCCTTTACGAGGACGGCGAAGCGCTGGTGATCGACAAGCCCGCCGGCATGCCGCTGGACCAGCCACGCGCGGGCGGTCCGAGCCTTGAGGACGAGCTGCCTTACCTGCGGCTCGGCTTCGCGCGCGAGCCCTCGCCCGTTCACCGACTCGACCGAGACACGTCCGGCTGTCTATTGCTGGCGCGCAATCCCAAGGCGCTGAAGCGCTTCGCGCGCGCATTCGAGGATCGAAAGGTTTCCAAGCGTTATCTCGGTATCATTGTCGGTCGAATATCGGCTGATCTCGGTACTATCGACCTTGCACTGGCCAAGGTCAGCAGCGCGGCCGAGGGCTGGCGGATGATACCGGCAGAGCACGGCAAACCTTCGGTGACCCACTGGCGCAAGCTCGATGAGCGCGATGGCTTGACCCTCATCGAGTTTCGCCCCGAGACCGGGCGCACGCATCAGATCCGGGTCCATGCTGCCTCGGGCCTTGGCACGCCTTTGCTGGGAGATCCGGTGTATGGGAGTGGAGATGGGGCTGCACGCACGATGCTCCATGCCTCTGCGCTCACCGTGCCTCGCGAAGGCAAGCCCGAGATTGCCGCAGTCAGTCCGCTTCCCGCCGATTTCACGGTTCTGGGCTTCGCCGATGTCTGACCCGGCCGAACGTGCAATGGCAATAGCCGAAGAGAGCTTTATCGCCGCTTCGGGCCCGGGCGGGCAGAATGTCAACAAGGTGGCAACCGCAGTGCAACTGCGATGCAACGCCTATGAATTGCGCTTGCAACCCGATGTGTTCCGGCGCTTGAAGGCGCTGTCAGGCAGCCGGATGACCGCTAGCGGCGAGATTGTCATCACTGCCCGGCGGTTCAGGACACAGGAACAGAATCGCGCCGACGCGCGCGAACGGCTGGCCGAATTGCTTGAGAAGGCACTGGCCGAACCGGAAAAGCGCAAGAAGAGCCGCCTCAACCGGGTGGGCAAGGTTCAGCGGCTAAAGTCAAAAAAAGCGCGCGGCGCGATCAAGGCCAATCGCGGAAAAGTCCGCTTCGATTAGGCCTCCTGTTTCCCCAGCCCGATCCCGCCGTGCTCGCGGATCGCCGGACCGAAGCGTTCGGCAAGTGCCTCGATTGACCAGCCACCTTCCTGTGTCATTCGCGCAACCGGGCGCGGCAGATCGAAGAACGAAACTTCCTCGCCACGCGCGCCCATGATGTAGCCGGAGATGTCGGCGGAATCGTCTGCAACAAGCCATGCGGCAAGCGGTGCAATCTTGTCCGCGCCCATACTCGCGCCAACCTTCTCGATCGTTTCTTCATCCATTCCATTGGCCCGCATGGCCCCCGCCACCAGCCGTGTCAGTGCCGTGGGCGCGATGGCGTTTGCGCGCACTTTGGACCGCGCCATGTCGAGCGCGATTGATTGCATTAAGCCGATCACCCCGTGCTTTGCCGCCGAATAGTTAGACTGCGCCGGATTGCCGATCACGGCCGACGGTGAAGTGAACAACACGAAACTGCCACTCTCCTGCTCGCGGAAATGGGGTGTTGCCGCCTTGCACATGTTGAACGAACCATTGAGGTGGACATCGATCATTTCGTCCCACTGCGCGCGGCTCATCTTGTGCCACCAGCCATCGCGCAGGTAGCCGCCGGCGTTGATGACGCCGTCGATGCGTCCGAATTGATCGAGCGCCTGTTCGATCATGGCATTGGCGTCGCTGGCCTCGGCGACGCTGCCGAAATTGGCCACGGCTTTGCCGCCAGCCGCGGCGATTTCATCCGCCGTCGCTTGGGCAGGGGCGGCGTCCTCACCGCTGCCATCGGCGGCGACACCGGGGTCGGCGACCACCACGCTCGCGCCCTTGGCGGCGCAGTAGATCGCGGTTTCGCGGCCGATGCCGCGTCCGCCGCCAGTTACGACGATTACCTTATTGTCCAGCATCCCCTTGCGCTCCCGCTGTATCTGCACCTTCAGCCGGTGCAGTATCGATAGCGGGCACGTCGCGCAATTGTTCCGGCGGGACACGGCGCTCCTGAAGCATTTCGGCAGCTTCGCCGAGCGCGCGGGCCTCATCGGCGGTCACAGCACCTGGCGCATCCTCAGTCTGGCTTCCCCCGCATGCTGCGAGCAGCAGACAGGAAAGGAGAACCCACCCTCGCATGGCCTCAGCCCTCGATAATGCCGGTATGCGGGTGATGCTTGTCGAGGTGCTTGCGGATGATCCGCAAGTTGCGGCTATTGGAACGAAACAGGAAGTCGAACAGGTCTCCGGCAACCGGCACCGCGCCGACCAGCGTGTCGAAGCCGACATTTGCAGCCATGCGTGTCAGCTGCCACTTTGACATGCCGAGATTGCGCGCTTCCCAAACGCAATAGAGGCCCAAGATCGCGGCAATAATGTCTCCCGCGACGGGCACCAGTCCTACGATGGAATCGAGACCGACCGGCAGCTTCGTGCCTGGAATATGAAACGATCGCTCAAGCACTTTTTCCATCGTTTCAATGCGCGCGCGCACCGAGGAAGGATCGTTGCCCAGAGGAAATTCGGGGCGCATTGGCATTGCGCGGGCCTGTTGGGGCATTGCGTCAAGTTTTCCTCGCGACACTTCAGCCACTCTCTATCTGGGAAGTAACGCCATCGGCATCAAGGGGTGCCAGCCCCATGTATTGGCGGAAAAACCCACAGCATCTCCGCGCACCAGCGCCCAGCGTATCGGCGAACCGAACGGGATAAACATATTGGCATTGGTAAGCGCCAACCTTGCCTCCGCAATCTTTTCGGCCCGCTCGGTCGGATCGCTGGACTTGCGCGCCGCCGCCATGGCCATATCGGCATCCGGCGAACAGGCCGTCCTGGCGACCCTGCAATTGAACCGGTTCATATACCAGGTCGACCGAGGATAGCGGGCTACGACATCGAGCAGGCGCAGATCGCCCCGCTCTTCCTTAGGCGCACGCCTCAAGACAACTCCGATGGCTGCAAAATCCTGCTTGAGGCGCGAAAAGAGCATCGTTGATCCGGGCCCTTCCGGCAACGAGACCGAGAGCCTCGGCCCGCCACTGTCCGGTTCTTGCGCTTGCCGCCAGGCAAGTACACGCGCTGCGGCCACATCCCGGCGCTCGTCAAGCGAAAGGTCCTCCCAACGTTCAGGCGCGCTGGTTCCCGGTTCTGTATCCAGGGAGCCGGGCACAATGTCTGCCGTCGCCTTCCAGCCGCCAACGCCGAACGGAGCTATCAACGCCGCACGATCGATCGTCAGCGCCAGTGCTTCGCGATTGCCCGGTTCGGAAAGGAAACCCCGGGTAGACATGACTTGCAAGCCAAACAGGCCCTCGACAGGATCAAGCTGGATCGTGCCCCGCAATATTCCCACCGATGCCGTGTGCGGATACGTCGAAATCCTTCCGGCGAGCACAAGATCGGCCTCGCCCGAATTGAAACGCCGAACCGCTTCCGCGCCACTTACCGCAGATAGCGCGATCGTGCGGGCACGTTCATCCCACTTGGGCGCCTCCGGCAATCCAATTTGCTCCGGAGGGATCGGGTTGAGCAGCGCGGTGCTGTCCTCGCGCGCAAGCACCATCGGGCCGCCGGTAGTCTCACCATTCATCAGGCCAAGCTCTGGCTGGGCGAGTAGCTGAAGCAGATGGGGCGCGGGCTGGGACAAACGGATTTCGATCACCCGACCGGCCATTTCCCGAATATCCTCAACGTCGGCGAGATCGAGGCCGAGCGCTGTGCGCTGCAACTTGTTGATCGCCGATCGCAAGGCGCGGACGGCGGTCCGTGCGGTAAGATCGCTGCCGTCTCGCCACGTACCGTCCCGCAAGCGGAAGATATAGCTCAGCCCGTCGTCGGTGACGATCCAGCGGTCGGCAAGGGCGGGAATGACACGGCCCTGTTCATCGAAGGCAACCAGGCCTTCGGCAAGGGAAGCGCGGACCAGCTGGCCCGCTGGAGACAGCCGAATGCCTTTCTCGAACGGATCGTCTGGATTACCGATCGCAACCACTTTGAGTTGGCTGTCGCCGGACGAGCCGCACCCGCTGACAAGTGCCGCGAGGAGAGCGGTTAACGCAATCAGGAAAGGCCGAAGAGACAGGGCCATGCAGGTTGCCTAGCCGATTCCGAGACCAACTCAAACGCGCGAATTTGCCAAGATAGAATACACCGCTTCCTGCCGGTCGAAGCGGCGGTCAGATTTTGCGGAGCGCACCCTGCGAGCCGGACTGATAGCCGACCATGCGATGCTTACGCGTATAATCCTCGTGATGCACGTCAGTGGCAAGCGGCGCACGTGCCTGAATCGGATCGATCTCTTCGACAAAGGCGACACGGAAGCGGTTGTCCTGCACCCACGCCACGGTCCCTTCGACCCAGCCGAGGTTGCGAATGCTGACCTCCACGACGTTGCCGCGCGCGACACGCACGTTTCCTTCGCCCATCATGCCGCCAGCCGAAAGGTTGCGGACCTTGATACGGTGTTCGCCGTCCACACCATCCACGCGCAGGTCAGCCAGCAGGAACAGGCTGTCGCGGTTGATATGCCGATGTTCGTCCATTCCAGTCTGGCCGATCTGTTAGGTCCACACTCATTCACGTCCGGATTTCCGGCACCATTTGTCTTCATTCCGCATCACGCAGCGTTAAAGCATTCTGGCAAACAAAACCTTAAAGTCAGCACTCCGGTTTGACCGGAAAGCGGCCCGGATCTGTCAATCGTCTCGAGAGACTTTTTCGCGGCGTTCGTGCGCCGCCTGCGATTCCACCGTCATGGTTGCGATTGGTCGCGCAACGAGACGGCCCAGGCCAATCGGTTCGCCGGTCACCTCGCAGTAGCCGTATTCGCCTTCCTCGATCCGGCGAAGCGCGGACTCGATCTTGGCGATCAGCTTGCGCTGCCGGTCGCGGGTGCGCAATTCAATGCCCCAGTCGGTCTCGCTCGATGCCCTGTCGTTGAGGTCGGGTTCGCGGATCGGCCCATCCTGCAATTGTTGCAGGGTGCCCGCCGATGCTTCGAGAATTAGCCGTTTCCAGCCGTTCAGCAGCTTGCGGAAGTATTCGCGCTGCGCTTCGTTCATATAATCCTCGTCCTCGGACGGGACGTAATTTCCGCCGATTTCCCGGCGCGCTTTCACCAGCACGTCGATTTCATCAGCCAGCGACGATGCCATTCAGAAACTCCGCTTCAACATCCCAGCGTCACTTCCCCCTGCCGCCTCGGGCTTTCCCGATGACCTCGCGAACCGCGCTGCCGGGCCTATAGTTGCGCGCCAATGCCCGCACAAGCGCTCATAGGGGTTTGGCACCGAAAAAGTCCTCAGACATCATCGCGATCCGGGCCACGAAGCGAAAAAACAAACAGGCCGTTAACCATTTGTTGACCATGTCCGGCCAGCTTGCCCCTCAAGGACGGGCAACAGGGGTCCCGACCGACAGGGGGTTTTTGAAGATGATGGAAAACGGTTGGGCAGGAAACAGTTCGGCAGCAGGTTCCAAACCGGCAAACTGCGGCGAAGCCGACATGTTTCTGGCGCAATGTCTGGCGGCGGCAGCGGATGGAGATCGCGCTGCCTATTACGAACTGGGCATTGCCTTTTCCACCGGCACCAACGGCATGTCCTGCGATCTTGTCGAGGCGCACAAGTGGTTCAATCTGGCGGCGGTAGGCGGCCATGAGGAAGCGCAGCATTGCCGTGCGGAAATTTCCGACGAGATGACCGCGCGCGAAATCGCCGAGGCTCAGCGTCGGGCGCGCCAGTGGCTTTCGGAAGGTGTCCGCAAGGCGGCCTGATCCGGGCTATTCGCCCTTGCGAAAGGGCAGCCTTTCACCCAGCCAGAACTGATCCTGCGCGATGCCCTTGCGCTCGCGTTCGAGGAAATCGCCGACTGCCTCGCGAAAGCCCGGATGGGCGATGTAATGGGCCGAGGTCGTGCGCACCGGCTCATAACCGCGCGCCAGCTTGTGGCCACCCTGCGCTCCGGCCTCGACTCTCTCGAGGCCCAGAGCGATGGCAAGATCGATTGCCTGATAATAACACAGCTCGAAATGCAGGAACGGCTTGTCCACCACCGCGCCCCAGTACCTGCCGAACAACGTATGCGCCCCAATGAAATTGAGCGCGCCCGCGACGGGTTCGTCATCGACGAACGCCAAGACCAGCGCGATCCGATCACCCATTCGCTCACCAAGCAGCGAAAAGGCGTCGCGAGTGAGATAGGGCGTGCCCCACTTGCGCATGCCGGTATCCTGGTAGAAGTGCCAGAACGCATCCCAATGGTGTGGCTTGATGTCGTCGCCCGTCAGCGCGCGGATCTCGACCCCATCTTGTGCGCGAGCGCGCTCCTTGCGAATATCCTTGCGCTTGCGAGAGGATAGTGCGGCAAGGAAATCATCGAAGCTCTCGTAGCCGCGCCGCTCCCAGTGAAACTGGATATCATGTCGGATCAGCCAGCCTGCGCTCTCGAACAGGTCGACCTGCGCGTCCTCGATAAACGTCGCGTGAATCGAAGACAGCCCGTTGCCCCGGCACACCTCTTCAGCGGCCTGCAATAATGGCACGGCAAGTCCTGGATTACGGGTCAGAATGCGCGGTCCGGTTGCAGGCGTGAAGGGCGCGGCGATTTGGATCTTGGGGTAATAATCCCCGCCCGCGCGGTGGAAGGCGTCGGCCCACGAATAGTCAAAAACATACTCGCCCTGACTGTGCTGCTTCACATAGGCGGGGAGCGCTCCCGCCAACGTTCCATCAGATGCTTCGGCAATGATTGGCAAGGACCGCCAGCCGCTCCCGCCACCGACGCTGCCCGAGTCTTCCATTGCGGAAAGGAAGGCATGGCTGACAAATGGATTGGCGCCATCGGTGAGAGCGTCCCACTGGTCGGCGGGAAAGTCCGCCACCGCGTCGGCAGAACGGATGGTATACTCGCCGTCGCTCAAGGGTCGATCCCTTCGCCCTCAGCGATGGCCGCATCAGCATGCAAGCGGGCGCGGTCCAGCAATTCGGGCGAGCGCACGGTCCATGTCGTCACGGGCAGCCCCCGCGCGCGCTGACTTGCGGCAAAGCGGCTGGGCAGGTCGCGAATATCGTAGGCGAGAAAGTCCGGCTTGCCGTGCCACAGCGCGATATGGCGGCGTAGATTGCCCCACGGGCCGTGTGTTCCCTCTTCGGTGACGACCAGACCCCGCACAGTTCCGGGACTGTGGCTTGCAAACCAGCGCGAGACGCGCGGGTCGAAACTCATGACTGCGTGGCGACCGCTGTAGGTTCGCAGATTGTCGCGAACCGCCGAGCAGGTGCGCCCGATATCGTACCCGCGCTTTGACTTGATCTCGATCAGGAGGGGCACTTGTCCGGCAACCAGCTCCAGCAGGTCCGAAAGGGTCGCCGGGTGCTCTTCGGTGCCCGGATAGGGCATTGCCTTCAAATCCCGGGCGGTAAACTCTTCGGTATCGCCTTCGACGCCCAGAAGGCGCTTCGTGTTCCAGTCGTGAAACACCATCGGAAAGTTATCGAGGCTGCGCTGGATGTCACACTCGATGCCGAATCCGCCCGCAATCGCACCGGTTGCGGCAGCCAGCGAGTTCTCCGGCACGCCCGACTTGTGTAGTCCGCGATGGGCATAGGACCATTGCCCGATCCAGTCAGTCCTTCCAGCCGCCGGAGCCGGAGCGAGCCTCCGGTCAATCAGGGCGAACGGCGACAATGGCATCGATTTCTACCGCGGCGCCGAGCGGCAAGGCCGACACACCGACAGCACTTCTGGCATGACGTCCTGCCTCGCCGAACACGTGCTGCATCAGTTCCGACGCGCCATTGGCGACCTTGGGCTGATCGGTGAATGCGCTTGTGGAACTGACGAAAACCCCCAATTTAACAATCCGTTCGATTCGCGCCAGCGAACCTAAAGCGGCCTTGATCTGTGCCAAAATCATCAGTGCGCAAGCCTGCGCCGCCTCTACGCCCTGTGCAAGCGAGACGTCTTCACCCAGCCGCCCGGTAACAAGCTTGCTGTTGACGAAGGGTAACTGGCCTGAAACGTGCGCCAGCCCGCCCGCGACCACCACTGGCACATAGGAGGCGACCGGTGCCGCGGCCTCAGGCAATGTAAACCCTAGCCCAGCCAGTTTGGTCTCAATTTCGGCGTCGGTCATCGGTCTTCTTCGCCTTCGCCATGCAACCGCTCAAGTAGCCAGGGCAAGGCATGTTCCCAAGTGTCAATCCGGGCATGGGCATGTCCCGCCTTGTGCGCGCAGGCGATATGCGGCGCGATGCGGGGCTCGCCGCACAAATGCAGCCGGTCTACGTGGGGAGCGATCTCCGCGACCGAACCGTGATGCTGGGCAAGATCGTCAATGAAGACAGCGCGGCTCGGCGAATATTCATCAAGGATAGCCTGAAGCGCCGGTCCTTTTGGCCCCTGATTGGTGAACACCCGCAGATTGATACCGTGATCGGCGAGCTGGCGCGTGCGATTTTCCGCCCGATGGTCCTGAAGATTGGTCAGCACCACGACATCGGCATTTTCAGCAAGCGTGGCGATTGATCCGACCGATCCGGCTATCGGGAATTGCCGGTACATTTCGCTGTCGAAGAAGCCATTCAGCAGCGGCCAAACGTCGGCAGCTTCGACCTTTTCGCCAGTGTCGCGGCGAGTCATTGCCCTGTGGAATTCGTTCCCCGCCAGGCTGAAATCGATGCCATGCGCCTCGCCCAGCCAGTCGCTGAACGGCCCGATCATGTGCAGCAGCACCTCGTCGCAATCGGAAATGACGAGCGGGCGTTTCATGGGTTCAGCCTTTCCTTTGCTGCGGCCAGTTCTTGCGGCTCGACCCCTAGTGCGTCAGAGGCCGCGATGAGGTCTGGCTCATGGGCACAGAGGAACTCGACAACGGCGCTGAGCACAGCTGAATCACCCAAACCTTCGCGCAAGGCATCCGGCGTGAGACCTGTCAGCGCGAGCAACCGCTCAGCTCGGTCCGACTGACTCAGAAACCAGCCGAGCGCAGCCAGAGCCAAAGTGTGCGGATCCGTAGCCGGGGATGGCGCTTGTCTGAGAATTGTCAGCTTTCCTCTGAATGCATAGAGCAGGGGTCATAGCGCAAGATGGTGTGCGGGACAGCGAATGGCAAAGCGAATCCTGGTTGTCGAGGACAACGATCTCAACCGGAAGCTCTTTTGCGACGTCCTGAAGAACCAAGGCTTTGCGGTCGAACCCATTGGCGACGGCAATGAAGTGCTCAATGCGGCGCGGCAGTTCGTGCCCAACCTCATCATCATGGACATCCAGCTTCCCGGTGTTTCGGGGCTCGAGCTGATCGAAGCGGCGAAGGCCGACTCTGTTCTGCGCGCCATCCCGGTGCTCGCCGTCACCGCCTATGCCGGCAAGGGTGATGAGGAGCGGATCCGTGATGCCGGGGCCGACGGCTACCTGGCAAAGCCCGTTTCAATAGGTCCCTTTATGACAGCGGTTCGCGAGTTGCTGTAATGCCGACCTTGACAACGCCCTGCCCACGCCTCTTTTGCGCCGCATTGCATTTCTAGGAACCCGGCCCATGGACCGAACTGAAGTCGATACCTGCATCCGCACGCTGATCGAACCCTTCAACAAGAAGGGCGTGGCCATCACCGATGCCACCCGCTTCACCGACGACCTTGAGTTCGACAGCCTGACAGTGATGGACTTCGTCGCCGCCATCGAAGACGAATTCGACATCATCATCTCGATGAACCAGCAGGCCGAGATCGAGAACTTCGGCCAATTGGTCGACGCGGTGGTCAAGCTACAGGGATGACCGATCTCTTCAGCAAGTTCGATGACATCATCGAAATGCGCCGCGCACTGCTCGCGACCGGCGTGGAAGACCCATTCAATCTCGTCATGGAGCGCGTGATTTCGCCCACCGTCGCGGTGTGCAACGGGCGCGAGACGATCCTGCTCGGCACCTACAACTATATGGGCATGACTTTCGATCCCGACGTTATCGACGCGGGCAAGGACGCGCTTGACCGGTTCGGGTCGGGAACAACCGGCAGCCGGGTCTTGAATGGCACCTACATCGGCCACCGTGAAGTCGAAGAGGCCCTGAAGGAATTCCACGCCATGGACCATGCCATGGTATTCTCAACGGGCTACCAGGCGAACCTCGGGATCATCAGCACCATCGCCGGAAAGGGCGACTACATCGTGCTCGACATCGACAGCCACGCCTCGATCTGGGACGGCTGCAAGATGGGCGACGCCGAAGTCGTGCCCTTCAAGCACAACGACATCGAGGCAATGGAAAAACGCCTCAAGCGCATTCCCGAAGGCGCGGGGAAACTGGTCGTGCTCGAAGGCGTCTATTCGATGCTGGGCGACATCGCGCCGCTGAAGGAGATGATTGGCATCGCCAAGGCGCAGGGCGCGATGGTGCTGGTCGACGAGGCGCACTCAATGGGCTTCATCGGTCCGAACGGGCGCGGCGTGGCCGAGGAACAGGGCGTGCTCGACCAGGTCGATTTCGTGATCGGCACCTTCTCCAAGAGCGTCGGCACTGTCGGCGGCTTCTGCGTATCGAACCATCCCAAGTTCGAGGTCATGCGTCTGGTCTGCCGCCCCTATGTGTTCACCGCTAGCCTGCCGCCTAGCGTGGTCGCCACCGCCGCGACGTCGATCCGCAAACTTATGCATTCGGACAACAAGCGCGCGCACTTGTGGGAAAATTCACGCACCCTGCATGCCGGGATCAAGGCGCTTGGCCTTACGCTGGGAACCGACGAACCGCAGAGCGCGATTATCTCCGTCATCATGCCCGATCTCGAACGCGGTGCGGCGATGTGGGAAGCATTGCTCCACGAAGGGCTCTATGTGAACCTGGCCCGTCCGCCAGCCACGCCCGCCAACATGACCCTCCTGAGGTGTTCGCTCTGCGCCGAGCATTCGGCGGAGCAGGTACAGCAGATCATCGGCATGTTCGAACGCGCGGGCAAGGCTAGCGGCATCCTCGATTAAGGGTGGGCGGGCCATGCTTCGCACGCTTTCGATCTTTCTGGCGGGCGCGGCATTGGCGTTCGCCTTTGTCTATGCCGTCTCCCGGATATTCGACGAGCGCGAGCTGCCACCGAATATCGGCATGTCAGAAGCGCCGTGCGCGCAGTTTGACAGGAGCGATGCCCGCCAGCAGAGGTATTACGACTGGGCGAAGCTTTGTGAGTTCGGAGCCGACAATGCCCGGATCCTGCAATCCGGCACGCGCCCGAAAGTGGTCCTGCTCGGGGATTCGCTGACATGGCGTTGGCAGATTGACGAGCCGGATATCGCCAAACGCGGCATACCCGGCCAGACCAGCGCGCAATTGCTGGTGCGCTTTCGCAGCGATGTCGTGGCGCTGCGACCGCAAGTTGTTCACATCCTTGTCGGCACGAACGACATAGCCGGCAATGATAGCGCCAGCAGCCCGCAAAGGGTTACGGCTCATATTAGCAGCATGGTTGATCTCGCATTGGCGAATGACATCGTTCCGATCGTGGCGACGGTTCCCCCCGCCCGGTCGAACTCCTGGCCTGACGGGGTCAAGCCTTACCCGTGGATCGATGTGCTCAATACGCAAATCAGGGCGTTGGCTGAGGAGCGGGAGCTGGTGTTGGCCGATTACCACGCCGTGCTGGCCGGACCGGATGGCCGCTTTCCTCAAGAGCTGGCTGAAGACGAGGCCCACCCCAACCAGTCTGGTTATGCCAGAATGCGGCCAGTCCTCGACCAAGCGATCATACGCGCAACACGCGATTGATAGCCCCGGTCCGGACCCTCGCTCAGCCCGGCAACTCGGCTACCGTGGCGCACTTCCCGCCAGTCTCGTCTTCCTCGCCGCCGAGCTGCGTAATCACGATGAAACCGCCGACGACCAGCAGAACGAATGCTGTGGTCACTGTCGCCAGATACTTGTCGATCACGGCCTTGATCGGCGCGCCAAACAGGCGGAACAGCACGCCCACAGTCATGAATATGAAGCCGCGCCCTGCAAGGCTCGCGAGCGTGAAGGTCAGCAGGTTCATGCCGATAAAGCCAGAGGTAATGGTCAGGAGCTTGAAGGGCAGGGGCGTCGCACCCGCGATCACGATCGCTTCCCAATCCCGCTCGTTGAGATGACAGGCCGCGATCGGGAAGCTCTCGGACAGCCCCAGCGCAGCGATCAGCGACTTGCCGATGGTGTCGTAGAGGCCCCAGCCGATCAGATAACCGAACAGTCCGCCAACGACGGACGCCAAGGTGGCAATCAGGGCAAAGCGCACCGCCTTTTTCGGCTCTGCCAGACACATCAGCCCCAGAAGCGGATGCGGCGGGATAGGAAAAAAGCTCGCTTCCATGAAGCAGAAGGCGGCGAGCCACCCTTGCGCGTGCGGATGCGCCGCCTTGTCCATGGTCCAGTCATAGAGGCGGCGAAGCATGGGTTTCGTCTCTGCGTCTGCGGGTTCGCGCGCTCTTAGGGGGATGTACGACCGCCAGCAAGGACTTCACGCGCACTGCCCACAGCGCCAGGGACTGCCAAAACTTAACCTATACGGTTCTTTTAGCTTGACATCGTCACGCTGTTTTGGCACATAACAGGAACATCGCGATAGACCGATTCGCAACGAACCGGCCCAATCTCACCAATCACGGATATCCGCTCAATGACCAAGCCGATCAGGCGTGGCGACAGCGTCGTCGCGCGTCCCACGCCTCGCAACAATACCCGCTGGCGTGAGGTCTTCCTGGAAAAGCTGGCAGAAACCTCGAATGTCACTGCCTCGGCCGAGTGGGCGAATGTCACCACCGCGCAAGTCTATGCCTCTCGCCGCGGCGAGCCGGAATTCGCCCGCAATTGGATGGCGGCGCTTTGCGAGGGGTACGACAATCTCGAAATGGAAGTGCTGCGGCGCCTGCGCACCGGCGATTCCAAGGATGCGGACGGCCACAAGTTCGACTTTGGCGCGGCATTGCGCGTGCTGACGGCGCACCGAGAAAGTGCCGCCCGCGAACGCGCAATCCGCGACAACGAGGACGCCGACGCCATCATCGCCTCCACCGCCTCCACCACCGCCGCCGCCGCCGCCTCCGGAAACGATGACTTGCCCGGATGGCACGGTCGTGAACGTCAACGAGGCGTGCCCGATGCCGCCTCCGCCGCCTCCGCCGCCTCCGCCGGAGCCAGAGCGCGGATAATATCCGGTTATTCAATTGAATGAACGGAGGGCCGGGGTCGCATGCGACCTCGGCCCTTTCGTTTGCCAGCTCTCGATGGAGCAATTCTTCAACAGAACCGGCAGGAGCTCAGGCGGTTACGCGAGCGTAGCTGCTGGCTATGTCTTGGAACGACGTCGATTTGCCGACATGAATCACTATCCATGCATGCGCAAAGCCCGGTCTTGGAACGGTGGGACCAAGCCGCTGAAAATCAGCGCGCAGCGCTGGCCGCAGCACCCAAAGGCTTGAACCTGCCGCCCGCATCCCACCCATAGACATCGTTCGTGAAGGCAACGGTTCCGTTGACCTCATGCGCAGTCAGATATGTGATGTAAACGGGCACACCGACGGGCAAGGGAACAAATTGTTCAGGCGACGAAGATGGCGCGATAGGCTCCCGCTTCAAAAGCCATCGCCCGAAGCGACGCGCATCTTCCAACCGCACACAACCGTTGCTCAATGTACGCTGTGCCTTGTTGAACAGGTGCTTCGAAGGCGTGTCGTGCATAAAAATGCCTTCGCCGTTCTCGAAGGAAAACTTGAGCTTGCCCATTGAATTGTATGCGCTGGGATTTTGACGCACACGAACCGTCGTACGGCCAGCGGCGACCGCAGCCCAATCAACGTTGTCGGCCGGAACCACCGCAGCATCGCTCGTCCAGTCAGACATGACTTCGTAGCCGCGCACACTAAGATACTTCTTGCCCTGCCTGAGAACGGCGGGCGCCGTCGTTTTGCGAACCAAATGAGCCGGGACGTTCCAGTAGGGGTTGAACGTCGCATAATAAATTACGCTTGAGATCATCGGCGTCGGCAATTCGTCAGTGCCCACAATCACTTTCATTGAATCGACCGGTTGATTGTTCTCAAACATGGTCAGCGTATGCGTAGCAATGTTCACAAGCGCAAACCGTTCGGTCTTTGGCAGTGACCTCAGGCGCGACAAGTTCAGAACGATACGCGGGTCCAGAATCGCCATCGGATTGGATCCTGCCTGAGCCCAGGCCGTTTCGCGCAGCTTGGCATAGATGGGGTTGACTTCGGCAACCGCCGCGAGGTGCTGCGCCAGCGACGGAGCAGATGCTGCAGCAGTAAGAATCGAACGCGGAGTGGATGGCCGGGCAACCAGCGTAGGATATCCGAAAATGACATCCGGCGAGGGCCGCTCGATCGCTTCGACATAAGTCACCCAGGCAGCCGAAAGAAGCTGTTCGGCCGCAGCTCTTTCAGACTTGCTCTTGGAAGTCGCTAGCTGCGCCGCGCGCTCGACCTGTTCTGCCAACGAAGGGCCCTGAGGCAGCCCGTCGAGTTGCGAGCGGCGAAGCACTTTGACCAGCTCGGTCACAGCCTCTCCGTTGCCTTCGAACCATTTGGGGCCTCCAAAGTGCTTGTAATAGGATTGTACCGCAGCTCCCTGCACAAATCCCGCCAGATGGGACGGAACGGCTTCAGGAGCTGCCGCCTCTTTCTTACCTTTGGCGACGGCAGGTACGGTCGCGGCCACCAGCGCAGCTGCAACCGCCAACGAAGCGGTACGGATCATTCGTTTGCAAGCCAATTGACCTAACTCCAGCGGATAATCCGCATTATCAATTGCGACCTGAGCGCGTGATTAATCTCTTATGCGATTTTCAATGCGCCGGAAAACCAGAAATACCGGTCCTTCATCCTAGTCGAGCAAGGTTCGTCGGGCTTGCGACTCGGTTCACCGACTTTGGCCGTAAAACCCGGCTAAGTCTCTCGGCACAATCGCTGCGACCTCATTCGTGCCGCAAGGGCGCGTATACGGTCTTGTCTTCCTGGCCCGCCTCCGCAAAGCCGGCCTTTCTCAGTCGGCAACTGTCACAGCGACCGCAAGCTTGGCCAGAAGGACCAGGATCGTAGCAAGACCAGCTCATTTCCGTCGGCAAACCTAGTCGCTTGGCCTCCATGACAATTTCGCGCTTCGACATGTGCTGCAAGGGCGCATGTATCCTGAATTGATCGCCTTCAACTCCCGACTTGGTCGCCAGTTCGGCCACATGGGCAAATGCTTCGATGAACTCCGGCCGGCAATCTGGATATCCGGAATAATCAAGCGCATTCACTCCAATAAAGATGTCCTGCGCCGTGATTGCTTCGGCCCAGGCAAGTGTAAGCGAGAGAAACACAAGATTCCGGGCTGGCACGTAGGTAACGGGGATCGAATTGCCCAGTCCGGACTTCGGGACTTCGATATTGTCGGTCAGTGCCGAGCCCCCGAATTGCCGCAGGTCCAACGGCAGAACAACGTGCCGATTTGCGCCCAGCAACTGGGCGATTTCTCGGGCGCTCTCCAACTCGCGCCGATGCCTCTGGTTATAGTCTATGGTCAGCGCATTGAGTTTATAGCCCGCCTCGCGTGCCAATGCTGCCGTAACCATCGAATCGAGTCCGCCAGACAGCAACACCACCGCCTCGCGACCAGCTCCCGAATTTCTCGCCAATGCCATTTGGCAGATTATCCCGCTTTCATGATCGGCAGAAAGGCCATCAGCGCCGACACGATCCCACCCAGCGAGCTTCGGCGGCAAATGCGAATGGCAAGCCGTTCTCGATACCTTGCGCTTCGATCTGAACCAGTTGATCTGATTCTCGGCGGATCCTCGTCCTGCCATAGCCGTTGCCCGGGCAAGAATATTGGACCGTAACAGCCTGGGGCGTGTCGTCGACGATAGTGCTTTTGCACTTCAGTCGCGCATGGCGCAGCTGGATCAGTTCCCGGCCGGTGGTGAGGCAAACCTGGTCCCGACCTGCATCGTCATTTCTGAAGGCCAGCTCCCAACCGCCACGCTCAAGCCGCTCCAGCATTGTCAGTTGGCCCGGCTGCGCTCCAGCCGCACCGGCCAACACTGCGGTTACAGCAAGCGGGCCAAGAAGCCGAAAAAAGATCCGCATGGGCAAGTCATCCCTCACTTGCTGAAATAATGAACGAAAACGGAAATGCCTTCGAAATTCCGCTGTCAAACAAGCGCAATTTTCCGGGAGTATCCTAGCCTCCAGGCCCTTAACCTGACCTTACAGGTCAACTTCGAGCACTTTCGAGCAAAATGCGCAATCGACCGGAATTACGCCTGCGTCATTGCGCATGTCGTCGAGCTCATTGGCCGGAAACTGCGCCAAGACCTTGCGATAATGTTCGATCGTACAGCGGCATCCACGCGAAAGCATTCGCTGTGGCTCGACCCTAACCTCTACTTCCTCATGGAACAGTCGCCAAACGATCTGCTCGAGCGACAAGGACGAATCCACCATCTCTTCGTAGCGGATCGACCCACCGAGCGAAGCTACATGCTGCCACTCCGGATTCTCGTCCCTCACGTGCAGGCGCTCGCGGCCTTCCTCGCCATCCGGGAAATGCTGAATCAGCAATCCCGACGCGACCCCGCTATCGCCTGAAATCCTCATGCCGACCCGAAGCAACGTAGGTATCTGCTCCGACCGGGCGAAGTAAGCTTCACAGGCTTGTGCCAGCGACTCACCTTCCAGCGGAACAATACCCTGGTAGCGCTCCCCACTGGCCGAGAGATCAAAGGTGATCGCCAGATAGCCGGTGCCGAACAGCGTCTCCAGATTCGGGTTGCTCCCGACCTTTGCGAGTCGTTCCGGATCATGTCGGACATAACCGCGCAGCTCGCCGTCGCGATAGTCGCAAACCAGCAAGTCAACGACGCCACCTTCGGCCTGGGCCTGAAGCGTGAGTTGACTCGCCGCATCCTTCATCAGCGAACCGATGAGCGCAGTGAGGACAAGCGCCTCACCCAATTGCAGCCGGATCAATGGCGGATAAGCGTGCGCGGACAGTACCGTTTCGAGGACCGGCCCAAGTCTGACAATCCGGCCCCGCGCTTCGCGGTGAGGTATGGAAAACGCGAGCACGCGATCGAAGCCGGTCTCGCCTCCCTGGATAAGATCGTCGTCAAAGCTCACAACAATTCGAATGCCCAGAGCAGGATCGATTTCTGCGCGTGCAGGCGGTTTTCCGCTTCGTCGAATACCGCCGACTGCTCGCTCTCAAACACATCTTGAGTGACTTCGTCGCCTATATGAGCAGGCAGGCAGTGGAGGAAGATCGCATCGGGTTTGGCGCGCGCCATTAGCGTGGCGTTCACCTGAAATGGTGCCATTGCCGCCAGTTTGCCGACGGCATGTTCCTGGCCCATCGAGACCCAGGTGTCAGTGACCACGATATCCGCGTTGCGCGCTGCCTCGCCAGCGTCGTTGGTTAAGGTTACCGTCGCCCCTCCCGCCTGGGCGATGCGCACAAACTCCATGTCCGGCTCATATCCCTCAGGTGTACCGGCACGGACATTGAATTTGAGCAGCCCGGCCGCTTCGAGAATCGAGCTGAGGACATTGTTGCCATCTCCCAACCACGCCACCTCCAGGCCTGGAAGCGCTTTCCCGCGTTCAACGACGGTGAGCAGATCGGCGACAATCTGGCAGGGGTGGGACTGGTCGGTCAGGCCATTGATCACCGGCACGGCAGCGTGCCTGGCCATTTCCTCTGCTTTCGCATGATCGTCGGTTCGAATCATGATGGCATCGACCATCCGGCTCAGCACGCGAGCGGTGTCGGCTATCGATTCGCCACGACCGAGCTGCGTACTCGATGCCTCCATGACCAGCGACGTACCGCCAAGCTGGCGCATCGCCATGTCGAAGCTCACTCTGGTCCGGGTCGAATTCTTCTCGAAAATCATGGCAAGCACCCGACCGTCGAGGGGGCAGTCCGCATCGGCCTTCCCCTTGGGCCAACCGGCGCGAGCCGCCTTGCGATCGATGGCATCGTTGATCATCGCGGCAAGTGCATCGCCGCCGGCATCGGCGAGGTTGAGAAATTGCCGCGTCATGACGCCACCTCAACCGGCTGGTAACTTGCCGCAGCCGCCGACAGCTTGTCCATGAACTCGTCGATGTGCCCGTCGTCGATGACCAACGGCGGGACGATCCTCACAATGTTGTCGCCTCCCGAAACGGTCAGCGCATGATGCTCCTCGCGGAGGTGCGCAACGAATTCGCGCGGCTCGACCTTGAGCTTCAGGCCGATCATCAAGCCAATGCCTCGCACTTCATCGAACAGATCGGGATAGTTTCCGATGAACTGCTCCAGCCTGCCGCGCAGCCGTTCGCCCATGGAGCGCACATCGGCAAGGAATTCTTCGTCTGCCACGACGTCGAGCACCGCCTCCGCGGCCGCCACACCAAGCGGATTGCCGCCATAAGTGGAGCCGTGCGTGCCCACAGTCATGCCGCGCGCCGCGCGCTCGGTGGCGAGACAGGCCCCAATGGGGAAACCCCCGCCAAGGCCCTTGGCGCTGGCCAGCACATCCGGCTCGATCCCGTAATGCTCATAAGCATAGAGGCTGCCGATCCTGCCGACCCCACATTGGACTTCGTCGAATGCAAGGATGAGGTCGTGCGCGTCGCACATCGCGCGCAGGCCCTCCATGAATGCCTGCGATGCCATGCGCACGCCACCTTCGCCCTGGATAGGCTCGACAAGAAAGCCGGCAGTCTGCGGACCGACCGCGGCCCTCGCCTCTTCCAGATTGTCGAACTCGACATAGTGGAAGCCGGGTAGCAGAGGCTGGAAGCCCGAATGCAGCTTTTCCTGATTGGACGCGCTGATCGTGCCCATCGTGCGTCCATGAAAAGCATTGCGGAAAGTGATGATCTCGCAGCGCGCTGCATCGCCGCCGTGTTGATGATAGGCCCGCATCGTCTTGATCGTACACTCGACCGCCTCAGCGCCCGAATTGCAGAAGAACACGGTATCGGCAAAGGTCAGGTCGACAAGCCGCTGCGCCAGATGTTCGCCCTGCGGACTGCCATAGAGGTTCGAGACATGCATCAGCGTTTCGGCCTGGCGCGCAATCGCCCCCGTCAAGCCTGGATGCGAATGTCCAAGCGCGTTGACGGCAATGCCTGCCGCGAAATCGAGGTAACGCTGACCGTCCTCGCCGATGAGATGGCAGTTATCACCACGTACGGGCCGGACATCGCACCGGCCGTAGACGGGCATGAGCGGAGTGATCGACATGGATTCGAGTCCTCAATTGGTAAAGCTTGTTGCGAAAACGGAAAATGGCGGCAGCCAAGCGCAATGCCCGGTGCCGCCATTTTCGCGCGCTGAGATTGTTACGCGCTCCGGGTTCAGCACCTGGAGCAGCGTATCCTTGACTGCTCCTATTGCGGGACGAGATTGACCGCAGAGTATTTGCCTCGTCGGTCCACCTCGATATCGAATTCGACTCGGTCGCCTTCATTGAGCCCGGCAAGACCAGAGCGTTCAACCGCACTGATATGAACAAACGCGTCCGGCTGGCCGTCATCGCGGGTGATGAAGCCGAAACCCTTCATTGTGTTGAAGAACTTGACGGTACCGATTGCCTTCTCGCCGGTGAGTTGGCGCTGCTGCGGCGCTTCGCGTTTCTGGACGGGCCGAACTTCCCCGACAATCTGCAGATCGCTGGCTGAAATCTTGCCGCCGCGATCCACGAGCTGAAACTCCAGTTCCTGTCCCTCGGCAAGACCTTCAAGCCCGGCACGCTCGACCGCGCTGATGTGCACGAACACATCATCGCCGCCATCTTCGCGCTGAATGAAGCCGAAACCCTTGCCGGAATTGAAGAATTTTACAACGCCCTTGTCCTGGCCGACGACTTGCGCGGGCATGCCGCCCCTGGCGCCGCCACCGCCGCCGCCAAAACCGCCGCCGCCCCCACGGGGCCCGCGATTGTCGCCGCCGCCAAAGCGGTCACCGCCGCCGCTGCCGAAACGATCCTCGCTTCCAACGTTACCTTGCTCTCCACCGAAAAACGGATCGAATTCGTCTTCCCCGAAACGATCACGCTTGTCGCGTCCACTACCGCGACGACCTCTGTCAAAACCCATCTTTAAGAACAAACCTTCGCATCGCCCCACAGTTGATAGTCAGACGACGTGGACGAACCGTGCCTGACCTGGAGGGGCCAACTACTGAATGTGGAACCCCCAAGAATTCCGGTCCATACACGCTTTTCCACAGAATTGCGAATACATTCGAGATTCGCGCATCTCGGGCTTTAATTTGCCGGGAAACCCAGATGCAGCGACCGGCTGCGACACCTTGACGATAGCCGCGATTGGCGCATGGTGGGTGACAGTCGACGTTTGACCAGCGGAGAGCGCGAACATGTTCCGAAAACTGACAGACACGTTCTATGCCAGCCCGCAGATTGGACCAGAAGACATCGCCGAGGCCACGCGGCTCGGAATCCGACTGGTGATAAACAACCGTCCAGAAGGCGAAAGCGAGGATCAACCGCCAGGGTCAGACATTGAGAGGGCCGCCAAGACGGCCGGAATGGACTATATCGCAATTCCTGTGACTCACGCGGGGTTCAGCGAACCTCAGGTCACGGCGATGGCGCAAGCCATAAAGAGCGCTGAAGGGCCAATCCTGGCCTATTGCCGCTCCGGAACCCGCTCGACGCTATTATGGTCGTTGGCTGAGGCGAGCCGCGGAAAGAATCCTCAAAAGCTGGCTGCCCAGGCTTCCAGCGCGGGCTACGACGTTTCGCCCGTAAGAGCCATGATCGACATGCTTGCGGCTAACGCCGACGACGACTGACCGCTCGAGGCGTCATAGGGCCAGTTCGCCGGCCTCGCCTGCGCGAGTGCGTGCGACTAATGTTTGGATCGCACCCGAGAAAACGCCAGAGCATCGCTTCACCACCAGAACACCAGTGGCAAAAAATGGGGCCGAAGCCTTTCGGCTCCGGCCCTTCAAGTTGTGTGTTCGCAGGAGGAACATCGGGAGGCGGGGAGGGGGGGGGAGGAGAGGAGGAACCCCGCCCCGCCAAACTTGGTGTTTCTATTCTGGTCGCAGCGCGGAAAGCGAAAACCGGTTCCGCGCTGCTACCGATCAGTTGTAAGCGCGCTCCCCGTGTTCGGCGATGTCGAGACCTTCGACTTCGGTTTCCTCCGATACGCGCAGGCCAGTGACCATCTTGGTGATCGTGCCGGCAATTAGCGTGCCGACTCCGGCCCAGACGATGGCGACGAGTACGGCCTTGATCTGAATCCAGACCTGAGCACCCATGGCGAAGTCCGCCGGATCACCAGGTCCGCCCAGCGCGGGCGAGAAGACGATGCCGGTGCCAACCGCGCCGACCATGCCGCCAACGCCATGGATACCGAAGGCATCAAGCGAGTCGTCATAACCCATCGCGCCTTTGACCTTGGCAACGAAGAAGTAGCAAATGATCGACGACACGATACCGAGCACGAGCGCGCCGAACGGGCCGGAATTGCCGGCCGCAGGCGTAACCGCGACGAGGCCGGCGATGATGCCCGAGCAGAAGCCGAGCGCCGAGCCCTTGTGACCGGCAAGGCGTTCCACCACCATCCAGGTAAGGCCCGCCGCCGCCGTGGCGACAAACGTATTGATCATGGCAAGGCCAGCGACACCGTCTGCTTCGAGTTCCGAACCGGCGTTGAAGCCGAACCAGCCGACCCACAGCAGCCCGGTGCCGACCATGGTCAGCGTCATCGAGTGCGGCGGCATCGGTTCAGCCGGGTAGCCACGACGCTTGCCGAGCAGATAGGCCAGCACGAGGCCGGATACGCCCGCATTGATGTGCACCACGGTGCCACCGGCGAAGTCCAGTGCGCCCATCTCGAAGAGCAGACCGCCACCGGCCCAAACCATGTGGGCAATCGGGAAATAGACGATTGTCAGCCAGATGATCGCGAACAGCATCGTCGCCGAAAACTTCATGCGTTCCGCTGTCGATCCGAGGATCAGCGCCAGTGTTATGGCCGCGAAGGTCATCTGAAAGCTGACGAACACATATTCGCTGATCACTTCGTCAGAGAAAGTTGCCGCCGTGCTGTCGCTAGTGACCTGGCTGAGGAACGCGTTGCCCCAGCTGAAGAAGGCGTTGCCTTCCGGTCCGAATGCGGTCGAATAGCCCCACATAACCCAGACCAGCATGGCGAGCGCAGCGGCTGCACCAACCTGGGTCATGGTCGAAAGCATGTTCTTGGACCGGGTCAGGCCGCCGTAGAACAGGGCAAGGCCAGGCAAGATCATCAGCAGGACGAGGACCGTAGCGGTCATCATCCATGCATTGTTGCCGGGATTGGCGACAGCGGCCACCTCAGCAGCCGCCTCGGTAGCCTCGGCAACGGGAACAGCCACGGCTTCGGCAGCATCTGCGGCCACCTCGGCCACTTCTTGTGCGAATGCGGCGGTCGCGGCGAAGAGCGAAGTGCCCAGCGCGCCCAGGCCGCAGGTAATTTTGCGGATCATTGGTTCATACCTCCTGTCAAGCGCGCTGGTCACAGCGCCATGTCGCCGGTTTCACCGGTGCGAATGCGCGTCGCCGAAGCGAGATCGATCACGAAGATCTTGCCGTCGCCGATAGCTTCGGTGCTGGCGGTCTGCTGGATTGCTTCGATGACCTTTGGCGTCATGTCGTCGTTGGTTGCGATCTCGATCTTGACCTTTGGCAACATGTTCGTGGTGTATTCTGCACCACGGTAGATCTCGGTCTGACCTTTCTGGCGACCGAAGCCCTTAACCTCGGAAACGGTCATTCCCGCGACGCCGATTCCGGCCAAAGCCTCACGCACCTCGTCGAGCTTGAAAGGCTTGATGATGGCTATGATGAATTTCATGCCTGTCCCCTGTCTTTCGACGGCTGAATGCCGCCCGAACTAGTAGATGCAAGGGGCGTGCCAATTTAACTTTTTGATAAGAATTCCGGGAGAAGGAAATCTCGCTCTGCCGCAGCGCAGCAACGGCGTTGCCCAAAATTTAAGCAGGTGCGCATCAATCGGGCAGGCGCAGTGTCGCGACAACGGGCAAGTGGTCGGACGCGCTGGTCGCCAGCGCGCTGTGATGCACGCACTGGTCCAGGCGATGCCAATGTTCGCTCGCCACAATCCGGTCGAGCGCCGCGATCGGCCGAAGCGCCGGGAAACTGAGGCCGGGGACGAGATTCTGCCACGTGCTGCCGAATTCGCGCATTGCACCCGTCTGGTGGCCCCACTGGTTGAAATCGCCCAAGACCACAATTGGCAGGCCATTTTGTGCCGCTGCGTGCTTCAAGATTGCGCGGATCTGATCGCGTCGGCGCAGGCCTGACAGATCGAGATGTGCGCCAATCACGCAGAATTCGCGCGTGCCGAGCCGCAGCCTGGCGGAGACTGCTCCGCGCGGCTCCAATGTGGGAAGAACGAGTGGTTCGCAATCGACTAGGGCAATATCGCGCCGCACCAGGAGGGCATTGCCATGCCAGCCGAGGCTCCGCGGACGCACTGCTACGGGCAAAGCGCGCCAGTGCGTGTCGTCAAGCATCGCGCGCGGTATCGCCGAGGCGCGCGCCAACCCTGCGGTCTGCCTACTGCAAGGCGATAATATCCGCATCGACCTCGCGCAGCACTGATATGATTCGATCGGGATCGCGCTTGCGGTCAAGCCCTATGGCCTTGCGGATGTTGTAGCTGGCGACCTTGAGCTGCAAATGCGGCTCCATTAACGTTCCTTCGTCGCGCTAAACGTCAGGTCCGGGTTCTTTTCCTCCTGATAGCCGACGTCCCACGCGCTCTTGGCCATGAACACGGCGTGACCGTCGCGATCGCGCGCAAGGTTGGCCTTGTTGAAGTCGGTAAACTCGCGCAGGGCCGCGTCCGGCCCGCTGATCCAGCGCGCTGTATCGAACGGCGCCATCTCCAGCACGGCCTCGACCTTGTATTCGGCTTCTAGCCGCGAAACGAGCACGTCGAGCTGGAGTTGCCCTACCACGCCGACGACCCATTGCGCGCCGATCTCGGGGTAGAACACCTGAACCACGCCTTCTTCCGAAAGATCATCGAGCGCCTTGCGCAATTGCTTGGTCTTGGTCGGGTCCTTGAGCACCACGCGGCGCAGGATTTCCGGCGCGAAGTTGGGCAGGCCAGTGAAGCGGATCTCGTTCTTTTCCGAAAGCGTATCGCCCACACGCAAAGTGCCATGGTTGGGAATGCCGATAATGTCGCCCGGCAACGCCGTGTCTGCGATTTCGCGGTCCTGCGCAAAGAACAGGATCGGCGAATGCACCGCAATGGGCTTGGCGAGGCCTGACGGCGTCAGCTTCATGCCGCGCTTGAAGGTGCCTGAAACCAGCCGCATAAACGCAATGCGGTCGCGGTGCTGCGGGTCCATGTTGGCCTGTACCTTGAAAATGAAGCCCGAGACCTCTTCCCGGTCGGGCGCCACTTCTCCAGCCTCGGTGGGCTGGGGGCGCGGCGGCGGGGCGTGGCGCGCAATGGCGTCGATCAGTCCGACAACGCCGAAATTCTTGAGCGCAGATCCGAAATAGACCGGTGTCAGGTCACCCGAGCGATAAGCATCAAGGTCGAACTCGGGATAGCTCGCCTGAGCCAGTTCCATTTCCTCAGCCACCTCCTCGGGCAACGTGGGCGCAGCGTCGACTTTGCCAAGGAACTCGCGGCTGTCGCCTTCGGGGCGGCTGGCTGCACCAGAGGCAAGATCGAGAATACCCTCAAACAGCCCGCCCATGCCGATCGGCCAGGACTGCGGCGACACATCGAGCGCCAGCATGTCCGCCACTTCGTCGAGCAAGTCGAAACAGGGTCGCCCCTCGCGGTCTACCTTGTTGACGAAGGTGATGATCGGCACCGAGCGCAAGCGGCAAACCTCAAACAGCTTGCGGGTCTGCGGCTCGATGCCCTTTGCCGCGTCGATCACCATGATCGCCGAATCGACGGCGGTGAGGGTGCGATAGGTGTCTTCGGAGAAATCCTCGTGTCCCGGCGTATCAAGCAGGTTGAACGTGATGCCGTCCCGCTCGAACGTCATCACGCTCGAAGTGACCGAGATGCCACGCTGCTGCTCGATCTTCATCCAGTCGGACCGGGCGCGACGCGCCTGCCCGCGCGCCTTGACCTCGCCCGCCAGATGGATCGCGCCGCCCTGCAACAGCAGCTTTTCGGTCAGCGTGGTCTTACCCGCATCGGGGTGCGAGATGATCGCGAATGTGCGGCGTTCGTTAGACATCAAAATTGCCTTGCTCAGCCCCGCAATGTCGCGCCGAGCTTGCCTGCCGCTGCCGTGACCTTGTCGCTAATTGCTCTGAGATCCTCGTCGGTGAAGCTCTTCTCGCCCGGCTGGAGCGTCACTTCTATAGCCAGCGACTTCTGGCCCTCGGGAACGCCTTGCCCCGCGAACATGTCGAACAGCCGCGCATCGACAATGCTGGCCTTGTCGGCACCGCGCACCGCGCGAATGAGATCACCTGCGGCCAGCTCGACAGGCACGAGGAAGGCGAAGTCGCGGGTCACCGATTGCAACGCAGGCGGCGCATAAGCCGAACGGGCAAAGCTGCCGCTTTCCTTCTTCGCTGGGATCGCGTCCAGGAATATCTCGATCGCGGCGAGTGCCACGTCGATGTCGAACTGGCGCGCTGTCGCCGGATGGACCATGCCGAACCGAGCAAGCACGGTCTTGGGACCAAGCCGCAAGGTCGCCGACTGGCCGGGATGGAATTGCTCTCCGGCTTCCCCCATGACTTGCAGCTTGTCGACCGGCGCACCGGCTTCAGCCAGAAGTGCCAGCGCTTCCGCCTTGGCGTCGAAGGCATCGAACGGAACGGCCTTGCCCCCAAAACTCCTTGAGTCCCAGCCGCGCGGCAACTTCTCTCCCGCCAGAATCACGCCGAGCGTCGGGCGCTCGTCGCTCGAGCCATCTTCGGCGAAGAAATAGCGGCGCCCGATCTCGAACAGACGCAGCGAGCTTGCGCCACGATCGACATTGCGTTTGGCCGCAGCGATCAGGCCGGGCAGCAAGGATGGCCGCATCGCCTTCATGTCCTCGCTGATCGGGTTGTCGAGAACCCAAACCTCTCCATCCGCGAAATGTTCGGCATCGGCGGTCGGCAGGAACGACCAGGTCACCGCTTCGTTGAGTCCACGCGCGGCAGCGGCTCTACGAAGGCGGCGTTCGAGGGACTGCATTGGCGTCGCGGTCGGCAAGGCAACGCCCTCTTGACGCGGCAGGGCAACGCTTTCGACCTTGTCGAGCCCGTGGATACGCACGACTTCCTCGACAATGTCAGCAGCGCCTTCGATGTCGTGGCGACGCAGCGGCACGGCGATTTGCCAATCCGTGGAAGTTTCGAATTCGAGCGCAGCAAGTATCCGCCGCTGCTCGTCCTCGCCAATGTTCACCCCGCCCAACGTGCGGCACAGAGCCGGATCGTAGGCAAGCTGCTTCGGCGCTGACGGCGGCGCGCCCGCACGCACCACATCGCTTGGCGTGCCGCCGCAGATACGCAGTATTAGATCGGTCAGGATCGCCAGCCCGTCATCGAGAAAGGCCGGGTCGACACCGCGCTCGAAGCGCGTGCGCGCATCGCTAGCGATGTTGAGGTTGCGACCGGTCGCGCCGATGCTCTCGGGATCGAAATATGCGATCTCCAGCAGCACATCGGTCGTCGTCTCGCTGCAACCGGAATGCTCGCCGCCCATGATCCCGGCGATATCATGCACACCGGAATCGTCGGCGATCACGGTCATGGTCTCGTCAAGCGTGTAGGTCTTCTCGTTGAGCGCCAGCACCTGCTCGCCCGCGTTGGCGCGGCGCGCAACCACCGCACCGTTGAGCTTCGCAAGGTCGTAGGCATGGGCTGGTCGCCCGAAGGCGAGCATCACGTAATTGGTGATGTCGACCAGCGCCGAAATCGGGCGTTGGCCCGCCGCGATCAGCCGCGCCTGCATCCAGTCTGGCGATTGGCCATTGGTCACTGCTCGGATGACTCGGCCGTAGAAAGCCGGGCAGCCTTCGGAATCGTCGGTGCGGATTTCGACCGGGCAGGGATAGTCGCCCGCGACCGCCGGCACGTCGATCGGCTTTAACGTGCCCAGCCCTGCCGCCGCGAGATCGCGGGCAATGCCATGAACGCCCATGCAATCGGGCCGGTTGGGATTGACCGAGATGTCGATGACCGGGGAGGCTTGCGCATAGTCGGCAAAGGCTTCGCCAACAGGTGCATCGCCGGGCAGTTCGATGATGCCATCGTGATCATCGCCCAGCTCCAGTTCGCGGCTCGAACACATCATGCCGTTCGATTCGACCCCGCGCAGTTCTGCTTTCTTGAGCTGCATGCCGTTTGCCGGAACCACTGCACCGGCCATGCCGAGCACGCCCTTCATGCCTGCACGCGCATTGAGCGCGCCGCAAACCACCTGCAGGGGATCGCCCGGACCGGTGCTGACGGTGAGCACCTGCAACTTGTCGGCCTGCGGATGCGGCGAAGCGGTCAGCACCTCGGCGACGACAAAGCCTTGCAGCTTCTGCGCCGGGTCCTCGATCTCTTCGACTTCGAAGCCGATCGCGTTGAGCTTTGCCGCGACCTCGTCGACCGTTGCGTCGGTGTCGAGGAAGTACTTCAGCCATTCGAGCGAGAACTTCATGGCCGCGCTCCAACACCGCCTGACAAGGTCGGCTGGTCGAACGCCGAGAAGCCATAGTGCCGCAGCCAGCGCACATCACCGTCGAAGAAGGCGCGAAGATCGTCCATCCCGTATTTCAGCATGGCGAGCCGGTCGACGCCAACGCCGAAGGCGAAGCCCTGCCACTCGGCGGGATCGAGCCCGGCGAATTCGATCACGCGGGCATTGACCATGCCGCTGCCGAGCAGTTCCATCCAGGCATGACCGGGCGCATCGCCGCTGCCGCCTAGCACGCGCCGCGACTTGCCGTCCGGCCCGGCCTCAAGCGCGAAACCGACATCGACTTCGACCGAGGGTTCGGTGAACGGGAAATAGCTCGGGCGCAGCCGCAAGACGATGTCGTCGCGCTCGAAGAACGCACCGAGGAAGGTCTCCAGCGTCCACTTGAGATGGCCGAGGTGGATGTCGCGGTCGATCACCAGCCCTTCGACCTGATGGAACATCGGCGTGTGCGTCGCGTCGCTGTCGCTGCGATAGACCCGGCCCGGCGCGATGATCCGCAGCGGGGCGCCGCGCTCCAACATGGTGCGCACCTGCACCGGGCTGGTGTGCGTCCGCAGGAGCATGCGCGTGCCATTGTCCCCTTCTGAAGGGCTCGTCCGGCCCTCGTCTGCGGGGAAATAGAAGGTGTCGTGCATTGCCCGCGCCGGATGGCTTTCGGGCATGTTGAGCGCGGTGAAATTGTGCCAGTCATCCTCGATCTCCGGCCCGGTGGCGACCGCGAAACCAAGATCGGCAAAGATTTCAGCGAGTTCGTCCATCACCTGACTGACTGGATGGATCGAGCCCTTGGGCGTGTCCGGCGCTGGGAGCGTCAGGTCGACCGTTTCAGTGGCCAGTCTCGCTTCCAGTTCAACGGCTTCCAGCTCCGCCTTGCGGGCTGCGATCGCGTCGCTGACGGCTTCGCGCAAGCCGTGGATCTTTGGCCCGGTTTCCTTGCGTTCCTCCGGCGTCAGACTGCCAAGGGTCTTAAGCAGGGCCGACACCGAACCCTGCTTGCCGAGAAGCTCGACACGCAAGGCCTCCAGCGCCTCGAGATCGCCAGCGGCTGCGATCCTTGCGACCGCCTCCTCCCCGAGCTTCTGATAGTCCACGTCGATGATGCCCTGATCGAATTTATTGCTTAGCGGCGCTCCTTAGGCACGATTGCCGCAAACCGCAATCGGCGCTCAGGCACACCAGACCCTTGCCTAGAACGGGGAAGCGAACTCGCTCACCTGTTCCCAATGCCGCATGCCTTCGAGCAGCACCGGCTTGAGCATCGGCCGGTCAAGCTTGGCGAATTCGCGCGGAGACAAGCCAGTGAACTCACGAAACTCGCGGACGAACTGGGGCTGGTCATGATATATTTCGTCGATCGCCTCGATCCAGGACTGCTCCCCGCCAAGCATGTGCTGAGTCACGCTGCGCATAAAGCGCTGGCGGCGCAGCAGCTTCTTGGGCGCTAGCCCGAAGGCACTTTCACAGACGCGCTAGAGCGTGCGCCGTCCCACACCCGCCCTTTTGGCAAGGTCGGACACATTTGCGCAACGCGTATCCATCAGCGCCGCCATAATCGCGTCGATGCGATCCTCGTCCTCGTGCGCAGGCGCGCCCAGGCGTTGCGAAAGACAATCGAGGATGATGTCGAGTTCGGCCTGGGCGTCGCCCCCACCACCAAACAGCGCCTCGCCAATCGGCCAGAAAGCTCTGAAAGCCGGATCGTCAATTATATCGACAGCGCGATTGGCATAGGCGCGTGCCGGGGCGTCGACGAAGCGCGACCATCCGGCCGGAAGCAGGATCGCGCTCCACTGCCTTAGCGGCCTGCATTCGAACCGCACAGCATGATCGAACGGACCGACCGCGCCGGACAGCCCCGAATCGTATGTCTTTCCATCAGGGAAAATCAGCGTCATGTCCGAACGGTCACGCCAGCTTACGATGCCCCAGCTTGGCAGCACCAGATCCGCAATCTTCGAACCTTGCGCACCGGAAGTCTCAAGCAGGAAAATGGTTTGGAAATAGCGGGCCAGACCCGTCGGCGGACGGAAATAGCGCAAGTTCAATTCGAGCGATTCGGATCGCGCCTGAAGCACTTTATGCCCCCCTTAGAGGCGCTTACGCAATTCAGACGCGCTTGGCAACGAAACGGGCGCAGACCGGCTTGCCGATCCGCGCCCGGCACGGTTCGCGAATTTTGCCGCTGCGGCTTAGCCGAGCGCCTTCTTGGCCTGTTCGATGACGGTTGAGAACACCGCGCCTTCGTTCATCGCCAGATCGGCCATGGTCTTGCGGTCAAGTTCGATCCCGGCGAGCTTGGCGCCATGGATGAACTGCGAATAGGTCAGACCTTCAGCCCGGACCGCCGCATTGATGCGTTGGATCCACAGCGCACGGAAATTGCGCTTCTTCACCTTGCGGTCACGGTAGGCATACTGGCCTGCCTTTTCGACCGCCTGGCGGGCGATGCGGATCGTGTTCTTGCGGCGGCCGCGGTAACCCTTGGCCTGATCCAGAAGGCGCTTGTGCTTGGCGCGCGTGGTCACGCCGCGTTTGATGCGAGGCATTTGGCAGTACTCCTAAATCAGTTGAGGCCGTAAGGCGCCCACTTCTTGATGACCTTGGCATCGGCGTCGGAAATGACGTCGGTGCCGCGGTTCTGGCGGATGTACTTGCCATTGTGGCTGATCAGCCGGTGGCGCTTGCCGGCAACGCCATGCTTGACCTTGCCGGTGGCGGTGAGCTTGAAGCGCTTTTTCACACCGCTCTTCGTCTTAAGCTTGGGCATTTTCATCTCCTTGTCAGAGACACGTCCGGCCAGCCCTGGCAGCCCTTTCAGCCAGGCTGGACGCTCGATTTCGTGTCGTTGAAGCGCGCGCCATTACTGTGGCTGCGCCCGAAAGGCAAGCCCGATCATGTGTCGCGCAGGCCGGTAAACTGCGGCAGGCCTCCGGTTGCCAGCCAGCGGCGAAAGTCACCACCGGCGATATGCTGCGCGCCCTCGGGCAGCGGCTTGTTCCAGACATAGGCTTGGGCCAAGCCACCACATGTCAACAAAACTTCGCGGCGCAGGTAGAGCGAGCGCGCCGGATGCGCCGGATCGTAGTCCTCGTACGCGTCGATGCGCGCGAGATCGGCGGGACTGAAATGCGCGTGAGCTGAATAGACCATGCCATGCGCCTTTCCTTCTCCGGGAATCAGGGCCGGGAACCAGCCTTCGGGATCGGGGATCGCGTAGAGCATACCCGCAACCCGCTCCGGACCAACCGGTTCGAGCAGCGCGTGCAGATCGCGCGCAACAGAATTGACGCTGCCCTCAAGCAAAGTGCCGTAGAAGAAGAAGCGCATCTCTTTCGCTAACCTTCCGGTTCTGCCAAGGCTGTTGGATATATCGGGAGGCACTCAACAGGAGTTTGGGCCAATGGCAATCGTTCACACCTACGACTTGACCGCCGGAAACGGCAAGGCGGATGACCTTGGCGATGCGCTCGAGGCGCTGGCCGAGGCGGTCAAGTCCATCCCCGGATCGCAAGGCGCAATGGTACTGCGCGACAGCAAGACGACCGAGCATTTCCTGTTTCTCGAATTCTGGACCGACGAAGCCTCGCGCAAGGCAGCCGGATCGCAATTGCCCAAGGACGTGATGGGCCGGATAATGGGAGCGACCGCCGGGAACCCGATTGGCATGGCGGACTACGACCGCATCGCCGGTTAACTTAATGATCGCAGCCTAACGCCTCGATGACATCCTCAAGCCGCGCTGGATCGCCTAGCGCGATGACATGCCCGTTCGATCCAGCATGAAGCGGATCGCCATTCCAATCAGCCATCAGGCCGCCGGCGCCCTCGACCACCGGAACCAGAGCGGCCCAATCGTGCACCGCAAGCCCAGCCTCGCAGACGATGTCGAGGTGACCTGAGGCGAGCAGCGCATAATTGTAGCAGTCGCCGCCCATCATCATCCGCTTGTGATCGGTCTTCGCGGCGAGCGCCATGAAATGTGCGCCCTGATGATCGTCGAAATAATGCGGCCCGGTGGTGGCGAGCATTGCAGATGAAAGCTCGCGGCAAGTGCGGGTGCGCACTTCACGACCGTTGAGCATGGTCGGTCTGCCGCTGGAGCCAATCCAGCGCTCCCCCAGGATCGGCTGGTCGATCACGCCCATCACCGGAAAGCCATCGACCAGTAGCGCGATCAGCGTGCCGAAGATCGGGCGGCCGCCAATGAAGGAGACCGTGCCATCGATCGGGTCGAGCACCCAGGTGCGGCCCGAGTTGCCATCCTCCATGCCGAATTCCTCACCGACTATGCCATCACGCGGCATCTCGGCCTTGAGCAGGCGGCGCATGGCTTCTTCGGCAGCGCGATCCGCGACGGTAACAGGGGTTGCATCCTCTTTACGCTCGGTATCGCCGAGGGCACGGAAATGGGGGCGGATCGCCTCGCCCGCCGCGTCAGCGAGGCGGTGGGCCAGCGCAATTTCGGCATCTAGCTTCATGTCATTCAGGCGCTGCAGTGCGCAGCGGCTGGCCGTTAACAACGATCCAGGTCGAAACAGCGCGCAAGCCATCCTCGCCCGCAACACCCCCGTGAACCGCGCCGGCCGGGATGCGCACGCCCTTTCCCGCGGCCAGCTGAACGTCCGCCTCTCCTTCCATCGACAGCGTTCCGGTGCCGCCGATCACATAAAGGAACTCTTCACCCGAATGCGTGTGCCTGGGGATAACCATGCCGGGAGTTGCGACAAGATCGCCCATGACCAGGTGGTGCCCCGGCGCTGCGTCGATATGCCCTTCGAGCACGAGATTGCTGCCGACCGGAGGCTGGTAGACCGGGGAAGTGGCTGCGGGGCTATTCGCGCCGACAGGCCCCGTTGTGGCGCAACCGCAAAGCAGCACGCACGCAAGGGCGGTTGTCAAACGCATCAGTCGAACAGGCTCGAAACGGAACTTTCATCGGCAATGCGGCGGATCGCCTCGCCCAGCAACGGCGCGATCGGCAAGACGCGAATGACTTTCGATTCCGTGGTCGCCTCGGTCGGCAATATCGTATCTGTGATGACCAGCTCGGTCAGCGCCGACCCATCGATCCGCGCCACCGCGCCGCCCGACAGCACGCCGTGAGTGATATAGGCAGTGACCGATGTCGCGCCATCGTCAAGCAGCGCCTGGGCTGCATTGCACAGCGTGCCACCCGAATCGACGATGTCGTCGATCATGATGCAATCGCGGCCTGCAACATCGCCGATGATGTTCATCACCTCGCTGCTACCAGGCTTGTCGCGGCGTTTGTCGACGATGGCGAGCGGCGCGTTGTCGAGCCGCTTGGCAAGTGCACGGGCGCGGACCACGCCGCCGACATCGGGCGAGACGACCGTGACATTGTCCGATCCGTTGCGCGCCAGGATGTCCGCCGCCATGACCGGCGCGGCATAGAGGTTATCGGTCGGGATATCGAAGAAGCCCTGAATCTGGCCTGCGTGCAAATCGACCGAGAGCACCCGGTCTGCCCCAGCCTCGGTGATCAGGTTCGCGACCAGCTTGGCCGAGATCGGTGTGCGCGGGCCAGGCTTCCTGTCCTGCCGCGCATAGCCGAAATAAGGGACGACTGCCGTGATCCGCTTAGCCGAGGCGCGGCGCAGCGCATCGATGCAGATCAGCAATTCCATCAGGTTGTCGTTCGCCGGAAACGAGGTCGGCTGGACCACGAACACGTCCTCGCCGCGCACATTCTCATGGATTTCGACGAACACTTCCTCGTCGGCGAAGCGGCGCACCGAGGCATCCGTCAACGGCAATTCGAGATAGCCCGCAATTGCCCGTGCGAGCGGCAGGTTGGAATTGCCGGCCAGTATCTTCATCGCGCTGTCCCCGTTGGCGGCACCGCGAATCCCTCAGCGGGCCTTGCCTCCGGCTCTAACCCGGCGTCACGGGATTGCAACATGGCACGGCGGTCTTATCCCCGCGCCGCCCGCGCTCAATCCTTGAATGCCGTGCGGTGTTCGCCCTTGATCCAGCGCACCGTGCCAGAGCTTGCGCGCATCACCACGCTATCAGTGGTCATCCGGCCACCGCGCAACCGCTTGACGCCGTCGAGCAGCGAGCCGCCGGTCACGCCCGTCGCGGCGAAGATACAGTCACCCTTGGCCAGGTCTTCCAGCTTGTAGATGCGGTCGAGGTCCTCGATCCCCCATTTGCGGGCGCGGCCCTTTTCGTCGTCGTTGCGGAACAGCAGCCTTCCGTTAAACTGCCCGCCGACGCAACGCAGCGCTGCGGCGGCGAGCACGCCTTCGGGTGCTCCGCCGGAACCCATGTACATGTCGATCGTCGTGTTTTCGTCCGTAACCGCGATAACACCCGCGACATCGCCATCGCCGATCAGCACGACACCGCAGCCGATCCCGCGCAGCTCTTCGATGAGGTCCGCATGTCGTGGCCGGTCCAGAACACAGACGATGATCTCGTCGGGCTTCACGCCCTTGGCCTTTGCAACCGCCGCAACATTTTCGGTCGGAGTCTTGGCAAGATCGATGATACCGTCGGGATAACCGGGGCCGACCGCCAGCTTATCCATGTAGACATCGGGCGCGTTGAGAAGATTGCCTTCCTCGGCGGCGGCAAGCACCGCGAGGGCGTTCGGTCCGGCCTTGGCAGTGATGGTGGTGCCCTCGAGCGGATCGAGCGCAATGTCGATCTTGGGGCCCTTGCCCTTGGCTCCGCCTACCTTCTCGCCGATATAGAGCATCGGCGCCTCGTCGCGCTCACCCTCGCCGATGACCACTGTGCCGTCGATATAAAGGCCGTCGAAGGCCTCGCGCATCGCTTCCACCGCCGCGGCATCGGCAGCCTCTTCATCGCCGCGACCGATCAGGCGCGAGGCGGCGATGGCGGCGGCTTCGGTGACGCGCACCATTTCCATGACGAGAACGCGATCAAGAGCATTGGTTGCGGCTTTGTTGGGCATCTTGGCGGGCTCCTCTCCCGTGCGATTTGTGCCCGTCGATTAGCGAGCAGGGGCGGACCGCGTCAATCGCCGATGATCCCCATCCACATGGGCGGTGCGGTCAGGCTGTCGGAACCGTCGAGCAGGTCGAGGGCCTGCGTGACAGCCAACTCGGGCCCCTCGTGCGTGACCATCGCCACTAGGACTTCGCCGCCTCCCTCGTGACGACCATGCTGGATCAAGCTTTCGATGGAGACGCCCGCATCGCGCATCGCAGCAGTAATCTCGGCAAGCACGCCCGGACGGTCGGCGACTGAGAAGCGGATATAGGCGCTGCTGGCCCGACCTCCGCTTTCAGCCGGGGCCATGGCTTCGAGCCCGGCCACGGGGATCGAAAAGGCCCGGTCTGCTTCGAAGCCGACATCCATGCCGCGAGCGATGTCGATAATGTCCGCAACCACCGCGCTCGCAGTCGGGCCATCGCCTGCGCCAGCCCCCTGGAACAGGAGGCGGCCCGAGAAATTGCCTTCGACCACCACCGCATTGGTCGGCCCGTCGACATGGGCGAGCAGATTGTCGGACGGGACCAAGTACGGCTGGACCCGCTGAAACAAGCGCCCCCCTTCAGCCTCGGCCATGCCGATCAGGCGGATGACATAGCCCAACGAAGCGGCCTGGGCGATATCGGCAGCGAGGATACGCGAAATTCCGGTGGTCTCGACCGAAACAAAATCTATCTTGGATCCGAAGGCGATCGCCGAAAGGATCGAAAGCTTGTGCGCGGCATCAACGCCTTCGATATCGAAGGTGGGGTCGGCCTCGGCATAGCCCAATCGCTGGGCGTCGGCGAGCACCTCGGCAAAGTCGGCACCGGTGTCCTCCATCGTTGAGAGAATGTAATTGCAGGTGCCGTTGAGAATACCGTAGATGCGCTCCACCCGGTTCGCAGCTGCGCCCTCGCGTAGGCCCTTAACGATTGGGATACCGCCCGCCACCGCCGCTTCGAACCGCATCGGCGCGCCATGTTCTTCGGCCAGTTCCGCCAGTTCCATACCGTGATGCGCGATCATCGCCTTGTTGGCGGTGACCAGACCCTTGCTGTGACGCAGCGCGTTGCGAGCAAGCGTCAGAGCCGGCCCATCCGATCCGCCAACCAATTCGACCACCAGATCGACGTCATCGCGCGCCGCCATTGCCGTCATGTCGTCTTCCCAGACATATGGCGACATGTCGACACCGCGGTCCTTGCCCCGGTCGCGCGCGCTAACTGCGACAATCTTGACCTGCCGCCCGGCGCGCCGCTCGATGAGCTGCGCGTTGGTCTCGATAAGACGGATGACGCCGGTGCCGACCGTGCCGAGTCCGGCAAGCGCGATCTTCAATGGTTCTGCCATTGGTGTTCCCTTTCGGGAGCGGCCCTTAGCCCAATGCCGCTTTCAGGTCATCCACAAGGTCGATCCTTTCCCACGGGAACAGATCGCCCTCGGGCTTGCGTCCGAAATGGCCATAGGCGGCGGTCTTGCGGTAGATCGGCTTGTTGAGACCCAGCTTCGTGCGGATCGCGCGCGGAGTGAGACCACCCAGGCTTTCGATCCGCATGATCGCGGCCTCGATGGCATCGTCGCCGACCGTACCCGTGCCGTGCGTATCGACATAGAGCGACAACGGCTGTGATACGCCAATGGCATAGGCGATCTGGATGGTACAGCGCTTCGCGAGGCCCGCCGCGACCACGTTCTTGGCGAGATAGCGGGTGATGTAGGCGGCCGAGCGATCGACCTTGGTCGGGTCCTTGCCGCTAAACGCGCCGCCGCCGTGCGGGCTCGCGCCGCCGTAGGTGTCGACAATGATCTTGCGGCCGGTCAGTCCTGCATCGCCATCCGGTCCGCCGATCTCGAACTTGCCGGTGGGGTTGATGTGGTAGACCGTCTCATCCGAGAGCAGCCCGGCGGGAAGCACATCGGCGACGACCTGCTTCACATAGGCCTTGAGCTCGGCTTCCTTTTCGCCCTCGTGATAGCCCGGCGCGTGCTGCGTGGAGACCACCACGGCAGTGCAGGCGACCGGCTTGCCGTCCTTGTAGCGCAGCGTCACCTGGCTCTTGGAATCGGGTTCGAGGAACGAGGCTGCGCCTGAGTGGCGATCTTCGGCCATGCGTTGCAGGATCTTGTGGCTGTAATCGATCGTCGCCGGCATCAGGTCTGGCGTCTCGTCGCAGGCAAAGCCGAACATGATGCCTTGGTCGCCCGCGCCCTCGTCCTTGTTGCCGGACGCATCGACGCCCTGCGCGATATCGGCGCTCTGCGGGTGGAAATTGTTGTAGAACTTCAGGTTCTGCCAATGAAAACCGTCCTGCTCATAGCCGATCTCCTTCACGCATTCGCGAACGACCTGCTGGATTTCCTCAAGCGCGCCCGGCTCCCAGTTCCCCTCCGTGTCGATCATGCCGTTGCCGCGCACCTCTCCGGCCAGCACCACGAGCTGGGTCGTCGTCATTGTTTCGCAAGCCACACGCGCTTCGGGATCCTTGGACAGGAACAGGTCGACGACCGCGTCGGAGATCTGGTCCGATACCTTGTCGGGATGCCCTTCCGAGACGCTTTCGGACGTGAAAAGATATTCGCTGCGCATTGTCGTCCCACCATAACGATGAAGATTTGAAGTCGATATAAAGATTTCTTTATGTGTCATGACCTCTAACTGCGCGAGCGCCGCAAGGCAACAAGGCAAGATGCGAGCAGAAACACCGCCATGCCGAGCGGCAGCAGATTGCCGAGGCGAGCGAACGGAGTCGCATCCTCGGGTGGCGGTATGCGGCCATCGATGCGACCTTCACGGTAGCGCGGTATATAGTCCCGTACGATGCCGTCCGCGTCGATCACCGCGCTGATCCCGCTTGTGGTGGCGCGCATTACTGGCAACCCCTCCTCGATTGCGCGTAGCCGCGCCTGGGCGAGGTGCTGGGGAGGGCCCCAGGCACCGTACCAGCCGTCGTTGAAGGGATTGAAGATATAGTCTGGCCGCACGAGGGGATCGACCACTTCGCCTGAAAACTCGATCTCGTAGCAAATCTGCAGGCCGACCTTGCCCCACGGACCGAAATCGAAAGTGCGAGGGCCGGGACCGGGCCAGAAATCCAGCGTTCCCGGCACCAGCCGCGACAGGCCAAACGGTTCGAGCAGGTTGCGAAACGGCAGGTATTCTCCACCGGGGACAAGATGCGCCTTGGCGTAACTGGCCAGCAGGTTGCCGTCCGAATCCAGCGCCGTCACCGAATTGCGTGCCGCCACCCCCTCACCATCGACGATGACGAGATCGACCGCGCCGGTCATCACCAGACTGTACGGGCCAATCACGCGCCCAATCCGCTCACGCGCCAGGCGTGGATCGCCGCCGTAGTTCATCGCGCGGTAGAGGTACCGGGGATAACCGTCGCGCAGATAGTCAGCGAGCCCGGCTTCGGGCCAGAGAACCATGCGCTGCGTATTTGGCACGCGCGGCACGCTCTGCCTTGCCAGCTTGCGGAAATTGGCCTCGTAGAAGCGCGAATCGTTGACGTGCTCCTGCGCGATACCGGGCTGGACAAGCGTGAAATTGCGGCCGCCATCACGCCGTTCGAGATAGTGGGCCGGCATGGTCATGATCGCCATCATAACGGCGGCCAACGTCACGCCTCCAAAGAGAAGAGTCGCCCGCTGTCGTTTGCTCGCAATCATTCCGGTCAGCACCAATCGGCGCAGCAGTGCGGCAATCAGCAGCACCAGCCCGGAAAGTCCATATGTGCCGATCCATGGCGCCAGCAGGGCCAAACCCTGCGCATCGTAGGGACCGAGCAGCACTGCACCCAGCTGATTGGCGGCATAACCTGTAAAGATCCAGCCGCGCATCCATTCGGCAATGATCCACGATCCGGCAAGGGCAAGGCCCAGCCATGCCTTGCCAGCATCACCGTCAGGTGCCCGCCTGTGCACTAGAGACCAAGCCGCCAGCGCCGCCAAACCAGGATAGACGGCGAGATAGAGCGCCAGTCCGATTACTGCCACAGACCCCAACCACTCGGGCATTTCAGCCTGATAGGTGAACGAGGTCGCAATCCAGAAGTTGCCGACGACGAAATGGCTAACGCCGAACAGCCACCCGAGCGCGAAGGCCCGCCGGGCGGTGCGCGCCCGCGCCAGAATTTCAAGGAGCGCGGCGAGGCAAACGATCGTCACCGGCCAGAGCGCCAGCGGCTGGAATCCGCAAGCCGAAAGTGCGCCCAGTACGATCGCCGCAAGCCCGGTCGGTAGGCGCGGCCTACCCAGCACCAGACGGCGCAATGGCTCAGCTATTTCGAAACGCCCGGGCATGCGCCGCAAGCCATAGGCGCGGCGAGGCACAAGACCAAGCGGTCTTGAACCCGTTGGATCAGCTTACGGCTTCGAGCGTACCGTCGTTGCCATCGCTCGCGCGCGGCTTGCGGGTGCGGCGACGCGGCTTTGCTTCGGCCTCTTCATCGACGCCCTCCTCGGCAGCGCTGCCGATCGAGGGCGGCAGGACCGACGGATCCACTCCGGTTTCAAGTTCCTTGTCACCGTCGTTCTCACTGCGGGCGCTGCGGCGCGGGCTGCGCGAGGAGGTTGAAGACCGTTGTGACCGGCTTTCACGAACAAAGGGATTTTCAGACGATTCATAGTCGCTGTTACGCTGACCATCGCCATCATCTTCGCCGTCGCTATCTCGTGAGGAGCGTGTCTTGGCACCCTCTCGCGAATCCCGGGTTTCCTGCCGAGACTGCTCGCGATTGGCACCGCCGTCCGCGTTTTCATCGTCTTCGTTGTCATCGCGGCCGCGCGGATCGTCCGAACGAGAACTACCGTCCTGCTGCCTCTCATCGCGGCGCTGGCGCGATTCTTCCTGCCGCTGCTTCTGGTCGGCAAGCACCCGGAAATAGTGGTCGGCAAACTGGAGATAATACTCTTCCTGAACGCGGTCGCCATTAAGATGCGCGTCGTGCGCAAGCTTCTTGTACTTGTCGAGCAGCTGCGGCGCATTGCCCCGCGCCCTGCTGTCGATCCGGTTGAGCTGCTGTCCGCCTTGCTGGCGGTTGTTACCGCGGCCTCGCCTGCGGTTGTTCCCACGATTGTTATTCAAGGATATGTCCCTAAACTACCGGAAACCGGGCGATAAATTCGCACGATAGTTCCATAAGCGCCCCGCACCGCAGGCCTTCTGCCCGCGGTCCCGACATTTGCCATCGTTCCGGGGCCAGCCCCATCCCTTCGCAAATGCTGGAGTCGAAACCGACAACGGGAAAATCCATCCGTCATGCCGGTACGATTGCGATTTAGGCACAGTGACACACAAAGCCAAGCAATTTCTTAAGCCGAAGTAGACATTTCCACAACGCGCGTGCGCCCGGCAAGGTCGCGGTGGACCGCGGCATCAAGCCCTGCGGAGCGCGAAATGGAGGTAACGGCATCGGCCTGGGAAGCGCCGATCTCGACACAGGCAACGCCTCCGGGAGCGAGCAGCGTGGGCAGTTGCGGCACCAGCACACGATAGACGTCGA
>Ga0181594_10000233_pt1 | contig 47851 bp, 44 predicted proteins | sample 071ome_18_FD_145603 | JGI IMG/M metagenome (GOLD analysis project Ga0181594, IMG submission 145603) | Coastal salt marsh microbial communities from the Groves Creek Marsh, Skidaway Island, Georgia - 071413BT metaG (spades assembly) | ecosystem: Environmental > Aquatic > Marine > Intertidal zone...
CCGGTGCTTATGGAGATATCGCGCGCGCTATGAATCAGTCGTTTGCAGGCAGCAATTGAGGTTGGGCTCTGCTGCGCCACCTGTGTGGCAAGTCTGGTCGCTGTCGCCAACGATTCCCCCGCGGGCACTACCTCTTCGACCAAACCAAGGTCGAGCGCCTTATCAGCAGACACACGCTCACCACATAAAATCATTCGTTTGGCCCACCCCTCCCCGACCAGCTGAGTCAATCGCTGGGTGCCCCCTGCGCAAGGTAGTAGGCCCACCCTTGATTCAGGCAATGCCATCTGGGCCTGAGCCTCGGCAATCCGTATATCGCAGGCGAGAGCAACCTCGAGCCCGCCGCCCATGGCAAAGCCGTTAATGGCAGCAATAGACACACCGCGAAAATCAGCGAGCGTCTCAAATGCCGCTCCAAACGCGTCGGCCATTGTTTTTGCGGTTGCAGGGTCGCCATCGGCAAACAGTTTCAAGTCAGCGCCCGCAGAGAAAAACTTTTCTCCCGCTCCGGTTAGCACCAAGGCATAAATATCGGGGTTGTCGTTAAGCGCCTCAACAATCGCTTTGAGTGCGGCGAGACTTTCCGTATCCCAAGTATTCGCGGCGGGATTATCGATGGTGAGTTGAGCAATATGCCCATCAAGAGAAACTTTAACCTTGTCGGATTGACTGACACTCATTTAATGACCTCCAGCGCGTCATTCATTAACAGCCGCCTGCCGATAATGACCCGCATAATTTCGTTGGTGCCTTCCAGAATTTGATGTACGCGGGTGTCCCTGACATACCGCTCAACAGGGTACTCCTTGATGTAACCGTACCCCCCAAACAATTGAAGCGCTTGATTACAAATCGTGAAGCCGGCATCGGTCGCGAATCGTTTAGCCATGGCGCAATAGGTAGTCGCCTGTGGGTCACCTCTGTCCAGCTTGCTAGCCGCCAGGCGAATCATTTGGCGCGACGCCACCAGTTCAGTCGCCATATCGGCAAGCTTGAACTGGGTATTTTGAAAATCCGCAATCGTCGAATCAAACTGCTTGCGCTCAGTCACGTAGGCGACTGCATCTTCTAGGGCTTGTTGCGCCGTGCCCACGGAACAGGTTGCGATATTGATACGCCCACCATCAAGCCCCTCCATGGCAATGGCAAAGCCCTGCCCTTCTTCACCAAGTCGGTTGCTGACAGGGACCCGAACATTTTCAAAGGAGACCATACGTGTGGGCTGGGCGTTCCAGCCCATCTTGTGTTCCTTTTTACCGTAACTCACGCCCTCGGCATCTGCGGGAATAAGCAAGGCGGTGATGCCTCCGGGACCTTCGTCACCGGTTCGAGTCATCACGACCAATACATCGGTATCTCCTGCACCGGAGATAAATACCTTGCTCCCCGATACCAAGTAGTCCTGTCCCTCTTGCACCGCACGTGTCTTTAAAGACGCCGCGTCAGACCCTGATCCTGGTTCTGTCAGGCAGTAAGAAGCGAGCTTTTCCCCTGCAACTAGCGCAGGGCACCACGTATCAATCACGGATTGTTGGCAGTATTTGCCGATCATGGCCGTCGCCATATTGTGAATCGTGAGAAACGCGGCGGTCGTGGTGCAACCCCGAGCCAGCTCCTCAACAATAAGACTGGCATCCAGACGGGACATACCCAACCCGCCGGCAGCTTCAGGCGTGTACATCCCCATAAAGCCAAGATCTCCCGCTGCTTTAAGGGTCGCTTTTGGGAAGATGGACTCGGCATCCCATTGAGCGGCGTGGGGTGCCAGCTCGCCCAGAGAAAACGCTTTGGCGCTATCGACGAAAAATCGCTGCTGGTCATTGAGTTCAAAATTCACGGGGGGGGTCTCGATGATTGGCTTTAGTTCATGATCACGACGCGCTCAGGTCCATGCTGTAGCGACGCTTGAATACTATACCGATGAACTAGCGCCGCTAAAAGATAAAAGCCCAGTGGCGCGCGACCTTATCAATGCCTATTGCTTATGTTTGACATACCTTTTTTCATGATAATCAGAGTAGTCAGTCGTTCTCTGCGGCGTTACCATTTCGGTCATCCTTCTAGCATGTTTTTTGAAACACTCCCCAACACGTGAGCCCAAAATGACAGCTTCTATCATTGACCCAAACGACGATCCACAGGGCTTTGTTGCTGAATTAGTCAGTCGTTCCAAAGCCGCACAGGAAAAGATTGCTGAGTACACTCAGGAGCAAGTGGACGATTTGATCAGGGCCATGGTGTGGTCGGTCGCACAGCCGGGTGTCGCAGAAGAAATCGCTCAGTTCACCGTTGATGAAACCCAACTAGGTAATTACGAAGGCAAGTTCCTTAAAATACAGCGCAAAACACGAGCGACTCTCGCCGATATCATTCATGACAAATCGGTCGGCGTGATTGAGGAACTGCCAGAGCGGAACATTAAAATCATTGCGAAACCCCTGGGCGTTATTGGTGCGCTGGCGCCCTCTACCAATCCTGAAGCTACCCCGGTCATTAAGGCAATACACGCCGTTAAAGGAAGAAACTCGATCATCATTGCTCCCCACCCCCGGGCCAAACTAACCAACAAAAAGATCTGCGACTTGATGCGGACTGCGCTCAAAAAAATGGGGGCGCCTGAAGACCTGGTTATTGGCATCGAAACTCCCTCGTTAGAGACTACCAACGAGCTGATGCAGCAATGTGATCGAGTATTGGCTACAGGCGGTGGCGCCATGGTTACCGCTGCCTACTCTAGTGGTACCCCAGCGCTCGGCGTAGGGGTTGGTAATGCCGTCATTACCGTTGATAGCACCGCCGATCTGGACACCGCCGCAGAAAAGATCCGACTTTCAAAAACCCTCGACCTCGCTGCGTCATGTTCTTCCGACAATTCGGTCATCCTAGTTGATGGCATTTATGAAGACATGCTGGGAAAACTGCAGGAAAAGGGCGGTTACGTCTGCTCGGAAGAAGAGAAGGCTAAGCTGCGCGCGGCACTCTGGGACGACGAACTTCACATCAATACCGCAATGGTGGCGCAGCCCGCTGACCGAATCGCTGCGATGGCGGGGATAACGCCACCCGAGGGGACTCAGTTCTTCATTGTGCTGGAAGATGGCTGGGGCCCCGAGCACCCTTTCTCCGGGGAAAAGCTCTCGGTGATTATGGCTCTCTATCGTGCCCGGGACATTGATCACGCCATTGACCTCACCCGAAACATTCAGGCCTACCAGGGGCAGGGGCACTCCTGCGGCATTTATTCCACCAGCGATGACAACATCATGAAGCTGGCACATCACACCCGAACATCACGGGTCATGGTGAATCAGCCTCAAGCCGCTTCAAACAGCGGCAACCTCTGGAATGGCATGCGCCAGACCTTCTCTCTCGGCTGCGGATCCTGGGGAGGCAACGGCACCAACAACAATATCTCCTGGCGGGATCTGATTAATGAAACCTGGGTATCGATGCCCTTGGTGGAAGAAAAAACCCTGCCGCCGGATAACGAGCTGTTTGGATCTATCCCCGACGCGCTTGGATAACCGAACTCTCTCACTTAGATGATATGCCAGTCCGCATAGGGACATTGGCTTTGGCTCTCTTCTCGCACTGTCCGTGGTAATCTCCCGCCATGTCTCCGCTTCATTCTTTCGCCCAGCGACTTGCAAGAGCGCTTAACTGCTTGGGAACCCCTGGGTTTCCCGATGCAATGTGTAGCGCGGTTGGGGAACTGGTGGCAGCAGAGGACATCAGTCTCATTCTGTTCAGAGTAGGGCAGTTACCGACCGTTGAATTCAACACCCCTCGAGAGAGCGGGGATACCTCCTCGCTAGAGAGTTATCTGAGGCGGGCATTTTTGTTGGACCCCTACTACAGGGCGGCCACGGTTGAACATCAGTACGGCGTGTTTCGCCTTAAAGCACTGGCGCCCCACGGGTTCAAAAGCAGCGAGTACTACCGCACCTGGTATCGCAACAACGGCTTGAGCGACGAATGCGGTCTGCTGATCCCGGTAGAGGGTGGGTCCATGAACTTATCCCTCGGCATGACCTCAGCGGGCCAAACATTTAGTGAGCGCTCACTTAAGTTGCTGAGAGAGTTGTATCCCATTATCGAAGCCGCGATCCAGCGCCATTGGGCAGAGGCCGCTAGCCCACGTGGTGAAGACTCGAGCTTGCAACGCAGGATGGAAGCGTCACTCCATGCTTTTGGAAGCTCGGTGCTGACGCGTCGGGAGCAGCAAATCACCGGCATGGTGCTTCTTGGGAACAGCACGCGGCTGATTGCGGAAAAGCTGGCGATCTCCACCGAGACCGTGAAACTGCACCGAAAGCACGCCTACGCCAAACTGGATATATCCAGTCAGGCTGAACTGTTCAGCCTGTTCATGCAGGCACTCACCCACAGCGAAGGCGAAGAGGGAGTGGACCCCCTGATCGCCCTTCATAGTCCAACCGCCGCATCCTGAATCGCGACCGATGAACAAGAGCATCAGTTCACTACTATCCGAGGGCTTTACGGCCTTGAATCGTGGCGACCTGCAAACCGCTGGTACCTGCTGTCAGCAGGCACTTGATCAGGACCCGGAGAATCCTCAAGCGCACTTCCTGGTGGGGCTGGTTGCTCTGGAAGCGCCGGACAGACCCAACGCTCACCGCGCCTTCAAGTCGGTGGTGAAACTCGACCCAGACCACGCGGCAGCCTGGTCCCAGCTCGCGCGTCTCAACGCGAGCGAGGGGCGGGTAAAATTGGCAGAGCAGGCCCTGCTAGAGACTCGGAGACTAAAGCCAACCGATCCAGCAGTTCTTGACACGATCGGCACCGTTCTAACCCAGTTAGGCGAATATGATGCCGCAAAAGCCTTTTTTGCCCGAGCCACAACGAGCGCGCCCAACACCCCCCAGTACATGATGAATCTGGCCAATAATCTCGTCTTTTTGGGGGAAATAGACACCGCAAAGGCTATTTTCGAGGACGTTATTCAGCTTCAAGCCAATACCCCACAGGCCCACTGGGGGTTCGCCAGCGCAGTAAAGGCTGAATCGAACGACCATATTGATCAAATGCGGACGCTGCTCGGGCGCAACAAGGAAAACCCCAGAGGGCTGGGATTTCTTTATTATGCGATAGGAAAGGAGCTTGAGGACCTCAAAGCCTGGCCGGAGGCCTTCGAAGCTTTCGCTGCCGGGGCTGCCGCCAGACGCCAAACCGTGGCTTTTGACGAGCCAACCGAGCAAACCATGTTCGATGCATTGAAATCCATCTATACACGGAGCTGGCTGGAAAAATGCGACCCGGGTAATCCCGACCCCTCGCCCATCTTCGTTCTTGGGCAGCCTCGCACCGGCACCACCCTTATCGAGCGCATTATCACCAGCCATTCCGAGGTCCATTCGGCGGGGGAGCTGCAACAATTTGGCCTGGCCATCCGCCGTCTGGCCAAAATTCAGGATCCCCGCCGCCACAGTCCCGAGCTGCTGGAAGCCGCGGCCGCACTCAACCCCGCCCAGCTGGGAACCACCTATTTAGAATCTTCGACGCGAATGCGCGGTAAATTGCCGCGATTTGTCGATAAATTGCCGGTAAATTACCTGAATGTTGGTCTTATTCTTGCGGCTCTGCCAAATGCCAAGATCGTCCATCTGGTGCGAGGACCTATGGACGCCTGTTTCGCCAGCTTCAAACAACTCTTCGCTGACGCCTACCTTCACTCCTACGATCAGGAAGAGATGGCGCGCCATCATGTGCGTTACCGGGATTTGATGGCCCACTGGCACCGGGAATTTCCGGGTCGCATTATCGATATTAGTTATGAGGCTACCGCGGCTGATCTCGAGCCCAATGCCCGTGAGCTGATAGCCGCATTAGACTTGGAATGGGAGGACGCCTGCCTCAACTTCCACGAATCCAGCGCCGGAGTTGCCACTGCCAGCGCTGTGCAAGTTCGCGAACCAGCCCACACCCGCTCCATTGGCCGCTGGCGTCGCTACGAGACGCAGCTCGCGCCCATGCGCCAAACCCTTGAAGACGCCGGGGTTCCTCTCGATCTGTGAGCCGGCAGAGCCTGACAGGTGATTGCCATTTTTTCCCAGATTTACCCCAAAAAGGGACTGTACAAACCCTTTAGGGACTAGCAAGCTAACACCGGTTTTCCCACTTCTATTTGTTTGTTGACTACAGGAGCCTGTCGATGAACCACCGACCCCTTACCGTTCGCCATCTGGCACTTCCCGTTGCCGTATCATCAGCACTGGCCGCCAGCCACATTCAAGCTCAAATGCTCGAGGAAGTGGTTGTAACGGCAACCAAACGTGAACAGAGTGTGATGGATGTGCCCCTGGCCATCACGGCGCTTTCTGGCCAGTTCGTCATGGATACCAACCTGAATGACGTGAAGGACCTGATTGCCTATACGCCAGGCGTTAGCGGGAACTCACAGGACTCCTACATCGACGCCGTCGCAGTCCGCGGTGTGCGCTATCAGGACTTTGGCGTAGGCGGCGACCCCTCCACTGGCTTCTTCAAGAATGATCTCTATGAAGGCAGAAACGGCAGTGCCGTGACAAGCCTTTACGACATCGACCGAGTCGAAATCCTCCGTGGCCCCCAAGGCTTCCTGTTCGGCCGTAACGCGATCGCCGGCGCCTTCAGTGTTTACACCTCCAAGGCTGATCCAGATAGTCAAAGCGGCTACATTCAACTGGATATCGGCGAGCGTGGACATGCGGTGGGCGAGGGCGCCATCAACATTCCTCTTGGAGATAACCTGGCGACACGCATTGCTGGCTACTACTCGCAAGAAGACGGATTCTCCCGAAACGTTTTCTCAGGCCGCGACGAGATTGAACACGAGAAATGGGCAATTCGCTGGTCGACCAAGTACGAAACCGATCGTCTCAGCGTTGACGGTGTCGTCGAGTACGAAGAGCGGCGGCAGTCGGGTTCGATGTACCGAGCGATCGATAGGGGGGATATTTGGGATACTTTCGATGAGTACATTACCTCTGACACATCCCTGCGCGGCACAGACAAAGAGTTGGACTCTGATATTGGGTCCGGAGAACAGGACGACGCCGACATACTGACCCTAGGCCTATTCATTAACTACGACTTGGGCTTCGCTACCTTGACCTCGAATACAGGCTACAAGGATCACGACTACTTTTATAAAGAAGACTACGACGGCACGCCGCTCAATATTAATAACTTTCAATTCAACCAGAGTGGCGAATATTTTCAGCAAGAGATTCGCTTAACGTCTAATGCCGATGGCCCTCTAGGCTGGTATGTGGGAGGAAGCTATTACCGGGAAGATTTGGACGCGGGTTTCGTCGCTATCGGCTCTGAAAATCTGATGTGTCAGTACTATTTGAACTCCTACTACGACGAATTTTATCAGGAGAATTACGGGTACAGTTATAATCCTCAGTATGAAAGCTGTGCCGAGGTTCCCTACTACTACGATTTCTCCGCATCTGCTGATGGCAACCTGACCGAGACATCTCAAATCAAGGGCAAGTACACTGGTTGGGCAGCCTATGTAAACACGGACTTTGACATTACCGAGAACTGGAACGTTGAGTTCGGTGTGCGTTACACCGAGGACGACAAAGACTTCGCGATACTGGTTCCTGAACCCGAAAGTGAGCTGGGGCCCTACTTCACTTATGGTTTTGCCACGGCGGAGTTCATTGATGACTCGGACAGCTGGGATGATTTGACTCTGCGAGTGGGTACGACCTACACCATGGGTGAAGCATTGTTTTTCGCGAGTTACACCCAAGGCTTCAAGTCCGGAGGCTATGGAAGCTTCTGGATTGAGGACGCCAACGGTGGAGTGCCCGCCTACGAAACTGGTATACGTCAGGGGGATGGCTACCTACCCGGTAAGTTCGATCCCGAGACCGTAGACTCCTATGAGATCGGGATGAAGACCACCTATTTAGATGGTCGAGGTAATTTTGATATCACTTTCTTCATGTACGACTACGAAGATATGCAGGTCATCAACTATGTCGACGTCGAGGAGACAGACGCTTTTGCAGCCCGTGTGCTCAACGTAGGTGAGACCGAAGGCTATGGAGTGGAGGCGGCAACGACTATCGCACTCAGCGACAACTTTACCCTCTACCTGTCAGCGGGTTATCTCGATACTGAAGCGACTGGCATCCAGAACATTTGCGGTCTTGAAGATGCCAATGGATGCGAGGGAAGCCCTCTGTTCTGGGCCCCCGAAATCACCGCGGCAGGGCGACTTGATGCCAATTTCCCTATGGGTAATGGCGCGATCACGGGCGCCTTCGAGTTCTCCTACGAAGACGAGCGTGGCGGCGGTTGGGAGGCTAATCCCGAGGGCTACATCAGCGCTTACACCGTTGCCAATCTCCGCGTGGGCTATGAGACTGACACGTGGTACGTCAGTGCCTATGCAGAAAACGTGTTCGACGAATTCACCTGGGATGGCTACAACGCCAACGGGGGTATCATCCCGTCACACTTCTTCGGACCCATGCGGCCACGTACCCTTGGTGTGATGCTGGGGATGAACTGGGGTAACTAGACCTCAGTGCTTGGACGACACAAAAAAGCCGGCATATGCCGGCTTTTTTATGGATCATCTTTTTTCAGTCATCTAAGGCCGCGGCGTACGCTGAAAGCCAGCACCTCCCAAACAACACGGCAGACCCGTCAGGAGTCATGAGGTCAAGGGCTTTAACTGTGTTCATCTCAGAAGCGACAGAGTCGGTCCTGTGAGATCAAATGGTGGCTCCGTAATCGGATTTAAGGCATAAACTTTTCAGTTTACGCAGCTATCGGCATGTGAAACCGTGAGCAGAAAGTCCACCCAGAAAGGGGTAATGCCTCAAGCACCCGCCTGTGTCAGGATATTCATATTAATCAGGCGCCGGGCCCACAGCGCGACCAAATAGAGTCGCAGAGTCAAGGCAGCATGGCGCAACAACGGAACTTTTTGGGAGAAACACCTGTGACGTCGAGACTGGACACAGCAACCCTTAAAAATCTGGATAGGGCACACCACCTACATCCATTTACTGATTTTCAGGATTACGCGCATCAAGGTGGCCGAATTATCAGTCGCGCTGAGCACGTCTATATCTTCGACTCGGACGGCAACAAGATTCAGGACGGTATGTCGGGTCTGTGGTGCTGCAATTTGGGTTATAGCCAAGACAGCATCAAGGAAGCTGTCGCGGCGCAACTAAACGAGCTGCCGTTTTATAACAACTTTTTTAAATGCTCGAATCAACCCGCGGTAGAGCTGGCAAGCGCACTCTGCAGGATCAGCCCCGCGGGGTTTAATCATGTGTTCTTCACTAACTCAGGATCAGAGGCGAACGACACTCAAATCAAACTCGTTCATCGCTACTTCGATCTTCTGGGCAAGCCCGACAAGAAGCTCATCATTAGCCGCAAGAACGCCTATCACGGATCCACTATTGCCGCTGGATCCCTTGGCGGCATGTCGGCCATGCACAAACAAACTATGGGGCTCACCTACATTCACCACATCAATCAACCCCACTGGTTTGAACTCGGTGGGGATATGGATGAGCAGGCGTTTGGTATCAAAGCAGCACAGGAGCTGGCCGAAAAAATCGACGAGCTCGGCGAGGACAAGGTCGCCGCGTTTATCGCCGAGCCCATTCAAGGCGCGGGCGGCGTCATCGTGCCTCCCGAGAGTTACTGGCCCGAAGTGAAACGCATTCTGGAAGAGCGGGATATTTTGTTCATCTCGGATGAGGTTATCTGCGGGTTTGGTCGCACCGGCGAATGGTTTGGCTGCGAAACTTACGGCACGCAACCGGACCTGATCACTTTTGCCAAAGCAGTCACTAACGGCTACATGCCGCTGGGAGGCTCCCTTGTAGGGGACAAAGTGGCAGATGTGCTGCTGTCAGGAGGAGGTGAATTTGCCCACGGCTTGACCTACTCAGGCCACCCCGCCTCATGCGCCGCCGGCCTCGCTACGCTCGCCATCTATGAGAATACCGATATCCTGCCGGTTACTTGGGAAAAAGTCGTACCCCATTTTCATCGCAAGCTTGAAGCACTTTCGGATCATTCGGTAGTGGGTCAGGTGCGCGCTAAAGGTCTCGTTGCAGCGGTCGAGCTGGTTAAAGACAAGTCGAGCCGTGAACGTCTGGCGCCCGAGTCTGGCGGTGCTGTTTTTTGTCGCGATCAAGCCATTGGTGACGGTTTGATGGTCCGACAAACCGGGGATGCCATGATCATGTCTCCGCCCTTCGTCACCACGTTGGAAGAGATCGATACATTGGTAGAGAAACTGGTAATCGCCCTCGACAAGACTGCCGCCCATTACAGCGTCAGCTAATCTGGGAGATCACCCTCGGCGTACTAACGCCGTGATGACCTTCAAGCAAACCCTCAGTGACTGGCAAGCCCAAGGCCTTGTAGATAAGCCTTGGTTCAATGGATTATGGTTTCAGTTGACCTGGTTTGCCTGTGTTCTCGGTCGGGACCCCTGGCTCCCCGCCATCGCTCTGATGTTTACTCTCCACTTGTTGCTGGTTCCCTCAGTCGTAGACGAACTTAAACGGATTGCGCCGGTTGCTGGCCTGGGTATTCTCGCGGACTCGGTGCTCACTGCCGCTGGTGTGTTTGATTTCGGCGATGCATTTATTCCTGCGTGGCTGATTGCACTTTGGTTTGCCTTTTCGACAACACTTCACCGAGCGCTGGCTGTATTTGGGCGCAGGCTATGGATTGCCGCTCTGATTGGGGCTGTCGCGGTACCACTGAACTACGGCGCGGGCGCCAAAATGGGCGCCGTCGACCTGCCTCTCGGGAGCGCCGCCACAGCGATTACCCTCGTTACCGTCTGGTTTTTTCTGCTGCCCTCCCTGTATTGGTTGACCAAGGGGATGACAAGGAAACAGGCAAATGACGGGCTTTAAACTACTTGCCACACTACTTTTGCTGAGCGCTCCATGGCTGGACGCAAAAACGGATGTGCTCTCCGATTCGCCACGCTCTGAGGCAGCCAAGCCGACTACAGAAATAGCGCTCAAGCCCCGGGGCAGCGCTACTCTGCGGGTGCTTTTTTGGGATATTTACGAATCAACTCTGCTCACGCCGGGCGGTGACTGGTCACCAGACATACGACCCCTGCAACTTGATATCCGTTATTTACGGAACATCGAATCTACTAAACTGGTCGAACAAACCCGCAAGGAATGGCAGAGCCAGGGGATCGCGTCCGAGCAACATGATAGCTGGCTTACTGTGCTCGAGGGCTTCTGGCCCAATGTCACCCCGGGTGACGTCATCTCGCTGTTAGTCGATCCCGAAGGTCGCTCGTTCTTCTCGTTCAACGGCGATCATATTGGCAGTATCGAAGAGGCGGGTTTCGGCGAAGATTTCACGGGTATATGGCTGTCTCCGTCCACTTCGCGACCAAAATTACGTGAAGCGCTAATCGGTCAAAAAAAGTAACTCGCCTCCGATTCATGGCTGCTAATTGTCTTTGCCACTCCACGCCCATCAATCACACTGGTAGCTAGCAGTCGCTTTCGCCGATATAGGCGTCAAGCAATGCATCCGCCTGAGCGCCAAACAGGATCTCGGAAACTTCCCGCAAGCCAGGGTCGGCAATTAAGGTACCGCGGCGGATCACCTGCTCGATTTTCGACCGTCGTCGCATAAAGTCGCCTAGCTCAACAATCATTTCTCGCTCAGCGATGAGTCGGAGCTCGGCACGCGTATATTCGGCTTCGGCCAACACCAGCTCAGCCTCTCGGGGATCGGCCTTGATGGCATCCACAAGTGCAAAAGCCGCTTTACCATAGCGCCGCCAAAACCGACGGGATAGCGGCTCTGGCACATGAGCAGCGGTCAAACGATCGAGCTCGACTTGCGCAGCGTGCAGCATAAAAGCCTGTCGCTCGGTTTCTCCGGGCTCACCAAACCAGACGGGGCGCGACGCTTTCATGGGAATACCGAGCGCTTCCAGACGCACCACTATCTCATCGCCTACATTTAAACAGTCGGTGAGTTTCCCGCCGAACACGCTGACATAACAACGTTCTCGATCGACCTCAATTTCATGCTTGCGCGACAACTGCACCCAATCCTGAGTCTGCTGTACTCCCGCTATAGCCAGAGGTCGTACGCCTACCCGCTCGGCAATAATGTCGTCAGTGGTAAGCGGCTTCTCAAGATTAAGCATGGCGTTCGCATTGGCCAAAATAAAATCTCTGTCTTCGCTGGTGACACTCACCCCGGAATTTCTCACCGGGGTGTCTGTTGTTCCAATACAGGTCTTGGGTCCCATGGGAATAACAAAAAAAAGCCGGCCGTCACTGGCGAAAAAAGTCAGCACCTTCCGTAGCTCAGTCACCCGGTCCACGATCAAATGGATACCTTTGGAGAGTACATGGTGATGGTCCGTTACGATCCCGCTCGACTCATTAAGCAAATCTGCATCCGGACCGGCGCAATTGACCAATGCTTTAGCCTCCAACGAGAACGCCTCATTGGACACTCGATCGCGACACTTGATCTGCCACCGGGCAGCGGATTCATTCCAAGTCAGTCTTTCGACTGCAACATAGTTAGCAACCAAGGCACTGGAATCCATCGCCTGTCGGATAAAGTTGAAAACGAAGCGTGAGTCATTGTCATAAAGATAACAATCCGAATACTCCAAGCCGCCCACAACTTCATTCGCCGCAATCTCAGGCGCCTCCCTTTCTATCTGGGATCGCGTGAGATAACGAGGTACTTGCATGCGGCAGTTACCCATCAGCCAGTAGAGTAGGGCGCCAAGCCAAACAAAGACGGCCCAAAACCGAAACCCACGCCTTATGCTGGTAAAAAAACGAATTTCCCGGACAGTCGAGGGGTAAGCATCCATCAAACGATTGCGTGAGAGACAGAGTTTTCTGACCAAACGCAGTTCACCGCTCTCAAGATACTTGATGCCCCCCCAGGCGAGATTACTCGAGTGAGAACTCACGCCGCCAGCAATATCACCACGATCAAGCACAGCAACAGACGCTCCCGCGCTAGCCAATGCTGCGGATGTCACCGCTCCATTGATTCCGGCCCCTACGATAAGCACATCGACACCGGACGCCCTGAGCGCCGCCAGTGTTCTTTCCCTTTCGGGGGGTGAATACCGAGCCTTAGGAGTATCGTTATGATTCATTTTTGCGTTAATGGGTGGTTCTTTCACTGGGTCTTGTGTTTTGCGATCCGTTGCCCTCTGGTCTAATGCATGTCGTAGGCCGATGGACAAGACAAAGCTCCAAGCCGCACACTACACCCTCGAGGTATATTTGGTAAGCAGGTTTTATGCTCACAGTTCACGATGAACACTATCGAGGCCTTCACTATCCCTGGGGTCGGAAACAGGCGCCTGAGCCAACCCGACCCGTCGCGGTGTCCGAGGGCGTCTGGTGGGTACGTCTGCCGCTACCCATGTCCCTCGACCACATCAATATCTGGCTTCTCGAAGATGACGGGGGCTGGACCGTTGTGGATACGGGATTGGCGTCGTCGGCGTCGAGAGAAATATGGACCTCTTTATTTGGTGGCTTCTTGGAAGATAAGCCCGTCACCCAAGTCATCTGCACGCATATGCACCCCGATCACGTCGGGCTGGCCGGCTGGATTTGCGAGCAGCATGACTGCGAGCTTTGGATGACACGAGAAGAGTTTCTCATGTGCCAACTCATGACCAGTTACACCGGCAAGGAGGCGCCAGCTGAGGGCTTGAAATTTTATCGCGGCGCCGGTTTCGATGAGCCCTCACTTGAAAGCTACAGAAAACGTTTCGGAGGCTTTGGCAAAATGATCGCGCCCATGCCGCACCGGTATCGACGCCTTACTGACCTCGAGACGATCACCATTGGCGGACGCTACTGGCAGGTAATAGTCGGCTCCGGCCACTCCCCGGAGCATGCCTGTCTATACTGCCCGGCACTGAAAGTACTGATATCCGGAGATCAGGTATTACCTCGCATCACGCCCAACGTATCAGTATTCCCAACCGAACCCGAGGGCAATCCTCTGGAAGAGTGGCTCGACTCCACCGCGCGGCTTATCAATATCTTGCCCGCAGATGTACTGGTCTTGCCGGCCCACCAAACCCCCTTTTACGGGCTTCATATTCGTCTCAATCAGATAATCGATGGCCACCGGGTTGGGCTTCAATCCACTTATGAGTACTTGGGAGAGGCCAAACGGGTCATCGACTGCTTTCCAGCGCTCTTCAAGCGCGAGATAGGTCCAGAGTTGTTAGGGCTCGCGACAGGGGAGACCCTTGCGCACCTAAACCTACTATTACATCGGGGCAATATTTCTAAAACCACAGATGAATCTGGTGTAAATTGGTACCTTCAAAATCCTGACGCGCGCTTTATAGACACCGATGAACACGTTCCTGTCGCGACTTAAGGCCTATCTGTTCCGGATTTACTACCGGATTATCAATAAAAAAGCCTGGCAAGACTCTGCCGTCGCCGCCCGACTCAAAGTTAGTAACCTGCTGATTCCCGGTGCGGTCGATCAACTACGCGCAAGGATGTACCACGGAGAGGCAGACCGCCCCTTGATTATTTACTTTCACGGCGGTGGCTGGGTCATTGGAAACCTAGATACCCACGATCCGTTCTGTCGGTCGCTGGCGGATGCATGCAAATCTACGATTATGTCAATTGACTACCGCTTGGCACCGGAACATGTCTTTCCCGCAGCTCACGATGACTGCCAGGCAGCCACCGATTGGATCCTAGCGAATCTCAATACCTTGGCGCCCAACAATGGCAAAGTGGTTCTCGCTGGCGACAGTGCAGGGGGCAATCTGACCGCGTGCACTGCGGCGACGCTCATCAGTGAGCCAAGACTGGTTGGCACCATCATGATCTACCCCACCACAGAGCACTATCTAAAAGGCTTCCCCTCATTCAGAGAGCATGCGAAATCAAAACCGCTAACGGCGCCCATCATGCGATGGTTTATCGACACGTATCTGGGCGATACGGCACCAGCGGCAACCGAGGCAAAAAAGGTATTCGTCAACCGGCGCACTGACTACAAGGGCTTTCCGAGATCACTAGTAGTCACCGCTGAGCGCGATGTGTTACGTGACGACGGTAGACGCCTGGGCATAACGCTGCGCCAGGCAGGCGTAGACACCACCTACCATCACTATGCCGACGAAGCCCATGGTTTTGCCTGTTCGGAAGGTCCTACCGAGGGCCACCTGCATTTCATCGGGCTGGCAGCAGACTGGCTGGAGACGTTTAGATCTACCCACTAATCCGATCAAGCACTGAAGCGACATCACCTTCAGTGAGTAGCCGCGGCGACACATAGCCATCGCTCTCTTCAACCGCCCGGCTAATCAACAGTGGATAATCTTTTTGACTGATAGCATCGCAAGTGGTTGGCAGGTTTGATTTGACTCCCAGCAATTCAATGGCATCTATGACTCTCGCAGCCGCATCGGATTGAGCAGCATTAATGTCCATAAGCGGTCCAAGCTCTGCCAATTTGGCTTCAGCACAAGGACCATAGACCCGCAGCAGATGCGGCATGACCATGTTATTGGCGACACCATGTGGCAAGTGATACAGCGAACCCAATTGATGGGCAATCGCGTGAATGCTGCCGACGTTTACCTGATTGATGGCGACGCCCCCATAATAGGCCGCCACAGCCATACCCAGACGCGCCTCAGCATTGTCTGGCTCTGCCAGCACTCTGGGTAGCCATTCAAAGACTCCTCGAATACACATGCTCGCGGTTTCTCGGCGGGTTCCGCGTTCCCAGCGACCGATATAAGCCTCTACACCGTGGGTCAACGCGTCCATACCGGTGGCAGCCGTAATCATTGGGGGCAGGCCAAGCATCAGATCTGGATCCAACGCCACTGCCCTCGGCAGCATGGCGGACCCGCTGATAACATTTTTACTGTGATCATTCTCATCGGTGATAACGGCGCCCATCGTCGCCTCGCTACCGGTGCCCGCTGTGGTAGGGATAACATAAATTGGGGCTGCGTCCTCAGGCGCCTTTTGAAAACCAACCCAGGACTCGGGCTCACTGTCAGCTTCTGCCATAAGGGCGATCATTTTGGCTGCATCTATTGAAGAGCCACCCCCAACAGCCAACACCGCGGTCGCATTTCCCGACTTCAATGCCTCCGCACCCTCTCTGACATGGGTAAAGGTGGGATCTGGCTTAACACCGTCATACCAGTGGAGGCGCACACCTTTTGAGGACAGTGGGGCAACCGCGCTATCAGCCAATCCCAACTCTCGCAAGGGACCGTCCGTGACCACCAGCACATCCCGATGGCCACTCTCGGCGATTCGACTGCAGAGGTGGCCGGTACTGCCCGCTCCAATAAAAGCAAAGTGGGGTGATGTCGCTTTTGAGCCGACCAACAGCTTTGCCAAGCTAATTCTGAAGTGCCATAGAGACTGTCTTAGAAACATGGGTTTTGCCATGGACTATCCTCCTGATGAGTTTCCTGCGCAGCCCAGACCGCAGACAGCCTCGGCGACGTTTTCTCCACTGTAGCGCACCGGAGCGGTGGGTTATGCTGACACTAGGCTAGGAGTTTCTAATGGACAGAAGATACATAGATATCGAAGACAGCGACACCCTCGTGTTACGAACAAATCGAGCGCCCGCACCAGGGCCTGGGGAGATGCTGATTGCAGTAGATTTTGCGGGAGTCAACCGGGCCGATGTCCTGCAGCGCTTGGGGCTTTATCCGGTACCGAAGGACGCTTCCCCAATCATGGGGCTAGAGGTATCTGGCACCGTCGTTGATGTCGGCGAGGACATCCGTCGGTTTAAAGCTGGCGATAAGGTATGCGCTCTGGTCCATGGCGGCGGCTATGCAAGCCATGCCATCGCCCGGGAAGATCACACCTTTCTGCTTCCCGGGGGTCTGACGACCAGAGACGGCGCGGCGCTTCCAGAGGCGCTGTTAACCGTATGGCACAACGTCTTCAATCTGGGCAGTTTGCAACCCGGCAGTACCCTGTTAATACATGGGGGCAGCAGTGGCATTGGAACAATGGGTGTACAGATGGGCCTCGCTTATGGAGCCAGAGTCGTCGCCACCGCCGGCGGAGAGCAAAAGTGCCAGCGCGTGCGGGAACTGGGCGCTGAATTTGTCGCGGATTACCGAGCAGGCGACTTAGCTCAACAGATCGACAAAGCAGGATATAGCGGCAAGATCGACGTAATACTGGATATCGCCGGTGGCGATTTCGTTGCTGTAAATCTTGATCTTGCGGCACCCGATGCTCGAATCGTGTGCATCGGAGTGATGCGTGGTGCGAAGGCTGAAATCGACTTGTTTCAGATCTTGATGAAGCGGCTTACCGTAACAGGAAGCACCCTGAGAGGCATGGGGGCTGCCGGCAGGGCGGATGGATTTCGAGCGATCGAAGATCTGGTTCTGCCTTGGCTTAACGCAGGGTCGGTGCGTCCGGTGATTGAGGACGTGTGGCCGCTCGAGCAGGCGATGAATGCTCACCAAAAAATGCAAAGCGGCTCTCATTTTGGCAAGCTATTGCTTGACTGTGGTTAACACTGTGGTGGCGAAATTGGAAATGTCTATTCTGCAATCCTGTCGCTGGCTGAGTTTATTCGCCACCCTAATGCTGCACCCCTATCCTGCAGCACATGCTGATTCACCCACCTTTCTCGCCGATGTCGGCCTCTCTCTCGGCAGAGGCGCTGAGACTGGGGACCTCGACAGTATTGTGGAGAGACGGACCCTTCGAATTCTGACGGTGTACGGCCCTGGTCGCTACTATCTTGATAACGGCCCACAGGGCATAACCGCAGAATATGCAACCCGGCTTGGCAATGTGCTCAATGAGGCCTATGAAACAGGGCAACTGAAAGTGCTGGTCGTTGTCATTCCGGTTGCCCGAGATGAGCTGTTTGATGCGCTGACATCAGGTCGGGGGGACGTTGTCATTGCCGGCACCACGATTACTGACGCGAGGCGAGCTTCCGTAGACTTTACCATTCCTGTAAGCAAGCCACTCAAAGAGATTGTGGTAACCGGGCCGACGGCACCAACTTTGCGTGCTCTCGAGGATTTTTCTGGCAAAACGATCCACGTTCGCAGCTCATCGAGCTACGCCGAAAGCATAAAGCAGCTCAACAACAAATTGGAGGCGCAGGACAAGCCACCCGCAATTATTCAGCCTATCTCGGAGCTTCTCGAGGACGAAGATCTCATCGAGATGGTAAACGCCGGGCTACTGCCTTGGGCGGTTGTCGATAGCTACAAACCGACCATGTGGAAAGATGTTTTTACCGCGGCCAAGATCCGAGACGACCTCGTTCTCCGCGAGGGTGGGCGTCTCGCCTGGGCGGTGCGAAAAAATAATCCTGAGCTCAAGAAATTTCTCAATGAGTTCCTTCGTGATAATAAAGAAGGAACGCTTTTCGGAAATATCCTTCGAAATCGCTACGTCAGGGATTTTGATTGGGCAAGCAATGCCACTGCTTCGAATGAACTTCAAAAATATCGGTCTCTGGAGCGCTATTTCAGAGAGCACGGAGAGACTTATGGCATAGAGCCGGCACTACTAGCAGCGCAGGGCTTTCAAGAATCAAGACTCGATCAAAACGTCAGAAGTCAGGCTGGTGCCATTGGCATCATGCAGTTGCTGCCTAGCACCGCAAGCGATAAAAATGTTGGCATCCCCAATATCCATGAAATCGAGCCGAATATAGAAGCGGGAGCCAAGTACATGTCTTTTTTAAAAAACAGATATTTTAGTGGTCCTGAGCTCGACAGTTTTAACGGCGCTTTACTCGCGCTGGCGGCATATAACGCGGGACCCGCCAAAATTCGCCGGCTTAGAAAAGAGGCGTCGGAGCGGGGCTACGACCCGAATCGCTGGTTTGATCACGTGGAAGTAATCGCTGCGGAACAAATAGGGCGCGAGACAGTGCAATACGTCTCTAATATCTTCAAATATTACCTTTCCTATAAGCTAGTAGACCAACAAAGCGAGCGAAGAGATAAAGCCCGCTCTGAAGCGGGGGTTCAATAAATTCCGAGGATCAGCAGCGCCGGTTTGCTAGAAGAGGTAGCTAAAGGCAGCGGTAAAGCCGTTAAATTTCATATCAAACCGATTGAACCCTCTGTCAACGGTTTCTTCTATGTCCGCGGACACGTGCTGAAATCCAGCAGATAAACCAAAGGCTTGTGTTATCTGGTACTGCAGACGGACATTGCCGTATAGGAAATCACCGCTGTACTGATCAACGTTTGCGGACAACCACCCCAAGGTTCCAAATACTGACCACTTATCATTCAGAGCATAAAACCCTGTGGTGCGAAGGTTTGGAACCGGTGCGGTCAGGGAGGCCTTGCTTCGGGTTTCAGCCTCTCCCACATTCTCGCCCTCCAGGGCGAGCGTGCCTTTCAAGCTAAGGGAGGCATCAAATAAGTGCAGACCACCACCCACCTGCCACTCAAAATGATCGCTACGTCGGAGCGTGTACATGACGTCAGCAATATAAGTATCCAGTGTAAAATCCAGATCTACAGAAGCGCCTGCCGTAAACTCTCGCCCCTCGAAATTGAAGTCATCAGTGACAGTAAATTGGCTGCCTGTGTTAAACCGGTAAGCGCCAACTGAGGCTGCCCAACGATCATTGAACCGGTGACGAAATTCTAGCAACCAACTGGTGTACTCTTTGTCGGAGCCTAGGTCATCAAGCCTGAGGGTGCGGGCATCAAAGCTGCCCCGCTGAGCAGTGACATTCCCTTCACCCTCCTGCACAAAGGCACCGAAAAAGAGAGCGTTATCCTTGACCAGATAAGGATTTGTCGCTTTGTTGTCATCATCAGCAAATACCGCTGCGCTGGCTCCAGAGCCTATCGCGATAACAACAAATCGGAGAAATATAATCATTGCAACTCCCTCGCCCGGCATCGAAGTTTACGCGAATTCCAGCCGTGCTTCATCTTCCAGCCAGCGGAGCCTCCCCGTGGGGGCCCAACGCCTGCGAATCCCCGGTGTTGGCGCAATATAAAACAGATCTCCATTGGTTCCAGTCAATACGGCACCGGCACCGGCACCCCGGGCTATTTTTCCATTAGCCGCCATATGATCCTGCTCACCGTGAACCGGGATTACTACCTCTGGTCGCAGTAAGTTGTATAGATCCCGTAACTCTTCCTCGCAGGGATGACCCGACGCGTGCAACGTATTCTTGCTGTTATCCGCATGAAGCACCTGTATTCCACGCTCCTGGAATCGGCCGATAAGGCGGTCGACCGACTGCTCGTTACCCGGGATGGTTTTGGCACTAAAGATGACGGTATCACCTTCGTCGAGGCATAATTTGGGGTGGCTATCCATAGCCAGTCGGTGAAGCGCTGAACCGATTTCTCCCTGACTACCAGTAGCCAACGCCAATATCTCCTTTTTCGGCAAATAGTCCAAATGGCCTGCATCGATGGCACAAAACTCCGCAGCTAAGTGGTCGGTGGCTCGGGCACTGCGATACATATTTTCTAGGGATCGGCCAAGTAAGCCAACACGGCGCCCTGTGGCGTGCCCGAGCCTTAATATGGTTTGCAACCGTGCTATGTTGCTGGCGAAGCAGCCAATGACTACTTTCCCAGTGAGCGGTGCCACCACTCTCAGCAAGCCATCCGCCACATCGCCCTCGGAAGGGGACCGGCCTGGTTTCATTGCGTTGGTCGAGTCGCAAATAACGGCATTTGGCTGCTCTAGGTTCCGACTCTTCCAATCTTCCGGCTTCCACGGATCAGCGACCACCGGCCGCTGATCTATCTTCCAGTCTGCCGTGTGAATAATGTGACAGCCCGGTGTGCGGATCGACAATGCACAGGTCTCCGGGGTCGAGTGAGTCAATGGCAGCCATTCCACGTCGAAAACCCCAATTTGATGACGTGATGCCGGGACAACTTCAATCATTGGGTTTGGCAGCTCACCGCCCCGCCAGCCAATTTTTCGACGCAGAACGCTTGCAGTGAAGGGGGTCGTATAGACCGGGCACTGAAATCGTGACCACAAATAAGGCACTGCGCCAAGATGATCCTCGTGGGCATGGGTAATGATAAGTCCATCAAGCAGGTGCCGGCGGCTGGCAATGAAATCCGGGTCCGGCATCTGGATGCTGGCACTGCCAGCACGTCCTCGTCCGTCCTGCTCAAACGTAATGCCGCAATCCACCATCAGCCAGCGGCCGTTGTGGCCATACAGATTGAGGTTCATGCCAATTTCGCCGCATCCCCCCAGCGGCAGAAACCAGGTAGCCTCAGGCCCAGGCTCCACAGTTACCACGCATAACCGATACGGAAGTTATATTTCTCGTCCACCTCGGTGTCCAAAGAGGCATCGTAATCCACGGTGATTTCTGCCGCGGCCTGAAAACCGAAGACAAGGGGGAATGAAAGTCCTGCCGTCGTTTTAAGAAGCAATTGATCCGATCCTGACACACCCAAAATACCAATGTGTCTCAAGTACAACTTCGAGTCTCCGCCCAAAATGGTGCTCTCGCCCGTAAGGTTCCAGTTGACCGCGCCGTAACTTTCGGAAGGTTCGTCGCAGTTAATCTTCTGCACTGGCGTACGCTGAAAGCAAGACGCGGGAATAAGATAGTCGGTTTGAACGTAAGCCGCCCCAAGCTCTCCGTCGAGGGCTAGGTAGGGTTTTTCAATCAGCTTTTTGCCGATATAAGGGCCGATATAAGTTCGGAGGTCGATTTCAGCGAATGTGTCGGCTTCAACAGCCACGTTAGCGCCTACATAATAGCTGCTATCGGTGAGAAAATAATCGTATTTGCCAAGTAGCTTCCAGTTGTCGGTGGTATCAATCCACTTTCTGTTTTGCGGTCCCTCGGGCGATGAGGCGTCATAGTCGGCATTGGCGCTGGAGTCTTTATCAAGGCGGGCATTTATTGTGTAGCGATCTCGAGTGCTTCGAACCACGGTATTAATGGCCACATCCAGTTCGTCAGTTTCGGTATTGCCTCGATTCACGACCAGCGCCGCACTCGTGTCCCCGGTCCATCGATAGCCCTCACCTTTTTCCCAGGCACGAGGATTCATGATGGCAATATCAGTTAGGCCCAAAGATGCCTGTTGACTGACGACCTCACCCCCCGATACCACCAACCCTTCAAGATTCACTAGTTGATCATTTTTAAGGAGAATTTCAGTGGGATGACGCCACTCTAAATTAACCACATACTCCAAACCAATTTCGAGATCCTCCTCGTCAAACTGGGTGGCCAGGTAAAGTTTGTCATCGCGGATGTCCACAATGGCACCAACGAGCCGCGAGCCATCAGATAGTTCCACAGTGGTCTGGGTGACAGGATCTGCTGTCAGTGACGCTTCAACCGCATGAAGTGTAGAAGAGAAAAATAAAGCCCCACAAAAAACGGTAGCAACCAGCGGGCGCAGTGATGACATAAAAGGTAAACTCATGGAAATGGAATCCGCCAAATATTCTTCACGGATAGCGTACGTCAAAGGACCAGCGATTAACATCAGCTGTCACACAAACGTCAGTAATTGATAGCAACCAAGCCATGAAAAACTCCTGTTTTGATTATGACCTTTTGGTGATTGGCGCTGGCTCTGGAGGAGTCAGAGCCGCACGCACAGCAGCCTCCCTTGGGGCAAGAGTAGCGGTGGTAGAGGATCGCTACATGGGAGGTACCTGTGTCAATGTCGGCTGTGTTCCTAAAAAGCTCTATGTGTACGCAAGCGAATACGGTAAGGGCTTTACCGATGCGGCTGGCTTCGGGTGGAGCACTGAGAACGTGCAGTTTGACTGGCCCACCCTGCGCGATAACAAAAAAACTGAGATATCCCGTCTTAATAGGATTTATGAGCGGCTTCTGGACAACGCGGGAGCCACGATTATTCACGGTAGGGCCCGTCTTCACGACTCCAATGTCGTTGACGTAGACGGACAGCAGGTCTCCGCGGAGAAGGTGCTTTTGGCCACGGGAACCTGGCCTTTCATTCCTCCTTTTACCGGTCATGAGCATGCACTAAGTTCAAACGAAATTTTTGACTTGGACGACTTCCCTGATCGGCTTGTGGTGATTGGTGGGGGTTACATCGCGACCGAATTCGCCGGAATTTTCAATGGCCTTGGATCCCGAGTGACGCAGCTATATCGCGGGGATTTGTTCATGCGGGGGTTTGATTCGGATATTCGCGCTTTTCTCGCCGCAGAGATGCTCAAAACCGGTGTCGATCTCCGCTTCAATGCCAATCCCCAGAGCATTGAGACCAGCAGCGACGGTCTGCTGGTTACCCTCGGGAATCAGGCAACCCTGAAAGTGGATGCGGTCCTCGCGGCTACCGGTCGACGACCTAACATAGAAGGCCTGAATCTCGAGATCACTGATATCCAATACACCAAGGATGGCTTCATCGCGGTGGACAAGCGTTTTCAAACTGCCGAGCCCTGGTTGTACGCTCTGGGCGATCTCATCGGTGGGCCGCAACTAACCCCGGTTGCGTTGGCGCAGGGCACCGCCTTTGCTCACCAGCACTACGGTCAAGGCAGTCAGGCTCCAGACCTGGAATACGTACCCACTGCGGTTTTTAGTCAGCCCAACGTTGGAACAGTTGGCCATACGGAAGAGACTGCAAGAAAAATGTTCGGCGATGTCAGCATCTTCAAATCTGAATTCAAACCCATGAAGCATACGCTTAGCGGAAAGGATGAGAGATCACTCATGAAGCTGATTGTCGACGCCTCCACAAACCGGGTGGTCGGGTTGCACATGGTCGGCCCAGATGCTGGCGAGATTGTGCAAGGCATGGCGGTGGCAATACAAATGGGCGCGACGAAAGCTGATTTTGATCGCACTATCGGCATTCACCCCACGGCTGCCGAAGAGTTCGTCACGATGCGAGAGCCGGTCGGATGATGCTGTCCGAGCCGTGGGCTTGGGCTGCCTTGCTATTGGCAGGCTTGATAGGCGGAGCCATAAACGTCATCGCGGGTGGCGGCTCAATCATCACAGTCCCCGTCATGATTTTTTTGGGTGTGCCTGGCCCCATCGCGAACGGCACTAATCGGATTGCCATCCTGGCTCAGAATATTGCGGCGATTTCTACCTTTAAGCGCCATGGCCTGTATGACTTCAAGCTGGCGTTCTCACTAGCTGCCTGCGCGCTGCCCGGAGCTCTTGTGGGAGCATGGGTAGGGGTGAATTTAAGCGGCGAACGATTCAATCAGGTCCTTGCCGGCGTCATGATCGCCGTACTTCTATACATGCAATTCGGGAAACAAAGCGGTCGTCAAGCAACCGAGGGGCCACGACGACTGGTACTCGGTCATGGATTGATGGTGCTTGCAGGATTCTGGGGAGGCTTCATCCAGATAGGCATGGGCTTTATTCTCATGCCAATCTTAAACCGCGTTATGGGCCTAGACCTAGTCAGCACCAACGTTTACAAGGTCGCTATTGTGGCGGTCTATACGGTAGGGGCGCTTGCGGTTTTTGCCCTCGGCGGTGAAGTTTACTGGTTAATCGGGGGCGTTCTTGCTCTCGGCAATTCGCTCGGGGGATACGTGGGTGCTAAGCTTACGCTGAGCAAGGGTGATGAGTTAATCAGGCGGGTATTGGTCGTTGCCATTATTGCGATGGTCGTTAAATTGCTGTTTTTTAGCTGATGCACCAGATCACTAACTGCCGGTGCGGTTAACGTGCCAATTCCTGCAACACCACGATAGCAGAGGCGAGATGATGAAAATTCAAATAACCAAAACCGCGCGTGCTTGTGTTTCAGGCTTTTCTTTTATTTGGTTTTTGGGATGTGCAAGCGTTCAGGTAGATACTACAGACACAGCTGAGTTCAAGGCAGGTAACTATAAAACCTATTCCTGGATGGGCGCACCAATAGATAATTCTGCGGGCTCTACTGACCCCTTGTATGTGCTGGACCCAACGCTGCGCTCTGCCGTGGATACCAAACTCGCCAGCAAGGGTTATCGCTATGTTAAAACTGGTGGAGATTTTGTCATTGATTACCAATTCAAGGACACGCTGGTTGCCGGGTCGTTGAACTCAACGGCAGCTGAAGCAGATAATCTTTATCCCGCCCCAAGCAATCAAGCGGTCATAAATCGGCGACCAGACCAAGCCCTGGTGGACAACGCTTACGCCCTCAGCGGACCTAAAGAAGTCAATAGCATCTTAATCCGCTTCTCCGATGGTGAGACCCTCACCATGGTGTGGGCTGCCGGGGTGAGCAAGGTGGTCGATAAGCTGTACTTTGATGCGGATGATCTCCGAAAGACCATCAACACCGCTGTCGACAGAGCGCTTGGGCGCTTGCCCTCTGCCTCTTAGCAGTAGCACTACTCAGACTTTACCTGCCAGGGCAATGCCTCCTCCGTCATTCCAGCAGATAAGTTTTCCAGCGCCCGCTCGATCATGGCCTGCCGAGTAGGTCCAGTGGCACTGCCCAGATGAGGTGTGAAAACAACATTATCGAGCTGCATCAAGAGGCTATCTTGGGGGAGCGGCTCCTCAGCAAAAACATCTAGACCCGCTCTCAAGCGACCGGAGGCCAGCTCTCTTACCAATGCGCTTTCTTCAACAAGCGCTCCTCTGGCGGTGTTTATCAATATCGCGCCGTCACGCATCGCTGCCAAGCGCGCGGCGCTAACCAACTGGTAGGTATCGGGTGTCGAGGCCGTATGGAGGGTAACAATATCAGCCCGACCAAACAGTGTTTCTAAGTCTGTAAGCTCGACGCCTTCTACCACCCGTGGCGTTCTGTTCCAGCCAATCAATCGACTACCGAATCCTCGTAATCGGGTAGCGACTGCCTGTCCGGTCGGGCCCAGACCGATAATGCCAACGGTCGCTCTGCTCAAGTCTGTACCCAGAAAAAAGCCTGTAGACCACCCCGCGTGCCATCCACCATTGCGTATAAAACGATCGGCCTCTGGCACTCGCCTGGTTACCGCGAGCATTAGCGCAACCGCCATATCTGCCGTGCTGTCCACTAAAACATCAGGGGTGAATCCTACCGGCACACCGCAGTGGTGGGCGCTAGCCAAATCAATATGATCAGTCCCAACAGATATCGTCGAGATCACTCGCAAAGCGGGAGCGGCTTCAATCACCTTCTTTGTAACGGGTGTGCCAACAGAACAAAGAATGCCATGTGCGGGCTGCACCCATTCCGCGAGAAGATCTTCAGAAATTTGGGTCGTCTGATCCCAGATTTTCAGCGCATAGCGGCTGCCAAGCCACCCTAATACTGGCTCCGGCAAGGGAACTGTCACCACAACCAATTCCGACAACGCTTACCCCTCCTAAAGCACCGATGGACAAGACATTCGATCTAACACCATACATAGTAACGCCCCCAGAACCCATCACAGTAGCCATCCCAGCACCGATAAGGGCCAGCAACCGGCGAGAGATTAGGGCTAGTGTCCGTCGGACACCACGACTGCGGGCTCCAGACCACCTGGGCCGCTATAGCGCTGAGCGGCGCGTCGTGACCACAGCAACAAACCAATAACCGGCAGGGCGACAAACAACCAAGAAGCGGGATAACCCAGTGTCATCAGGACAACCCCTGTGGCAAGCGGGCCAACAACCCGCCCTATCGAAGCGGCCAGTGCTGTTGCCCCCATCATGCGACCGCGCTCTGCCGAAACAACAATACTACTTGCGATGGTATTGAGAACCGGCAAACAACAGGTCGCGCCAGTGAACGCTGTAAATATAACAAAAGCCCGGGATAGCTCGCCGCTGACAACCCAAGTGGCGATAAGGCTCACAGCGAAAATACAGGCACCCGCACTGAGCACATTGAGAAGCCCGAAACGTCTGGTCAACCAGTCAATTGACGCCCCTTGGACCAAGATCATAGCGAGCCCAACCAAGCCAAATAAAACGCCGATCTCTTGAGGTCCCCAGCCCTGAAGCGCCGCCAACCACAGCGGGCTCAGGTAAATCGCTGAACTCACTGCACAGGTATGCAAGGCATACTGAGCCACAAGTAAAAGGGCTTTACGCTGGTGTAAAAATACGAGCAATCGCTCTTTTCCGGACTCTTTCCTAAACAGAGGCGCGCTGGTATTTCTGGGTTTATCGTTTGGCAGCACAACCCCCGCCAACAGGACAGACAGGAGTGACATTGCCGCGGCAAAAAGACCGGGCAGAAGAAAGGAGTCTCCCGGGCCGGCTAAAAGGCCTCCAATGACCGGCCCCAGAATTAGTCCGAGCCCAAAAGCCGTGCCGACAAGCCCCATTGCTTTGGCCCGTCGCTCTGGCTTGCTGACGTCCGCCATAAGCGCTGACGCAACTGGCAGACTACCTGCCATAAGCCCACCGAAGCCTCGAGCCGCATACAGCATCCACAGCTGATTCGCTGCACCGAGAAGCACATAAGACATGCCCCCGCCGAAGAGGCAGATCATCAACACCCGCTTTCTGCCGATGCGGTCGGATAATCCACCCCAAAACGGGCCAACTATGCCCGCACCGAGGCTATAAATAGCAATCACCAGCGCAACGTCGACCTCGTCTCCCCCTAGCATTGGTGACATGAAGGGAAGGATCGGGATCACAATCCCAAAGCCCACAAGATCCACCACGATGACAGAGAAAACCAGCCATTCAGCCGGAAGCCCCCTCGATAGACGGGTCACGATTCAGTCCAGCGCTTCGTCTCTGGCAGGTCAATCGAGAACAAATCCAGTGCCCTTGACACACTCTGGGTGACCAGGTCGCTAACAGTCTCAGGCCTTGTGTAAAAAGCCGGGGCGGGCGGGGCAATAACAGCACCCATCTCGGTAGCTGCCACCATATTTCGTAAATGTCCCAAGTGGAGAGGGGTCTCTCTGACCATCAACACCAGTCGCCGTCGCTCTTTGAGCGCCACATCCGCAGATCGCGTCAGCAGCGTGGAAGTAACACCAGAGACTATTTCTCCCAGAGTTCGGATAGAGCAAGGGGCTATTAACATCCCAAGGTTTTGAAACGAGCCACTGGCTGTTGCGGCGCCGACATTTTTGATGGGATGCCAGTGGTCGGAAAGCTTACGAATGTCTTCCACCGAACAGTCCATCTCGTGATGGACGGTCAACTCGGCCGACCGCGACATCACTAAATGTGTCTCAATATCCAGAGGCGCCAGCAGCTCAAGTGCCCTAACGCCGAATTGCACGCCCGAGGCGCCACTGATTCCAATAATTATCCGCTTCACGAGGCTAGTGTAACGCCTCAGAACTGGAACCAGACACAAAGAAGAGAGGAACGACCATGTTATTTTCTGAAAATCGGGGGCTCTTGACGTTGAGGTAGGTAATCAGGAGGCCATCGTTTTCATTTGTGCAAGCATGGACATCATCTTCTGATGCACCATATTGACCGCTTTGAGAGGGCGAATCATCACCTTGAATTCGATGATCTGATCTCCCTCGCAGGTGATCATATCCACACCGTTGATCGCGATGTCGTCCATCATGCACTCGAATTCGAGTATGCCAACATTGCCCTGAATTACTTCTCGCACGTAGCGAAAGTCCGTGTTGAACACCTGATGGGCAGCCGATAAATAGGCAAAAGATATCTGTCTGCCGCGCTGCGGGGTGTGCACGACCGGAGACCAAAATACACACTCCTCGTGCAACAGCTCCCAGAGCCCGTCGGTAGAACCCTGAGCCATCACGGTGTGCCACCGGTCAAATGCAGAAATAGATCCGTCCATACCCCCAGAGTAACAGAGTTGGCGAAAATAATTGGGTGAATAATGTATCGTGAAGCACTAGAAGTGGGTATCTGAAACTACCTCAACGAAGCGGCCGATCAAGCGCGTCTGGGCAGGCCAATGTTTCAGACCCAGACTAAAGACCGGTGGTCGACTCGAATTCCTGAAGGGCAGTTTGCCGCTGCTCATACGCGGCCTGACCACGTTTTTTGTCAGCAGCACCAAGCCTCTGCTGTAACCGCCGACCCCGATAGTACCGAACGAGGCTCTCAAAACGCGCAGATTGATATTCTCCTGCAAGCAGCGCGTCAATCAACGCGATATCAATACCCAAGCGATAAGCGATTCGGCTGGGACGTATGCGATGGGCATGAAACTCGGCTACCAATTCAACTTGTCTATGAACCGGTAGATCACAGGTCCGACTGTACCCGTATGGAGGGCAGGGTGTGCGGGTATCATCCTTCATGTCGCCCTTATAACAAGCTTTCACGAAAGTCCCAATAGGAAACAGGGATGCCTGATGCGATAATCACGATGTCGGTTTTGTATATCGCCCGACCATTGATAAAACACTATCCGCGAGCGCCTCTGACATAAGCCCAAGGGGGACGACATTGCCACTGCCCGCTAAGACTCACCGCCGGACCAAAATTGTTGCGACGATCGGCCCTGGTTGCGACAACGAGGATATGCTTGGTCGGCTTATTGGTGCCGGCGTAGATGTTTTTCGCCTTAATTTTAGCCACGGATCTGTAAAAAACCACGGCCGGGTCGCTGAGCGCATCAGACGCCAGTCTCGGCACGCGGGCCGCTATGTGGGCATCCTCGCGGACCTTCAAGGGCCCAAGATCAGAATAGGCGGGTTTGAGACGGGGAGCGTGCAGCTCACCGCGGGAGATCCTTTCTGCCTGGATATCACCCTAGACAGCGAAAAAGGCGACAGTCGTCGAGTTGGCGTGGAATACCAGTCCCTTCCACAGCAAGTCGCTGTAGACGACATCCTGTTGTTAGACGACGGCAAGCTTCGATTGCGTGTCGATGATGTTACCGATACCGCCGTTGACTGTACTGTTATCATCGGCGGAAAACTGTCCTCCAGAAAAGGCGTCAACAAGCTGGGGGGCGGCCTCGCCGCGCCGGCGCTGACCGAAAAAGACCGCGAGGATATTGCAGGGATGGGCAATATCGCCCCGGATTTTGTCGCCGTCTCGTTTGTCTCAAGTCATCGAGATATCGATCTGGCCAGAGAGCTTCTCGAGGCTGTGCAGGTTGAAGCCGCCATCATCGCCAAAATCGAAAGGGCAGAGGTAGTCGCCGACAGCGAACTTTTGGACTCCATCATCCTTGCCTCAGATGGCATCATGGTAGCCAGGGGGGATCTCGGGGTGGAAGTAGGCGATGCTCAGCTAATTGGCATCCAGAAAGATCTCATCTCGCGTACCAGAAAGTTAGATCGGTTGGTCATTACAGCCACCCAAATGATGGAATCGATGATCAACAACAGTATGCCGACCCGCGCAGAGGTATTTGACGTCGCCAATGCGGTTCTCGATGGCACAGATGCCGTCATGCTGTCCGCAGAGACCGCGGTAGGTCAGTACCCCGTTGAAGTGGTGACCGCAATGGCTGATGCAGCAATTGGTGCGGAGCGGCATCCGGTGGCACGAACTTCCAGATATCGATTAGACAGAGAGTTTTCGAGCGCCCAAGAAACCGTGGCCTTGTCCGCAATGTATGGTGCCAATCATTTTCCCGGCGTATGCGGATTGGCTGCGCTGACCGAGCACGGCAATACCCCCACGATGATGTCCCGATTGTCATCTGGACTGCCCATTTTTGGGCTGAGCCGTCAACATCGAACTTTGCAGAAACTCTCTCTCTGCCGAGGAGTCATACCTCTATACTTCGATGTCACAGCATTTCAGCCAGAGGATCTCGATGCGCGGATACTTGAATTCTTGCTTGATGGCGGCTACCTCAACCGGGGCGACTTCCTTCTGCTGACAATGGGCAGCACGGCAGGAGAGGCCGGTAAGACCAACCAAATGAAGATTCTCACCGTTGAATAAATGACGCGTGGTCAGCGACCCGAATCTAATGAAAATAATTTAAATTAGGGGGTGGGTGTTGTCGCCATTAGAATGCTACACTCCGTGTCGCTGGTAGTTTCACAGCAACGCTTTTTGCGGCGCTCGCAGTCTTCGGTCTACGGTTTTGTTCCAATCAGCGTGTAAGGGCCCTCCGCGATGACATTGTCTAGCGCTGGGTATTTTTTGAGTAGAAAAGGTAAGTGCAATGTCCCAAGTTACAGGCACCGTAAAGTGGTTTAACGAGACCAAGGGTTACGGATTCATCGAACAGGAAGGCGGTCCCGACGTATTCGTCCACTTCAGTGCAATCCAGGGTGATGGTTTTAAAACCCTTCAGGATGGTCAGAAAGTGCAGTTTACGGTGGCCACGGGCCAGAAAGGCCCTCAGGCAGAGAACGTTGTTCCTGCTTGAACATCTTCTGAAACAATAAAAAGGGGCTTCTCACGAAGCCCCTTTTTTGTCTTGTCCGTAGCGCTATGAGGGAGTGTTAAACGCCTTCCTGTATTTCCTTTTGGCGCTTTTCCTCGCTGGCGATGTACTTAAGCCATTGCCCCGCCATTTCCTCAGAGCGCTCGTCTTTCGCCACCTTTTGGGCCTGACGGAAGGACTTCCGTGCACCGTTATAATTGCCCATGTTGAAATGCGCCATCCCGGCCACCATATGAGCCTGGTCTGGACGCTTGACCCCGCCTTTCTTCAGACCTTTCTCCACCGAATCAATAGCTTTCTGGTGTTGGTCGCCGTCCAGGTACACACTACCCAGACGTGCGTACAGCTCACCCTCCTCGGCAAGACTGGCCGCTTTTTCCATCATCGGAATTGACTTGGCGGTCTCCTGAGCCTGGCGCCAGGCACTGCCTGCGAGCTCATAATTCTTTGACTTTTCCTCAACAATTTCAGCTTCAATACCTTGCTCCATCACCCGAGCCGCTGGATAAGGAACCTCTGCGTTGAGATAAAGGTATGACAGCTGGACCAAGTCGTTGCTTTTGTCGAGCAAGCCCTGAAGGTACGCTGTTTCCATCATAGCGAGTTGCCGAGGCTCATCCTTCAGCTCGCCATGAAGGTGTGATGCCTGTACCCAGTATTGCTTGCTGGGATAGTAATAGAGCAGCAAGTTGAGGGTGTCGAGAGCGCTTACGAAATCCTCTTTGTCGAAGTACAAAAATCGAGCCAGGTTATACCACTGCTCCTTGGGCACCTTGCCGTCAGATTCGTACATGCTAATCGCGGTCTCAACGTTTTGCAGCGCCTTGTTAAAATCCTTGAGCTGGTAATAGCCCTGAGACAGTAGCACGTAGGCATTTGCATTGGGCTTATCGGTCATCTCAAACCACTGAAGCAGCGCATCCACACCCTGCTGCCACTGCTCCTGCACAAAATACAATTGAGCTACGGTGAAACGTGTATTGATCTCCATCGCCAGAGGAATATCCGGCTGTCGGATAACGAGATCATAATTTTTTAGGGCTCCACGATAATCTTCCACCGAGTAACGGAGGAACGCGTAAAGGTTGTAAACGTTGGCCAGCTCGTAGCTGTTGAGAGCACGCTTTCCCTCTCCCGCAATCATGCCATCCAGGACCTGCTGAGCTGCCGCATAATCTTTTGCTTCGGCAAATGCCTGAGCTTCGGCAAGCTTTTCGTAAACCTTGTTTCGTAGCGCGGGTGTCCGACGGGTTTCTCGCTGTTTTTTCTCACCGGAATTTGACTGAGCACTGGCCTGCTGCACAAAACCCACTGCAGGCATGACGGCGTCCAACGCAACTATGCTGAGGGACAGGCCAAGAGCAAGAGTTGCTGTGCTGAAAAAACGAAAAGTCATCGCCTGGACCTCTTGAAATCGCTTACTGCTCAAGCTCGTAGGTAAATTTGTTTTGCACGCCCGCAACTTCAATCGGTTCGCCATCAACCACGCGAGGCTTGTACTTAAACTTCTCTGCTGCTTTGACCGAAGCCCGCTCGAAGATGCCGGATGGCTGGCAATCAACCGGCTGAGGATCGCGAATAGATCCGGTCTTGGTCACCGTGTATTCAACGATGCAATAACCTGAAATGCCACGGGTTTGCGCACGGCGAGGATAAATTGGCGCCACCTTGACGATAGGCAGGTATTCTCCGTCGCCAGATGACATCCCCGATGAGCTTAGCTTGAGATTGATGCCGGTACTTGGGGCCGTGTTTGCAACATTCATGTCGATATCGGTATCAAAATCGATCGGCTCAAGATCCGGTGGCGGCTCCTCAGGGTCCTCCACTTTCTCAGGTTTCACCTCTTTAAGATTTGTCTCGATGACTTTATCGGGGACCACGATATCAGCGATTTTCCTCGCCTTCGTGTCTTCCTGCTTGTAATCGCGATCAACCAGCGCTTGCATGAGATAAAACAAGCCGATAGCCACTGGTATTGCCAGCAGGCCACCTACACCAACCCGTGCCGAACTACCCATTAACCTTAAGCCTCGTCATCCGTGGAGATACATGGTGGCGCGGTCAGTACGGGGCGCACCGTATCAATAAGCTCCTCAACCGCGAAGGCCGGGGTTTCCCGGTCGACCTGCACCACGATATTCGCCTGTGGAGCCTCTTTTTTCGCGGCCTCAGCAGTTCGCAACGCCTTGTCTAGGGGGAGCTTGTTTTTGTTGTAATAGATATCACCGCGCTCATCGACAGCAAATATAATGGTGCCGCGCGCGCATACTTCTGTTGTTGTTGCCTGAGGCTTAAATATCTCAACCCCGGGCTCCTTTACAAAAGACGAGGTCACGATGAAGAAGATCAGCATGATGAACACGACGTCCAACATGGGGGTCAAATCGATCTGACCTCCATCCTGCTGGGAAGCCTGACTGGGCCGACTTGCCCGATCGCGCATACTCATTCCCAGACCCTCACTTTGCACTCGCCCAACTGACTGAACCGACACCCGCCTCGCGCGCGGCGTCAGCCACATCAACCACAATGCCTGCCTCAGCGCCCTTCTCAACCTTTATGGTGACCGGCGCCTCGGGGTCCTCCGCCAGCATCCGCTGGATATTGGCTCGGACAGCGCGTATATCAACTCGACGATTTTCCATCCAGATTTGATTGTCTGCCGCCACCTCAACCAGAACGCTGACAGAGTCATTGGGATCTGTCTGCTGATTATCGTCAGGCCGGTTGATTTCAATACCCGCTTCTTTGATGAACGATGCGACCACGATGAAGAAAATCAGCATGATAAAGACCACGTCCAGCATTGGAGTCAAATCAATCTCCGCGCCATCGTCTTCCTGCTGTCTCGCTAGCTTGCGCATGAATGCCTATCCTCTAAACGCCCGATCAATAATCGGACGTCAATTGATCCTCTAACAATTGCTGTTCCCGGCCGGCCACCCGTTGCAAATAGGTGTTAGCAAACAAGCCAGAGAGTGCCGCCACCATCCCGGCCATCGTGGGGATGGTCGATTTTTCAACGCCACCAGCCATGGACTTTGCATCACCGCCGCCGGTAACTGCCATGACGTTGAACACTTCTATCATGCCTGTCACGGTGCCGAGTAGGCCCAACAACGGGCACAGAGCAACGCAGGTGGAGATCACGTTCATGTTGTCATTGATCAGCTCGCGGCTGGTTGAGAGCAACCGCATCCGTATTTGTTTGGCGTTCCAGGATCGACGTTCAGAACGCCCCTCCCAGCTCGCTACAAATTGGGCGCGGTCCGCTTTCCAACTAGCAGAGAAGTACCACAGACGCTCGAAGATAAGCGTCCACATAAAAAACACCAGTACGGCGATCAGCCACAACACATTCCCGCCTTTGTCCATAAAGGCGAAGATGGTTTCAAATATCCCAGGCATGCGTCAGTCCTCTACAACCTGCGCCTATCGGCTGTGCTCTCGCTCTGCATGCTCGGCAACAATGCCCGTGGCCTGCTCGTTGAGGACGTGAATAATCCGCTGGGCTCTACCGTTGACGATGGTGTGCAGAAGCACCGTAGGAATCGCAACCAGAAGACCCAGGACCGTGGTGACCAGAGCGCTTGAAATACCCCCGGCCATCGCTTTGGGATCGCCCGCACCAAAGATAGTGATCGCCTGGAAGGTGATAATCATACCGGTCACCGTACCGAGAAGCCCCATGAGAGGTGCCACCGCAGCGATAATTTTTAGCAGCGTCAGACCGGCTTCCAGTTTGGGCGTCTCACGGAGAACACCTTCCGCCATTTTCAGCTCAAGGGTCTCGGGATCCATGTTGGGTGCATCCTCATGAATCTTGAGCACACGACCCAGCGGGTTGTCTGGGTTGGCCTTTGACGACTTCAGCTGGGAGCTAACCTTCGCTCCAACCGTGGTCAGGATAAGCACGCGGTAAATCGCCAGCAGGAACGCAAACGCGCCGACGGCAGTAATTGCATACCCCACGTAACCACCCTGATGCCAGCGCTCCGCCAAGGTTGGGCTATCGATAATCGCGGCAAGGAAAGAGCCGCCAGTAGGCCCAGTCGGGTCAATGCCAAACTGGTGTAAACCATCACTCGAGCCCGCAAGATCGGAAGCCTGTGAGCCAAAACCCCCTCCCGGCTGTCTGGGAAGTTCGGTGAGCTGATTGTTACTAAACGCCAAATAATTGCCGGCCGTATCGATCACGTTGAAGGCGCCCACCCGCACCACATCACGCTGACTTAGCTCGCCCGAAGGCGTAGCGACTTCAGCGGAAAACCGAGAGATAGTTCCCTGCTCTTTGACTTCCCGGAGAATCTCGTACCAGACGCGCTCAATTTCCTCGACACTGGGCAGACGGTCTGAGCCACTCATCTTGGCAATAAGTTCTTTAAGGAACACTTCACGGCCGGGGTACTCCGCCGACACCATGGAGACATCCATCTGGGACGCAAGGTCTCCAGTTGCCGCGGTCAGGTGTCCGAACAGCTCCGACAGCGTACCGAGACGCTCCTTGAGCTGCTCCTGCTTGGCTGCGATCAGCAGTTCATTGTCCTCGAACTTTTTCTCGAGGCGTGCCGATCGACGCTCCTCGTTCTCGCGTTCCTGCTCGGCCCGCTTGAGTTCTGCCGCCTGGTTCGCTTTGGCTTGGGCAAAGCGCTGCTCACGGGCAGCGTTCTCGCTGGAGGCACGGGCCTGACCCTGCTTCACAAGGCCTAACAGTTCATCCATATTTTGGGCGGCAACCTCCTGAGGGGTTGGGCCCGCGGGTTCAGCGGGCGCCTCATCCTGTGCATAAGCACCCCAAGAGGCCAGTGTGGCAACCGCCACTAAAGCTGAAGCTTTAAAAATCTGCGCTTTCATGATTAGTTGGCCTCCGGTGCCGCAACGGGCATGTTCAGCAATTCAATAGTGGCTTGTTTCTTGGCGATTCGAACGCCCTTCCGCACTGCGGACGCATAGTCTCCCGCAGACAAAGACTCCCAGCTCTGGGTTTTGGTGCTCCAGGCCCCTGTTTCCGCGCCGTCCTTGGTTTGGTAAACCAAAGAAACACGGCCAACCCGAAGAATGTCGACTTCACGCTCGACGCCGTTGACCGAGATTGTGTCTGGGTAAGACTCAATACCCCGGCCGTATTGCAGTTCGATGGAGTAGAGCTCGAGCACCTGTCTGAAAGCCTCTGCTGATGTCACGTCAGAACGGTCAAGGTTAGAACGCACTGCCTCGATGTTGCCAAGGCGAGTATCCAGATCAAATGGCATATCAAGATTAATAAACTGCTCAAGGCCGTCGAGCATACGGCCCACCAGAGGTGGAATCTGGCGCTGAATCACTGCTGCCTCGGCAATCGATGCGTCGATGTCGGAAATCCGGCGCTCCTGATTTGCTATCTGTCGCTCCAGTCTCGCGTTGTAGACTCGCAAGCCGTCAACCTGCTTCGTCACGGTCTTGTAATCAGACAACAGATCACGGGTCTCGTCTGCGAGTCGGTCGATTTTGGCCTGGGACGTCTTGGCGTCCGCCGTGCGCTGCTTGCCCACGTCCAGGATATCGTCAATAGAGGTAGCGGAGGACGTAGCGGCGACACCCAAGGTGCCACCAGCGACGCAGGCCGCGAGCAATACAGTTTTCAATCGATGGATGGTCATGGGTTAGGCACTTCCTCTTTTTGGTCTCCAACGGCTAATCCCCGGTTTTCGGGACTACACAAGCCGGCTACTAACTGTAATCTGGAGTCTGTTAACACGTTTCGCTGGAATTATCTTATAGCGACTCTTTAAAGGGCGGTAGACTCTACATGAGGTCCAACGCCGAAATCAATTGGGTTTCCGGAATATTCTCTACGCTCAGCCAATAGATTCAGACTTTTCCAGCTCAACCACGCTAAAGTCATGGCTATTGCGGCCTGCCGCCTCTACTCGCTGACGAGAAACCTCCCGCCAGCCCGATAATAACGACAGATCAAAGTAGGTGTCACCCTCTACCTGCCCATGGACCTGGGTGACGACGGCTCGATTGGCATAGGCCAGACACAGCCGGTAGATTTCGGCTCCGCCCACCACGCAAAGGGCCCTTGCCCCATCGAGCATCGCCTGCTGACGAGCACGCTCAATGGCTGGCTCAACCGCGGTGAATACCTCCACACCGGGGGCGCTCCAGTCAGGGTCCCGGGTGAGAATCAGATTTGTGCGCCCGGGAAGGGGTCTGCCAACGGAATCAAACGTTTTCCGGCCCATGAGAACCGGACACCCCATGGTAGTGCGCTTGAAGTGCTGCAGATCATCGGGAAGATCCCACGGAAGGGCGTTTCCTAACCCAATAACGCCGTTTTCAGACACCGCAAGTACCAGCTCGACCGGGAGCTCCTCAGACACAGAACCTGTCATACGGCCACCGGCGCTGGAATGTGGCTTTGGGGCTCATAGCCCACTAACCCGAAGTCCTCATACCGATATTCAAACAGACTGGCCGGCTGTCGGTGAATTTTGAGGGTGGGCAACGCTCCTGGCGTTCTTTCGAGCTGACGTGCGACCTGTTCCTTATGATTACTGTATATGTGAGCGTCCCCAAGGGTAATGACGATCTCACCAACCCCGAGGCCAGATTGCTGGGCCAACATATGGGTGAGTAGTGCAACCGAGGCGATATTGAATGGCAGACCGAGAAAGGTGTCGCTTGAGCGAATAAAAAGCAGTGCCGACAGCGCTCCGTCGGCAACGTAAAACTGGTAGAGAAGGTGGCAGGGAGGTAGCGCCATCCGACCTGCGACAACATTTTCCTGAGGTGATTGGGTCTCGTCGGGCAAATACTCCACGTTCCACCCGTGAAACAGGATACGTCGGCTATCCGGCCGATTTTTCAAACAATCGAGCACGTAGGCGATCTGATCAATTGCCTCGCCGTCCCGGGTTGGCCAGCGGCGCCATTGGGCACCGTAAACGGGCCCCAGCTCGCCAGCCTCGGTAGCCCACTCATCCCATATAGAGACGCCATTTTCGCGCAACCATTGGGTGTTGGTATCTCCACTCAAAAACCAGATCAGCTCGTTAACAACGCTCTTGAAATGGACTTTCTTGGTGGTGAGTATCGGGAACCCTGCGGTTAAATCGAAGCGAAGCTGGCGCCCAAAGACGGATCGGGTGCCAGTGCCGGTGCGATCACCCTTATCAATACCGTTTGTTCTGATGTCTTGCAGAAGGTCCAGATAGGCCTGCATAACCAATCTCTATGACTGTTGATGGCGGGGTCGACTCGTTTGAGCACGAGCCGACCACCATAGTAATGCAACCCCGGCGATAACCATAGGCAGGCACAGAGTTTGCCCCCGGGTCATCCAACCAAAGGCCTGAAATCCCAGATGGGCATCGGGCTCCCGAAAAAACTCCACAAAGAAGCGCAGCGACCCATAGCCCAGCAGAAACAGTCCAGTCACTGACCAGGTAGACCTGGGTTTTCGCGTGAACAGCAGCAACACAAGAAACAGAAGGCAGCCCTCGAGGGCAAATTGGTAAAGCTGGGAGGGATGGCGAGCCACTCCCAGCGGATCCCGAGGAAATACCATGGCCCAGGGCGCGTCAGACGCTCGGCCCCAGAGCTCTTGACCAATGAAGTTACCCAACCTCCCAAGGGCCAACCCAACCGGTGCAAGGGGCGCCACAAAGTCAGCCAGCTTACCCAGGGGGATGCGCCATGACCGGGCTAGCCAGATAACCGCCGCAACCACCCCAAGGAATCCCCCGTGGAAAGCCATACCACCCTCCCAGACCCTGAACAGCCAGAGAGGGTCCTCAGATAAGCGATCCCACCCGTAAAACAGGGCGTAACCCAGCCGACCGCCCAACACAATCCCGACGGCGGCATAAAAAATAAGGTCATCTACCTGTTCTCGAACAATCGGGGAGCCAGGCCTTTGGCTTCGACGCCTTGCCAACCACCAGGCAAACAATAGACCCGCCAGATAGGTCAGGCCGTACCAGTGGACCTGTAGGGGACCGACCGAGATAGCAACAGGGTCAATATTTGGATAGCTAATCATCAGCCGCTGTCTCTGTTGAGACGAACATAGCGGTCCAAACCCTTGCGCTCGATCAGCCCCTCTGCGATCTCGATCACTTCACGGGAAGAATGGATTCCCTCCAGCCCGGCGAGGGCTTCATTGGCATCCGCCATCGTTAGGGAATTGATAACCTTTTTTACCCGGGGGAGGTTGATCGCAGACATGGACAATTGATCGAAACCCATCGCAAGCAGCAGCGGCACCGCCCTGGGATCACCCGCCATCTCACCACAGATACTGACAGAGCAGCCCTTGAGGTGTGCAGCATCAACAATTTGTCGAAGTGCACCCAGCACCGCCGGATGCAAGGCATGATACAAGTCAGCAACCCGCGCATTGTTTCGGTCCACTGCGAGTAAGTACTGGGTCAGGTCGTTCGATCCCACCGACAGGAAATCAACGCGGCTGGCCAGTGCACCGGTCAGCCACACCGCCGAGGGTACCTCGATCATGACTCCAACCGGAGGCAGGCCTTCCATGTACCCCTCTGCAATCACCTCCTCGTGGCAGCGACGGATCAGGGCCAGCGCCTCATCCGCCTCTTCGACCGCAGAAATCATTGGCAACAGAATTCGAAGGTTCCCAAGTCCCTCGTTGGCCTTCAGCATCGCGCGCACTTGGGCCAGAAAAATTTCAGGGTGATCGAGGGTTACTCGGATCCCCCGCCAACCCAAAAAGGGGTTGTCCTCCTGGATGGGAAAGTAGGGCAGGGATTTGTCACCTCCAATATCGAGAGTCCGCATCGTCACCGGGGACGGGGCAAAGACCTCCAACTGTTCACGGTAAAGCAGTCGCTGTTCCTCCTCGCTGGGAAAACGATCGCGCAACAGAAATCCCACCTCCGTACGATACAAGCCGACGCCCTCGGCCCCTTGATCCAGAGCGCCCTCCAGATCCTCAATGATCCCCGTATTCACCCACAGGGGAATCCGCTTACCGTCAAGAGTTTGACAGAGCTCGCCCCGCAGTCCGGCCAACTCCTCCGACAGCGCCTGATCCTGATCAACCGCCTCTTGAAAACGGTCCAGAACCTGCCTCGAGGGATTAATGTAAACGCGCCCACTGTAGCCATCGACCACAAGAGGTTTGTCACCCAACCGGTTGTAAGGCAGATCATAGGCGCCCATAACGGCAGGGATACCCATGCCTCGGGCAACAATAGCCGCATGACTGTTTGCCGATCCCCGCAATGACACCACACCTGCCAACCGCTCTCGGGGTACCTCACCGAGTGTCGACGCTGTAATCTCGTCGGCGACCAGTATGGTCCTCTCGGGCCAATCTTCCCGGTTCTCGTTTTCATCCTGGAGATAGGTAAGCACCCGGGTGCCGAGATCCCTCACGTCGACTGCCCGCTCCCGCAGGTAACTGTGCTCCATCCGCTCAAAGTGCCGGATATGTTTGATCATGACCTGGCTCAGCGCCCCCTGGGCCCATTCACCCGCCTTGATCAAGGCCGCCACCTCACCGCCCAGGGTAGAATCGTCGAGAATGCTGAGATAAACCCCAAACAGGGCGTGATCCTCAGGAGAGAGTTCCTCCCTGAGATTCTCGGCAACCACTTCAATGTCATCCCTGACTCGCGCCAGAGCTGACCGAAAAATGCGCATCTCCTGCCGCCGATTGCTGGCCCGCCGGGAGGGCACTGCCCCGAGATCCGCCGTCGGCGATACATAAACCGCTTGGCCGATGGCAATGCCGGGAGAGCCCGCCACCCCCTGAATCCGCGCAACTTGCTCGGCAGGAGTGTCAACAGCCATCGCCGCACCGGTCACCTCTGCGTGAGCGATAATTGCAGCAAGCTGCGCTGAAATAGTGATGAGAAAGGCTTCTTCCGCATCACTGAAGCGTCGGGTATCCGCCTGCTGAACCACCAGAACACCCAGCAAATCCCTCTGGTGAATGATGGGGGCCCCCATGAAGGTATTGAAGCTCTCCTCACCTAGGCCTGGTACGAGTTGAAAGCTGGGGTGCGCCATTGCGTCATCTAAGTTGAGCATCTCTCCCCGACTGGCGACCCAGCCAACAAGTCCCTCGTCGATGCTTAGGGAGAAAGCGCCAATTTTTTCCTTATTCAAACCTTCCGTGGCCCGAAAAACCAAGCGCTGGCTGCCACGATCCTTGAGGTAGACCGTGCATACCTCTGTCTGCATGGCACCCCTAACCTCATGAACAATCAGCTCTAGCGCTTGGGTCAGGTCATCGGCGTCATTGACTGCCTGAACAATTTTTCGCAGCACCTCGATCACGCGCGCTTACCCATTGCGCGCTTACCCATTGAAGGTCGCTTGCTAGAGGCCAGGGCAGGTAACAGCTGGGTCAGAGCTTCCCTGTATACCTCCCGCTTAAAGTCGACGACCGCTGTTAGGGGATACCAGAAATTTACCCACTGCCAATGATCAAACTCCGGATCGGCGTGAGCATCCAGTCGGATCGCCGACTCCTCCGCCACCAAGCGCAATAGAAACCAGCGCTGCTTTTGACCGATGCAAACCGGTTTTTCACGGCGACGAATGTATTTGGCGGGCAATCGATAACGGAGCCAACCCCGCGTCTTGCCCAAGATCTCAACGTGTTTGGGGGACAGTCCGACTTCCTCGTCAAGCTCGCGATACATCGCGTCTTCCGCGGATTCACCATCCTGCATGCCCCCCTGCGGAAACTGCCAGGAATCACGACCGCCAACACGTCGACCCCAGAGGACCTGTCCCTCTGCCGACGCCACGATGATCCCAACGTTGGGTCGAAACCCCTGAGAATCAATTACCCGCTCTTTTTCTCTGGTACCCAAAAAAGGTGTCCTGTGTTGATTTGTGCTGATGCACACGGCCCGATATTCTTCCACATCCCTGCAACCAGTGTTAGCACCTTTATTGCTTCACCCGACCGGACCCTGTTATGGCACTCGCCATCTTCGATCTCGACAACACGCTGATTAACGGCGATTCAGACCATCGCTGGGGCGAATTTCTTTGTGCCGAGGGCCTTGTAGATCCAAGATCATTCCGCCAGGAAAATGACCGGTTTTATCAAGATTATCAGGCAGGCAAGCTCGATATACAGGCTTATTTGCAGTTCGCTCTGCGACCGCTGGCCGGGCGTACCGTTGTAGAGGTCGCTGAACTCCAGCAGAAATTCATGCAGGACTACGTAGAGCCCATGCTTTTGCCAGCCGCTTTCTCGCTTCTGGACAAACACCGCGAGCAAGGGGACAAGCTCGTCATTATCACGGCGAGCAACACTGTCATTACCAAGCCCATAGCAAAGCGTCTTGGTGTTTCCACGCTGATGGGCTGCGACGTTGAAATCAAGGAAGGTAAGTTCACCGGCGCGAGCGTTGGTATTCCCTCCTTCCGAGAGGGCAAGGTGGCGCGTCTGACCGAGTGGATGTCAACCAACAACTACTCGCTTGATGGGGCCTGGTTCTACAGCGACAGCCACAATGATGTGCCGCTGTTAGAACGGGTCGACAACCCCGTGGCTACAGATCCGGATCCTCAACTTGCAGAGCTAGCGCGGCAACGCAGCTGGCCAATCATATCGCTGCGCTAGTTGCATAGCCTCTCTACAGAAGGCTGGAGTCAGGCGTCATCCTCATCACAGACAGACTGATAGTCATCCGCGCTCAGCAGCCCCTCAAGCTCAGAGAGATCCTCGGGCTGGAGCTTGAAAAACCAGCCGTCATTGTAAGGGTCTGAGTTGACTAGCTCAGGCTCATCCTCAAGGCTTTCGTTAACTGACAAAACCTCACCGGACAGGGGCGAGTAAATATCCGAGGCCGCCTTGACCGATTCCACAACACCGGCTTGATCGCCACCGGCAATATGGTCACCCGGGGTGGGTACCTCGATATAAACCACATCGCCCAACGCGTCCTGCGCGTGCTCGGTAATACCAACGGTAACTGTCCCGTCCTCTTCAAGTCGCGCCCACTCATGGCTACGTGCGTATTTCAGTTCACTCGGGGTGCTGCTCATGGCTTACATGTTTCCTCTACTACTGTCTTAAAGCGGTTAAAAGAAATCGGCGGCCCTTGGTAACATGGCCGGCAAGGTCAAATGGTATACGCTATTCCGGCGGCAGACTATCTGAGAGATAGTTTTCTCGAAGCGTTCAACTTACCGCCTGACGTGCGAACCAATCACGCAACCAACCAGCCTGATTCACCCAATTCAACCCAAGGTTACGAAGCACCCGGACAGCGGGATTCACCGACCCAAACCCTCGCTTGAATCCTTCCATCGCGGCCATCATCGCCAGATTGTCAGTTTTGCGAACCCGCTGAAACCTCTTTAGTGCCTCAGAACTGCCGACATCCATGGCGCTGGACCAGGCCTGCTCAAGCTCTGCTGTGAGCGCAGCAACATCTTTGAGGCCTAGATTAATCCCTTGCCCCGCTAGAGGGTGAATCGCATGAGCGGCATCGCCAACCAAGGCGACCCGTCGCGCAATGTAATCGACGGCGTGGCACTGATGAAGGGGAAAGGCGGCGCGCGGTCCAACCGCCAGAACCTCCGGGCAGTTTGGCCCAAGGGCTCGGTTTATTTGCGCAACAAAATCGTCGTCAGAAGCGCTCATTAAGTTCTCCCAGATATCGTTATCGAGAGACCAAACGATCGAACAGAGGGCCTTATCAGCGAGAGGCAACAGCGCCAGAGGTCCAGTTGATAAAAATGCCTGATAGCAGGTGTCCTCATGAGAAGCCTCCAGCTCGACAGTTCCCACAATCGCATGTTGGTCATAAGACCATGCGCGAACCGGGAGTGATACCAACTCTCTTATCGTGGATCGGCCGCCGTCTGCACCCACCAAGAGTGACGCCTCAATTTTCGCACCACTCGCCAGCCTTGCGTTAACAGCCCCATCGGCAACGTCCACCGCACTGACGCCGTCATCCCAGCTCACCGTGATGCGCTTGCGGCGATCGACCCCTGCCAGCAGTGCATTGATAACAAGCCGGTTCTCCACAATGTGCCCAAGCGTGGGAGCGCCGAGCTGGGCAGCGGAAAAATTTATGTGCCCTGTGCCCTCAGCATCCCAAACTGACATCTGCTGGTAGGGACCAACACGCACTTGAGCGATATCGTCCCATACCCCCAGATGGTCAAGCAGGGACGTGGAAGCCGCTGTTAAGGCACTGACTCTCGCGTCCCAGCCCGCCAACCCTGAATCAGTGTCCGGCAACTTGGGTCTGGCACCGCGCTCCACCACATGGACACTCATACCGGCGTCCGCCAACCCCAGCGCGAGGGCAAGCCCCGCTATACCTGCACCCCCAATGACGACATCGGCAGATTGGCTCATGAGGTCACCTTGAGGGTATTGTTCGCTAAACGCCTGCCCCCGGTACCACGCCGAGCGATGTAGCGGCGCAGCGGGCTCAAGGTATCAAGGCTTGCCAACGCTATGTCTCTGGGCAAATCCAGTAGTGGGCCGCGACGCGAAAAGAGAGTCGACAACAAATCGGTTGCGCCGATGGTTTCCTGCTGATCCTGGCGCACCCGCGCCGCAAAGGTCTGCAATGCAGTAGGTACGCACAAGGCCTTGGTAGCAGTTAGCTGCTCACGGAAGGCCGCCCCGAGATGCCAGGCATCGCGCAAGGACAAGTTCAGCCCCTGACCTGCTACGGGATGAAGTCCATGGGCGGCATTGCCAGCCAAAAGAAAGCCTGACCTGACCTGCTCCTTGGCCAGCACCCGGTCGAGGGTCCAGCCCGTCCGCTTGCCCACCGCAAGTACCTTACCCAAGCGCCAGCCGACAGCCTGCTGCAACCCACGACAAAACTCATCATCTTCAGAAAACTCGAAGGCTTCAGCCTGTTCCTCCGACATCGACCAAACTACATTGAAACGACTCCCCGTCGACCCCGACTGATCTGGAAGAGGAAGCAACGCTAGGGGCCCATAGGGCGTAAATCGCTCCCAGGCTATCCCTCGTTGCTCAGCACTGAAAAGGACATTTGCCACCACCGCGCGTTGCCCCGTGCGCCGAATATCCACCTCGATCCCCAATTTTTCTCGCAGCGGGGAGTGACTGCCATCCGCAACGATCACCAAATCTGCGGGCAGGGAGTCACCGGTGGATAGGATCAACCTGGGCGGCGCCTCACGCTCAAGTGAGACCACATCGGCAGGGGCTTGCAATTCGATATCGAAGGCCTGAGCACGCTCCAAAAGAGCGCGACCCAGATGATGGTTTTCGATAACAAACCCTAGCGTGTCTACCTCGCTACCGACATCAGCCGGTTGCAACAGGCCGCTACCAAATCGCTGCTGATTGGAGACATGTATTTGCCTGATGACCCCGAGCTTCGTTTCAAGGGATGACCACAGCCCCCAAGCCTCAAAAATCCCTTTGCTAACCAGATTCAGCGCCGACGCTCGGCTGTCCAGCGGGCTCGGCGTTCCGGTGGGCGGGAGTCGAGCCTCCAGCACGGTCACCTTGAAATCATCCGATATATGACGGAGGGCGATCGCAAATGCGAGCCCTACCATTCCTCCGCCTGCAATCAAGACCCTCAAGAGAAACTAGCCAACCGCCATCAACGCTTCAATTTCGCCTGCGGTTTTGGGCACGCCAGCGGTCAGTACCTCACAACCCGTGGCGGTAACTGCGACGTCGTCTTCAATCCTGACCCCAATACCTCGCCACTTTTTTGCCACTTTGGTATTCGTGGGTGATATGTAAATCCCAGGCTCTATGGTCAATACCATACCGGGCTCCAGCTGGCGCCACTTGCCATCGATGCGGTAATCACCCACATCGTGGACATCCATTCCCAGCCAGTGTCCAGCGCGATGCATATAAAAATCCCGATAGGCCTCTGATTTAATCAGGGCTTTTTCGCTCCCCTTGAGCAATCCTAGCTCAATCAGGCCACGAGTGATCACCCTGACGGTGGCGTCGTGGGGCTGATTCCATGTATTACCGGGCTTGACCTTTGCTATCGCTGCGAGTTGAGCCTTGAGCACCAGGTCATAAATAGCGCGTTGCTCAGGGGAGAACTGCCCGCCAACGGGGAAAGTCCGCGTGATATCCGCCGCGTAACCTGCGTATTCGCAGCCCGCGTCAATAAGGACCAGCTCACCATCCCTTAGCTTGTCGGCGTTTTCCGTGTAGTGGAGCACACAGGCGTTGGCACCACCGCCAACAATGCTGTTGTAAGCCGGTGCTCGGGCCCCATGTTCACCAAACTCATGGAGGATGGCATTTTCCAGATGATACTCGCTGCGGCCCGGTCGGCATTCCCGCATCGCCCGCACGTGGGCCTGGGCTGAGATATCACCCGCTCGACGCATCAGGCGAAGCTCACCGGCACTCTTGATCAACCGCTGCTCGTGCAACAGAAAAGCGAGATCGGTGAAATCACCCGGGGGCTTGGCACCAGTTCGAACCTGGCTTTTGATCTGATTTACCCAGCCCATGACACGGCGGTCAAAGTGGTCGCTGTGCCCCATTGAATAGTAAATGTGCTGCTTGCCCTCTATTAGGCCGGGCAGAATGTCATCAAGGTCATCAATCGGGAAAGCATCATCCATCCTGAAGTCTGTAACGACTCCTTCAGGCCCTGCCCGGTAGCCATTCCAAAGCTCCATTTCCGGATCTCTATCACGGCAGAACATGACCACCTGCCCAGATTTGCGACCCGGGATGAGCGCCAGTACCGCGTCCGGCTCGTTAAAGCCCGTCAAGTAAAGAAAATCACTGTCCTGACGGAAAGGGTATTCAGTGTCACGGCTGCGAGTGCATTCCGCTGCGGCTGGCACAAGCGCAATACTGTTGCTGTTCATCATTGTCATTAAATGTCGGCGACGGCGGGCAAATTCGGCTTGACTGATTTTCACGGTGGTACCTTTGTTATTGGGATTAGTTGTCGTGGTTGTTAAAGGCATCAATCACGGTATTGAGAGCCGCCATTCTGAGGTACTCCACGAGCTCTTCCAAGTCGCGTTCGGCCTCATCACTTTCTGACTCCTCAGCATCAATCTGCGCTATGGCAGCGAAGTCCTTAAGTGCCTCTGCTGCTGTGGGGTCAACGGCATCCGAGGCAGAATTTGCAGCGCTAATCGCTTGAGTGAAGCCGGTGAGAAATCCCGATGCCCAACTCCCGACAGAAGTCAGTCGATGATGAAACTCTTCCTCGTCCTCCGGTAACAGAGGGGTAAAGGCAAAGTCGGTATCACGAATCGCAGACACCGTCGCCCCGGATAGCCTTTTAACGAACTCAGCTACCTCACCCTGCAAATCCACGGCCAGCGCTTTTTCCAAAATAGACAATGCACCATCGAGATTCGCCTCTGAAGACAATGGGTGACCTGCGCTCAACAAGCCCAATAAGGCGCCGTGTAATTCGGACGGATTCAACGTGAGACCCATGCCAAGTAACACGTCTGCTGCCTCTGACCAGCTGGGCATTTCCTCGTATTCACCAAGACGGTCTAAAAACAAAACGCCTCCCGCACCTCTGCGCTGATGACTAAGACTTGTTATGAAATCCTGAAACAACTGTATTCCAATTTGCTTGTAAT